>Ga0074199_1001523_pt1 | contig 19447 bp, 14 predicted proteins | sample EPASupsiteSAE347_FD_64528 | JGI IMG/M metagenome (GOLD analysis project Ga0074199, IMG submission 64528) | Bioremediated contaminated groundwater from EPA Superfund site, New Mexico - Sample SAE3-47 | ecosystem: Environmental > Aquatic > Deep subsurface > Groundwater > Contaminated ...
CATGGGAAAGAATCAGGCAGTCAAGATCCTTGCCCGCGCAAAAGCCGGTGCGGTTGAGTTCGAAGGCCTCCTTGCGCTTGCCTTGAAACAACCCGCAATCAAGGAGAATCCGCTTGCCGTTCACCTCAAGCAGGTGCTGTGAACCGGTAACGGTTTTCGCCGCGCCGTGGAAGGTGAGTTTCATTCTTGCCTCCAGAAAAAAATGGTGCCGATTTTGCCAAAAATCCATCACCCAGCTTGCGCAACGGCCTGGCGACGTTAGACTATAGATTAGCACACGCAGACCCTACCGCCCAGCACCTTTGCATGCAGCGCGTGATTTTATGCCCCGGCACAACCATACTAAAACCATTTGACAACATCGGCGTTTCTGTCAAACTGATTGAGCAAGACAATAAAAACAGGCCAGCTAAAACCCGCACACAATAGAGAGACCAAAAACGACCCAGGGAACGGCCTAAACTAGCGCCATCGTCTGTGAAGCGGTCAGATCGTACGGCCTGAGGCATAACATCGACCAATCGCGTTTGACGCGAGATAAAAAGTGTATCTTTGTTGCCTTCCCGCAGATGCGAAAGGGAGAAACGTATGGTTACCCTTACCGACCTTGGCCTCGCCAACCACACCCTCGACACCATGCCACTGCTTGCCTCGCTCCGTCAGGCGTGTTTCTCCGCCCGGGCCGAGGTCTGCATCGAACGCGCGCGCCATGTCACCGCCTATCTCAGGGACCTGGCCGACGATAACGAACCCATGGAGGTGCGTTACGCCCAAGCGGTGGCGCATTATCTCACCAACAAGACGCCGCTGTTCTTCGATAACAACCCGCTCGCCGGCACCACCACCTCGAAACGTTTCGGAGCGCCGGTCTACCCGGAATTGACGGGCATGACCATCTGGCCAGAACTCGACACCATGAGCACCCGGGAAAAAAATCCGCAGCGCCTCTCCCGCCAGGAGGCCGAAGAGCTGAACCTCGGCATTTTGCCCTACTGGCTCAAGAGGAACATCCTGGAGCGCACCCGCACGGAGTTCGGTAACCCGCCTGGGATGCGGCTCTTCGAGAAAATCGTTTTTTTTATTGCCAGCAAGGCTGGCGCCATCTCCCACACGGTTCCCTGCTACCAGATCGCTCTGGAGACGGGGCTCAACTCCATCATCGCAGAAGCAGAGAGCCACGCCGACGCTTTACGACAAAAAGGGAACCTCTCCGCAGAGGAGCGCAACCAGCTTGCCTTCTACCGGGCGATGCCCATCGCGCTCCGCGGCCTCATAGCCTATGCCCAAAGCCTGAGCCGAAAAGCGGCCGAGCTTAGCGCATTGGAAAGTAACCCTGCCCGGAAAGCGAACCTCGCCGCCATGGCCGAAGTCTGCGCCCGGGTGCCAGCCCAACCGGCCCGGAGCTTCCGGGAGGCGTTGAACGCCATCTGGTTGCTGCAGATCGGGATCCACGCGGAAAACATCAACATGGCCATAAGCCCTGGCCGGTTGGATCAAATCCTCTACCCTTACTACCAGCAGGACATCGCGGCCGGCACCCTGACCGAGGGGGAGGCGCTGGAACTCCTCGGCTGCTTCTGGCTCAAGCTCAACGACAACACCAATCTGGTGCCCGAGACCGGCGAGGAACTCTTCGGCGGCGCGGGCACGGTGCCCGCGGTGACCCTGGGCGGCATCGACCAGCAGGGCGAGGACGCGGTGAACGACCTCACCTATCTCATGCTGCGCGCCACCGAACTCCTCAAGACCCGGGATCCCAGCGTCAACGCCCGCTACCATTACGAAAAGAACTCCTCTGCCTACCTGGCTCGGGTGGCCGAGGTGATTGCCAACACCAAGGCGGTCCCCGCCCTCTACAACGATCTCGCCGCCATCCGTACCTTGGAAAGCCAGGGGGTGACCACCGCGCACGCCCGGGATTACGCGATCATCGGCTGCGTGGAACTCTCCGCCTCGGGCCGGAGCTACGACGCCTCCAGCTCCATCATGCTCAATCTGGTCTCTGCCCTGGAGCTTGCGCTGTATAACGGCAAACGGCCGGTGACCGGCGACGAGCAGATCGGCCCGCAAACCGGCACACCCGACTCCTTCGCCGGGTTCAACGACTTCTGGCAGGCTTTCACCACCCAGCTCGGCTGGCTCATCGGCCAAGCCATCGAGCTTAACGAACAGATGGGGCGCATGCATCAAAAATACCTGCCCTCGCCCCTGCTTTCGGCGCTCTTCGAAGGCCCCATGAAAAAGGGCCGGGACCTCGTCTTCGGCGGCGCCCTGTACAATTCCTCCGGCGCCACCCACATCGGCTTCGCCGACACGGTGGACTCGCTGAACGGTATCGAGCAGGCGGTGTTTACGGACAAAAAATATTCCCTGCCCGCCATCATGAAGGCCCTGGAAAATAATTTCGAGGGCGAGGCACAACTCCACGCCTGGCTCGTCAACCGGACGCCGAAATTCGGCTCCGATCATCCCGTGGCGCGGAAGAACAGCAAAAATCTCGTGGAGTTTCTTTTCGACACCTACCAGGACCACGTCAACTACCGGGGCGGCCGCTACCGTCCGGCCTACTGGACCATGACCAACCACGCCGGCCAGGGCAAGCTCTGCGGGGCGTTGCCCAACGGCAGAAAGGCACACCGGGTCTTCGCCAGCGGCATCACCCCCGTTTCCCATGCGGCTTTGAACCTGGCCGCCTGCCTGAACGCGGTGGCCGGCATCGACTCGCGCCACATCCCCGGCGGGGTCGCCTTCAATCTGAAATATCCCACCCTGCGGACCGAGGAGGAGCGGGAAAAATTCAGCCAGGCCATCGAGGCTTACTTCCGCACCGGAGGGCTGCACATCCAGTTCAACATCATGGGCTACGAGATGCTCCTCGACGCCAAGGCGCATCCCGACGATTATCCGGAACTCCTCGTCCGGGTCTCGGGCTATTCCGCCTACTTCAAGGACTTGAACGAGGCCATGCAGGACGAGATCATCACCCGCACCGCCTACGAACTGGACGCGGGCAACGCCGTGCCCTTCCCGCAATCCGCCCGGGCGATGCTGCCCACCGAGACTGCGCCGTCCGCACCGCGCCGGCCGACGCTCTTGCCCCCCAAAAAACCGCAAACCCGCAACCCCCTGCTGGATCCCCTCATGGGCCGATTTCAGACCTGCCTCGAAAACGGGGTTGCGGATACCTTCCTTGAAACATTGCTCAGGCTCATGTCCCTGGCCCTGCTCTTCGACCATGATTTCCGAAGGAACATCGAAGGCTTCAGCGGTCGCTACCTGTTCCTGAGCAAGGACGGGGGCGTCACCGCCGGAGCACTCTTTGAGAACAGCCATCTTGAGGTCTTGAGCGGTGCGGTGGCGAACCCGGACATCACCATCCTTTTCAAAGACGGCCGAGCGCTCATGGACTACCTGCTCACCCCCAAGCCGGACATTCTGGGCTCCATGCTCCGGCAAGAGGTCTCGCTAAACGGCAACCTCAACTATCTTTATAAGTTCGCCTACATGGCACGACGCCTCCAGCTCATGGCAACGGGGCAGACATGAAACAACAGCTCCCCCTTATCTTCAATATCCACCGGATGGCCATGGACGATGGGCCGGGGCTCAGGAGCACGGTGTTTCTCAAGGGCTGCCCCCTGGCCTGCGACTGGTGTCACAACCCCGAGGCCATGCGCCCCGAGGCGGAGGTGGCGTTTTTCCCCAAACTCTGCATCGGCTGCGGCGCCTGTAGGGAGGCCTGCCCGGATGGGGCCATCGACCTCCAGGGGACAGAACGGCTGATTCGGGCCCGGTGCACCGGCTGCGGCCGTTGCGCCGAAGCCTGCCCCGCCACGGCCCTGCGCCGGGTTGGGACGCACTACCCCGTGGCGGATCTGGTGGATCTGCTCCTCCGGGACAAGATCTTCCATCAGGTTTCCGGCGGCGGCGTCACCTTTTCCGGTGGCGAGCCGACCCTGCATCTGAACTATCTGGAGGCCGCGCTTACCGCCCTCTCCCGCAAAGGCATCCCCACCGCGATTCAAACCTGCGGACACTTCTCCCCCGAAGCCTTTGCAGCCCGGATTCTCCCCCTGGTGGACCTGGTTTTCTTTGACTTGAAAATCCGGGATTCAGAGGAGCATGCCCGGTTCACCGGCTGCGACAACCGCCTGATCCTCGACACCTTCCGCCGCTTGAACCGCGAGGCGCGGGAAAAAATCATCCCCCGCATCCCCCTGGTGCCTGGCCGGACCGCCACCCGCGACAATCTCCGGGCCCTGGCGACCTTTCTCAAGGAACAGGGGCACACACGCTGCGATCTCCTCTCATACAACCCCGGCAGCATCGAAAAGCATCGCGCCATCGGGATGATGCCCCCTTCGGATCTGCCCGAAACCCTTATGAACCGAGAGGAGGAAGAAGGTCTGCGTGATTTTTTCATTCGGGAGCTGGCAGGAGAAGAGGTGTCCCGGCCGGAGAAATTTTTTCCGGCCGGCAGGGAGACACGGGGGAATTTCAAACCACGACAAGGAGGAGAACCATGCAGATCGATTTCCATCATGCGGTAACCTACGTCACTGCGCGTTGCGCGGGTTTCACCCATCCCGAGGCCGGCACCATCGCCTATGCCGCCCAATATGTGGACGACTCCACCTCCAGCGGCCCAATCTGGTTCGACAACAAGGCTATGTACCTGCGCTGCAGCTCAGCCCATCTCAGTCTTGATCTGCGCAATCTCAAAAACGAGGAAAACCATCTGGTCTGGCTGCCCTTCCATTTTCTACCCGGCAACGGCGGCCTGCCCGCGGATCAGAATCCCGAGGGTTCCTTCATCAAAAAAATCATCTGCTATCCGAACAGCCCCGTGGCAGAGGAAATGATCCAGGCGGCCATCACCACCCAGGGAAAACCCTACGCCCTGCACCGCCTGGGCATTACCATGCACGTTTACGCCGATACCTGGGCACACCAAGGGTTCGCCGGGGTGCTGCACAAGGTGAACGAGGTGGAGGATCTCCGGGAAACGGATGACAGCGGGGTTTTCTCGGGCGGCCTGTCGAACTTTGTCAGCAACCTGCTCGACGACACCATTCCGCCGCTGGGCCATGGCCGGGCCCTGATTTTTCCGGATATGCCGTTTTTATCCTGGGAGTACACCAACGGCCACGACGAACGGGTTACGCGAAACAATACCGAGATATTTGTTGTCGCCGCCGAAGCCATGTGTCTCGCCATGCAGCAGTATCGCCGCCATGGAGATCCGGCCGTTCAGGCAAACGGACTTCCGGCCACGGACATCTCGACCTTGCGCAACCTCTTCCTCACTTGCAAGGACAAGGATGGCAATGCGCGGCATAAAAAATGGCTCACCGCCATTGCCGATGGAGCCTTCAGCTTCGGCAAGGCCTCGATCTCCTATGCCGCGGACGGGAAGAAATCCTGGAAGGCCGCGGCGCTCGGGACCAGTCAGGACATGCCGGTATACAGCTACTCGCCGGATTTCCTCCGCAGCGACTGGAAACTTTTTCACGATGCCCTGCAGCAGCACCGGTTGACCGTGTCCCATGAAATCCTGCCGCGGTACGGCATCTGCGCGGCATAATTCGGATCTCTTTTCCCGCCCCTCGGCTCGGCAAAATGGATGCCATGCGGAGGCTGTTTCGCCTGAACAAACTGGGGAGAGGAACATGGAACCGGCGACCTATGACATCCGGAACGGGAAAGGAGAGCCGATGACGGGGAAAAGTTGCCGCACCCGATATCCCATCGTGCTGCTGCACGGGCTTGGCTACCGTGACGACATGCCCCTCCTCGCTTCTTGGGGACGAATTCCAGAAACCCTCGGCAGAGCTGGGGCCTCGGTCTTTCTCGGTGGTCTCGATGCCTTTAATTCCCACGAGCACAACGCCACGATCCTCAAGGAACGAATCTTCTCCATTCTCGCCGAGAACGGCGCGGAGAAGGTCAATATCATCGCCCACTCCAAGGGCGGGATCGAAGCGCGCCACATGATCTCCCGCCTCGGCATGGCCGCAACGGTGGCGAGCCTCACCACCGTCTGCACGCCGCACCTGGGCACCTGCATGGCTGACATCGCCCTCGGGCTCATTCCCTGCGAGGATAGTTTCATTTTCGGGGCCGTGGACCTCTTCGCCGCAATCCTCGGGGACAGGGTTCCAGACAGCGCCGCAGCCATCAGGGAGCTTTCCCGTCCCTTCATGACGGAATTCAACCGGCACATGCCAGATGCCCCGGAGGTCTACTACCAAAGCTTCGGGACCATGATGCACAGCCCTCTGGACGACCCCTTCTACATGCTTTCCCAGCCAATGATCGCCAAGTACGAGGGGCCCAATGACGGCATGGTCACCACAACCTCCTGCCAGTGGGGGCATTTCCGGGGGATAATCGCCGGCAAGGAGGAGGGGCATGGGATCTCGCACCTGCAGATCATCGATTTCCAGCGCCGGGATATCTCTGGAGTCGATATCCCGGCGGTTTATGTCTCCATGGTCCGGGAGCTGAAAAACCTGGGATTTTGAGGGAAAAATAACGTTGCCCTTGACACACAATGAAAAAAGGGGAGGAGGGAGGGATGAACAGGTATCTCGATCCGGGGCATTTCCCCGGCGCCACACCGGATGAGCGGCTCGCGCTTGAGCGGGATCTGGCAACGATTCTCGAAAAAGAATGGGAGGCTGTACCGCTCGCCATGCTGGGCCGCTTTCAGCGCATTCTCGCCGACAACGACCGGAGGGAGGAATGGGAGACGATCCTTGCCAAGTTGCGCACCCTCTTTCTCTGCGGAAAAAGTGTGCCCCTCGATGGACCCATGATCGGGGTGCCGGTGGCCATCCGCGACAGCGACTACTTCCGGGAAACGGCGCGTCTTTTCGGCAAGGATCGTTCGGTGGTCGCGGATATCGAGTGGATGGCCACCTGCTGGAACGCCACCTTCGCCGGCACCGGTCTTTGGATGGGAAAAACCTTCGAACCCGTTTCCCGGGAGACCTTCGCCGCTCGCTGCGATCACGAAACAGCTGCCATGGCGGCGTATACCCCGGACACCTCCCGCATCGGCCGCAATTTCTTCCGAGAACCGGCGGATCCGAACCTGCTCCAGGGTATTTCCCTGCCCGTGCTCACCCGCCTCTGGCGCCTCAAGGACCGCCCTCTGAACCCGCGGGCCGAGGGATTCGGCTCCGATCTCCTCCCCGGCAACCTCGAAAAGGAACAGGCTATCCCCTACACCAAGACCGGCGGCATCTTCCTCGCCCAGCCGGGACGCTCGGTGGTGCCGGAGATGAACGGCAAGGAGGTCTATCAGCTCAACTACCGCTGGCCGAAGCTGGATCCGGTCTATCCCATGACCAGGCTGGTGGATGAACTTGTCCAGATCGCGGACGGTGTCTGGCTCGGGCAGTTGGTCATGGCGACCAATCATTACAGCCTGGGGACCCTCCGCATCTCGCTGCTGGGGGAGCGCGCCGCGGAAATCGCCTTGGGAGACCCTTACCGGCCGGGCAGAAAATCACCCTTTAACCACATCAGGGACCTTTTGAGAGGGAAACGCGGCAACGAGTACGGCTACCAGAACAACGGCTTCTTTCTCATGATCGATACCTCCCTTGCCAAAGAGGCTTACGGAAACGAGGCCTTCCCCCATCTCCGGCCCCGGCCGGGCGAAACGGGCTTTGTTGAACTCGGGTATCACACGAAACCACCCCCCGGACCTGTGGTGGGATCCGCCCTGTCGGACATCTCTTTGCCCGGCGGGCTTAACGACTGGAAAAAAAATGACACGCTCAGGCACAAGTTCACCACCCTCTGCCTGGAACCCTCCCCCAGGGATGAGGACGGCGACGTACGGGAACTCCTCGGGGAAGGCGAGTCGGTTCTCCAGATGCTGCAACGGATTCAGGGGGAGATTTCCTCCCAAAGCTGCCTGGATGACCACCTGCGCCATTTCGAAAAGCTGAACCGCCTCTTCCGCTGCGGCATCGCGCCAGGGATCAAAAACGGTCTGTTCCAGGGGCAGGGCCGAGGGTACAACGGCCGTTTCGACGCCCCCGAGCGGGTGCTGTGGTATGGCGAAGAAGAACCCTGCCAGGGGTATGACCATTACCACGGCGCCACCCTGAACCTTCACCTGGGCTTCGGCGACACCTTCGCCGAGGATTGGCGGCAAAAGCTCACCGAGGAGAGCATGTTTCCCGGCGCCCTCGCCCGATTGTTCCAGGAGGATGAACGAGGAGCGAACCTGCTGAACGGTGTATGGGCGAACATCGGCAGGTTCATCTTTCCCTGGGCTGGCAAATCCTTCCAGCGGATCACTCCCCGGAAGCTCAGCATGTTCCTCGACGAAAGCCCGGACCTTGCCAAACGCTATCCGCAACGGGTGGCGGAGCTGGCCCTGCACCCGGCCAGCTGGCCCCATTACGATCTGGTCCGCCGAAGCCAGGAGGGGTACTGGCCTCGACCGGGCGCCTATGCGGAACATCTCACCGGCGGCACCTGGGACACCACCATGGGCGAAAGCGACCGGGAATTCTGGCGCAACGAGGCAAACTCCCGCTGGCTTCAGGGCATGAACCTCCAGGACGACCGCATCCTGCCGGCGGACGCCATGTTCCGGGTCCTGGACATGAACTACGGGCCGCTGCTCCCCTCTCTTAGGGAGCTGGCCGCAACCTGCCCCTCACCCTTTGTCCGACAGGGGTATATGTTCCTCGGCGCCTCCGGCCGGGACTCCCTCCTCCCCATGAACAGCAGCGGAACACGGACCAAGAAGGTCTTTCAGTTCCACTACCGCTTTCCGCTCATCGGCGGGCCGGCGCCCATCGGCACCTGCCTCGACGAGCTGGTGGAGATCGCCCAAGGGCTCTTCCTCGGCCAGCTCATCTATTCCACCTCGCTGTTCACCCCCTTCCACTCGTCCGTCGATCCGGCCCAGTACCGCTACCAGCTCTTCGGCTATTTCCTCCTGCTGGACGACGACTGGGAGCGCCATCGCCAAGCCATCGGCCTGGACGTCAACCGAATTGCTTCAGCGGCTTAGGATAAAGGAGTGCGACCATGAACGACAGGACACGGCAGGATGAAGTCGAAACCGAAAAACCAAACGAAGAGCGACTGCGGCTGGTGGATAGATTCTTCAACCCCAGCATCGAGCATCTGGTCAGCAAGTACCTGGAGTACACGAACTGCATCGAATTGCTCTGCCGGCAGCGGGAGAAGGGACATCTCCCCGAAGAGGAGGCAGGAGACCCAGGTGTTCTGGCGCTTCGCTTCTGCCAGGACAAGCTGCGGGAGGTGCGATCCTTGCTGTTTCCCTCGTCCGGCATGAGGGCCAGGGTTATCGCCGCCTGGCAGCTTCTCCACCGGGTGAGCGAGGAGATGATTCTCCTCATGAACCGGGAAGAACTCATCGGGTTCGGGGTTCGCCTGAAACGCCAGATCGCCACCACGGCGATGCAGGAGATACTCAAGAAGGAATGGACCGACATCGTCAAGGGCCAGCTTGCCAAGATCGCCAAAGCGCAACCCCCCCAGGACGATCTCCGCGAAACCCGGCAGCTCTTTAAAAACATCTACCGCTCCGTGAATGACACGGTGGATGACCAATTCTGGGATCTCTGGGCCAAGAAATTCCTGGCCTTCAGCTACACTCTTGCCCTGGCCCTGCTCATGGCAATCTTTTTTTTCGGCGAACTGACCGGCGGACCCTGCCTCACCTTGGGCAAGATTCTGCTCCTCGGGGCCATGGGCGGGCTGATGAGCGGGGTTTTCACCAGCGAGGGTGATTCGCTGCCCAAGGGGCATTTCTGGGTTCCCACCCTCTACTACCTGCTGGCCCGCCCCCTCATGGGGCTTCTCGCCGCGCTCGTAATCTTCTGGGCCGTGGAAAGTCAATTCCTGGTGGCCATCGAGCCACCCTACCGGGGAAGGATCACTGCCTGTGAAACCGCAAACAAAGAAGGTGGCGAAACAGCCACCCCGGAGATTTCGGCGCCCCCGCCCGCAACGGTAAAGGAGGAGGGGGAGGTAAAGGTATCGCCGGTGACCATGAAGGCAAGAACGGGCAGGGAGCACTACCTCTACATGCTGCTCTTTCTCTGCGCGGGTTTTGGTGGGGACAAACTCCTCAAGGCCATCGCCGACCGGGTCACGGCAAAGCTCATCGCCAGGGCGGAGAAGACCAAGGAGCCCAAGACATAACCAGGGGTCGGTTCAGTGCTTGGAACGTCCTTTTCCGGCAAAATCGTGCCGGAACTCGGCCGAGATGGGCGTGGACGAAAAAGGCCATGGCCGGTTGCAGCGGATTTTTTCCTGCTCCAGCCAGCCATGGCCTGATTTTTCCTTTTTTTTTGGGACTAGCCGGAACTCAGCCTTCCTCCACGCACACCCGGCAACGCCCGGCTTTTTTTGCCTGATAGAGCACTTCATCGGCCCTCTGCAGCCACTCGTCCTTGCTCATTTCCGGGCTCCACTGGACCAGACCGATGCTCACTCCCAATCTGCTGCCGTCCGCGGCATTCAGCTCAAGGCCATCAACAGCGCCGCACAGACGCTCGGCCAGATGCCGTGCCGGCTCAAGGGCGGTATCCGGCAAGACCAGCACAAACTCATCGCCGCCCATGCGCACCAGAAGATCGCTGTTGCGCACCATTCCGGTCAAGGTCTTGGCCACCATCTGCAAGGCGTTGTCCCCGGCGGCATGCCCCAGGGTGTCATTGATCTGTTTGAAATGGTCCAAGTCCATGCTGGCCACGGTTATGGGCCGGCCATGGCGACGGGCGGTTTCCAGCATGGAGCCGATGCGCTCCTCAAAGACTCTGCGGTTGTCAAGGCCGGTGAGCATGTCCCGCCGGGCCTGGGCAAAGAGATCTTCATACATAAGAGCGCGTTGCAGGGGCTCTCCCAAAATCTCCAGAGCATCGCGGAGAATCTTGGCCTCCTCCGCTTCGATGCTGGCGCCCCGGCGCAGCAACATCAGGCAGCCCTGGTTGGAGGCGAAGGACATCTGCCACTGCTGCACGAAAAACGGCCCCCACTCACAGCAGGTGTCATTCAGCTGACAATCTATCTTTTCGAATACCTCTTCGGCGGTCTGCATGGCAAGACGCCGGTCCGGCCCGTGGCAGGAGCAGATAATATGCACCCGGCTCCGGTCAAGGCTGCGGTAGGCAATCAGGTCATGTTCAACCAAGGGAGTCAGCCACACGGAAAAAGCCTCGATCATGCCTTGCAGGTCGGTGGCCCCGGCCAGTCTGGCGTGCAGCTCGTTGACCTGTTTCAACCATTCCGATTGGCGGCGGTAGCGGTCTAGCTCCACCATCAGATGATCCAGATTGATCGGCCCTGTTGTTTCCCTATCAGAGAGAGAGATTGCGGCATTCATTGCAACGGCTCCTTTCATTAAAAATGATTGTTACCCGGAGACAATGCCATATTCATGCCAACCTGCGGGAGATTACCCCGCCACAAGCCTTACCTAGCAAGGGAATAGACAAAAAACAAAACGCATCATGCTGGAATTAAAAGAAAAAATATTATTCACCATAAATAGACCTGGCGTATGCCCAGGCACCGTTTCTCCGGCATAAAGGGAAAAATTTTCCCGTTCCACCTGTCAGCCTGCTGACACCCGGAAAACTCTTTCGCCATTCCAGCAACACTGCTCCGCACGCGCAACAATCGTTTCCTTGCATCCATGGCCGAAGCGGATATCATGAAAAAAACATTCGCCTGCCAATTCAGCAAGAGACGCTTCGCAGCCATGACTCCCCCTGCCAACCGCCGCATCATCCATCTCGACATGGATGCCTTTTACGCCTCGGTTGAGATTCTCGACAATCCCGCCCTCCGGGGTCTGCCCGTGGTGGTGGGCGGGAACAGCAATCGCGGGGTGGTTTGCGCCGCCTCCTATGAAGCGCGGAAATTCGGGGTCCATTCGGCCCTGCCCTTGCTCACCGCCAGAAAGCGCTGCCCGCAGGGGGTGTTTCTCCCGGTCCGCATGGCGCGGTATCAGGAGGTTTCCCGCCGGATCATGGAGATCTTCCAGCGCTTCACCCCGCTGGTGGAACCCCTCTCCCTGGACGAGGCCTTCCTGGATGTCACGGCCAGCCAGCAGCTGATGGGCACGGCCGAGGAGATTGCCATCCGGATCCGGGCGCTGGTGAAAGAAACCATGGGCCTCACCGTCTCGGCAGGGGTTGGCGCCTCGAAGCTGGTGGCAAAGATCGCCTCGGATCTCAACAAGCCCGACGGCCTGACCATTGTCCCACCCGGCGAGGAAGAATCCTTCCTCGCCCCCCTGCCCATCGGCCGGTTGTGGGGGGTGGGCCACACCACCAGGGAGGCCCTGGCCCTGATCGGGGTAAAGGCCATCGGCGACCTGCGTCGCATCCCCCTCGCCATCCTCACGGCCAAGTTCGGCAAGGCAGGCCTCTTGCTGCACGAATCGGCCCTGGGCATCGATCTCCGTCCGGTGGAACCGAGACAGGAGGCCAAGTCCATCGGCCACGAGGAGACCTTTGCGGAGGATTTGCGCGACAAAAAAAGGATCCAGCAGGAGCTGCTGGCCCTGTGTATCAAGGTGGGCAAACGGACGCGGGACAAGGGATTGGTTGGCAGAACCGTGACCATCAAGGTCAAATACCGGGATTTCGTGCAGGTGACTCGCTCGCTCACCCTGGACGAGCCGGTGGCCGACGACAGGTCGCTCTATCAAACCGGATGCCAGCTGCTGGCCAAAACCGAGATCACCCTGCGCCCCATCCGCTTACTGGGGATATCGCTTTCGAACCTGATCCCGGCCGAGGCGCCGGGCCAGCTGTCCCTGTTCGGCCAGAGCCGGACCAGGCTGAAGGATTGCCGCCTCTACAAGGCGATCGACGCCATCAGCGACCGCTATGGCAGCGGCAGCATTGTGCCTGCTGCCTTGGTGGAAAAAAGGGAGGAAGAGGCGTAACGGGAAAGTGCGATACTTGCGGGCATCACCCAGGGGAAAACAAGGGGCACGGAGGCCCCTTTTGTTGGCGTTTTTTTTATGCCTTATCCGCGACCCAGCCGCAAAAAAGATAGGCCTGGAAAAACTTATGGATATTTTTAAACCCGGCCTCCCGCAACAAGCTGTTCATCCTGTCTTCGGTGATGAACCGGATGTCCCGGACGATATGCGCAAAGTCTTTTTCAACCTCTTCGGCATCCTCCCCCAGGCGGAGCTGCCTTGCCTTCCAGGTTGCGAGAAACACCTCGAATTCCCTGGAGGTGTTGTCTCCCGCCAAATCAATGATGATGAACTTCCCCCCTGGCTTCAGCCGGGAGGATATCTCCCGCAGGTATTCCTTCTTTTCCCCGTTGTCGGGGATGAACTGCATGACAAGGATCGAGGTGGCGGCATCAAAAGGCAGCTCGTTGCGCAGATCCTTAACCCAGCCCAGATGCAATTGGACCCGGTCATATAGATTCAAATCCTCGACATGGATCCTGGCAACGGCAAGCATCTTTTCCGTCGGGTCCACCCCGGTAATCCGCCAGGAGGGGTTTGCCTGGGCACAGGAAACAGCTTCCTGGCCTGTGCCGGCCCCGGCGACAAGGATCTTTGCCTGTGAAGGGAAATGGCTATGGAGGAGGCTCAGGGAAAGATCATGCATCGCCTCGTAACCAGGAACAATCCTCCTGATTTTTGAATCATAGACGTTTGCACGGTTTGCATCGAAATGTTTGGTGGCATCAAAGTCACGATTGTGCTCTGCCATGGCAACTCCCCCCAAGATGATTCGAGGACACCGGCGGCTTCCCCCCTGCCGGAAGACTGACCAACTGCTTGCATCCTGGTCAATTCCGGCGGGACTACACCTTCCTGTCAAACGAAAGACGGAAGGCGCGGGAATAAACGCCCGTGTTCCCCTCAATACCTCAAGCCAACCCGGTCCCGCACCAGATCCAGGGTGACGATTGCCTTTTCCCTGGCCTTGCCTGCGCCGCGATGGAGAATATCCCGCACCTGGCCCGGATCGGCCAGCAACCGTTCCCGCTTCTCCCGGGCCTCCCGGAAATACTCCCAGAGCAGATCGAGCAGCTCCAGCTTGATCTTGCCGTACATGGCCCCGCCGTTCACATAGAGGCCATGCACCTCGGCCAGCCGGTCCGCCGGGGCGAAGAGCTTGTAGAGGCTGAAAAGATTGCATTTCTCCGGATCCTTGGGCTCCTCCACAGGGGTGGCGTCGGTGACAATGGCCATGACCTTTTTTTTCAGCTCCTTCTCGGTGGCGAAGATGGGGATGGTATTGCCGTAGGATTTGGACATCTTCTGCCCGTCCAGGCCGGGGATGGTGGCTAGGTTGTCGTCGATCACCGGCTCGGGCACGACAAAGGTCTCGCCATAGGTGTTGTTGAACTTGATGGCGATATCGCGGGCCACCTCCAGATGCTGCTTCTGGTCCTTGCCCACCGGCACCCGTTCGGCCTGGTAGAGCAGGATATCGGCGGCCATCAGCACCGGATAGGAAAACAGGCCGTGGCTTGAAGCAATGCCCTTGGCAACCTTGTCCTTGTAGGAATGGCAGCGTTCCAGCAACCCCATGGGGGTCAGGACGGAAAGAATCCAGGTCAGCTCGGTGACCTCGGGCACGTCGGACTGCACCCAGAAGATACACCGCTCCGGGTCAAGACCCAGGGCGAGAAAATCCGTGGCCGCCTCCAGGGTGCCGCGCGACAGCCGCTCCCTGTCCTGCACCGAGGTGAGGGCATGGAGATCCACGATAAAGGCGTACAACTCGCTGGAATCCATGCTGGCGATCATGGAGCGCATCATGCCGAAGTAGTTGCCGATATGGAGCTGGCCAGAGGGCTGGATCCCGGATAAAATTCTCATCGTGTTCTCTCTTGGTGGCGGACAGGCGGAAGATGCACCCCAACCGGGCGCAAAACCGCCGGATTATCACTGCACCTCGCACTGATACCGTGAGGCAGTGATGTTAAAAAAAAAAGGCAGGGACGTCCATCTTTTTCTGTCCCCGCGTTCTTTGGCTTCTTTTTTTACGATTGACAGCCTCCGCACCCGACGGTACACCTTTGCATGCAGCCCCGTATGTTCGAGGCAACGGAGAAACCATGAAAAAACATACCTGTATCCCGACCATGCTCGCCCTTGTTTTCCTTGCCGGATGCACCCTGCCCCCTGTGCATGACCCGTCTTCCCGCACGGACAAAGAGATAACAACAGGAAAAAGCTCCCAGCCGGAAAAGCCCGCCCCTGCGGTTCACCCGGAAACAAAGGGGAAACGCGTTTCCCTCATCCCCCAGGACAAGGCTGCGCAAACAGCCAAGGAAACACCTTCGGACAAGGGGGGTTCCCCAACCCAGGAAGCGCAACCGGCTCCGCCGCAGCCTTCCCCCCCGCCGCAAACCCAGATCTTTACCGATTACAATACCGGCCTGATTTTCACCTACCCACGGCCCTGGCGCGTGGTCTCAACCCAGGGAGAAGGATCCATCCTTGGCCGCGACGGCCAATCACAACTGACGACCCGCTTTGTCACCCTGACCGCGGACAAGGACAAGAGTTCACAGAGAGGATATTTTTATGCCCCCGAAGACAGCCTCACCGGGACAATCGGCAAAACCCTGAAATCCATCCTCGGTATCGCGGACAAGCAGGCCGCCCCGGGAAAACCGCCCATTGATGTGCTGCTGACCCAAAAGCATTTCCCCAACCTCATCATCGAAAAACGCTACCGGGGGAACAATGGCGGGGTGATTGTCCAGAAATGCCGCAACAAGCAGCTTCCGGGGTCGATCCAGGTGTACCACATCTTCATCGGCGACAAGGCGGCCTCGTTCAGCCTCGCCGAGGTGAAGAACCGCCAGGTCAAACTCGAGATGCAGCAGATCGTGCTTTCCACCAAAAAGCCCTAGGACTCGCCGGAAAGATCCCGGGCAAAAAAAATCCTCTTTCCCGTTCGGGAAGAGGATTTTTTTGTTGGCACAACCTCTGGGTTACGAATTCAGGTACTGATTGATCCCATCGGCAATGATCTTGAAAATCTCGGTGAACCGTTCCTCGTTGCGCTCAAGCAGGGTGATGCGGAAGCCCTGCAACTCGGTGGCAAACGAGGAAAGCGGCACCACGCAGACGCCGGTGGCCCCCAGCAGGTAATAGACAAACCGCTTGTCATGGGCCACATTGGGGCCACCCACCAGACTCTCCACCTGGGTGCGGACCTCCTTGCTGCCGATGGAGAGGGTTTGCCGGCTGTTCAGCCGCCCTTCCTTGAAAACCACGCTCATGTAAAACGCGCCGTTGGTCCGGTTCACCAGCACGCCGTCGATGTCCTTCAAGGCCTCGTAGGCGATGTTGGAGAACTTCTCGTAGCGGCTGATCCTCTCCTGCAGATAGGGGACATACTGCGGGTGGCTGAGGATGGCCGGGATCGCCCGTTGCGGCAGGGGGGTGGAGCAGACCTCCACCATCTTGGCATTCAAAATCGAGGTCACATACTTGGCGAACATGGGATCGCGGTCGCCGTTGTAGACCTCGATCCAGCCGCAGCGGGAGCCGGGCCAGGGCATCTCCTTGGAGATGCCCCGCATGCAAATGGCAGGCACATCTCCGATCACCTCGGCCAGGGGCAGGGTTTTCTGCCCGTTGTAGATGATGGCCTGGTACACCTCGTCGCAGATCACGAACAGGTCGTACTTCCGGGCCAGCGCCACCATGCCCCGCAGGATCTCCTCGGGGTAGACCGCGCCGGTCGGGTTGTCCGGGTTGATGATCAGGATGCCGGCCACGGCGGGGTTGTACTTGATCCGCTTTTCCAGATCATCGAGATCCGGATACCAGAAATTATTGGGATTCAGCCAGTAGGTTACCGGCCGGTCTCCGGCGTGGGCCGCTTCCGCCGAGGAATGGGTGGTGTAGCTGGGCGAGGGCACCACCACGCGGGCGGTCGGGCGCAAAAAGCCGAAGACCTTGCTGATCGCGTCGCCCAGGCCGTTAAAAAAGATAATGTCATCGGGGCCGATCTGCGCCCCGCCGCGCTTGTTGGTCCTGGCGGCAAGAAACTCCCTGGTCGCCAGCATCCCCCTGGTCGGACAATAGCCGTAGGTGGCGTCCTCCATGACCAGATCGGAAACGACCTGTTTCATCCATTGGGGAATCTCTTCGCCCTTGGCAATGGGGTCGCCGATATTTTCCCAGTACACCTTGGTCCCCAGCTTCTGCAACTTTTCGCCGACATTGACGATGTTGCGGATCTCGTAGGTCAACTCCCCGGCGCCGCTATGCAGGATATCAGTACGCATGCACGCAATCTCCCTTGAAAAAATCGTGTCAGTATTCGTTGCGGCTGGCGGGATTTATAAGCAAATCAGGAGAATACACTCTGCGGTGTGGCAACACACCTCGCCCAGGCGCAAGGATAAAGGGTATTTATTAACACCAGCCATTATCAGAAGTCAATAAGTCCTTTACCAAGGCTGCGACATTGCCGATAGAGAGGGTAACAGGTGGGCAGGAAGCCCATGATCAGCCCGCACAGGCAGGAGGTATCGGAATGGCAATCATTCGGTTTTCGATTCTCGGCGATGTGGTTCGATTCGGAGCCAGGGAAAGGCGGAAGATCACGAGCAAAGGGTGCAACGAGCCGTACAAGGATCGCTACTGGTGCCCGAAAAAGAAATGGTTCAACACGGAACCGTGCCCATTCCGCTGTCAGCGGGAATGCGAAAACTACCAGGCCATGTGCGGAGTGATTTAACCCCCCGCGGAGCAAAGATCAGACGGCGATATGAAACCGGGCGGGCGGCCGCATGAGTCCGGCCATGATGGCGGCGGCGGGATTTTGCCCTTTCGGGGCTGGCTCTTGCCCGGAAGGTTCCTCCTTGCCCGGCTGATTACCGGACACGGCGCTCTTTTTCCCGGTCGCGGAAGGAGACGCCTCTGCCAACCCGGCCTCGGGGATCGCCTTGCCCTCCGCTTTTCCCTTGGTCTGCTCCAGACGGATCATCTGCAGCTCCTGGCTCGCCTCGGTAATCACCAGGGAAGCCCTGGCCGCGACCTTCTGGTCCTGGGGAGAGGGATCCGCCGGCGCCAGGGCCGCGGCCCGCACCGTCTGCATCTTGCTGATGGTTGCCTCGGGGCTCGATTCCTTTCCGGTATCGATGCCAACCTCGCCGCCCACGGCATACTGCTTCCCGTCAGGCCCTTGGGCGTATTGAAAATTGGCGCCCCCGGTGGCATAGGAGCCGGCGGCGGCCAGATGCGCCATTTCGTGGGCCCGGACCTTGGTGTCGATCAGCTCAAGCTCCGCAACCTGAAGCCGTTCCGCCTGGGTAAGCGCCTCGCCGTCCGCGCTTTTTGGACCGGCGGCAGCCTGCGGTTTTTCCTTTACAGGCTCGGCAGCCTCCTGCCCAGCGGTCTCCTGCCCCTTGCCAACCGGGGCGGATTTCACCTCTCCGCTTGCGCCTGAAGGCTCCGCAGCCTTTTCTTCCTTTCCCGCAGCAGCCACAGCAGGCACGGGAAGATCTTTTTTCACCCCAGCCTGTTCGGCATAGGCCTGCGCCGCGCAGGCCGGGCACGTTTTGCACCCGCAGGACTTACCCCCCGCCGTGGCGGCCGGACTTGCGGTGGCCATGTTCTTCCAGGGTTGCCCCTGCACGAACACATCCGCCAAACCATTGTCTTGCCTTGCGCTGCCCGCCGTGCCGCCGGAAAAAGAAGGCGCATTTTCGCCACCCCTGACCGCGACAGGACTGAACCCTGAAAGAAGAGCGTTGATCCGCATAATCTCCCTCACCGCTACTGTATCGATCCTTAAAGAAATAATTTTCCTTACGCTTTATCGACACCCTGCGCGCAAAACTTGAGCATTTTCTGATTTTTATTTTGATAGGGGTCGGATGCCTGCCGAAACCGGATCGTTGCACAAAAAAAAACGGGTTGACCACCTGCGGCCAACCCGTTTGCATCCTGTTTTTCCCTGCTGCCCGCGGCTCTTTTCAGGTCCGCTCGGAAAGGGGCACAAAGGGCCGCCGTTTGGGGCCCACGTAGATCTGCCTGGGGCGGCTGATCCGCCAGTCGGGATCGTCCCACATCTCCTTCCAATGGGCGATCCAGCCGGGCAGACGGCCCAGGGCGAACATCACCGTAAACATGTTGGTGGGGATGCCGATGGCCCGGTAGATAATGCCGCTGTAAAAATCCACGTTGGGGTAGAGGTTGCGCTCCACGAAATATTCATCCCGCAAGGCCACCTCTTCCAGCTCCTTGGCGATGTCCAGCAAGGGGTCGGAGATGTTCAAGGCAGCCAGCACATCATCGCAGGCCTTCTTGATAATCCGCGACCGCGGGTCGTGGGTCTTGTAAACCCGGTGCCCAAAGCCGACCAGACGGAAGGGATCGGCCGGATCCTTGGCCTTGGCGATATATTTCTTATAGTCGCCGTCTTCGGCGTGGATC
>Ga0074199_1001524_pt1 | contig 19438 bp, 19 predicted proteins | sample EPASupsiteSAE347_FD_64528 | JGI IMG/M metagenome (GOLD analysis project Ga0074199, IMG submission 64528) | Bioremediated contaminated groundwater from EPA Superfund site, New Mexico - Sample SAE3-47 | ecosystem: Environmental > Aquatic > Deep subsurface > Groundwater > Contaminated ...
GATGGGCTTTACAAGTACATCCCGGACGGTCACCGGGCCATCATCATGCAAAAAAAGATTTGCGGCCGGTACTGGGGAAAGCCGCCCTGGGACAGCCCTACGTTTCCGGCTCCTCGGCGGTCTTCATTATAACCGCCTTCTTTGAGCGCACCTCCGGAAAATACGGACCCAAGGCGGAACGCTTCGTGATTCTGGAGGCGGGCCACGCGGCCCAGAACCTGATGCTCCAGGCGGTCTCCCTCGGCCTGGGAACGGTGGCCATAGGGGCCTATCGCGAAGCGGATGTCCGCTCCGCCCTCGGGCTGCCCGCCGGGGAAACCCCCTTATACCTCATCCCGGTTGGACATCCCCGCTGAATCAAAAAAGAGAAGGAATCATCCCGCGGCTTGACGAAAAACCTGACGAGTCTTCCGGGAGCTTAAAGGAAAGAAAGTGATTTTTGCTCGCCCGCCTGTTTAAAACGAAAAGCCTCGACAGCATCCTTAATGACTCTGAAAATGCCGAGCACCGCCTGAAGCGGGCTCTGGGAGCGATGGACCTCATCGCCCTCGGCATCGGCGCCATTATCGGAGCCGGGATTTTCGCCACTATCGGAACAGCCGCCGCCGGCGGGGCGCACCACCTGGGAGCCGGTCCGGCCCTGGTCATATCCTTTCTCCTCACCGCCATCGCCTGCGCCTTTTCCGCCTTCTGCTACGCCGAATTCGCCTCACTCATCCCCATCGCGGGCTCGGCCTATACCTACGCCTATGCCACCCTGGGAGAGTTCGTTGCCTGGATCATCGGCTGGGACCTCATCCTGGAATACGCGGTGGGCAACGTAGCCGTCGCCATCGCCTGGTCGGAGTACTTCGCCAGCCTCCTCCGCGGCTTCGGAATTCACATCCCGCCCTGGCTTCTCACCAACTACTGGGCCGCCAAACCGGAAATCATCCAGGCAGCCCCTCACCTCATGGGTATTCCCATACTCTTCAACCTCCCGGCGGTCCTCATAGTCGCCTTCATCACCTGGATCCTGGTGATCGGCATCAAGGAATCCTGTACCTTCAATGCCTATATCGTCCTTATTAAAATTCTCATATTACTCTTCGTCATCGCGGTCGGCTTCTTTTACATCCGCCCGGAGAACTGGAGCCCGTTCGCCCCCAACGGATGGAAGGGTATTCAGACCGGAGCCGCCATCATCTTCTTCGCCTACATAGGCTTCGACGCCATCTCGACGGCCGCCGAGGAGACGAAGAATCCTGAAAAGAATCTCCCCATCGGGATGCTGGGCTCCCTCGTCATCTGCACCGTCATCTATATCGCCGTGACATTGGTGGTCACCGGAATGGTGCCGTCGAGCCAGCTCGGGGTGGCCGATCCACTGGCCCAGGCCTTCGCCGCGCTCAACCTCAACTGGGCCTCCGGCATCATCTCCCTGGGGGCGGTCATCGCCATGACCGCCGTGCTCCTGGTTTTTCAAATGGGCCAGCCCAGAATTTTCTTCTCGATGTCCCGGGACGGCCTTCTGCCGAAATTCTTCGCGAGGATTCATCCGAAATACAGGACCCCCCACGTGACCACGATCATGACCGGGATCCTGGTGGCTTTCTTTGCGGCCTTCTGTAAAATAGACGAAATAATTGAGCTGTGCAACATCGGCACGCTCTTCGCCTTTGTCCTGGTATGCGGCGGTATCATCGCCCTGCGCTTCACCGATAAGGATCGGCCCCGTCCCTTCCGCTGCCCGGGCATCTACGAGGTGCGCCTGGCCGGTCATCGCCTGCTCCTTCCCGTCGTGCCCATCCTGGGGATCCTTTCCTGCTTCTACCTGATGCTGGGCCTGCCCCTCGTCACCTGGATCCGCTTTGTGGTCTGGCTGGCGGTCGGTCTGATTTTATACTTCTCTTATGGATACTGGAAAAGCCGCATCGGCCGGCAGCCTGCCTGAATACCCTTAAGGGCGAAGTTTTCTTGCAAATTAAAAATATTGCGCTATAATTGAGGAAAAGTTCGTGCAATGGAGGTTGACTGTTGTGAGACGCTTTAAAAGTCCGGCGGCCATCATTATAATAATCATGGTTGCCCTCTTCGCCCTCAGCGGCTGCGGCAGCCCGGGAACCGGGACGGCCTCCATGCCGGATATACCCCCGCCACAGACACCGGAGATATCGCCTCCTTCATTCACGGCTGATGTTTCGGAGCAGGAGCCCGGCGTTACGTCTTTTTCGGATTTCGGCTCCATCAGCGGAAAGCTCGTCTCTGAGGAAGGCCCCCTCGGCGGCGTAACGGTCTCCACCTTTTTCGGGGAGTCGGCCATCACGAACGCCGACGGAAGTTTCACCATTTCCAGTGTCCCCCCCGGCACGGCCACTCTAATCCTCCCCGAGGCGCCGTATGATCTCAACTGCTCCGACGTCACGGTCACTAAAGGCCGGACGGCCTCGCTTGGCGAAATAAAGGCTATTGAATCCCCCGTCAGAGCTCCTTCGGCAGGAAACTGCGACATAGAGATCTATGCCTACGGCCTCACCGACGTTCTCTCATGGTACGGCGACTACCGGGTTAACTGCTTCCCTGTCGAAGTTAAAATGGAGGGACTGAGAAGCAGCAACTACGCTGATTACCACTACTTTTCCGGAAGTTCCACCATGGACTACTTTACATTTCATGAAGTTCCCGTGCCCCCCGATAACGGCATCGACAGCTCATACTACTATAAGATCACCGTGCGCTATCAGGCCCACTACTTCGATAATAACGGATTGAATAAAGAACAGTCCTTCGAAATCCGCCGGTATGGCACGGTTTACAATAATTTCTCCGGCCACACCCTGCGTGGGAGAGTCTACCTGCGCTCATGGGATATACCCTCGGCCCCCTGAAAAAAAACCCCGCCGAAGGCGGGGCGAATCCCGGATTATTTACATGCCGCTCACCGGGCGGACTATTTCCCCGAATAATGCTTAAAGAGGCTGGATGCGGCCTCACTCAGACCGTTAAAGAGCCCGGCCCGCTCCTCTTCCTTCCAGGTGTCATTACGCACGAAGGAAGTCTTGTCTTTACGGTTGTCGAACTTTTCGGTCGGCAGATGGAAAACTCTATCTCCCCGCCGTACTGCGACGCAACCTTGTTTATCCGAGATAGAAAGCAGGTAGTCCAGGTCGTCGCAGCCGTAATCCTTCATCATCACCTCGATGGGCACGCCGTGCTTTAATATGGAACCTGGATCATTGGGGTCGGAACGCTCGTCATTCTTCCGTCGCGATTCCTCGGGAGTTACCCATATATAGAGGATGGCGCTTTTTTCAAGAATCTCGGGGCTGAGCTGTTTAAGAGCGGTTTCGTATCCCCAGGGAATGGGCATGGACGCCCCGTCGGGGCCGCCCCTGGCGAACTCGATGACCAGGGTCTTCCCCTCCATGGTGTCGGGGTAGACGGAGAGGTGCTCATTCATCTCGGCGCATTCCTTCTCAAGCCGCTCCGATAAAAGATTATACTTCTCGATGGGCAGAATGGGCTTCCCGTCGCGATAGAAAAGCGGAGATGCTCCCATTTTTCTTCGTCCCCCGTCGATCCTCTGAAAGAGAAAGGCGGCGCAGTTTGTGGCGGGAAGGGGCTTCCTGGTCAATAGATTGGCGTAGTCCTCATTCATCATGTGGATGAGGATGCCCCAGGAAAGTCCCTCAAGGAAAGGTTTATCCGACGACTCAAAAAAGAGGGTGCGCTCTCCGAGTTCGCGCAGTTCGTCGTCAATCCTCCGCATCATGTGCACGTAGGGGAAGTCGTCAAGCTGCACCATCTCGCCGATGAAGAGCTTGTTTTTGCGGACATCGGGATCCATGGTGGAGAGAAATTTCCGGACTTCAGATTTGCCGGAAGCCGGCAGAGCGAGAAGAAGAAGGTTTTCCAGGATTTCGGGCATGGGCGGTACCTCCAATAAAAAAGATGGAGGTTTACTTCTGCGGAGTTTCCTTCAAATCCTGTATGCGGCCGCTGATTACGGGATCGATCGTCCCTAAGGCCTTGATGGACTGCTTGACGACGTCGAAGAGAGGAGCGTCGTACTGGAGATTCCGGGAATTTTTAAAAACCTGGAAGTGGCCGCCGCGCCGGGCCAGGTAGTCAATGGTGGCCACCGAGTAAACTTTCTCAGCCTGAAGAGTTTTCCCGTCCTCAGTCTGGACGCTCACCACCCTCTCCCCAACGGGGCGGGAAGAGTCCATGACTACTTTCATCCCGGAGACCTGGAGCACCTCGGTCTCCTGCTCGGCGCTCCGCTCCAGCAGGGCCTTGATGTCGGCGCCGTTGAGATTAACCGTGACGAGGCGGTTGGCAAAAGGCACGGCATTGTAGATGTCGGAGCCGCTGATTTTTCCCGCAAAAATGTTGGAGCGGATTCCGCCGCTGTTAAGCAGGGCAAAGTCGGCGCCGGTGCGCTTGCGCATGATATCGGTGAGAAAATCCCCCATATTGGATTCACGCATATTGCTGCTGGTTAGATCGACTCTGGCCTCGCCGAGGCTCTCCGAAAGATCGGAATCGAGCAGGTTGCGGTATTTTTCTATGACGCCGGAAACCTCCGGATCGGGGGCCAGGCGGGTCTGATCCACCAGAAGCAGTTTGCCGCTGGCTCCGAGCACTTTCTTCGTGGAGGGATCTATCTCTATATCCAGACGGCCGACTTTCGCGCCACTGCTGCCGGCCTGCACAATCACCGTGTCTCCAACCTTAAGCGGCTGTTCGGTCTCCTGGTGGGTGTGGCCGCCGACGATGACGTCAATCCCCTTCACTCCCGCGGCGATCTCCTTGTCGCGGCTCAGCCCGTTGTGGGAGAGCACCACGATGACGTCGGCTCCCTCCCGCTTCATCAGGGGGATGGTCTTCTTGAGAACCTCTTCAGGAGAGGCGATGGAAAGATCCTGCACTTCATCCGAGGTAGTGATATCGCGGATCTCAGGCGTAGTCACGCCGACTATTCCGACCTTGAGGCCGTTGAGTTCCTTTATGATATAGGGCTGAACGCCCGGGAGGGGCTGTCCGCTCCGGATGTCCGACAAGTTGGCCGCCAGGAAAGGGAAGGATGAGTTGGAGGCCATGTCCTGAAGCGGTTTAATGCCCCATTCCAGGTCATGGTTGCCGACCACGGTGGCGTCGTAGCCCTCGCGATCCATGATCTCGACCATGGAAGCGCCACGGGACGCATCTGAAAGCGGGCTCCCCTGAGCCAGGTCACCGGCATCCAGGAGAATACAGTTGGGAGAGGCCTCGGCTCTGGCCTGGGAAATCACCGAAGACACGTAGGATTCGCCGCCGCGGGAGACCAGGTTGCCTTCCTTGTCGCGCGCCTCTGAGGGCATCATCGCCCCATGGAGGTCGTTGGTGTGAAGGATGGTGAGTTTGATGGGGGAGCTTTTTTCTTCCGCGGATGAGGGGGAGAAAGAATCTGAAACAGCCCGGGGTCTTTCCTCAGCCTGAGAAGAGACACTTCCGGCCGGCTTCTTCCCCGCCGCCTGATACAGAGGCAGACTGTTTTTGATGTCCCGGGTTTCCAAAAGTATAATAACCTCCCCCAAGTTCTGTTTTATTTATATATTACCAGTTAAAACAGCTGAAGTAAATGGATTATCAAAATGTTAACATCCTGTTTACAAATCCCGCAAAAGTCATTCTGATGCTTCTTCGACAGGAAATCCGCCGAACATGCAGAATTACATCCGAAATTTCAGAGGAGGATATAAGCATGGCTGGCAGCAACACGACATTCGGACTGATGCCGAAAATTAAAAAATCATTTTATACCACCGGTCTCATCATCGCCTTCTTCGGGCTGGTCGCCTTCATTTTCGTGCATTTCAACTTTCATCCGCCCCAGACGCCGGAGCTAATCTGCATCGGCCTCTTTGTAATAATCTTTTTCATTCCCCTCTTCTACGTGCCCATGGCGGCCAGAATCCGGATGGAGCGCGACGCCCTGACCTATTCGTGGATTCTTCAGTTCAAGCTTCACTACTCAGACATCCTCCGGATGGGTTACGGAATCCAGCAAGAACAGAAATTCGGGATCCACCTCCTGACCGGCATGCCGACAAAACCACTGCGGCTGGAACACAGCCGGGGAATTATCGCGATCCCCATTAATTACTTCGAAAACAACACCCAGGTCGTAGCCAACATCCAGAAGATCACGGGCTTGGCGGTTGAAAACCCGGCAACGTTCTAAATCAAGGAGCCAGAAGAAGCACGTGTCATTATTTGGAAAATGACTTCCGGTTTTGGGATTCTGAATTCCATATTCTAGCGAGGGAGGTCGGTCATGGAAATTGACATCAAGGCGATCAACGAAAAAGTAGAGAAGGAAGGCCTCTTCGTCCGGCAAATCGAGCAGGAAGTCGGCAAGGTCATCGTCGGGCAGAGCCAGGTGCTGGACCGGATGCTGGTCGGCCTCCTGGCCAACGGCCATATTCTTATCGAGGGAGTCCCCGGCCTGGCCAAGACCCTTCTGGTAAAGACGATTTCCGATACCATCCAGGCGAAATTTCAGCGTCTGCAGTTTACTCCCGATCTCCTTCCCGCCGACATCACCGGGACGATGATCTACAACCCGAAGGGAGAGGACTTCATCGTCAAAAAAGGTCCGATATTTGCCAACATCATCCTGGCGGACGAAATCAACCGCGCCCCCGCCAAGGTTCAGAGCGCCCTCCTGGAGGCGATGCAGGAGCGCCAGGTGACCATCGGGGAGAAAACCTACCCCCTGGAAGAGCCCTTCCTGGTGCTGGCCACGCAGAATCCCATAGAGCAGGAGGGGACCTATCCCCTCCCGGAGGCCCAGGTGGACCGCTTCATGCTAAAAATAAAGATAACCTATCCCCAGCGAGAGGAAGAGCTTCAGATCATGGAGCTGATGACCACCGGGGTGGAACCCCGGGCCGGGAAAATCGTGACACCGGCAGACATTCTCAGGGCCCGTTCGGTGGTCAACTCAATCTACATGGACCGGAAGGTGAAGGACTACATCCTCGACATCGTCTTCGCCACCCGCCAGCCGGATAAATTCAGGCTGGAAAAATTAAAGCCGCTCATAGCCTACGGGGCCTCTCCCAGGGCCACCATTTACCTGGCCCTGGCGGCCAAGGCCTATGCCTTCATCCGGGGACGGGGTTACGTAACTCCCGACGATATCAAGACGATCGGCCCTGACGTGCTCCGCCACCGGGTCATACCCACCTTTGAGGCCGATGCCCAGGAAAAGACCTCCGATGATATCGTAAAAATGATCTTCGACGAGGTAGAGGTGCCGTAATGCTGCCTCTGGAGGCCCTGCGCGCCCTGCGCCGGATCGAGATTCCCGCCCGGAAACTTGCGGACGAGGTCTTTTCCGGGCGCTATAAAAGCTCCTTCAAGGGGCGGGGCATGGAATTTTCGGAGGTACGTGAGTACCTCCCCGGGGATGATCTCAGGATCATAGACTGGAACGTCACCGCCCGCTACGGCCGCCCCTTCGTAAAGAAATTCGTCGAGGAAAGGGAATTGACCCTGCTCCTCCTGGTGGACCTCAGCGGCTCCGAATTCTTCGGGAGCGCCGCCCGGACCAAGCGGGACCTGGCCTGCGAACTGGGAGCCATCCTGGCCTTCTCCGCCCTGACCAACAACGACAAGGTGGGACTCATCCTCTTTACCGACCGCATCGAGGAGTATGTGCCCCCCAGGAAAGGGCGGCGCCACAGCCTCCGGGTCATGCGTGACATCCTGGCCTTTGAGCCGGCCGGCCGTGGAACCGACTTGAACGGCGCCTTCGCCTTCCTGAACGACGTGATTCACAAGAAAGCCATCGTCTTTGTTATCTCGGATTTCGTGGCCCCCGATTTCGAACGATCCCTTCGAATCACCGCCAGAAGGCATGACCTCTCCGCTTTTACCATCGTGGATCCCCGCGAACTCTCCCTGGGCGCCCCCGGAAAAGGCCTTCCAATCCTGCTCTCTCTCGACGATCCTGAGACGGGAAAGAGCCGGACGGTTAACTTAAGAGATCCCCGATTCCTCCAAAACTTTGCTGAGACGGGGGAGAGGCGCCTGCAGGCTCTTTCTAGTAAGTTCTCCACCGCCGGAGTGGACCAGGCCCTCTTCAGGACGGATGTGGATTACATGAAGGAGCTCCTGCGCTTTTTTGAAAAAAAACACCGGAAGGCGCGTTATTAGAATGCAGACGTCTGAGTGCAGAAATCGGAAGGCGGGAGATTGGAATTTGTATTCCGGATTCCGTGTTCTGTTTTTGCTGTTCCTTCTTCTGGTCTTGCCGCTTGCGGCCGAGCCTCCGGTTTCAGTCACGGCCTCTTTGGACAAAAAAACCGCCACCATCGGGGAGCCGATCGAACTGACAATAACTCTTGTTTACAATTCCCGCGTCGTTCTCGAAGAGCCCCTTATGCCCGCTCTGGTTAAATCACTGGCGGAGCCCAAAGAGGGCCTTGACTCGCAGATCTTCGATATCCTTGAGGAAAAGCCTCCGGAGTCGCGAATGGAACAAGGGAAAAAGGCGGAGGTCTTCCACTACCGGATTGCCTTTTTCAAGAGCGGAAAGACGGCTTTCCCGGAACTGTCCGTCAACTTCAAAGACCTGAAGGGGCGCGCCGCCCGGGCCCGCTCCAGCCCGGTCGAAGTCGAAATTAAAAGTGCGATGGCCGCCGGAAAAAATCCTAAGGATATCCGGGACATCAAGGGCCCCATCTGGATGAATTACCCCTGGTACTATTATGCCGCCGGAGTTCTGGTTCTTCTGCTTTTCGCCCTCCTCGTGTTGCTCCTCCTTCACCTGAGACGGAAGAGCCGGGCGGCCACGGAAGACGTAAAGCCCGTAAGGCCGCCCTGGGAGACGGCTCTTGAGAACTTCTCGGCCCTTGAAAATTCAGGCCTGATCTCCGATGGCAAGATAAAGGAATTCTATATCAGGCTGACCGACATCTACCGCACCTACCTTGAAGAACGCTATGGAATTCCCGCTCTCGACCGCACCACCATGGAACTCTTCGGCGAGATGAAGAAGGCCGAAATTCCGAGGGAACACGCCGCCTCCGCCAGGGACCTGCTGGCGCGCTGCGACCAGGTGAAATTTGCCAAATATGTCCCGCCCGAAGAAGAAATAAAATCGGCCCTGGCCGAGGGACGACGGTTCGTGCAAATTACCATACCCAATTCTCCGCCGCTTCCGGGAGAGAGGGAGGCTGAATCATGACCTTTGCCTCTCCCTGGTTTTTTGTCCTGCTGCTCTTCCTTCCCCTCATGGCCCTGCGCCTGACCCGGAAAAAGCCTTCGGGCCTGGCCTTTCCGGACACCGCTCACGTCGCGAAAGCCGCAGGAAAGGTGAGCGACGGGCGGTTTCTCCTGGGCTGCTTAAGAATCCTGGCTGCGGCTCTCATCATCACGGCCCTGGCCCGCCCCCAGTGGGGCGAGGTCATAGGCGAGACTTCCACCAGGGGCATCGACATCATCCTCTGCCTCGACACCTCCGGCTCCATGCAGACAGTGGACGTGTCCCCCGGCCACCAGGGGACACTTACGGGGCAGGATCTGGAGAAGATGAGAAACCGGGTGGACGCCGCCAAGGTTGTAGCCGCGGACTTCATCAAGGGACGGAAGAATGACCGGATCGGCCTGGTCGTATTTGCCGGAGTCAGCTATACCCAGTGCCCACTCACGATTGACCATCGGGCCCTTCTGGAACTTTTGGGGAAAGTGAAAGCGGGGATGACCGGTACCGACAGCACCGCCATTGGAAACGCTCTGGTCACCTCCACCAACCGCCTTAAAAAAAGTGACGGCAAGAGCCGGGTCATCATTCTCCTCACGGACGGGCGGAACAATATGGGGGAGGTTGATCCCCTGACGGCCGCCAGGGCGGCCAATGCCCTGGGAATAAAGATCTACGCCATCGGCTGCGGCTCCAGCGGAGGGAGCTTCATCCCGGTCGAGACTCTCTTTGGAATGCATTGGGAGCCGATCAGAGAGGACCTCGACGAGGTGGTCCTCCGGAAGATCGCCGACTTGACCGGCGGAACTTATTTCAAAGCAGAGGACGAGGAATCCCTGGCCGGTATTTTCAAGCAGATTGATCGAATGGAGAAGCGGGAAATAAAGACGACCATCATCAAACGCTACCTGGAGCGATACGCCTGGCTGCTCCTGCCGGCTTTCCTCCTTCTGGCCTTCGAGACCCTGCTCGGGCATACGATTCTGAGGAGGATTCCGTAAAGCCATGAAATTCGCCCATCCTCACGTTTTCTTTCTCATGGCCCTTCTTCCGCTCCTGGCGGTATTCTTCATCGTCTCCTTCAGAACGAAGAGAAAACTCCTGGACCGCCTCATCTCGCCCGCCATGCAGGAGAAGCTCATCTTGGGCCTGAGTTTCCGCCGCGAGAAAATAAAGCTTTTCCTCCTGCTCCTGACCTTCTTCTTTCTCCTTCTGGCCTGGAGCGGGCCGCTGTGGGGCAGCCGCCTGGTGGAAGTCAAGCAAAAAGGTCTGGATGTCTTTATCGCCATAGACTGCTCGCTCAGCATGAACGCCCGGGACATCAAGCCCGACCGCCTTACGCGAGCCAAGGCGGACATGAAAGACCTCATCTCGCGCCTTCAGCCCAACCGGATCGGGATCATCGCCTTCGCCGGGAGCGCCTTCGTCCAGTGCCCCCTCACCATGGACGAGGACGCCGCTCTCATGTTCGTAGACCTCATCGAGCCGGGTCTCATCCCCCTGCCGGGGACGGCCATTGGAGAGGCCATCCGCCTGGCCGCCCGCTCATTCCCCACAAAAGATCCCAAGTTCAAGGCGCTCGTCCTCCTCTCCGACGGGGAGGACCACCGTTCAAAGCCGCTGGAAGCGGCGCAGGAGGCGGCCAAAGAAGGTGTGCGGATTTTCACCATCGGCTTTGGGAGCACCCGGGGCGAGCCCATCCCCATTAAAGACGAAAAGGGCTCTCTCAAGGAATACAAGAAAAAGCGCTCCGGAGAAATGGTCCTGAGCAAGCTCAACGAGACGGATCTCATCCGGATCGCCGCCGCCGCCAAGGGTGAATACTACCGGGCCTCCGGAGGGGGGATCGCCGTGGATCGGGTCGCGGGGGACATCCTCTCGATGGAGAAAAAACAATTGAAAGACCGCTGGGAAAACGAATTGGAGAGCCGCTTCCAGTTCCCGCTGGCCCTGGCTTTTATTCTGCTGCTGTCCGAGTTTTTCATCTCGGAGCGGGGGAAGAACGGCTCCCGTAAAAAAGGGAAACTTCCGATCCTGCTGGCGGCAGGTTTTTTCCTGCTCCTGCTTCAGCACGCAGAGCCCCTCCGGGCCTCACCGGCCGGAAGCGTGCAGAAGGGATGGGGCCTCTACCATAAGGAAAAATACCCGGAGGCCGATGCGGCCTTTAAAAAGGGGATAGAGAAGAACCCCGAATCGCACCTCCTCCATTTCAATGACGGGGCGGCCCTCTACCGGATGGGAAAATTCCAGGATGCCGCCGCCGAGTTTACCCGGGCCGCCGCCTCGCCCGACAAAAGCCTGCGCTCAAAGGCCCTCTATAACCTGGGGAATTCGCTTTACCGCGCCCAGAAGGAAAAAGAAGCCCTGGCCGCTTTCAAGGATTCTCTCAAAGTAAACCCGGATGACCCCGATGCCAAATTCAACTACGAGTTCATCCGGAAAAAAATGCAGGAGCAGAAAAAAAAGGATCAGCAAAAAAAGAAGGAAGAACAGAAGAAAAAGGAAGAGCAGAAGAAAAAACCCGGGAAAGATAAGAAGCCTTCTCCTTCCCCCTCACCCTCCCCTTCTCCCTCGGCGGCCCCTTCCGCCACACCGACTCCCTCACCGGGCGGCATGAGCAAGGAAGACGCCGAGCGCCTTCTCAACGCGCTAAAGGACGAGGAAAAGCAAGCGCTCAAAGCCAGGAAAGTGCCCACTCAGGGTGTGCCCCGGGTGGAAGAAGACTGGTAGCATTCCAGAGCCAGGCTCCATATGCCATCTAGTAAAAAATGTTGATTCCCTCATCGGTAAATTTGTGACGGCGGAGAGTGTAGATATTTGTCTTACCTTCGGAGATGGAAGTCATTGGCAGGCTGATTTTCGAAGGTTTTCGGGTACCGGTTTCGAGAAGAATTTCCCCTTCCTGAATTTTCTGCCCCCAGGGGCGATTATAGCCGAGAATAAATTTGTATAATTTCCCATCGTATTTCTGCACAAAAATAATAACGACGGTTGCCTCTTCCCCGGGAGCAAAGTCCAGGTTGAGGGTCATCCCTTCGGAAGACAGATCAAAGGGAACGGGGATGGTATTCCTGCCTGAGAGCCGGAATACCTGGATGTGCTCCGGAGTTGCATGACCCTCCTTCAGGTAGAACGGATAGAACAGGACGAGAATTTTCTTTAAGGCGGTGCGGTTCCGGTAGGTGAATTCAGCCCGGGCCGCCACTTCCCGTTCGCCCATAATAAGTACGATTTTCTCGCTAATAAAGCTGAAATTCCGGGAAGTCAGATCGAAGAAGTAATTGGCAATGCAAATAAAAGCAACCGCGGCCATAAAGACCACGGCTTTCAGAGGGAATTTTCCATATTGCTTGAAGATTTTCAAAGTTCTCCGTATCTTTTTTGAAATTTCTGCATGAACAACAGCCACAGAAAAATCATAGTGCCTGCAACGAGATAGAAAGTAAAATAGCCGAAGTATTCACTGTATATCCGGATGAAGAACCACCAGCCCTGCTGTGAGTAATACAGCAATTTGGCGGCGATCCCGCCGCCGATCAGAAGCCCGGCCATCCAGACCCGCTCAGAATGGTTGAAATAAAAATCTTTAAGGCTCTCTTCCTGCCGGGTCAGAAATTCTACGCACAGCATGAGAATCTCATATATTACCCAGGCATAGATGATTTCATAAAGCTGTATGGAAAATGCGAACATTATGAATGCCAGACCCAGAAGCAATGAAATCCCGCCGCCGTACTTGCCCTCTTTTAAGTTGCTGAAGCCAGTCAGAGCGAATTTAACTAATATCAATACCAGAAAAACGGGAAGAGCGACGGTTACATCGTGACGCGGAATGCAGGCAAAGACAGGTGTTGCAGTCAAAAACACAAGAGCGATTGAAAAAACAACCATATCCCGTGCCTTCATCCAAATCAACCACCTTTCCTTGAAATTTCACCTCCACACTCTATATTATACCCTGTTCTGCGGACTCTTTGACGTCTATGAGAAAGGTCAAAACAGATCGTCTTAATCTGACGGAGGAGTTGAAGATATGGGCGCTTTCTGCTAGAATAAGGCCATGAAAAATTTGCAGGCAATGATCATGAGCAAGGAGAAAACGCCATGAAAAAAATTACGAAGAAATTTTACGGAACGGTTATCTGCCTCATTCTCCTCATGCTCATGGCCCCATCGGTTTGGGCCGCCGGGGACGGAGGAAACATCCTCGAAATGACCTATCCCTATGACGAGGCGACGATCTACTGGCCGACCGCCCAACCCTTCAAGATTGAAAAAGCCGCCTTCGGCCTTACCAAGGGCGGCTGGTGGTACGCCTCAAATAATTACGGAGCTTCCGAACACGGAGGGACGCACGTGGACGCCCCCCTCCACTTCGCCAAAGACGGACGCACGATCGAGAAAGTTCCCCTCCGGGAGTGGATCGGCCCGGCCGTAAAAATTGACGTAACCGCCAAATGCGACCAGAACCGCGACTACCTCCTTACGGTAGACGATATTCTTAATTGGGAGAAGGCGAACGGCCGGATTCCGGATCGGTCCTGGGTGCTGATGTACACGGGCCTCGACACCCGCTTCTATCCCGACCGGAAAAAAGTGCTGGGGACCGACAAGACGGGGGCGGAGGCCGTTCCCCTCCTGAGTTTTCCGGGCTTTTCGCCGGAAGCGGCCTCTTTTCTCGTCAGGGAGCGGAATATCACGGGAATAGGACTGGACACGCCGAGCATAGACTACGGGAAGTCCCCTGATTTCAAAGTGCATCAGATAATCTGCGGTGCGGATAAACTGGGGCTTGAAAACATCGCCAACCTGGACAAACTGCCCGCCAGGGGAGCCGTTCTCTATGTCATCCCCATGCTCATCAACGGAGGCACCGGCGCCCCGGCGCGGATTTTCACCATCCTGCCCTGAAAGAGCCGCCTGCCTGCGAAATCAAGCTTATAAGTAGGGCGGAGACCCCTCGCTAGATCGAGAGCATGAGGCGGTATATTTCGTTTCTGGGCATCCGGCTCATCCCGACCGCCCGGGCCACCGCGTCCTTCCGGCTGAGCCCCTGCTCAAGAAGTGAGCGGAGAAGATCCACGATCTCCTGCGGATCAGCGTCCTTCTCCTCCACTGCCCGCCCCTCGATGACGAGGGTGCACTCGCCCCTGACCTCTGGCCTTTTAGCGAGCTCCAGGCATATTTCCGAGAGGCGGCCCCGCAGGTTCTCCTCATAAAGCTTGGTGCCTTCGCGCAGCAGGCTCGCCTGCCGATCGCCCAGCGCGCCGATGAGTTCTTCGATGGTCTTGATCAAACGGCGGGGGCTCTCGTAGAGGACGATGGTGCGCCTTTCAGCGGCCAGATTTTCGAGAAATTCCTTTCTTTTTTTTCCTTCCCTCGGAATGAATCCCTCAAAGACAAAAGACCGCGTCGAAATTCCGGAGGAGGCCAGGGCGAGTAGAACGGCCGAAGGGCCCGGGACCGCCGTCACTGATATCTCCTCGCGTATGCAGAGACGGACCAGATCTTCCCCCGGATCGGAGATGCCTGGCATCCCGGCGTCGCTCACCAGGGCGATCCGAAGGCCTGCCTTCATTTTTTCAATAATCTCCGGCCCGCGGACATCGTGGTTGTGCTCGTTATAACTGATAAGCCTGGTGTGTATGTCGTAATGTGAGAGAAGCTTCCGGGTGTGGCGCGTATCCTCGGCGGCGATCAAATCCGCCTCCTTCAAAATCCGAAGAACGCGCAACGATATATCTTCGAGATTTCCAATGGGGGTTCCGCAAAGGAAAAGCGCCCCGCTCAAAGTTGTTTTTTCTTCCTGAACTTCCACTTTGAATCCAGACCGATTACAGCCAGGCAGCAGCGGTATTTTTATAAACCATAATCTCCGTCTCTTTAAAGAAGACGGCGATCTCCCGATCCGCGCTCTCCGGCGAATCCGAGCCGTGAATGATGTTGTGTTCAATCCGAACGCCAAAGTCGCCCCGGATGCTGCCGGGGGCGGCCTTCCCCGGATCGGTGGCCCCCATCATCGCCCGCACCTGGGCGATGAGGTTCTCGCCTGAAAGTACCAGGGCTAAGATGGGTCCGGAGGTGATGTAGTCCACCAGTGGTTCGTAAAAACCCTTTCCTTTATGGGGCAGGTAGAGTTCCTCCGCCAACTTCCGGTCGGCGTGAAGCATCTTCATGGCCCCGATGATAAAGCCCTTGTCCTCTATGCGGCTCATAATCTTCCCCATCAGGCCGCGAGCCACTCCGTCCGGCTTGATTAAAACGAGCATCTTTTCCATTGTTTCACCCTTCTTTATTATTTGGTAACTCCACGCCATCCAGCAGAGCGACGAACTCTATTTTCCTGAAGAGCTCCTGGGCCACTTTTTCCCAGGTGTATTCCTGAGCGGTCTTGCGGCCGTTATCCCTGAGCCACTCCTTGTCTTTCGGATGAAGTTCCAGGTTGATTAGATAGGAGACGATTTCCCGCGGATCCTCGGTCTCAAGAACTATTGAGTTCTGGAACGAGTCGGCGTAATCTTCTCCCGTGGATCCGGTAAAGACCAGCCCCCCGCAGGCCATGACCTCGAGGCCCACGATTCCGAAGGGCTCGTGGCCGCTGTTGGCCAACACGGCGTCGGCGGAGGCATAGAGCAGACGAAGAAATTCCTCCGGCACGAAGAAACGAAGTTCAATCAAGTCGAAATCCTTGACCGAGAGCAGTCCTTCGATGCAATTCTCGATGGTGGGCTGGCTGACGCGAAGTTCCGTGAAGCTCAGTCCCTGGGATGAGGCCCGGGCCAGGATGTCTCCGCGATGCGGCTCCATCCCGCCCCGCATTACCATATGCGGATGGTAGCCCTTGCGCTTCATCTCAGCAAGGGCGTTTATCGCCATGATCCAGCGCTTGTCGGGATCGTAGCGGCCTATCTTGACCAGGAACATATCCTGGCCGAAAACCCCGCGCAGCTTCTTAACCCGCTGAGGAGACGGCCTTTCCAGGAGCCTGCAGGGAATCCCGTTGGGAATGGTCAGCGGATTCATCCCCATGGCCCACATATAATGCTTCATGTAGCGGCTGACCGTAGTGATGGTGGAAACGGCCCGGAGGCGGTTCCAGTCGATACGCCAGAAAGAGAAAATGTTGTTGGCGTTCCAGAGGAAGACGCATTTGTCCCTGAAGCCCGAATAGAAAAGAAGATCGTTCAGGCGGATCAGGGTGGAGGTGGTGTGCCACTCCTCCCCCATTACCACCACCACTTTTTTTTCGGCGGCCGCGGGCTTGACGATATTCTCCGCGATATATTCGGGGACGCTTTTCTCAAAATCCCAGAGTTTCCCGTTTTCATTCTCATAGACGCCGGAGGGGTGGTACTGGCTGATCCACTGGCACCAGCGGTGGAGGTGGAGCTTTCCGTTGTACATGGTCTCTTCCCCGACCTTCTGTGGATCGCCCACGAAGAAGAGGTGGGTTTCAAAGCCCAGCTCGGCCAGGGTCCGGCAGAGCTCAGTGGCCCGCACCCCGAGCCCCCCGGCCTGGGAATACAGATCCGGCCCTTCAAAGGAGAGCATGACAAAGACCGCATTGTTCGTCGTTATTTCACTCATACCTGAGATTTCTACGGAAGGGGATTGTTTCCTCCACGCGAATTTAGAGGGGTGATTTCTCTTAAGGCAAAACTTGTTTCTTTCCTCGTTATTTTCATTTTATTTTCTCAGCCCGCTCCCGCTAAAAAAGCCGATTCACTTTCCTCTGAACTTTCCGCCCTTCTCGGGAACCGCCGCGGCTGCATAATTCTTCTTGAGGCTAAAAGCGGAAGGATTCTCGCCACTGCCCACCCGGAAACGGCCACCCGACAGGCCTTCCCGCCGGGCTCCCTTTTTAAGGTGGTGACCGCTCTGGCCCTGCTAAAAGACGGCAAAACAGATCCGAAAGAAGAAGTGATCTGCCGGGACAGCTTCCGCGTCGGGAGCCGAACGCTTACCTGCATGTACCCGGGCGGACATGGCAAAGTTAATCTCACCTCGGCCCTAGCCCGCTCCTGCTGCATCTATTTTTACACTCAGGGCCTCAAACTCCCCCCTGAAAGCCTCTTAAACGAGGCCCGCCTTCTCGGCCTGGGCCAATCCCCCGGCCGACTGCTTCCCCCCCGAAATCCAAATCAAATGGCCGATCTGCTGGTGGGAGAAGGCCCTGGAATCCTGGTCACCCCGATGCAGATGGCCGAGGTCATAAGAAAAATCGCATCCGCCCAGGGCGGTCCTGATAAAAAATCTGCGGATATTATAAAGCGGGCCATGCGAGAGTGCGTGCGCCGGGGCACCGGAAAAAAGGCCGCATTGGGTGTTTCCGTTTCCGTCGCCGGAAAAACCGGTACCGCCCAGGATCTCCGCTTCCCTGGCCGCACCCTGGGCTGGTTCGGAGGTTTCGCCCCCTACCCCGATCCCAAGGTCATCGTGTTGGTCTTCGTGGAAGGCGGAAACGGCGCCGACTCAGCCGCCTCCCTGGCCGCAAAAGCCCTCCAGACTTATTTCAAATGACTTTCAGCGTGTCCGGCAAATCGGGACAAGGCCACTTCATGGCAGGGATTGCCTTTTCATTACCAGTGTGATAAAATATTTGTAGGAAAGTTGGATTTTCCAACTATTGTATAATCGGAGGAGATGCACTGATGCTGGCTGAATTCAGGAATCGTTCCCAGATTACCCTGCCGTCCTTTATCGCAAAAAAACTGCATTTAAAAGCCGGAGACCTTCTGGATATTGATATGGAAGAAGACAAAATAATCATGAAGCCGGTCATCGCTGTCGCACGCGAACAGGCTTATTTCTGGACCGAAAAATGGCAGGAGGAAGAAAAGAGGGTCGACCGGGAAATCAAGGCAGGTAAAATAAAATCAGCAGCAACGCCCAAGAAGCTTTTTAAGGATCTCGGGCTGTGAAGATTTACTATTCCACTCTTTTTGAAGAAAAAGTCCAGGCCCTGGATTACCGGCTGAAAAAGGTTCTCCGAAAAAAGCTGGAACTCATGGCACAAGATATTAATTATCCCTCCCTGAGGATAAAAAAAATCCAGGGCACGGCTCATCTATTCGAAGCCAGTATCACACGGGGATGCAGGATGACCTGGCAGCACTACAAAGACGGAATCCTCCTGCGCAACATCGGGGAACACGACGAGACCCTCAAAAACCCGTAATAATAGATAATAGGGTCAGCGCCTGTTTTATTTAGCAATTACTGTTGCATTTTATTTTACAGATAATCCCCTGATAAGGGATTATCTATGTTTTGTAATGCAAAATAAATAACAACAGCGCCTGTTTTTCCCCACTGAAATATGGAGGGATTTGGCGGAGAAAACAGAAATAATTTTTAAAATAGAGCGGCACTCTTGCAATCTCACATTACAAAAGGAGCAAATAAAATGAAGAAACACCCAATCAACTTACTATGTAGCGTTCTGGGCGCGCTGGTCATTGGTTTCATGCTGACAAACTACGCGTGCGCCTGCAGCCGGGCTGTCTATCTTGGCTTGGAGGATACCGTAATTACCGTACGCAGCATGGACTGGCTCTCGGACATGGGCTCGAACCTCTGGGCCTTCCCGCGTAATATCCAGCGCGACGGCGCCGCCGGGCCACAATCCATCCGTTGGACATCAAAGTACGGAAGCGTCGTCGCCTCGGCATTTGAGGCCTGCACGGCTGACGGAATGAACGAGAAGGGACTTGTGGCAAACCTACTTTACCTTACGGAATCAGAGTATGTGAAGCCCTCATGCGATGACAAGCGGCGGCCTCTATCCGTTTCGGTTTGGGTACAGTACCTTCTCGACAACTACGCCACGGTCGCGGAGGCGGTGTCCGACCTGCAGAAGGAACCGTTCTACGTCGTGCCGGTAATGTCACCGGACGGGCACGCGGGAACAGTGCATCTGGCGATCTCGGACCCCACGGGCGATTCCGCCATCTTCGAGTATCTCGGCGGCAAGCTTGTCATTCACCACGGTCGGCAGTATCAGGTGATGACCAACTCCCCGGCCTACGACCAGCAACTTGCGCTCAATAGTTACTGGCAGCAGATCGGCGGCACCACGATGCTGCCGGGAACCAACCGGGCCGCCGACCGTTTCGTCAGAGCGTCGTTCTACATCAACGCAGTTCCAAAAACAGCAAACAACAGCGAAGCTATAGCTTGCGCCTTCTCGGTGATCCGGAACGTGTC
>Ga0074199_1001526_pt1 | contig 19413 bp, 14 predicted proteins | sample EPASupsiteSAE347_FD_64528 | JGI IMG/M metagenome (GOLD analysis project Ga0074199, IMG submission 64528) | Bioremediated contaminated groundwater from EPA Superfund site, New Mexico - Sample SAE3-47 | ecosystem: Environmental > Aquatic > Deep subsurface > Groundwater > Contaminated ...
GTTCCGGGGCGTCCACAAGAAATACCTCGCACAGTACGTTACCATGTTCCAGTGGGCACACAATCTCAAGCGAGTGACCGATCAATTCCTAAGAGTCCTCATGGTTCCTCGCTTCATCTATTTACCCATATGAGCGAAGGCTGTCCTCGCGCCTCCGGAACAGACCGAAGCAAGCTCTCAGCCTGTCATGCAACCGCAAGACGGCCCCATTTATTGTCATGACGGCACGGAGCGAGGCATACCGCGCCCTCAGGACTCGGAAGATCAGAAACTCTACTACAGCGGCAAGAAAAAGAAGCATACGGTGAAGAACGTGCTCCTGATCGATGAAGCTCTGAACATCATCTTTCTGAGTGATACGGTTGAGGGCAAAATGCACGATAAGAAAATAGCCGACGCCACTCCCTATCCTCTGCCCCCGGGAAGCCAGCTCTTGCAGGATTTGGGTTTTCAGGCTTTTAAACTCAACGGAGTGATAACTATCACACCCATCAAGAAGCCTCGGGGAAAGGAGCTTACGCTGGAGCAGAAAGATTCCAATCGGGAACTGTCCAAACGCCGAGTGCGTATTGAGCATGTCAACAGCAGTGTTAAGCGCTGCCGAATTGTAAAAGAGGTCATTCGGCTCCTCAAAGATGGAATGCGCGATCTTGTTATGGATGTGTGTTGTGCTCTTCATAACTTTCGTGTCTTTTGGTCTCCCTGGAAGCCTATGGCTTAAATCGGAATGAACTTTAATATGCAGGTGGCCGCCTCTCTGCGGGGCTGGAGAAGGTAAACACAAAATCCGGTAGAATCAGGAGCGTTCATCCGTTTACCGATATGAGCGGCTCGTTCAACTTGTAACCCATGCCGTAAATCGTGCTGATAACTTCCTTATCGGGAAGATACTCTGCTATTTTCTTGCGCAAATTCTTGACGTGAGAATCGATTGTTCTGTCGTAGCCGTCGAAATCGTATCCTTGTACGATATTGATCAGCTCGTTTCGCGAAAAGATCCGGTTGGGGTGGCTTAGAAGTGTCTTTAGGAGATTGTACTCACAAAGGGTCAGCTTGAGCTCATGCCCGTCCACCAGTACCTGACGAGCTTCGGGAGTCAGACGGATTTCACCGGATGTAAGCGTTTTTGGGACCTGCGGGGCATACATCCTTCTGAGCACCGCTTTTACGCGCGCCACAACCTCTCTCGGGCTGAAGGGCTTGCAGATATAATCATCCGCTCCCAGCTCCAAGCCAAGCAGGCGGTCTATCTCTTCAACCCTGGCGGTAATCATGATGATGGGCACGTCCGAGAACTTTCTGACTTCCCGGCAAACCTCCATGCCGTCTTTTCCAGGAATCATGATGTCCAGCAGGATGAGGCAGGGCGGGTTTTGTCTGACGCTCGACACAACTCCGTCTCCACGGTCAAGGGAGGAGACCCTGTAGCCGGCTCTGACCAGGTAGTCCTTAAGAATTTCAACAATCTTGATTTCATCTTCCACGACCAGAATATCCCGACCGGTCATCCCATATCTCCATTTGTTGAAATTACCCAACCTTACGGATTGAGAGAGGAAAAATGACGGTAATCCCAAGGCCTCCCGAGGAGGCGTTGACGGCTTCGATCCGCCCTCCGAAGCACTCCACGATACCCTTACAGATTGCCAGCCCGAGCCCGCTCCCTCCCTGGGCGCGGCTTCTCGCCTTGTCCACACGGTAGAGCCTGTCAAAGAGACGGCCGAGGGATTCTTCGGGGACTCCGGGTCCGGAATCTTCAAAGCGCAGGAGTAGGCTGTCGGGGGTGAGCTCGTGAGAAATCCTGATAACACCCGGAGCATCGGTGTAGCGAAGCGTATTTTCGAGCAGGTTGGAGAAAAGCTGCGTCAGGCGGCCTGCATCCGCCATGATAGCAATTTGCCTCATGTCATGCGCGTCCGCCTCGATCCGAATGCCGCGCTGCTCAAATCTCGTCTGAAAAGACTTCAAGGCTTCTTCCAGAACCTCCAGAGGATCTACAGAGCTTTGTTCTCCGTCGAACGCCCGCGACTCTATCAGCGACAGGTCATGAAGGTCGTGAACGATCCGGCTGACGTGCAGCACCTCGGAGTGAAGCGAGTCCAGCGCCTCGGGAGTGGCTTCTCTCACGCCGTCCTGCAGGGCTTCGATCTCACCTCGAAGAATCGCCAATGGGGTCCTCAGCTCGTGGGAGATATCGGCCATCCATTGCCGGCGCATCTGCTCATGTCTTTCCAGAGCCTGAGCCATGGCGTTGAAATCGGCGGCGAGCTGGCCGAGCTCATCCCGGGAGTGAATTTCGATTCGGGTCTCGAACCTTCGAGAAGTCAAAGCCCGCGCTCCTTTTGCCAGCTCTTTCACTGGGCCGAGGAGATGTCTCGACAGGAGAAAGGTCACGAAAACCGCCAGCATCAGCGCTACGCCCCCTATGGAATAAAATGTCCGGGACTGATTTCTGAGGAATTCAACATCGAGCGGATGCGTCGGGGGCTCGTGCCTTCGTATCCCCAGCCATCCAACAACCTTGCCGTCCACCAGGATGGGCTTCATCCGAAGCCCATCTGCCGAGGAAGGCTCCGGTCCGGTCAATGGATGCTTTTGAGCATCGAAGAGGGACATGCGTGGCGGAATGTCCCTGAAGTCGGGTGGTGGACCGGGTGGCGGGGGCGGCTGCGCGCCGTACGGTGGCGGAGGCTGTGCACCGTACGGCGGTGGACCGGGCTGAACGGGAAGCCTCATGCCGTACGGCGGCGGTTGTCCTGTCTCCGGATTTCTCTCCATCGGAGGGGGAAACGGGAAGGGCGGAGGGAAAGGCGGTCTGCCGTCAACGGGCGCTCCCGGATGCTGCCCCGGCCTCATCGTCGTGACCTCGAGCCAGTGCTCCCGGTTATTGACAAGAGAATCCCAAGTCAGGTTCTTCTTGTATTCCTGACTCAACGAATCCACCAGCTCATCGAGCCTCTCCATCTCAACTTTCTCGACGTGCTCTTCGAAGCTGCGAAAGGCATAGTATCTTGCAATCAGAAGCATGCAAATCACGATCAGAAGACTGTTCAGAAGAAAAGTCAGGAATACTTTGTGTCTGAATTTGAGCTTCATTCCACATCACCCGTGTTCATTAGCCGAGGGCGCAGAGAAAACGCAGAGAAATTTTATAAGAATTTCAACGATTCTCTGCGTTTTCTCTGCGCCCTCGGCGTCTCTGCGGTGAAAAGCTCACATATCGCACGGAAAGCGAAGTGCGCTTGACCACCTTTCCTTCCTACGCTATCCTTTCGGAAAAAACCATAAGATAAACAAGCGCGCTCGCGGCAAACCATCGAACCGGGTGCATAACGACCACGACAGGTGTCAGGCTATGCTTCGAATTGTACTGATCGCTTCCTTGCCACAGGAATACGGCCCGCTCAAAAGGCTGAGCAGCCCGTGGCGCTTGATTTCTCGAAAACCCTTCAAGCATTTTACCCGTACTCTGGCCGACAAGGAGCTCATTTTGGTGGAAGCGGGAATGGGACGGGCAAGAATCCAAGAGGCTTTGCCTTGGATTCTCGCGAAGAATACCCCGCATCTTATCCTGTCTTTCGGATTTGCAGGCAGCCTGTACGAAGCCTTCGAAGTGGGAGATGTTTTTCTGGGAGATTGTTTCATCGAAAAAGAGGTACCTCCTGATTCACCCGGCAGCCGGACCTCGGTTCGTGGTGAAAGGCTTGTCTTTCAAGCCTCATCTTCTCTGATCCGCTTTTGTCACGATAATCAGGTCCGGTGCGCCAGGTTCGTAACGACGGAGCGGCCGGAATCCAAGCTCGCTCTGAGCCGGTACCTCGGAGGCCCACCTTCCCTGGTGGAAATGGAGACCATTTTCACGGCGCGCATTGCTTTGCAGGAAAGTATTCCGCTTCTTTGCTTTCGAGCTGTCAGCGACGCTCTCGAGGATGAGATCGATTTCGACCTGGATGCCATTAGCAGTCCGTCGGGAAATATTCGTCTCTTTGGAGTCCTGCGGACAGTGCTCCGGGAGCCTCCTCTGATCCGGTCTTTTTACGATTCCTGGAAACGCTCGAGAAAGGCGGGAGAGAGGCTTGCCGAGGTTTTGTCCGCCTTAGTGAACCAGCCGGCCGCCGAGCTGCGGGAGATGGCTCTCGGAAGTCATCTCCTTGTAGGGGAGGGAAAAGAGATGAATCGCTCCTGAGAGAGGAAATGCTTCCAGGTGGCGTTGGATGCATTCGGGCGCAAGGTTTGCCTGTTTGTAGAGGGTGAACATGAAGGCAAAAAGAAATGGGAAAAAGAGAATGAGGCAGCCCACCAGCCCCATGAATGTCTCTCCGATTCCAAAGGTGATGGTGAGATTGAAAGCCAGGACAGAAACGTAGAGGATGGGGCCCAGCACCGAAATGTACGGGATGCGATGCAAAAGGGGAGGGGGGGTGCTTTTCCCTTTCAGAGCCATGAGCCGGTCCAGCACCTGCAAAGCTCCGATCATTGCACAGCCTACCACCAGCCAGCCCGCGAAATTGCTCATGGGTATGCCGAAGTAGGTGCCTGCCGTCCGATAGCCGTAAATTTGCCCCAGAAACCAGCGGCTTCCCTGCAGTGAGACCGGATCGATGATGATATCGAGAAGAACGAACAGAAAGGAGCCCATCACCAGTGTCTTCCAGGAGCGTCTGATGGAGTGGGTTTCAAAGACAAAGACGTTCCCTCCGGTGAACAAGACGGGGCTCAAAAGAAAAATGGCCAGCGAATAACTGCAGTAGGCAAGAAAAACGTAGGAAAGGGAATCCATGAAGGGAACTCCGAACACCCACAGCTCCCTGCCCATGGTTTCCGGAATATAAAAGTAGTCTCCGTAGGGAAATCCACAGTGAATGGATGAAAACTCCGAGCTCCAGGCCACCAGGTAGCCCAGAGGCGTGAAGAGAAGCGTCTGCTTCACTCCGAGGTGAGCCGAGCCCGCGACGAGGTAGACGAGGAGAAAGGCAAAAACGTACGGCCGCAACAGGACCGTACCGTAAAAGAGCTGCAGAAAATCAAACATGGAGGTTCCACTCGATCATCCGGAGAAGGTCTTTTCCTTTCAGTTGGCGAACGACCGTCGGCTCATATCCGCAGTGGACCATGCACTGGGCGCAGCGCTCGTCCTTGCCGGAAACGTAGTAGTCCCAGTCGGTACGCCGCATCATTTCAGCGTAGGTGGGATAATGCGTGTCCGTAATGAGGTAGCACGGGGACTTCCAACCCATGGGATTGCGTGTGGGATTGCCCCACGGGGTGCACTGAAGGCTTCGATTTCCACACAGAAAGTCCAGGTAAAGGGGGTTGCTGATGAGAGGAAAACGGTGCTGCCAGGTGCTGATGCGCCGGAACTTGTCCATGATCTCGCTTCGCGTGAGAAACACGTCCCGAATGACTTCTTCGTAGCTGAACCCGGGAGCCACGAGAATGCCGTCCACGCCCGTTCGCGCCAATTGAGAGAAAAGCCTTTCAATGTCATCGACGTCGGATTCCCGATAGACGGTAGTGTTGGTACTGACCCGGAAGCCGAGCGACTTGGCCGCCCGCACTCCCGCGAGGGCCTTCTGAAACCCGCCCTGTTTGCCTATGATGGCATCATGAACCGGCTCGGTTCCGTCGAAGTGCACGTTCCAGGTGAACCGGGAATGAGGCCGGAACCGGTGGAGCGATTCTTCCAGCAAGAGCCCGTTGGTGCAAAAATAGATGTGCTTGCCGCGCGCGAGCACTTCCTTCACCAGTTCATCCACGGGAGAGTAGAGCAGCGGCTCGCCTCCGGTAATGGTGATGACGGGCGGGTCGGACTCTTCGACGGCCCTCAGGCATTCTTCCAGCGTCATTTCTTTGTGGAGGGTGTCGTGATACTCCCGAATACGTCCGCATCCGGCGCAGGTAAGGTTGCAGCGATGCGTCGGCTCAAGCATCAACACGAGAGGAAAATGCTCCTCACGCCGGAGCCGCATTTTCAAAAGATAACTTGTCATGGAAACATAAAGACTTAAGGGAAAGCGCATTGTATCCTCTAATGCAGGCAAGAAGCCCCTGCTCTATTTAACGTAACCGTTTTCGCGAGCCCAGGAAACTGCTTCAGCCAAAGCCGTCCGGACCGGCGTTTGAGGAAGCCCCAATTGCCTGACCGCCTTGGAGGCGTCAAAAAACATGTGCCTGCGCGCCATCTTGACTCCCTCGAAGGGAATCAGGGGCTCGGTTCCGGTCATCCTGGAAATGAGCGCGCAGATATGAGCCAAAGCCAGCACGGGCCGATAGGGAAGATGGACGCGCGGGGCCGGGATACCTGAAACCTCTTCCAGGAGCTTGAAGATTGCCGAAAGGGTCAGATTCTGATTCCCCAGAATATATTTCTCCCCAACGAGTCCTTTCTCCAGCGCGAGCAAGTGACCCGCGGCCACGTCCTTCACATGGATAAGGTTCAGACCGGTATCGAGATACGCCGGCATTCGCCGGTTGAGGAAGTCCACGATGATCTTACCCGTTGGCGTAGGCTTGTGATCTCCCGGACCTACGGGAGTGCTCGGGTGGACCATGACCAGAGGCAAACCGCGGGAGAGAAATTCCTCGGCCTTGCGCTCCGCCAGGAACTTCGAGCGCTTGTAATGCCCCACCATGTCGTCGAGACGGACCGGGGTTTCTTCATCGGCCGGCGTACCGTCTTGATTCAAGCCCAGAGCACCTACGCTGCTGGTATACACCACGCGGCGGACCCCGTTTGCAAGAGCCGCTTCCAGCACGTTGGCCGTGCCGCCGACGTTGCTCTCATAGATCTCCCGAGGGTTCTTGGCCCAAAGCCGGTAGTCCGCCGCTACATGAAAGACAGCGTCACAGCCGGCCATCGCCCTGCTAACCTGCTCGAAATCTCGAATATCTCCCGTACACCAATCCGAATCATCGAGGCGAAAAAAAGGATTGAAGGACTTCGAGCGCCTCAGCGCCCGGACCTTCCATCCCTTTTCAATCAACAGCCGGGCCACGTGACACCCGATAAACCCGGTGGCTCCGGTGACAAAAGCCATTGCCATGGCTGTTCGCTCCTCGAGGCTCAAACACCTCGCGCCATTACTCCCGCGCCATAAATCCCTTGCCGCAAAGGTTGGTTCTTATAGCTTTTCGAAGGAAAGGGGAAGGTAAAAGTGATCGTGGCTTCAATACTCGAAATCCACTGCCAGGAGGCCCTGGCACAATTCAAGCACGATCTTGACCACAGCCTGATGATTGGGGTGGACCTGGTAGCGCTTCATGGAAGCGAGATCGTCGAAGGTGGAAACCAGGGCAAAATCATAGGACCTTTCTGAATGCACGACGTCCCGGCCGAATTCATATCCTTTGATTTCTGAAATAATTGCCGGGAGGCTTCCCAGTCCCTCTTCCAATTTTCTGATGTCCTCCTCGGCGGAGCCATCCTTGAATTTCATGAACACCACGTGTTTGAGCATCACTGCCTCCTTTCGGGCTGCGGAATCGAGACCGAATCACATCTACGAACCTGCCCTGCTGTCCCTCAATTTTCGGATATCACCGATGCGGATGGTGATCTTCTGGCCGTCGAAGTATTCCAGCAAGGGGATGGTGTATTTTCGGCTGACCTGAGTCATTTCCTTGAACTGTGGCGTCGAGATCTCGCCGTTCTCTCTCAGGAAGGCGACCAGGCGCTGCTGCAGCTCGTTCAGAGCGGTTACATGGAAGAGGATGTCTTCCTTGGCCTTGACTAGAATTCCCTTAGTGAACATCCATTCCAGCACATCCTGGTGCTGGCGGGCTGTTCCGGGCAGATTGGAAGCCACGTCCTTGAAGAAGGGAGGCTGAAGGCCCGCCTCCTTGTAAGCTTTTTCGATCTTCTGGCGAATCACCTCTTCGTCCTTGGTGAGATCGACCTTATGAGAGGTCAGGCGCACGTATTCCATTTCCTGAACGAGAATGTCCTGATCCGAGAGCTGGCGCAGAACGAAATTATAGAGCCGTACATCCACGGGCTTGGGGAGCTGAGCGGAGAGCTCCTCCTTCAGCATGCCGGTCTTGAGGGGAAGGCGCTGATGATAATCGGCAAGCGTCTCCAATATTGTCTGCTTGAGCTTTTCCAGTGTGTCGGGATGAACCAGCCGGCGGTTGTCTTTATCGTAGAGGATGACTTTTTTCTGGCTGATGAACTGCTGAAGGTTCTTCTCGAGAATCTTCGGAGCAACGTTGGCACGCAAGCGCAGCTCATCGACGGTGAGGCCTGCCCACTGGGCGTTTCGAACATGCCAGAGGATGATGGCGGGCTCATCGCCTTCAAGCAGGGTTTTCAGATCCCGGGCGGCTTCCCGTTTGTCATGGCCTTTGTGCTTGGAGGGCAGGGGATGCAGGAGGGTGCCGCCGCCGATGGTCTGGACCGGCGAGTAGGAGCGAAGCACGAAACGGTCCCCGCGCAGGGCGGCTATGGGCTGATCGAGCCGGATCTGGACGAAAGCCCGCCCGCCCGGTGCCAGCTCCTCTTCGTTCAGGAGCACCACGGTAGCCAGATGTTCCGCGGTTCCGGTGTGGAAGCGCACTTTCGCTCGATTCTTGAGTGGGCGTGGGGCGCTCGAGAGCAGCTCCAGGTGGACATCGACCATGTGCGTGGCTACCAGAGCCCCGGGCGTGGCCACCACGTCGCCACGCTGGATGAGCACCCGTTCGATACTCTGAAGGTTGATAGCGGTACGCTGCCCCGGAAGCACTTCCTGGACTTCATCGTTATGGACTTGCAAGCCGCGGACCTTGGTCTTGTGCTCAGACGGATAAACTGTGACGGGGTCTCCCAAATGCAGCTTGCCCGAGAGACTCGTTCCGGTAACCACCGTGCCAAACCCCCGCATGCTGAAAACGCGGTCCACGGACAAACGAAACGGCCCATCGGAGCTCCTCGGCTCGACTTCATTGAATAGCTTCACCAGGGCCTGTTTGAGCTCATCTATGCCTTCCCCTTTTACTGCGGAGACGGGGACAATGGGGCTTCCTTCCAGAAAAGTGCCTTTCAGGAAATCCGTCACATCCTCCTGGACCATATCGACCCATTCGGGACTGTCCACCAGATCGGTTTTGGTCAGAACCACCAGGCCTTTCTTGACGTGGAGCAGCTCACAAATTTCCATGTGCTCACGCGTCTGAGGCATAACGCCTTCGTCCGCGGCGATCACCAGCGCCACGAGGTCGATTCCCGTCGCGCCCGCCACCATATGGCGCACGAAGCGTTCATGCCCGGGAACATCCACGATTCCCAACCGGTCTCCGCCGGGAAGATCCATGTGGGCGAATCCCAATTCGATGGTGATGCCTCTGAGCTTTTCTTCTTTCAGACGATCCGTGTCGATTCCGGTCAGAGCCCTGATGAGTGAGGTCTTTCCATGATCGATATGTCCCGCCGTGCCCAATATTACTTGCTTCATTGGTCCGCCTTCCAGCCTCGTTTATGTTGTCGTATCGTTAGTATCGTCCGCAAATTGAACCTGGACAACCGATCTGGGCTAACTTAGCAAACGGTCCCCCTCAGTTCAAGGCTTTTCCATCCGCCTTCGGCTTCGCTGACGCAACGGATTTTTCCTTGATTTGATCGAGAATGGCGGGAAGATAGCGAAAGAGGTACTCGATATCCTCCCGTGTTGTCTTCAACCCGAAGCTGAAGCGGATGGCTCCGTAGTTGGTCTCATCGGCGTGTATGGCTTTTAGGACGTGGGACGATTCGACCTTACCGGCGCTGCAGGCCGAACCGGCTGAAACAGAAATCCCGATGGCGTCCAGGCTCAGGAGGAGGGCGAGGCTGTCCACACCGGGAAAGCCAAGGCTGAGGTTGTGGGGAATACGGTTTTCAAGGGAGCCGTTGATGACACAATCGGGCTCGATCTCACGCAATTTCGAGAGGAAGAAGTCACGCAACGTCACGAGCCGCCCGGCCTCCCGTTCCATTTCGGCACGGGCCAGCTCCGCGGCTCGGCCCAGGGCCAGGATATGTCCCACGTTCTCGGTCCCCGACCGGACTCCCATCTCTTGCCCGCCGCCATGGATCAGGGGAATCAGGCCGATGCTTCGATCCACAAAGAGCGCGCCGACCCCTTTGGGAGCATAGATCTTATGACCGGAGAGCGAGAGGAGGGAGATCCCGTGCTCTTTGGGATTCAAAGGGATTTTCCCGAAGCCTTGAACGGCATCCACCATGAATGGGATGTTGTTCTCCCGGCACAGGGTGCCGATTTCATCGATGGGATTGATGGTGCCGATCTCGTTATTGACTGCCATGACGGATACCAAAATGGTGTCGGGGCGAAGGGCTTCTCTAACGGAATCGGGCGATACCCTTCCATCCCTCGATACCTCGAGGTAGGTCACGGCAAATCCCAGGACTTCCAGGAATTCCATCGTCTTCAGGACGGAGGCGTGCTCGATTCTACTGGTGACCATGTGTCCGGGGCGATTCAGGTACTTGAAAGCGATTCCCTTGATGGCCAGATTGTTCGACTCCGAGCCGCAGCCGGTGAAGATGATTTCCTCGGGATGTGCCGAGAGGCAATTCGCCAGACTACGGCGGGCGGCGAGCACGAGGTCGTAGGCGGCTTTCCCCTGCCGGGTGCTGCTGCTGGGGTTTGCGCAGCCAAGGCTTCCGCTGTAGTAATCCAGAAGGGCCGCTGAAACTTCCGCTCGCAGAGGGGTTGTCGCATTGTGATCCAGGTAGACTTCTCTCATGGCGTCCACCCGGACGTGGGCGACGGGCATGCAGGAGCGGTCGGCCGTCTGGATGGGAATTCCCACCCAGGTGTAGATGGAATTGAGCCCATGGGGAAAAAGGGAGTCGATCTCCTCCCGGGTGGCTCCGATGTGTCTTTTGAAGTTGTAATAGAGGGGGCCGACCTTGTTCTTCTCGTAATAGGCGTGGGCATATTCAAGGATCGCTTCATGGCGGGCCGTGAGGGCCGTGCGGGTTGCACGGGCCATCCTCATGATCATTACTTTCGTATAGTTGTTCATCATGGGTGAATTATTTCGCGGAGGCTCCGGGATAAAGGTGATAAGGATAGCCTGTCCTTGAATCTTCCATTCCCCGGACAAGGTCTTCAAAAGCGGCAAAGGGGATTCCCATGCCGAGGCGCTCGGGCTCATACCGGGCAATCAGGCGAGCCCCTATGCAGTAGGAAGAAACGTTGATCTCCCGCGTAAGATAGGGCTGGGCGATGAGATCCGCATTCACCGCGCGGACCGCTCCCATGCTTGCGGAGATTCGTTTACCCGTTTGATACTGATAGGCCTGAACGAGCCGGGTAAGCTCAACGGGGCGCACGCTGAACGTCACCACGTCGGGTATGAGATCCATCTCATCGAATTCGCTGGAGTAAAAGAAAACGGCCTTCATGACGGGCGGCTGAATAGCCGCCATATCGCGCATGGCCTTTCGGGCAATCTCCCGTGTCCGGAAGCGGCCGGAATCGGCCTCGCCGAAGAGGCAAAAATCCGTTCGTCCAGATTCCCGGCAGGCATAGACAGTGCCGTCGGTGAAATCCTTCGGTGTGGGTGGCTTGAAACCGGAGCCAAGGCCCGATTGATCCCGCATGATGTCCGTATAGACCCGTGAGCCGCTAAGTGGCCTGTCCTCGTTTTGATCCACCAGTCCGAGCGTGATGGCGGCGGCAATGCATCCGATGTTCTCCCGGCTGATCAGCACCGCATCTCCCAGAGATGCCTGCCGGTTGGCCTGGCAGCTCGTAAGACTGATGTTTTCCGGCATGTATTCGAGCAGGAGAGGGGGGATTTCCTCCTCCAGCCGATAGAATTTTACCGCCGCCATGGGAATCTCAAGGCCATCGACGCCCATGGCCGTGATCATTCTCCTGTATAACCGGTCGATTGTGCTCATCGTCATATCAACTCCACTTTTTCACCGCGGAGACGCAGAGAACACAGAGGAAACGCAGAGAAAAGCTCTTGAAAATCTCAAAGCTTCTCTGCGTTTTCTTTGCGTCCTCTGCGTCTCCGCGGTGAGCACACAAGCTACTTTTGCGTGCCGGTTTCGAATTCGGCGGCTTCCGGGAATCCACCCTGGTTCAGGAGACTGGTGCGCTGCTTCCTGAATGTTTCATTGGACGGATTGGCCTTTATAAATTGGTCGAGGGTAGACAGAGCATCATACCAGAAGCCTTCCTCTGCATAGATGGCGGGGATCGCCGTTTTGTCGGAAGACGCGATTTTTTCCTTGAGCGCTTTCGGCGCTTCCATGTACTCTACGTTCCCGCCCGAGAAGATATCTTTCGAAGGCTGCTCGGGATCTACAACTATCGTTATGAACCAGCGGTAGACCGTACCGGGGGTTAGACTCACATTGTAGTCGGACAGCGTTAGCTTCTGAATGCCTCCCGACTGTGGAGCGGGCAGCGCGGTATGTACAAGAGTCTTCTGTGCCTGTTCGTCGTTCAGTGTAAGCTCGATCCGCTGGGACGCCGGTTTGGAAAGATACCAAAAGAGGGCCGGCTGGGTCTCGCTTGTAAGTCCGAGCTGGTCGGGTGCCAGAACGGTCACGAAGGAAATATCACCGGTTGTCCCCCGGGTTCCTCCTCCGATGCGCCCTCCGGGAGCACCCCTGTTAGGCGGTTTGAAAGAGATATCCGGTACGTTTGGCTTCCGTGCTTCGTTGCCGCCGGATGAATCCTTCTTTACGGTTTGCTCCTCCTGGGTGCTTTGTCCCGAGCTTTCCGTTTGTGCTTCATGAGCCGTAACGGAAAGAGAAAAGAAAATCAAAACAAGTACTACAATAGACTGCATCATCGCCCTTTTGTTCAAGAATCTCTTCATCAGTTCCTCCCCTGGAGAATACGTTGCATGTACCAGGCAGGTGCCCGGCATAAGCCAGCCGGATGCTCATCCTTCGCCTGTTTCAACCTGATTATGGCCTCGGGTCGTCTGCCCCGTCCTGCCCTCGGCCAGCCCCAGCACCTGGTAGACTCCCACCTTCCGTTTTTTCCCCTTCAAGGCAACCTCACCCAACTTCCTCGTAAAAAAGCGGCCGTTCAGACGCCGCAGTGTTGCATCGCCGATGAGTATGCGACAGGTGTTGTCCGCATCGAAAGTTTTATCGAAATTTTCCAGCCGCGAAGCTATGTTGGCGGTATCCCCAATGACCGTGTATTCGAGCCGTTCCACGCTTCCGATACAGCCTACAACCAAAGGCCCCGTGAAAATCCCGACGCGCATATTCACGGTTGGGCGGTTGTTTTTGCTCCACTTCTTGTTGAGCTCTTCCAGCTCCTTTTTCATGGCAAGGGCGCAATGCAAGGCACTGCAGGCATCGGAGTCGATCTCGGATTCGGCCGTACGTCCGACGGGAACCCCGAAAAGAGCCATTACGGCATCCCCTATGAATTTGTTCACCATGCCTCCATGGCTCATCACATGTTTCGTCATGGCCTCCATGTATTCGTTGAGCCAGTCGATCAGTGCACCGGCTTCGAGCTTCTCGGCTATGGAAGCAAAGCCCCTCAGATCCGTGAACAAAACGGTTGCAACCAGCTCCCGCGGCCTGGGGCGGCCGTTGTCCGTGAACTGGTCTTTTTGCTCCCAAAGAGCCTCAGCCACGTCACGAGAGACATGACTCGAGAAGAGCCGCATCAGTATGGCCCTCTGTGCCTTTTCCCGGTAAGCTGTAAAAGAGGTCAGGAGTCCGCCGGAAAATAGACAGGCCAGCGCGGGCGGGACTACGGGAATCCAGAACCCTCCCCTGAAGAGAGCAAGGGCACCGAATACGAGGATGCTCAGTGCGCACAGGTTCGATACCAGAAACTGCCAAAAGGACCGCGCTTTCAAACCCATTACGCAGCCAAGAACACTCCACAGCAGAATCCAGGCCGACTCGGGAATCTCGCCGAAGTAGTCCATCGGGGCCGTTCCACGTTGAGCGCAACGAATCAACTGGCTGACGGCACTGGCGTGGAGCTCGCCTCCGAACACTCTCTGGCCGGAATCAGGAGAGCGGCTGAAAGGGATGAAGAAAAAATCATTCAGGCTTTCCGCGGACGCACAGACGATGACGACCTTGTCCCGGCACAAATCTTTTGGAAGTTTATCCTCGAGGACGTCCGACAAAGAGAGCGAAGTGAAGGCGCTGCCAAGGGACGAAAAGTCCAGCAGAAACTGGTATCCTCTCGCATCCGCGCCGGAGTAGCCTCCTGAATCGGATTCAAAAGGCACGATAGTCGTCTTTCCGAGCCGCAGCACCTCCGGGTGGTAAGGGTCGGATTGAGCGCCTATTCCCTCGGAATGCAAGTAATATAAGGCCAGCAGCAAAGCAAGGGATCGATAATCGCTCTGACCGTAGTTCATGAAGAGGATGCCCCGGCGTGCGATACCTCCCGGATCGACCAGGAGATCGTTGAAGCCTACAATGTCGTCATCCTTAACCACGTACGGTTGAGGAACACCCGGGGATTTGTCATCCCCGAGCTTCTTTACGGTGACGATATTCGCATTTCGGGAGAAGACTTCGACAAGCTCTTCACTTCCGGGCGGGACTGGAATGTCCCGGTACATGTCCAGACCGATCACTCGAGGCTGTTGATCAAGGAGAATTCTCAGTAAACGGGCAACCGTGCCGTCGCTCAAGGGCCATTGCCCCTGGTGCCGGAGGTCCGTTTCCGATAGCTTCACCAGGACTATATTAGGGTCCCGGAGCATAACCTGAGGCTGAGACTGGAGGAATGTATCATAGGCCGCAAGCTCCATGGTCTGAAGCTTCCCCCCGTAGCGCAACGCCATCACCACGAAACAAACAGCGAGACCGATGATCAGTCCGAGAACGGCGGGAGACGGCACACGCGTGGATCCCAAATACATATCCGGTTCTCTCCCCCTCTCGAAATGCGAAATTGTGCCGAATAACCGGCTCGGTGTAACCTAACAGAATGATCCCGGTCCGTTCAAGGCTTTTTCGCCCTTTTTCGGTCTCGCGGTGAATTGATGAATTGGTGAGTAACCTTGAGTCATACCGAAATCTTCCTCGATCGGCCGCATCGAGACGGAAGGACATTAATGATTATATTGAGAACAGGTATCGAGAAAGAGATGTTCTGAATCCAGGCTTCGAGGCGGGAGAGAGCTTCCGGTCCTCGAAGCAAAAGGAGGTATGATATGAAGAATCTCAAAGGAACTTGCTTCAAGTGTACAACGTGCGGCAGCAGCTTCGACGAGGGGTCGGGATCGGCATGTCGGATATGTGAGAAAGCTCAGTGCAATGATTGCATAAGCAAGGAGGGAGCTTGTGTTCCCTGTAGCGAATTGACGCGCTGATTTGGTGCGACGTCAATTACCTGGTAACGCTCCCGAAATTGACGTATCCCCTGAGGCCGCATGGCCGACCGGGGGATACGGGACACGTCGAGCGCCCTTCACTGGCCCCTCCCTATCCCTTATTGTCCGCTCGTAGCGGCTGGGACCCCCTTTGCCGTCGTCACACTGTAGATATCCTATGCACCTCACACCGCGGCGCAGAGACTCAATGCGCGCTGAATCCGACGAGACTATTGAAAAAACATTCCCGTCATATCCCGAACGGTCGGGTTCGGTGAGAGAATTGTCCACTTGCCGTTGCCGTATTGACACAGGCCCTTTCCCGCGAAGCCGGCCACGAGCTTACCTCCATGGGAGCACATGGAGCCCGGAGCGGATGGATTGATTCGGCTCCAGCGCCCTTTTTCAAACTTGTGGAGACCTGCGGGGCCACGGTTTACGTAAAGTGTGCTGCCGATCCCGAGAATGCTTTCGGTATCGGTATTTCGAGTAAGGCTTTTCCAGGATCTGCCGTCATGCTGAAAAAGACCGAGGCCGGGAAAAGAGACGACCAGCTTGCTCCCGAAGGGTGCCATCCTGTCCGGATTGTCCGTTCTTATCTGTTTCCAGATACCGCTATACCCGTTATAGCGATAGAGGCCCGAGGCGCCGAAGTCTACGTAGAGTCCGTCGGAAGCCCCGATCATCTGTTCGGCGTCGTTTCTGGCCGATATCTTCTTCCAGGTGCTCCCGTCGTATTCGTGGATGCCCTCACCGGGAAATGAAGCGACGAGCTTTCCTGCATAGCTCGTAAGCTTATCCGGGTTGGACTGGTGACTTTGAGCCGAGCTTCCGTCAGGCTCGTACCGGTGGAGCCCCTTTGCTCCGAAGTCCACGAAAAGATGACCATTTACTTCAAGGATAGCTTCAACATCGGAATTTGGGCTCAACTGAATCCAGGCCGCTCCATTGAATTCATAGAGGCCCTGTCCTGGAAAAACGGCAGCCAGTCCGGAGCTGCAAGTTGCCATTCGTGAGCACGAGGCGGGGTTTATACGCATCCAGACTCCCTTTCGATAGAGATAGAGTCCCTGTTTGGAGGCAAAATCGACGGCGAGGGCCGGTTTTGAGGCCCAGCGGGCAATATAGACCGATGGCTTTCTGCCCGCGGCGGCAAATCCGCCGCCTGCATACAGATCTCCCGTGATATCGACGGCAAGGGCCTGGGGTGAGGAATTCATGCCGCTTCCGAGGTGGAGCCAGGTGCTGCCGTTCCATCTGGCTATGTGATGCGACGGAGTACCACCGGCAGTAGTGAGCCAGCCCCCGGCATAGAGGTTGCCGCTTCCGTCGACGGCAAGGGTGGTCACCGGGTTGTTCACACCGTTTCCGAGTGCGGACCATGACGTGCCGTCCCATCTGGCGATATTCTCGGCAGGAGCGTCGCCGGCTGTGCCGAAGCTGCCTGCTGCATACAGGTAACCGTTTCCGTCAACCGCAAGAGCGGAGACCTTCGTGCTAAGTCCAATTCCGCCCAGGCCGCTTCCCAGAGCGGACCAGGCCGAGCCTTTCCATTTTGCGATGTAGCTTGCGGGAATCTCACCGGCCGAGGTGAAATCACCGCCGGCGTACAGGTTGCCGCTTCCGTCAACGGCAAGGGCATACACGGGTCCGCTCATGCCGCTTGCCAGGGCGGACCATGCCCAGCCGTTCCATTTGGCGATGTAGTTTGCAGGCACCCCACCGGCCGTAGTGAAATCGCCTCCCACATACAAATTGCCGCTCCCATCGACGGCAAGGGCATACACCGAGTTGTAGGTGCTCATGCCGCTCCCCAGTGAAGACCATGCCTGGCCGTCCCATTTTGCGATGTAATCCGCGGAAGCATCACCGGCCGTGGTGAACCAGCCTCCGGCGTACAAATTGCCTTTTACATCGACGGCAAGGGCATATACGTCGCTGTTTACGCCGTTTCCAAGCGGGGACCAAGTGGTACCGTCCCACTTAGCGATGTAATTTGCAGGCACGCCTCCTGCGGTGGTGAAACTGCCTCCGGCATACAGGTTTCCGGTTCCGTCAATGGCAAGGGCATGCAAAGCGCCGTTCATACCCAGTCCGCTTCCGGTCCCCATGCCCCACCATCTGACGGTGTCCCACTTTGCGATGTTGTTAACCGGAATACCGCCGGCCCTGGCAAACCAGCCTCCCGCATACAAACTGCCGTTCCCGTCGACGGCAAGAGCATACACGGTGGAAAACGCGTCCCCCTCGACGCCGTTTCCCGGGGAGGACCAGCCGGTTCCGTCCCATCTGGCGATGTTGTTTGCAAAAATACCGCCGGCCATTCTGAACCAGCCTCCGACATACAGGCTGCCGCTCGCGTCGACTGCAAGAGCATATACCGAGTTGTAGTCATACATACCGCTTCCCGGCGAGGACCAGGCAGTGCCGCTCCATGCGGCGATGTGACTTGCGGGAGCACCATCGGCCGCGGTGAACGCACCCCCGGCATACAGCTTCCCGCCGGCGTCAACGGCAAGGGCATAGACATCGCCGTTCATGCCGTTTCCCAGAGCGAGCCATGCCGAGCCTTTCCATGCGGCGACGTGGCCGGCTGAAACGCCGCCGGCCGTCGTGAAGCCGCCAGCGGCATAAAGGTTACCGCTCCCGTCGATGGTAAGGGCATACACCGAGCTGTTCATGCCGTTTCCGAGAGCGGACCATGCTGTGCGGTCCCATTTGGCGATATAGCTCGCAGGCGTGCCACCGGCGGTCGTGAACCAGCCTCCGGCATAGAGGTTACCTCCCGCGTCAACGGCAAGGGCATACACCCAGTTGTTCATGCCGCTTCCGAGAGACGACCAGGCAGTGCCGTCCCATTTGGCGATGAATTTTGCAGGAATACCACCCGCCCTGGTGAATTCACCTCCAGCATACAGGTTGCCGCTCGAGTCGACCGCCAGGGCATTCACCAAGCCGTTCATGCCTTTTCCCAAAACGGACCAGGCAGCGCCGTCCCATTTTGCAACGCAGTGTGCCGGAGCTCCACTGGCCGCGATGAAGTATCCGCCAACATACAAGCTTCCCTTACCATCCGGAACGATGGCCTTGATGAAACCGGCAACTCCGTCACTCAACCCGAAGATGTCAGCCCACCGCTGATCTCCGGGAGCCGAAGCTAAAGTTGAAGTGGAAATAGACGCCGAGGTCGAGGTGGCTGCGGAAGTCGAAACTGAAACCGCCTCAAAGCGTGGTGTTTCACCAGCGCTGCTTACCATCCGGTAGCCTCGTGCATCGATCGATTGTTGGAAGCCCGTGTGCGGGTCAAGAGAGCCGTCTACCCGAAGGAGGTTGGCCAGTTTGTGTTGTGTCTGAAAAAGAGGGGGATTGCGTCCTTCCAGTGTTGGAAACACCGCTGAAGATTTTTCCAAAGAGAGGGAATCCGTTGGGGCTTCAAGGGAAATACCGTCTAAACCTCGTGCTCTCGCGCCGCCAGGTGCTGCTATGCTCCAGAAAAGCACCATCAACGCCAGCGCTGGCACTAACCACACCTTGCTCCCGAAACGAATCTTTTCTCTCATACCATTTCCTTCTCCAAATGGTGAATCCACTAATAATCATTGTCAACAATGACTTGGCGCGTTTCCAACGCTGTATCTCATTCCGCGGTCAAGGTTATCATAACCGGCAGCTCAGAGTTCTCAACCTTTTCAAGCGGACACGATGTGAGTTTTTCACCGCGGAGACCGTCACCGCCGGTCAGAACCGGACCCTACAATGTCGATATGAGGGAACCCTCCAAGGGGCTTCCTACCCAATACCGTTCGGCATAATTTCTGCCAGCAAGTACTGGCCACACTATTTCGGGCACAGACTATTGAAAGTTTACAAAAAGGGCCGCTATTGCAATTAGTTAACATATCTCTAAACATTTAATTCTAACCATGTATGAATATGGTGAGGGAGTTGAAGAACCAACAAGGGACAATTCTATCTCGCGAGTAAGGAGGGCGCATGGGCAAAAAGGGGGTCATATCTGCATGGCTTGCTCCTGTAGGTAGTCGTCGGCAGAAACGCAAGGATCGGTATTGGTTGTAGTGTGAGATGATTTGTTTGACTGTATGATATCGA
>Ga0074199_1001527_pt1 | contig 19413 bp, 19 predicted proteins | sample EPASupsiteSAE347_FD_64528 | JGI IMG/M metagenome (GOLD analysis project Ga0074199, IMG submission 64528) | Bioremediated contaminated groundwater from EPA Superfund site, New Mexico - Sample SAE3-47 | ecosystem: Environmental > Aquatic > Deep subsurface > Groundwater > Contaminated ...
CGATTGGAAAAAGTTTAAACAAAACACTAATCATTTAGATAAAATTAATTTTTCCCAACTCAGTGATCATGATCTATATCAAGCCTATCTTAAACTTCGCGATAGCTATATTTGGGAAAGTTCTTTGCCTTATTTGGTAGATTCATTTTTAACCGCCGGAGAGAGCGATTGGCTCGCAGAACTAATTAGTCAGGAATTAAAAACAAAAGTACCAGAAAAAAGGGTTTCATCTTATTTAGCAACTTTAACCGCCCCGGTTTCCAATTCTTTTAGTTCCCAGGAAGCGATTGATCTTTTGCAAATCGTCCTTGATTTTCAGAAGAATCACGATCAGCTTAGATTTAATCAGCATCTTATCGTTCATGCCCAGAAATATTATTGGGTGGAAAACAGTTATTATCCCCGTTCACCTTTAACAGTTGTTTACTTTCGTAAAAAAATTGAAAAGATTATTAAAAATAGTAATGTCCGCGTTCAATTTTTAGAAAAGTATAATCAAGCGCAAAAAAATAAAGCTCGCAAGGAAAAGGTTTTTCAGAAACTGCAGATTAGTCGCGGCCTCAAAAGAATTATCAAAACTAGTGAGCTTTTTACCGCCTGGCAGGACACCAGAAAATCAGGGGTGTTTATGGCTAATCATTTCTTTTTTAAATTTTTAAAAGAAATCGGTCGTCGGGTTGGGTTACCCTTCTTTGAAATTTGTTATGCCACTGATTATGAACTGGCTGATATTCTGTTTAAAAAAAAGTTTAATCGTCAGCAATTGCAACGACGGCGCAAAAATGGTTGTATCTTTTTTCATACCCCTCGGGGGATACATCTTATGGAGGGGGCGACTGTGAAGCAATATCCCGTTACCAGATTTTTAGGGGTTAGTCGCGATGCTAATAAGATTCAAGGCGTTGTCGCTTGCCCCGGAATAGTCACCGGGAAGGTGAGGGTGGTTTTGGATTTAGCGGATTTTAAAAAATTTAAAGTAGGCGAGATTCTAGTGACTAATAATACTACCCCCGATTTTGTTCCTATTATGAAAAAAGCAGCCGCGATCATTACTGAACAGGGTGGCATTACCGCTCACGCGGCAATAGTTTCACGCGAGCTCAAGAAACCTTGTGTTATTGGCACCAAGATTGCTACTAAGATTTTAAAGACTGGGGAAATAGTTAGAGTCGATGCGACTAGCGGGATTATTACAAAATTATAAGAATATTTTAGCTTTTATTGCAAAATCACTCCGACTCTCGGGGTGATTTTTGTTGGTTTTTGGTTTTAATCTTTTCCCTAAATATGTTATAATGGCTTTATCAATAATTTAATAATTTTTTATCTTTTATGAAGAAGATGAATATTGCGATCAACGGCTTTGGGCGGATCGGCCGAGCCGCTTTTAAGGTTATATGGATGCGTTTTCCTAATCTTAATGTAGTGGCGATTAATGATTTAACTGATCCTCCTACTTTAGCCCACCTATTAAAGTATGATTCTTGCTATGGATCGACTAAACAGGGAATTAGAGCCACGAAAGATTCTTTAGTCGTTACCGGCAAAAGAATTCCAATTTTAGCCATAAAAGATCCGGTTCAATTGCCCTGGAAAGCCCTTAAAGTCGATGTTGTTTTAGAATGTACGGGGCGATTTACGACAAAAGAAGAATTAGCTCTACATTTAAAGGCTGGAGCAAAGAAAGTTGTTTTGTCAGCCCCCATTAAAAAGGGTGGTGTAAAAACCATTGTTTTAGGAGTGAATGAAAAGATGGTAACAGCCAGTGATCATCTTTTATCCTGTGCCTCGTGCACCACAAATTGTTTGGCGCCGACCACGGCAGTTATCAAGGAGAAGTTTGGAATCAAGAAAGCGTTGATGACTACCATTCATTCCTATACAGCTGATCAGAATTTAGTTGATGGCCCTCATAAAGATTTGCGTCGGGCGCGCGCGGCCGCTTTAAATATGATCCCTACTACGACTGGAGCCGCCCTAGCGACCGCAGAAACCATTCCATCGCTTAAGAACAATTTTGATGGCTTAGCAGTGCGGGTGCCGACTCCCGTCGGTTCGCTTTGTGACACGGTTTATGTTTTAAACAAAAAGACAACGGTCGCCGCGGTTAATCACGCTTTTATTAGCGCTGCTCAGGGTAAACTAAAGGGAATTATTGAAGCTTCTAATGAAGAGTTAGTTTCCACCGATATTGTGGGCAATTCTCATAGTGCAATTGTTGACTTATTGTCTACTAAAGTCATTGGCGGTGATCTTTTGAAAGTAATTGCCTGGTATGATAATGAGTGGGGATATTCTAACCGATTAGTCGAATTGGCTAATTATTTAAGTAAGTTTATTAAATAATAATTTTATGAAACTAAGTAATAAGGTAGCGATTGTCACTGGGGCTGCTTCGGGGATTGGTAAAGCTATAGCTGATTTGTTTGCGGCTGAAGGAGCCCAAGTAGTTTATTCTGATATTTATGAGACGGTTGCTGATTTAACGTTAAATGAGGCTCAAGCCGTTTATATTAAATGTGATGTTTCTAAGAAAGAAGAGGTGGAGTTATTAGTCAAAGCGGCGACTGATAAATTTGGTCGTTTAGATATTATGGTTAATAATGCCGGAATTGGTAGTTTGGGAGGGATTTTAGATACGACCGATGAAGTCTGGGAAAAAACTTTACGCATTAATCTTTTCGGTGTCTTTTATGGCGCTCGTGCCGCTGGGAATTATATGAAAGAAAAAGGAATTAAAGGTTCCATTATTAATCTGAGTTCAATTCTTGGTAGCGTTGGTTTTCCTGGGGCAATTTCTTATAGTGTTACTAAAGGCGGGGTTGTTCAGTTAACTCACGCCGGTGCTTTAGATTTAGCGCCACTGGGCATTAGAATGAATGCGATTGCCCCGGGCTTTATCGCTACTAACATGACTAAAGGAATTTTAGAGAACGAAGATTTTAAGAAGATGGTTCAATCTAATACCCCCCTGGGTTATGTGGGTGAGCCGAGCGATATTGCTCAGGCTGCTTTATATTTAGCCAGCGATGAGGCTAAATATGTCACCGGGACTATTTTATATGTTGATGGCGGTTGGACGGCCCGTTAAAATTTTTTTCATGACCAATAAAAATAATATTATTAAAAAAATTGCCGCCGCCGGCCTTGTAGGCCGCGGCGGTGGAGTTTATCCGACGGCACAAAAATGGGCGGCCGTTAAAAGCGCGCTAGTAAATAAGAAACAAGGTTACATTATTATTAACGGCGCCGAAGGTGAGCCCGGAGTGAAAAAGGACGGTTATTTGTTTAAACATCAGGCCCCCGATATCTTAACTGGTGTTTATTGGGCGGATCAATTTTTAGGATCACGGAAAATTAAGAAAATTTATTTTTTCTTAAGTCCAGAATATTATCAGAGCTATCAAGCCGGACTACGCCAAGTAATCGCCGAGAAAAAATTTCAGTGTTTAAAGGATAAGGTGGAATTTTTTATTAAGCCCGTGGCTTTAAGTTATATCAGTGGAGAAGAAACAACCCTTTTAAATTTAATTGAGGGCAAAAAAGTTCAACCACGCCTAAAACCACCTTATCCCACTAGTCACGGTTTATATGGACAGCCGACTTTAATTAGTAATCCCGAAACTTTTTATAATGTTAGTTTGGTAGCTCGTGATCAATATGAAGAAAAAAGGTTCTATACTGTTGAGGGATTTGTAAAACATCCTGGTGTCTATGCCTTAGACGCTAGTTTGTCAATTAAGGAAGTTCTACGCGTTACTCATAATTACCCTGTTGCCCCGTTCTTTGTTCAAATTGGCGGTAATGCCTGCGGGGAAGTACTGAATTCTGATCAGCTTGCTGGACCAGTAGAGGGGGCTGGTTCAATTATGGTTTATGATTTAATTAAAACTGATGAGAAGAAATTGCTTAAATATTGGTTAAATTTTTATTACCAACAAAGCTGCGGTCAATGTTCAGTGTGTCGTGAAGGCACTTATCGTTTAGGAGAAATTTTTTCTGCCCCTAAATTTAATCAAAAATTATTCTGGGAGATCGTCCAAGCGCTCGAAGATTCTAGTTTCTGTCCACTCGGTTCTTCTTTAGCCACTCCTCTTAAAAGTTATTTTAATAATATTTATCAACAAAACTAATTTGTAAATCTATGGACCAAAATCAAACAGCTGCGGCCGAGAAAACCAAACTTACGCCTTCGTTTGAAATGATCGAAACGGCGATTAAAGTTTGGTGGAAAAATTTAAAGAAGTTTATTCTGGTTTACGTTTGGGGAATCCTGTTTGCCTTAATCCCATTGGCGATTGGTTTAGCTTTTGTCGGGCTCAATCTTTTACCTGGAGTAAAAGATAGTCTAACTTTTTCCGTGGCGACAATGGTAGTCTTCGTAGCCGCTTTAGCGTTTATTATCTATTTTACGGTGCGCGCTTATATCGGTATATTTTTAGTGGTAAAACATGATTACCAGGGTCACGAAAAAGACATTTTTAAAGAAACCAAAAAATGGTTTTGGCCTTATTTAGGTCTGACTCTTTTAACTTCCGTCTTTGTCCTCCTCTGGACGTGTCTTTTGATTATCCCTGGTATTATTTTTTCCATCTTTTACAGTCTGGCGGCTTATGTCTTATTTTTTGAGGATAAAAGAGGAATGGCGGCTATTCGGCGTAGTGTCCAACTGATTAAAAAATATTGGTGGGCAGTTTTTGGTCGTTTTTTACTATTAGGTCTAGTGATGTGGGTTTTTACCGTTCTTCTTTCCATCCCGCTTGTCATGACAGTGGAAAATAGTTTCTTTTTCCATTTTTGGAATGTCGTTGTTCAAGTGATCAATATGCTGATCGGTCCGATAGCTCTTTTATTTAGTTATCAAATTTATCAAGAATTAGTTAAGATTAAAAAATAATGGAGGTTAAGATTAATGATAAAATCGTTGTCGGCCAAGCTGGTCAAACAATTTTAGAGCTAGCTCGTTCCGCGGGGGTTAAGATTCCATCTCTATGCCAACACCCAGATTTAGAGGCAAAAGCAAATTGTCGAGTTTGTGTTGTAGAAATTAAGGGTAATGATCGTCTAGTGACCGCTTGTTCGACGCCAATTAAAGAAGGGATGGAGATTGCCACTAATAGTTCTCGAGTTAAGAACGCACGGCGGATCAATCTAGAGCTACTTCTAGCGGAGCACACCGAAGCCTGCCCTACTTGTCTGCGTCGTTTTAATTGTGACTTATTAATTTTAGGCAAACAGTATAAATTAAAAATCAAGCAATTTTCAGAGCGAAAAGGAAAGCGCTCTACTTATTGTTTTGCTAAGGCGGTGGAGATTGATGGCAGTCAATGTATTGATTGTCAGAATTGTTTGACCGCCTGTGCTCGTCAGGGAATCAACTATTTGACGATGACTGGTTCAGGAGTGGAACAAGAAGTTAAACCATTTAAAGATAAACAGAAGGCTTGCATCTACTGCGGTCAGTGTACTAATGTTTGCCCAGTGGCTGCTGCCCAAGAACAGAGTTCCTGGCCTCAAGTTGAACGAGACCTGCATAATAAAAATAAAATTGTGGTTGCTCAATTTGCTCCCGCAGTGCGAGTTTCTCTTGGTGAAGAGTTTGGTCTGCCCGTCGGTACTAATTGTGAAGGGAAGATTTATACCGCTCTAAAACAGTTGGGTTTTCATTACATTTTTGATGTTAATTTTGGGGCTGATATTACGACGATGACCGAGGCGGAAGAATTACTTAAAAGACTAAGAAATAAGAAAGCGATTCTTCCGATGATCACTTCTTGCTGTCCCGCTTGGGTAGCTTACGCCGAGTTTTATCATCCAGAACTATTACCCAATCTGACTACGGCTCGTTCACCTCAACTACATACGGCCGGAGCCATTAAAACTTATTGGGCAAAGAAAAACAAGATTCCAGCGAGCAAAATTGTCGTTGTCTCAATTGTCCCTTGTACCGCCAAGAAGTATGAAGCTAGCCGACCAGAGCTGTGGTTTAAGGGTAAGCCGTTAGTTGATTATGTTTTAACCACTCGGGAATTGGCTTTTTTAATAAAAAAGAATAATCTAGATTTTAAGAAATTAATCGAGAGTCGCGGTGAAGCTTTATTTAATGAAGGTAGCGGAGCGGCGGCTATCTATGGCGCCTCTGGAGGAGTTATGGAGTCGGCTCTACGTTCCGTCACTTCTTTCATTAATCCTCAGAATAATCCATTAGGAAAGAAACGTTTAGAGTTTAAAGATGTTCGCGGGTTGCAAGGATTCAAAGAGGCGATTATTGATCTGGGGACCCGTAAATTACGGGTAGGGGTAGTTAGTGGTATTAGCAATTTTAGTCGAGTCTTGCCAAAACTAAAGAAATACCAGTATATTGAAGTAATGGCTTGCCCGGGAGGTTGTCTGGGTGGTGGTGGCCAACCTATTCCCACTACTCAAGCGATTAGACAAAAACGTCTCGCGGGCATGTATAATTTAGATCAGAGCCGCTCTGTACGCCGCGCCCATGAAAATAAAGCGATGATTGAGTATTATGAATGGGTTAAGTGTAATCATCTCGAAGCGCAGGTCTTGCATACTAAGTTCAAGCGTAGTGCTGGGTCAGCCTTGCAAGTCAAAAAATCGGCTAAGAATTCATTTTTTGGTTTATTTTAATCTCATTTCCCATGATTCCTCAATACGTTCTCCAAACTATTAGCACTTTACAGGCTTCGGGCTACGAAGCTTATATTGTGGGTGGTTGTGTCCGGGACATTTTAATGAAAAGAACTCCCCAAGATTGGGATATCGCCACTAACGCCGAACCAAAGCAAATTTTAGAGGTATTTTCGGACGCGAAGTATGAAAATAATTTTGGTACAGTTTTGCTACCGATTCGCGAAGGGGATCAAGAAGAGCTCCAGGATGTGATTGAAATCACCACTTACCGTAGTGAACAAAGCTATTCTGATCGTCGTCATCCTGATATTGTTCGCTTTGAAACCGAATTAGATAAAGATTTAGAGCGGCGTGATTTCACTATTAATGCTTTAGCCTTGAATCCGCTGGCGGATAATGAGGTAATTGATTTATTTGGTGGTCAGAAGGATATTAAAGCGAAGATCATCCGCGCAGTTGGTGAACCAGTTGATCGCTTTAAAGAAGACGCCCTTCGTTTGATGCGAGCAATCCGTTTTAGCACTCAGTTGGGTTTTACCTTAGAGCCAAAAACCCAACGGGCAATTTTGAAATTAGCAGGTGGTTTGAAATTTGTCTCGGCGGAAAGAATTCGGGATGAGTTAATTAAGATTTTAACTTCCGATCGCCCCGCGACCGGTATTACCTTACTCCATGATTGTAAATTGCTTCAGTATATCCTTCCGGAGTTGGAACAAGGAGTGGGCGTTAAGCAAGATCGTCACCATATTTATCCAGTTTTTAAACATAATGTTTTAGCTTTAGAGCATTGCCCTAATCAGCAATGGCCGGTTCGTTTTGCGGCTTTACTCCATGATATTGCTAAACCAAAAACACGTCGGATTATTGAGGGGATTGCCACGTTTTATAATCATGAGTATTTAGGCGCCAAGATGGTGGAAAAGATTATGACCCGCTTGAAGTTCTCTAATGAAGATCGGATCCGGGTGGTCAATCTAGTCAAAAATCACATGTTTTACTATAATGTCGGAGAGGTGACTGCCGCCTCAGTTCGACGTTTAATTGTGAAGGTGGGTCGAGAAAATCTTCAAGATTTAATTGATTTGCGTGTTGCCGACCGTTTGGGTTCGGGTACTCCTAAAGCCATGCCTTATAAGTTACGTCATTTGCAGTATATGTTGGAGAAAGTCCAAAATGATCCGGTTTCAGTAAAAATGTTAAAAATTAATGGAGAAGATTTGATGAGTCTTTTGAAAATACCACCAGGACCAAAGATTGGGGCCATCCTCGATGTCCTTTTAGGCGAAGTATTAGAAGATCCGGAGAATAATAATGTTAGTTATCTCAAAAAACGCGTTAAAGAATTAAACAAGTTGGAGCTTGATGAATTGCGCCAGCAGGCTAAAGAAGTAATTGCTGAAAAGAGAGAAGAAGCTGATAAAAATATTAAAAAACAATTTAAAGTTTAAAATTTAGTATAATAAATTATGTCCAAGAAAATTATTTTTAGTTTGGCGGTAATTTTCATCGCCCTAAGCGTTACGGCCTGCGCTATTAAAAAGCCGATTAGTAATCAAGAAAGTCTCCCGGCTTTATCTGATACTAATTCTAATTCTAATTCAGCAGATGACCTCGAGTCATCTGTCCCGGCTACCGCTGAGACTACTAAACTTGATAATCAAGTAGTGACTCCGGCGCCGGTTGATTCTACTACTATGAAAACTCCTGACCAGCAAGAAAATTTAGTTGCCCAGTATTCCGGGGCAGTTATTAAAACTAATTATGGTGATATCACGGTCAAATTTTATGGTGTCGATTCACCGAAAACGGTTAATAACTTTTTGAATTTAGCCCAGGCCAGTTTCTATAATGGTGTTAAATTTCATCGCGTTATTAAGAATTTTATGATTCAAGGTGGTGACCCCTTAACTAAAGGGACAGACACAAGCGTATATGGTACTGGTGGGCCAGGCTATCAATTTGCTGATGAATTTAATGATCATAAGTTAGTGGCAGGTAGTTTAGCCATGGCTAACTCAGGTGCTAATACTAACGGTTCACAATTCTTTGTCGTTACTGCTCCGGAGACTCCTTGGCTTGATGGCCGACATACTAATTTCGGGGAGGTAACTAAGGGACTAGATGTGGTTAAAAAAATTGAAGCTGTCGAAACTGTTGCCCCCGGTGTTTATGATCGTCCGGCTAAAGACGTAATTATTAATAGTATTGAGCTCTTAAAATAACTATGCAAGTTTATTTAGACAACGCCGCTACGACTCGGATTGATCCCCGCGTCCTGGCTAAAATGAAGCCCTATTTAACGACCAAGTATGCCAATGCCTCCTCGATTCATAATCCTGGTCAGGCGGCTTACTTAGATTTACGTGAGGCGAGAGCCACGGTAGCAAAACTCATTGGCGGCGAGGAAACGGGAGTCGTGTTTACCTCGGGAGCAACCGAAGCCAATAATTTTATTATTAAAGGAGTCGCGCGTGCTAATCGAACCGAGAAGAAAAACAAAATAATTGTTTCGGCGATTGAACATCCCTGTGTCCGAGAGTCCGCTAGTGAATTAAAGCGCGAAGGTTTTCAAGTAGAGTTTATCCCCGCGAGTAAAGAGGGAATAATTACTCCTGCCGCGTTGCGTAAATTAATCGATGAAAAAACCATTCTTGTTTCCGTGATGACGGTCAATAATGAAATTGGCACGATTCAAGATATTAAGGCTTTAGCTAAGATTGCTCATGACCATGGCGCTTATTTCCATACTGATGCCGTTCAAGCGGTGCCTTATTTAAAATTCGATGTTAAAAAAATGGGTCTTGATTTTCTGAGTTTATCAGCTCATAAGATTTATGGTCCCAAGGGTGTAGGCGTGGCTTATCTTAATCAGACAATTAAGATTCAGCCCTTAATTGTTGGAGGCGGTCAAGAAGATGGTTTGCGCTCCGGTACTTATAATTTGCCCGGCATTATGGGCTTGGCTTATGCCCTCGAGTTAGCCTATAAAGAACGTTCGTTCTATTTAAGAACCGTTAAGAGCTTGCGTGATTATTTTTGGCAGAAAATTAAAAAAGAGATTCCGGGCATTAAGTTAAATGGCAGCTTGACTCAACGTGTGCCGGCTAATTTAAATATTATGTTTGGCTATGTTGAAGGGGAAGCGATTTTGATCGATCTCTCAGCTAAAGGCATCCAGGTTTCGACTGGTTCCGCTTGCTCGGCGACTGACCTACGCTCTTCTTATGTCTTACAAGCGTTGGGGTTAAATAAGAATTTTTTAAATAGTAATATTCGTTTTTCACTGGGTCGGTTTAACACCAAATTAGAGATTGATTATACGATTAAATGTTTAAAGGAAACGGTAAAGCGATTAAGGAGTTTTAGCCCGATTAAATAAATTAGGAAGCTTGAAGATAAATTGAAAAGGCGGTGCTTTCGGCATCGCCTTTTTCAACTATTTAGTAGAGTATTCTTTTAACTCCTGGTAGTTACCCTTTTATAGATCGGGAAGGGTAAGAAGCGGAGAATTAATTCCCGACTCCACCACGCGAAGGGGTTTCTTACCCACCACAGCTCGTCGAGCTTGTGATAATTTGCTTTTATTGGAATAGGTTTGCATATGAAACCATGTCTTCTGAGGTCTCGACAACAACGCCAGATATGGTGTTTTGAAGCCACCACAAGGATATGACGGCAATTGTTTCTCTTGGTTATCCTGACAAGTTCTTTAACGATTTCATAGGTAGAAATCAGTTTAGTTTTTTGGTCAACGACCCAACAGTTTCTCTGAGAATTCGGGTGTACGTTATCATAGAGGCTTTTTTGTGTAAGTGTCGGGATCCCTTCAAGGAGAAGATTTCTCAATTTCAGAATTAAATAGGCATTCGTTCCCTCGTACTCCCCGAAAGCAAAGACAACCGCGCCGTCATATTCTTTCCTGTCCTTTAAATTTAGGAGGTGAATAGAGTTTTGGAGATACCAGCCCAGCCAATAAAGAATAGTGGCGACTGCCAGTCCGAAGTTTACTCGGAACCTAATTGGGAAGACAATAGTCTCTTCAACATCCAGGCTAGCTTTCCCTACCGCCAGTAGGATTAACAGAAAAAGTAGGGAAATAGTTAAATACCCCCAGCCGCCCCTTTTGGCGTAGAAACTAAAAAGATATCCCACTGCCAGAACAGCGAAGATCAGGCCAAAGATTCCCAACTTAACACCTACAACATAAACCATTAGAGGTATTAGTAAGCAAAGCCCGAGTTTGCTCAAATTCATCCAGTTTTTCATATTCTTATGGTTTGGTTTAACAAATTGTTAAAAGAACAATATTTTGACAATTAAATTATCTTAATATATAATAGGTTTTTGGTCAAGAATTAGAAAAATTAAATGAAATACGTTATAATAAAAATAATTATTAATCAATTAAGAATATGGCTTTAAATTATACTAAAAAAACATTAGATCACTTCCTGAAGCCGCACAATATCGGTAAGATTGCCAAACCCGATGGCTATGCCCAAATTGGTAATATGGTTTGTGGTGATCAGCTCGACTTTTTCTTAAAAGTTGAGCGGGGAATAATTAAGGATGTTAAGTTCCTGTCTTTTGGTTGTGCTTCTAACATTGCTACCGCCTCAGTGCTTACGGAAAAAGTTAAGGGGATGACGGTTCAAGAAGCAAAGAAATATCCTTGGCAGAAGGTAGTTGATGATTTAGGAGGGCTCCCCCACCAAAAGATTCATTGTTCGGTAATGGCCGTGCAAGGGCTTCAGAAGGCTATCGTTGACTATGAAAAGCGGCAGGGAACTCCTCCGCTAAAAGTCCGAAGAGCTACTAAAGTCACTGGTCAGAGAAAAGCTAGCGTTAAAAGGAAGGTAAAATAAAGAATTTGGTTTGTTCATAACAAAAACACCCGCCTCACGGCGGGTGTTTTTAGGATCCGTATCTTTAAGAAGTAATTATTAAAATCTCTTCTCTAACGGGCGAGCCTCATTAACAATCACTTTGCGTCCATCGATTTCTTGATTGTTATACATGGCAATCGCGTTTTCCGCTTCATCGTCATTTTCCATCTCGACGAAACCAAAGCCCTTAGAGCGATGGGTCATACGATCGGAAATAACCACAGCGGAGATAACCTTACCAGCTTTAGCGAAAGCTTCCGCTAAACCTTCCTCGGTCGTCTTAAAATTTAAGCCGCCGACAAATAATTTTTTCATCTTTTTGTGTCCTATTTTTAATTAAACGTAAGACGACCTTTTTCTTAAAAAAAGAGCGGATGGTCCGCTCCTTCTTTTAGAATTGCTTACCTAATATGTAGTATACTTTATTTAGGGAAAAAAGTCAAGGCCTAGATCGGGACAGGGAATTTAAGAGATGGCTACCTTAACTCCCGGGCTCATGGATGAGGCGAGGCTGATATTCTTGATAAAAGTCCCTTTAGAAGAGGCGGGTTTACCTTTTTTCACGGTTTCTAGCAGAGTTTGGTAGTTAGCTACTAGGTTATCGGTGGGAAAGCTCACTTTGCCAATCACGGTATGAATATTAGCCGTATCATCGTTTTTAAAGCTAATTTTTCCTTTCTTTAATTCCTCCACGGTCTTAACTGGATTAGTCGTGACGGTATCATTCTTAGGAGAAGGCATTAACCCTCTGGTTCCTAAGATTTTAGCAATCACCGCTAAGTTCTTCATTAAAGCAGGTTCCGCAATCGCTACTTGAAAGTCAGTTTTTTCAGTTTTTTTGATTTCAGCGATTAGTTCTTCACCGCCGACAAAATCAGCTCCGGCTGCTTTTACAGCCGCTTCATTTTCCGGAGCAACGAACGCCGCTACTTTAACGGTTTTGCCCGTACCATAGGGCAAGCTAACTGCTCCCCGAACTTGCTGGTCACCTTTTTTAGTATTAATGCCGAGGCGGAAGTGAACTTCGACGGCCGCATCAAATTTTGTTTTTGTTAGTTTCTTAACAATTTCTAAAGCCTCACCAACAGCGTAAGGTTTAAGCCGATCATAAATTGTCGAATAATCAGCTTTCTTTTTGGTAACTTTTTTTACCACCCGGGTTTTTTTAGAAGCCTTTTTTGGCGCTTCAGTTTCTTTCTTAGCCATAGTGTTTAGTCGTGGTCAAACATGCTTTTAGCACTCCCACAAGTTAAATTAATAATTATTTAATTTCTACGCCCATCGGGCGAGCCGTTCCGGCAACAATGCTTTTCGCTGCTTCCAAGTTGTTAGCGTTAAGGTCAGGTAATTTAATCTTTGCAATTTCTTCAAGTTGGGCCATGGTAATCGTCCCCACCTTAGTAGTTAAAGGTTTACCAGAACCTTTTTTGATATTAGCGTATTTTTTAATGAGTTCAGCGGCCGGAGGAGTCTTGAGAATGAAATCATAACTGCGATCTTCATAAACGGTTATTTCTACTGGGACGACATCACCCATTTTATCTTTAGTTTTGTCATTGAATTGTTTGCAGAATTCCGCGATGTTTAGGCCATGTTGACCTAAAGCCGGACCAACTGGAGGCGCGGGATTAGCCTGGCCGCCCACAATTTGTAATTTTATTTTAGTCTTAATTTTTTTAGCCATATAGTTATTTCGAGCGTAGAAGCAGCGCTCTTTCTAGGTTAGTCAATCTATTTATACTTTTTTGATTTGTAAGAAGTCCAATTCTACCGGCGTTTCACGACCAAACATTGAAACCGAGACTTTAACCTTGCCTTTAGCTTCGTCAACCGCCGTAATTTTACCCTCCATATTCTTAAATGGTCCTTCGTTAATGCGCACTGGAGTACCAATGACGACGTCAATTTGGAATTTCGGATCATCCACTCCCATCCGTTTTTGTAAAGCTTTAACCTCAGCCTCGCTGATTGGAGTTGGGATGGTGCCGGTACCAATAAACCCAGTAACGTTCGGGGTATTACGGACAATATACCAGGATTCATCAGTGACTTCCATTTCCACTAAAATATAGCCGGGAAAGATTTTTTCTTCCACCACTTTTCGTTTGCCATTCTTGATTTTGATCTTTTTTTCCGTCGGAATCAGAATGTTAAAAATTTTGTCTTCCATGTCTAAAGACTCCACTCTTTGTTTCAAATTCTGGGCGACGTTTTCTTCGTAGCCGGAATAGGTATGAATGACATACCAGCGGCGGCCTTGGTTTAAAAGTTGCTTGGCCATAGATTTAAGAACGAGTTAACAAATTATTTATTTATGATGAATTGAAAGCCTTCGGTGAAAATATAGTCTAATATTCCCAAAAAAAGAGCGACTCCAACACTTATCCCAATGACTAAGAGGGTGTAATTATAAGTTTCTTTCTTGGTTGGCCAAGTGACTTTTTTCATCTCCGCGATTGACTCTCGGATATAGCTTGTTAGTTTATTCATATAAGAAAAAATAGGTATTTAAAAATGACCCCCGCGGCCACTTTTTATCTAGTTTAATCATACAAAATAGCGGTAAGAATGTCAAGCTCGAGAGTGGTTGAGGCCAACTAGTCTCCCTGGTTCTCCGGTTGCTTTTTGGCGCCAGACAAGTTACAATATTATTAACAAAGATATTAGTTTTGTTTTTTTATGGTTAGCCCAAATTTAGTTAAAAAAGGCGAGGATCTTCGCCCCATAGAGATCACGGAAGACGCTAAAAAATTATTTCAGATAATTTATAGCGAACAGAATAAAACCGAAGAGAAAGACGACGATACTCCGAAAATTAATGTTTCGGCACTAGTTTCTCGGTTGGCTTTTTTCTATGAAAAAGTCAGAAACGCGGTTGATTACGAAGAAGATCATTTATTACGTAAGAATGCGATTAGTCGAATTCTGCGTCGGCAAATCATGATCGAGGGAGTGCTTAAAGAAAGTGAAACTGAAAAAATTGCCTCCCATTTACTAACTGAACTTATTCGGGGAAGTTATTTGCCTAATAACAAAATTCCCGAAACTAAGATTTCCGAGATTACTCTCCTCTTAGAAAAATATATTCGTTTAAAAGATCAGGCCGTTACTAGTTTTAACGCTTCTTTGAATTTAAAAACCGATTTAAATCAAGCCAAAGATTTACTAAAAGAGAAGAATCGTTTAGTGCGCTGGATCTTAGCCTTAGCGGCTTGCGAAATTGAGGAAAATTTAGCGCCGAATAGAATTAAACAAGTAATTGTGGCTGATCTTTTTTCAGTTCTATCAAAGAATCTTAAACTACCCGCTGATTTACCATACAATCAAGATTTGGAAATTCAAATTTATCTAAGCATTGGTCGAACGTTCTTAAAGTTGGATCAAGATATGCTTAGCTTTATTTTGTTTAAATATTATAATAATGGTTGGCTTGATTTAGCTAAGGAGAAAGTGACTGCTCTTGAGGAAGAAAAAATAAAGAAGATTGCCTTTGGTTTAAAAGATTTAAAGATTTTAGTCGCGGCTCAGCTTAATCACCCCCTGGTTAAGCAGCTTGATAAAATAGTACGGCGTTATTCTTTATATTTCTCTATTCTCTCTGAGACAATCGAAGCTGACCCGGAAAAAGTTTATGCCGAACTCCAAAAGGGCGAGAAGAGCTTTTTGGCTCAAATTCAGAAGGTCTGTTTGGAGAAGTATAAAAAAGCGAAACGTCGTCTCTGGCGAGCCGCGGTTCGAAGTATTATTTATATTTTCTTAACTAAGTCGATTTTTGTTTTCTTAATTGAAATTCCAGCTATTCAGTGGTTTGGCGAGCCCCTTAATCCGACTTCTTTGGCGATTAATATTTGTTTCCCGGCGGCGCTCTTATTTTTTATTGTTTCTTTAACTCGGACCCCCAAGAGCAATAATACGGATAAGATTTTGGCCGGCATCAAAGAAATCGCGGTACTGGGTCAGGAAAAGAAACAGCCCATTATGTTGCGGCGTCCGCTTCGGCGTAATTGGTTTAAATCCGGGGCGTTTAATTTTATTTACGCCGTTTCTTTTTGTTTTACCATCTCCTTTATTATTTGGGCTTTAACCAAAATTAGCTTTAATTGGGTTAGTATTATAATTTTTCTTTTCTTTTTGGCTTTTGTTAGTTTCTTCAGCGTTATCACGACGCGCGGTGTTAAAGAGCTAATGGTGGTGGAGCGACGAGAGAATTTTTTAACTTTTTTATTCGATCTTTTTTACATGCCGATTATTCTCGTGGGACGTTGGCTGTCGGGCGAGTTTTCTAAGCTTAACGTTTTCGTTTTCTTATTTGATTTCATTATCGAAGCACCCTTCCAAGTCTTAGTCGAGATTGTTGAGGATTGGACCCGTTACGTCCGGGAACGGCGGGAGAATTTAGAGAGTTAAATTCAGATTTTTATGAAAGACTCAGGGATTTTATATATTGTGGCGACGCCAATCGGAAATTTAGAAGATTTAACCCGGCGCGCGGAACGAATTCTTAAAGAAGTCGATTTTGTTTTAGGAGAAGATACGCGAGTGACTAAGAAACTTTTAGATCACTATCAGATAAAGACCCCGATGATTTCTTATCACCAGCACTCCGGAGAAATAAAGGGGGAGAGAATTATTCATTTACTTCAAGAAGGCAAGACATTAGCTTTAGTGACTGACGCTGGAACACCAGGAATTTCTGACCCCGGGAGTAAACTAGTTTCTTTGGTGCGGACTGAACTAGGAAATAATATTTCGATTGAGAGCGTGCCTGGACCATCAGCTTTGACTGCGGCCGTTTCTTTGGCTGGAATTGGTTTTGATCGTTTTTTGTTCTTAGGTTTTTTACCTCACAAAAAAGGACGTCAGACCATGCTCCGGGAAATAATGTCTAGTGATTATCCCGTTGTTCTGTATGAGTCAAAGCATCGGATTTTAAAACTTTTGCCAGAACTACAACAGAGCGCCAGGGAAGCTCAGGTAGAGATTGAGGTGATTGTTGCCCGGGAACTAACTAAACTTCATGAATCATTTTATCAGGGTTCGCCGCTTATCGTGCTTGATCTCTTAAATCAAGATGTTAATAATCTTAAAGGAGAATTTGTCGTTCTCGTGAAAAAAATATAATTATGTCTAAGAATTTTTATATTACCACTACTTTACCTTATATTAATTCCGATCCCCACATTGGATTCGCGGCGGAAATTATTAAGGCCGATGTGATTGCTCGTTACCAAAAACAACGTGGCGCTGACGTCTTTTTTAATACTGGTACTGATGAGCATGGTTTAAAAATCTATCAAAAGTCGCAGGAGCTCGGTCTAGAAATTCAGACTTATTGCGATACCTATTCGGCCAAATATTTGCCCCTTAAGGAAGCCCTTAATTTAAGTTATAATAAATTCATTCGAACTACCGATTCTGATCATCAGAAGGCGGCGCAAGAATTTTGGCAACGCTGTTTGAGCCGGGGTGATATTTATAAGAAAAATTATAAGATTAAGTATTGTGTTGGTTGTGAGATGGAAAAAACTGATTCGGAACTGGTAAATAGCCGTTGTCCGCTCCATGCCAATCGTGATTTAGAAATTATTGAAGAAGAGAACTATTTTTTTCGTTTTTCTAAATATCAAGCCGCGCTTCTAAAATTTTACGAGGAGAATCCTAAGTTTGTTGTTCCCGCTAGTCGTTTTAAGGAAATTCAAACCTTTGTTCGGAATGGTTTACAGGATTTTAGTATTTCTCGTCTAAAAGCGAAAATGCCTAATGGTGTGGCTGTGCCTGGTGATGACAGCCAAGTGATGTATGTCTGGTTTGATGCCCTAGTAAACTATATTTCCACTCTGGGTTGGCCCGATGAATCCGAAAATTTTAAAAAATACTGGCCCGGGGTTCAAGTCTGTGGTAAAGACAATTTGCGCCCTCAAACGGCAATGTGGCCGGCGATGTTACTGTCCGCAGGAATAGTGCCTCCCCAACAAGTATTAGTGTTTGGATTTTTAACTGCCGCCGGGCAAAAAATGAGTAAAAGTTTGGGCAACGTGGTTGACCCTTATGAAATCGTCAAGAAATATGGAGCTGACCCCGTGCGTTATTATCTCTTAGCGGAAATTGCTCCTTTTGAAGATGGTGATTACTCCGAGGAAAAGTTTTGCGAACGTTATAATGCTGATTTAGCTAATGGACTGGGGAACCTTGTCGCTCGAGTTTCTAATTTATTAGAGAAAAACAAACTTACCACTAATCTTCAAGTGGATTTAACTAATCCCGAAATTATTGATACCGTTAATAAATTTACAGTAAAAATGGGCGAATATCGTTTTAATGAAGCTTTGCAAATCCTTTGGGAAAAGATTAAAGCTAGTGATGAAGTTTTAAGTCGCACCGCTCCTTGGAAAGTTACTAATATCGATGAACTAACAAAAATTTTAAAGCCACTCGCACAAACCATTCTTAATTTAGCTTATCTTCTCGAGCCGTTTTTACCAGTGAGTGCGCAAAGGATCAAAACTCAGTTTCAAACAGGAGCAATTAAAAAAGGTGAAATATTGTTTCCGCGACTTTAATTTTAAGATCGCGGTTACAATTTATATAATTATATGTCGATTTTTGACATTAGTTTGCTCATCATTTTGGGCGGCTTCATGATTAATGGTCTATTTAAAGGGTTAATTAGGCTTTTAGGTCATGTGGTTGGTTTGATTGTTGGCGCTTTCATCGCCAGCCATTTTTATCTCGCTGTTTATGAATGGGGTAAGAGTTTAGCGGCGGGGCACGAAAATGTTGGCAAAGTAGTCGCTTTTATTTTACTCTTTGTGGTAGTTACTCGGTTAACTGATTATCTTTTTGTTTTAATCGAAAAGATTTTTAAGTTTATTGCCATTATCCCCGGGAGCAAATATATTAATAATTTATTGGGGGCAGCTTTAGGCCTGATTGAAGGTTCCTTGTTTTTAGGGTTGATTCTTTATGTGGTAATTCGTTATACCCCAATTGGCGCGGCGTTTGGTGAACAATTAACAGCTTCAATTGTTACCCCGTTTCTGCTCAAGATTGTTAAAATAATTTTGCCGATTTTGCCTGACGCCCTCAAAGCCCTTAAAGGACTAATCTAGATTTGGGCTCCACTTTAAATTACATGGAATATTTAACTTTAAACCAAGAAATTAAAAAGTCGGCGGCTAGGAAATTAATCGCCGGCTTTTTGCAAAGAGGGAAGGTCGTTATTCTCCCCACTGATACGATCTATGGTTTGAGTTGTCTGGCTAGTTGTCGACCGGCGATCAGAAAAATAAAATTAATAAAAAATCGGGATGGTCGTAAACCCCTTTTGATTTTAGTAAGTAGTTTGGCGATGCTTAAAAAATACGTTTTCATTTCGACTGTGCAAGAAGACTGGATTAAAAAACAATGGTCTTCAAAAAGTCGTCCCACAACTGTAATTTTTAAAAAAAAGGCCGTTTTACCCAAAGAATTAACGGGTCAGGCTGAAGGTTTGGCGGTTCGTTTGCCTAAAAGTAAATTTTTAATTAAAATAATAGAGACAGTGGGGGAACCAATCGTTTCCACTAGTTTAAATATTAGTGGTCAGGTTGGTTTACGGTCAGTTAAAAATTTAAATAAATATTTCCCCTCATCTAAATATCAACCCGACTTAGTGGTTGATACTGGTTATTGCCGTCAGGCTCGACCTTCCCGCTTAATTAGTTGGCTCAGTGAAAAGCCAATGATGGTTTTAAGAAAATAAACACTATGGAAGTAAAAAAACAGTCTCTCAAAGGTATTGGTTTAATAATTGGTGTCTTTGTTTTATTCGCTGCTATTTACGCGGGTGGTTTTTATGCTGGTCAAGCTAAAAGTAAAAATACTCTTTTTACTCAGCGTCCTT
>Ga0074199_1001528_pt1 | contig 19398 bp, 20 predicted proteins | sample EPASupsiteSAE347_FD_64528 | JGI IMG/M metagenome (GOLD analysis project Ga0074199, IMG submission 64528) | Bioremediated contaminated groundwater from EPA Superfund site, New Mexico - Sample SAE3-47 | ecosystem: Environmental > Aquatic > Deep subsurface > Groundwater > Contaminated ...
ATTTCTGAAAAATTAATTGAAATATATTCTGTTTACAGCATAAATATCATATTATCCAGTATTTTCAGCCGTACATTTTTGCCATTATCCCTTAATTTCCTAAAATTTTTACGGTTTTGTCAATACCCCTGAAAATCCGCTTCCCTAGATGGTTTACAGGTGGGATATTTTTTTCTTGAGATGATTTCGGATAACGCCGGACGCACCTCATTGGAGGGTTCTTGCAAGAAATAGCGAGTTTAGAGAAATCACAATTTCCATACTTTAAAGCAACCCAATCTTAATCTTGGCTTATAATCTCTTTAAGAACTTCAGGAAAGGTGAATACGTTATTTTTCTCATTAAAATGTCCTTTATTCTTTTTGAGAATTACATTATTTTTTCCAAAGACATTTTCATAATATTTACTGTTATCTAAAGGAATGTGGTAATCATTATCAGAAAAATAAAGTTTGATTTTTTGAAAGTTTTTCTTAAATTTTTCCCAGTCATATTTTTCACAAAGGAAACTCTCAATATTTTTGATTTCTCTTGAATTTAGACGTTCCAGCAGAAAAATAATTTTTTCTTTAGAAAAATTGTAAGGCAGAGGAGGGGCAACAAAAATTATTTTGTTAATTTTTGACGGAAATTTATTAAGAAAACGTAAAATAAATACACATCCCAAACTATGACCTATGAAAATTGAATTTTTGTCTATGTTATTTTCATATTTTTGAAACTCGCTTTGCCAGCTTTGATAATTAGCCTCGGTTGGTTTAGGAAATGAAGGATAGATAACTTTATAACCAGATTTCTTTAATTCTTTGGCCAGCCAGCTAAGCCAAGATGAGCTTCTTTTTCCTCCTCGACCATGGAAAATAAATACAGTTTTTCTTTTTATCATTTGTAAATTTATCTGTGGGCCTGGGAGGATTCGAACCTCCGACTTACCGGTTATGAGCCGGCCACTCTGACCACTGAGTTACAGGCCCGTGATTATTGTTAACAGATCTCTTATTTGCTTTTTGAGCAGCTTTTTCCCTTTGCTGGTTTTCAAAAAACTTTCCCTTCTTTGAGCATCACTTTTAAGTGAATAAGCTTCATAGTGGATCAATTTGACTGGCAATTTGTTTCTTGTATATGCCGCTCTGCCGTTTTTGTGTCTTTCGATTCTCTTCTTGAGGTTTTTCGTGCTTCCCGTATAGAGTCGGCCATTTCTTAATTGGAGAATATAAACATAATACATTTTGGATGAAATATATGTTTATATTTCTAATGTTCCTAAAGTAATATGTTGTCAAAAAAGCCATCTTCTTCCATGTAAACCTCCGGCTTATCCCGTCACATGACGGGACCACTCTGACCACTGAGTTACAGGCCCGTGTCTATCTAATTTAATCTAGTTTCAATTTATTTTTGAGGCAATTCTGTTGCTTGTTTTGTTTTTTTGTCGAAGGATAATATAGTTGGGCTGGTAGCTCAGTGGTAGAGCACCTGCTTTGCACGCAGGGGGCCAGGGGTTCGACTCCCCTCCAGTCCACAAAATTACACTTTCGATACGAATCTGTTTCCTTTGATATAAAATCGCAACAATTTATCTTTCCATTCGCCGGCGTAATCCACGCCGATTCGTTTAACTTTCACTATTTTTTTTCGGGGAATTTTTATGCCCCGATCTTCGCAGTAGAGCTTTGAATTTTTGGCGACCGCGGACGTGCAATTGAATTTTTTGTCGATTTTCAGAACACGGCAGAGTTTGCTGGGACCGTTGGTTAGATTACTGACACACCCCGCCTTCCCCTCGGCACCCCTCTCCCACTTACGCCAAGTCTTCGGTCGCACGCCGCCAAAGCCTCCGGCGACGGAGCGCGGGCAAGCTGGAGAGGATTTTTCAGGTTCTAAAGCCCTTATCAAGACTGCTGAAGGATAATCTTTTGTTTCGGTGACAATATTCAGGCAATGGTGCATGCCGTAAATCATATAGACGTACCAAATACCGGCCGGCTTAAACATTACTTTAGTGCGCTCGGTTTTGCCGTTTGAAGCGTGGCAAGCCAAGTCATGCGGACCAACATAAGCCTCGGTCTCGACAATCATGCCGGACAGAATATTTTTGCCAATTTTGCGGACAAGAAATTTACCCAGCAGATCTCGGGCTACTGTTTTGGTGTTACGTTCGAAAAAGGAACGATCGAGGGGATAATTTGCCATTTTGCATTTATCATTTATCATTTATTTTTCATTTAGAATACTTCAACTCCAAATGGTAAATAATCCAATGGCAAATGAATGACAAATGGCGAATGATCAACGATAGATTATTTTGATATTTTCTCTCTTATAATTTTGGCTACTACGGTTGGATTGGCCTTTCCTTTTGTTTCTTTCATCACCTGCCCGATCAAGAACTGCAAGGTTTTGTTGTTGCCTGACTTGAAATCTTCTACCCCGGCCGGGTGGTTATCTAATATTTTTTCAATCGCCTCTTCCAGTCTCCCAGTATCGGATATTTGCACTAAATCCAGTTCTTCGGCAATCTGCGATGGGTCGCCGCCTTTCGATATCATTTTGGCTAGAATTGTCTGTGCCGCTGAAGAATTTATTTTGTTTTCTCGCAGCATCACGATAAGCTCCGCCAGATTTTCAGGAGTGCATTTAATTCTTTGTGCCGGGTCCTTCGCGCTTATCCAGCATTTTTTAATTTCGGTAACGATATAATTGGCTAGCAGCTGGTAAATATTCGTAGGAGTCCTGCCTTTCGCGAACGGAGGGGTCCCTGCGGGACGAAGTCTTGTTCCTACGTTAATATCTCTCAACCAATTTTTTAATTCGCTTGCCGACTCCTCGAAATAATCTCCCAGCTCCTTGTTTACCGATAAAACCTCAACGCTCTCGGAGTTTAATCCGTATTCGTCCTTTAGTCTCAAGCGAAACTGTTTGGGCAATTCCGGCAGTTTCTCGCGAAGACTTTCAATAAGTTCCCGCTCGATGAAAATAGGTGGTATATCGGGTTCGGGAAAATAGCGATAATCACTAGCTTCCTCTTTAGCCCGCTGGCTTACTGTCGTTTGTTTCCCTTCGCTCCAACCGCGGGTTTCCGCTACGATTTTTTCTCCTCTTTCCAGAATTCTCCCCTGTCTCTTAATCTCATAATCAATGCTTCTCTCCACCGCCTTGAAGGAATTCAAGTTCTTTATCTCAACTTTGGTGCCCAAAAGTCTTTTTGCCCCTTTGGCGTTTGCCGGTGCCAAAGAAATATTGGCTTCGCAGCGCATTTGACCCTTCTCCATATCGGCATCAGAAATGTTTAGATAACGCAAAACGAGCTGGAGCTCTTGGCAAAATTTTCTGGCTTCTTCGGCGTTCTTAATGTCCGGTTCGGTAACCAACTCGATGAGAGGAACTCCTGCCCTGTTTAAATCCACCAGCATATAATCAGTTCCTTTGGGATGAAAATTTTTGCCGGCATCTTCTTCCAGATGAATTCTATGAACGCGGACTTTTTTGCCGTTTATTTTCAAGGTTCCTTTTTGGCAAAAAGGGCTGTTATATTGACTTATTTGATATCCCTTCGGGAGATCGGGATAAAAATAGCTCTTTCGGGCAAAGCAGCTATATTCGGCGATTTTGCAATCCAGCGCGACGCCCAATTTAATTATCTCCTCAATAGCTTTCCGGTTAGGCACCGGCAGGCTGCCCGGATGCCCCATGCAGGTCGGGCAGATATGGATATTCGGTTTTTTGCAAAAAGGGTCGTTAGTACAACGGCAAAACATCTTGCTTCGTGTTTTGGGTTGTACGTGGATCTCCATGCCTACGACTGTTTGCCATTTATTTTCAGGTTGCATAGATATACTATTGTTACCTTTAAAAGCTATAATAAATATTTAAATAACTCAAAACGAAGAGCTAAAATGTAACAGCCACAACTTAAAACTGAAAGTTTGTTTGACTTTAAGCTTAAAGTTATGGTTTTTAGCTCTTATATCTTAAGTTTTGAGTTATAATAAAACCATTGTTAAATATTAAAATAACTCATAAGAAATCTGCATGGTACTCGGGGTAGATAAATTATTAGAGTTGGTCAAAGAGAAGAAACTAGTCGAGAGGCTTTGTGAAAGAGAGCTTGCTAATCCCGAGGGAGCCGGATTTGATTTGCGTCTGGGCGAGATTTTTGAACTGGAGGGAGAAGGATTCTTGGGTATTGAAAACCGTGACACTCCCGATCTCAAAAAGGTGGCCGAATATAAAGATAAAAACGTAGGGGCGATTCACGAATCGCCTCCACAGGAAACAGAGGAGGAATTCTTTGAGCTAGAGCCGAGAAAATATTATTTAGTAACCACGATAGAATCAGTCAACTTGCCGGGGAATCTAATTGCTTTTATCGTGTCCCGCACTACCCTTTTCCGTTCCGGCATAGCCCTTTTTAACGGAGCGGTTTCGCCCGGCTACCAAGGTAAATTGACTTTCGCGATATGCAATCTGGGCAATAAGAAAATCAAAATTGCCATGGGAGCTCGAGTGGTGCATATTACTTTCCATGAAGTTTCCGGCAGTTCCAGTTTATACCGCGGCCAATGGCAGGGAGGGAGGGTGACGACTAGTGGTACGGAAAAGCAAGTGTAAAATAGTTAAGATGTAAAATTCTACTCAAAGATGAATAAATCTAACAGTAAATTTGTCATTCGTCCTTCCCGTAAAATTGGCGGTGAGATTGAAGTAAAAGGCGCTAAAAATCATGCTCTTAAAGTTTTGGCAGCAGCAGCGCTTACTTCGGGAGATGTCATGATTAAAAACGTCCCCAATATCGAAGACATTAAAAGAAAGATTGAATTGCTTGAGCTGATCGGGGTGAAAGTGGAGCGCCAAAGAAACAGCGTTCTCATAAACGCCGAAAATATTAAAACCACCAAACTGGACCCGGAAAAGTCTAGCACTATTCGCACCTCTATCGTGCTGGCGGCGGCTCTCCTTTCTCGTTTCGGAAAAGTAAGTTTTTATCACCCCGGTGGTTGCGTTTTAGGTAAAAGACCAATTGATATTTTTTTGGAAGGCTTTCAGAAATTAGGGGCCGAGCTGTCTTATCAGAACGAGACAATTACTTTCACAACCGGAGGAAGCCGGCTCTCTGGAGGAAAATTTTTCTTTCGCCGCTTGAGCGTTACCGGAACGGAAGCACTGATTCTCGCATCTGTTTTGGCAAAAGGAAAAACGGTGCTAAAAAACGCGGCTCTGGAACCAGAGATCGTGGCTTTAGCTGATTTCCTCAATTCCTGTGGGGCAAAAATCAAGGGAGCTGGCACGCCGACGATAAATATAGAAGGCGTAAGGAAAATTAATGGGGGTGTTTGCGAGATAATTCCTGATCGGATTGAAATGGGTACCTTCGTAATTCTGGGGGCATTGCATAAGGCAAAACTCAGAATTTCCAAGTCTAACCCTTACCTTATCGAAGCACTTCTGGAAAGATTGAAGAAAGCCGGCGCGAGATTCAAGTTGGGAAAAGATTACATAGAATGTCAGCCTTATAAGAATCTTATCGGTGCCAATATTATCACTCATGAGTATCCGGGTTTTGCCACTGATATTCAGCCGCCCTATACGGTTCTTATGACTCAGGCGAAAGGTACAACCTTGATTCATGATCCCGTCTTTGAGGGACGATTATTCTTTACGGACAGTTTAGTGCAAATGGGCGCGAACATTATTATATGCGATCCCCATCGTATAGTGGTCCAAGGTCCCACCGAACTTTCCGGCAAAAAATTGGCCAGTCCCGACATTCGCGCCGGTATCGCTTTGGTGCTGGCGGGATCTGTTGCCGAAGGCGAAACCGTGATTGATAATATCTATCAAATAGACAGGGGATATGAGAAGATTGATAAGAGGTTAAGAGAGGTGGGGGTTAATATAAAACGAATTAGTTAAGAGCTAAAATGTAAGAACTAATAACCATAACTTAAAACTAAAATCGTTTCAGCAGCCAGTTTTGATATTTTAGTTGTGGATCTTCGTTTTTAGTTGCTTTATAAAGTAAACAATGAAAAAAAAACTAATTAGCCTATTGTTTCCGGCTATTATCGTGTTTATCGTCTTATCAAACGTTGCTCATGCCGACATCGATAACAAACTGGGCTGCGGCGACACTATCAGGGAATGTATTCTTTACGGGATTAGCCAGCTGCAATGGATTGTGGTAGGAGTGGCAGTCGTTGTCATAATAATTGCCGGTATCATCTACCTTTTCTCGGGTGCCAATGTTCAACTGGCCGAGAAGGCCAAGCTGACTTTATTGGGGGCGGTTTTGGGATTTACTATTGTTATCGGTGCTCAGATACTTATTAACGAAGTCGGACGGGCTTTGGGTTGGAAGGGAGTACAGGATCAGAGCGGAGGAGGAGCTCACGGGATAATCGCCCGCACCATCACTTTCTTGTTTAGTATCCTGGGAGCCGTCGGGTTGGGCGGGATTCTTATTGGAGCCGGGTTCTATCTTACCGCCGCGGGGGATGATGAAAGAATGAAAACGGGAAGAAAAATCGTGATTTACTCAATCATCGGATTGGTGATAGCGCTTTGCGCCACAATAATCGTAAGACAGGTGGAGAAGATAATGTTACAGTAATTTTCAATACCCACATTGGATATTGGAAGTTAGATATTGGAAATTTATATTCTATATGCTGCATATCCTTTCTCTCGTTCTAATTTTTTTCGCTCTTCTTGCCTTGCTCGTACTAACTCATGAGTTGGGTCATTTTTTAGTGTCGCGCCTTTTGGGGGTAAAAGTGGAGGAGTTTGGCTTTGGTTTACCACCCAGGCTTATTGGAATAGTAAAAATCAAAGACAGCGAGAAAAAAAGGAAATATTGGAAAATAATCCACAAATATAGCAAGATTTATTATCAAAACAAGGAACCTATTTCGTCGATCTATTCTCTTAACGCTATCCCTTTCGGCGGATTCGTTAAAATTTTTGGCGAAGATGGAGAAGCCAGACATGACTCTCAATCTTTTGCCGCTCAAAAAGTTAGCAGGCGCTTTCTCATTCTTATAGCCGGTATCGTGATGAATTTTATTTTAGGTGTTCTTCTTTTTACTATTGGTTACTGGTCCGGTTTTCCCGAAATCATTGAAGACAATGTCAATTTTAAAAATGCGAAGGTGCAGGTGCTAAATGTAAGCCCCGGATCGCCATCTGAGGCGGCGGGCATGAAAACAGGCGATACTATTCGTTTGGTAATTCTTCCCAATAATGAGAAAGTGGCTATTGATAAAGTCAACACTCTTCAGTCAATAAGTAAATCCCATGCCGGACAGAAATTAACGATCGAAGTGTTGAGAGGAAATGATATCTATAGATTCAATGTCGAACCGCGAGTTAGTCCTCCCGAAGGACAAGGGGCGTTAGGAATTTTCCCTGCCCGAATAGGAATTATGAAATATCCGATTCTAGAGGCCTTGAAGATGAGTATAGCTGAATCCTTCCAACTGATTTGGATCATGTACGATTATCTAAAAACAATAATAGAACGCCTGGCGCAAGCCCAGAAAGTGTCGGTAGATGTGTCCGGACCTATTGGCATAGTGGTTTTAACTAACCAATTTCGAGAAATGGGGTTTCCCTATCTTCTGAAATTTGCCGGTCTTATCTCCCTGAACTTGGCTTTTATAAACTTTATTCCCTATCCCGCACTGGACGGAGGAAGAATCCTTTTTCTCCTTATTGAAAAAATCAAAGGCCGGCCGGTAAGTCCCAGGTTGGAACAGGCTATCCATACCATAGGGCTCTATTCCCTGCTGCTGCTCATGATTATTATTACTTTCAAAGACATCTCTCGCTTTCATGACAAATTTGCAATGCTGTGGGAAAGAATAAATCCTTTCCACTAAATCAGTCTTCCTCCCATAAATCAATTGAATAATGATCTCCGGTTGGAAAAAATGGAGGAGGATAATACAATAAATTATTATCGTAGATAATATTGCGGGTTCTGTATCCGGAACAATGAGATCCTCCACAGATCCATGCGAAACCATAGCGGCGGTTAGTAGCTATCGCGCCGTTCACTGTGATCGTATCCCTAATGTAATAGGTGGACGAACTGGATCTTGTGTAATAATCTCTTCCCACTCTGCCGGTTTGGGCCACAAGGGCCGCGTCTATGTTGAGGATGTTGTTGCTGTAAAGACCGACGGTGATATTGTTCTGAGCTATTAACCCCAAAACATCTCTTCCGTCGCGGTAGGTATAATTGATGTCATGAAAAAGATAAATGTTAGCCATTGTCCCTCCCAAGGTATCTGCTGCGGCGACAGTCAAATGTTGATTTTGGATGGTCCCTTCAATCCAAGCATCGTCTTCGACAAAAATGAGACCGTTGCTGGGAAGGTTATAGACGGTAGCGGATGATTCCCTGGCTATTTGATGCGAGCTTGATCCGCAGGATGTTACTCGGGATACATTTACCTTGCCGTCACTGCGCAGGATTAAGTGATATCCACAGTTAGGGCTTGCTAAGGGAGGGAAATAGAGCCCACCTTGTGATGGCTGGGAAGCGTCTTTCATTACTCCGCCAAAATCAACGCCGACTTTATTGAAGTCTCTATAAGTAGCGGGGTATTCCTTGCCGGCGAGGAATACTTGCGATTCATTGGGGAGCGCGGTCCAAACGCCCGGTTTATTGGTGCCATAGTCAGGATCCCAGTATGTATCAGGGATATTGCTGGAGACTAAATTATGGGCTACACCGTCAAAATGAATTCCGTTGTTGGAAAAAATAGGCCCCCAAGTCTCCGTTCCCGTGCCAAAGCGCATGATATCGTTGGCTATAACCGAGTATTCGCTCCAGGAGGGTTTTCTGAGACGGGCTTTCAAGACCCTTTTGACTGTTGGATGATTTACGTCCCAGCCAGTTACTTCTACCATTATAATCGTCGAGCATTGGGTGGGAGGGGTTATTTCGATTTTGTATTCGGCAATAACGGTACCTGCTTGATTCTTTAACTGGCCATCGTAATGGGGTACCCCCAAAGGGTTGGCGGTCCAATAAGTTATGAGCTGCGAGCACGACTTTCCCTCCAGTGTGTGGATTACATACCAATAGTAATAATTTAAGCCTGCCTCGGCCGCTTGCAGAGAGTTGCTTTTCGCGGTCTGTCTTACTGCTTGCTTGTAGCGATAGGAAACATAGCCCAAAAGACTCACCAGAATCATAGCTAGGGCGGCACCAAAGACGATGACGAAAGGAATGATTACGCCCCTATGTTTTTTATTTAATTTTGTTTTTTTATTGAAGATCATTTTAATACCCAATATCTAATTTCTAATATCCAACGAAATTATAAATGTTCAAGTCTGAAGTAAATTGCCAATATCCAACCTTTGAAACCTTTTGCCGTTGGAAATTATTTTAGCATTTCAACTTTTCGACTTACATCAGAAATTAGATATTGGATATTAGAAATTTTATGCTCCGTTTTCCTTCTCAGTTTCAATAATGTCTCCCGAGGACGCTTTATCTTCGCTATTCAGCTTGATTATTCTTACTCCCTGGGTATTTCTGCCAAGGATGGGAATTTTTTTCATGGGCGTCCTGATAACTTGCCCTTCTAAAGAAGTAAGAATCAGGTCGTCCTTCCCGCGAGTTTCAACGTTGGTGAGTTGAGCCATAACCAACTGACCGGTTTTTCCGGTAACCCGCAGAGTACGAATTCCACTGCCCCCTCTTTTTTGCTTGCGGTATTCAGAAAGTCGGGAAAACTTTCCGATTCCATTCTCGCTTATATTCAGAAGAAGTCCTTTATTTTCTTTTTCTTGAGCTATGCTTATTCCTACAATATAATCCTTTTCTTTTAGCTTCATGCCACGAACCCCGGCTGCCGCTCTTCCCATTGGTCGAACCTCTTTCTCATCGAATCGAATTGATTGACCGAAGGCGGAGACTAAAACAATCTCATCGTTTTTGTCGCTTCCCATTACCCAACACAGTTCATCTCCTTTCCTGAGCCGGATTGCGATAAGTCCGCTTCGGCGAACGGTATTAAAGGCGTTTCTTTCGGTTTTTTTAACAACCCCCTTTTTGGTTACGAAAAAGAAATATTCAGGCAAGTCTTTGCTGGAGAGGCTGATGATAGCTGATATTCTTTCTCCACTACTCAAATTGAGAAAATTTACCAAGGCTTGACCTCGCGCCACTCGAGAAAATTCAGGTAATTCATAGGCTTTTAGTTGGAATACTCTGCCCAAACTCGTGAAAAAAAGAATGTCGGCGTGAGTGTCGGTAATAAACATGTGACTGATGGTGTCGTCGGTTTTGTGTGCTCCTCCCATGACACCCTTGCCTCCGCGGTGTTGGGAGCGATAGCTTTTCGGGTTCATCCGTTTAATATAGCCGCTTTTAGAAACCACTACCATGGTGTCTTCCTGCGGGATGAGATCTTCCGCTGAAAAATCCTTTATGCCTCGGGCCATTACTCTGGTTTTGCGGGGATCGGCATACTGTTCTTTTATTTCTAAAATTTCTTTCTTGATTACTTCTTTTAGTAATTTTTCCGAAGCTAGAATTGCCTCAAGCCCGGCGATTAGTTTCTTCTTTTCCAAAAGTTCCTCATCAATCTTTTTTCTTTCCAGCCCAGCCAAAGTTTGGAGTTTCATCTCCAAGATAGCTGTTGCTTGCAAAGTGGAAAACTTGAACTTTTTCATCAAGTTTTTGTGTGCGTCTTCCTTGGTTTTGGATTTCTTGATTTCAGCAATCACTTCATCGATAAAATCCAATGCTTTTTTCAATCCCTCCAGGATGTGCAATCTTTCTTTGGCCTTACGGAGATCAAATTCTGTTCGCCTTTTCACTACCACTTTTCGATGTTCCAGGAAAAACTCCATTACGTCCTTAAGCCCAAGAACTTTCGGCTGGATACCATCAACCAGAGCCAGCATGTTCACATTGAAAGCTTTTTGAAGATCGGTGAGAAGGTATAGCTTGTTCAAAATTTTGTTGGGATGAGCGTCTCTTTTTAACTCGATGACAACGCGTACTCCGTCTTTATCCGATTCATCGCGGATGTCCCGAATGCCTTCTAATCTGCCGTTTTTCGCTAACTCAGCGATTTTTATGATTGTTTGGGCTTTATTGGTTTGGTAGGCGATTTCTCTTACTATGATTCGGTGGCCGCCTTTTTTGGTTTCTTCAATTTCCGCCTGGGCTCGGGTGACAATTCTTCCCTTTCCGGTTGCGTAAGCCTGGAGAATATCCTGGCGGTTAAAAATAGTTCCTCCTGTTGGAAAATCCGGACCTTTTATGTATTCCATTAGCTCTTCCACACTTGCTTCAGGACTTTCCAAAAGATGTATCAAAGCGTCGGCTACTTCGCCCAAGTTATGAGGAGGGATGTTAGTGGCCATCCCTACCGCTATTCCCATAGTACCATTGAGGAGTAATTGCGGCATGCGAGATGGCATTACCAAAGGCTCTTTTCGGGAAGCGTCATAGTTGTCGATGAAATCAACAGTTTCTTTCTCTATGTCCGCCATCATCTCCTCGGCTACCCGTGTCATACGGCACTCAGTATATCGCATCGCCGCTGCATTATCCCCGTCCATAGAGCCGAAGTTTCCCTGCCCGTCAACCAATGGGTAACGAAACGAAAAGTTTTGAGCCATCCTGACCATTGTGTCATATACGGCGGTATCGCCATGAGGATGATATTTGCCTAGAACATCACCCACCACCAATGCGGATTTTCTGTATTTAACGTTGTGTCTTAAGCCGAGCTGGTGCATGGCATAGAGGATTCTTCGATGAACCGGTTTTAGGCCGTCGCGTACGTCCGGTAATGCCCGTGACACTATAACACTCATAGCATAGTCGAGGTAAGACTCTTCCATCTCGTTAACTATCTCCCGATCTTTTATGGTTTCCTTGCCGTTGTTCATAAAAATGAAAATTTCTAAAAAATATTATAACACTTGCAATAAAAATAATATCCTATGCTTACTATCAGTAAAAACCCTACGGGGATAGCCACTCTTTGCAATGGAAAGTGGACCTTCCCTTCATTGCGTTTTTTTAGTAGGGAATTTATGAAGGCTCCCAACCAAAATATGATTGTGCCAGCCGTGGTTCCTAGAATAATCTTGTCAATCCCCCAGAGAGTATTGTTCGCGAGCCCCACGTATCCCAACTTGTAAAGTGGAACTAAAATTGACAGATAGACCACAAAAAGCATAAAAAATCCGGTGACGCTATTCAGTTTCCCCTTCTTTTTCAGGTAATTCCATCCCCAAACCGTTATTGATAGGGCCAATCCTCCTATCCAAATGGCGGATATAAAATCGTCGATGCCCAACCATCGGGATATACCCAATCCTCCAGCCACTGCTACGGTGCACACCGGACAAACGGCATAAGCTGCCTTACAGCCGGTCAATATGAGAAAGGTTAAAACCAAAAAAAGAAGCAATTTTGTTTTTGCTTTCATAAATCCGGGTATTTTTAGCTCTTATTTTATTTTTAAAACTAAATTCAATATACAACTTAAGTATAAAATAGAAAAGTATGAATAATTTTGACCAAATTAATATTTCCAGTTATAAAACACACATAAATCGGATATCACTCATGCTTCTACTTGGGAAACCCCTCGGTAGTTTATTTGTTATAAACACCGGCTATCAAGAAGCAGCGGTTAACTAATAAGGGAAAAACAATGAACAGTGACAACAAACAACCTACGACTAACGGTGAGGAAGCCGAATCAACAACCATCGAGAGCCAAAAGCCGAGCGCCAAGAGCGCAAGCAAACTCCTGCCTCTTCCTGACAAGCGTCTGCCGGAGACAGAAGAGCTTCTAAAGTCGGGAGTTCATTTCGGACATCAGACAGGGCGGTGGAATCCAAAAGCCGGTGCCTATATTTACGGAGAACGCAACGGCGTTCATATTATAAACCTTAGGATAACGGTTAAAAAACTGGAGGGCGCGCTTGACAAAATAAAAGAAATTATTGAAGGGAATGGCAAGATTTTGTTCGTGGGGACAAAAAGACAGGTGAGGGCTCTTGTGGAAGAGGCCGCAAAAATAACCGGAATGCCTTATGTAACAGAACGTTGGTTGGGAGGCACATTTACTAATTTCTCTACAATTTCCCGCCGCATTCAAAAACTGCTTGATATCGAAAATAAATTTCAAGAAGGAAAGCTGGGCCATTATACAAAAAAGGAGCAAATGAAATTCCGTAAAGAAATCAAGGACTTCGAAAAAAACATGGGAGGAATTAAGGCGCTGGCCGAACTTCCCGGGGCCATATTTGTGGTGGGAGCGAAAGAGGAAGATACCGCTATCTCCGAAGCCCGTAAAACAGGGGTTAAGATCATCGCTATGGCTGATACCAATGTCGATCCCAAAACTATGGACTATCCTATTCCCGCTAACGACGACGCCGTAAAGTCAGTGCAAATGATGTTGAAATATGTAGCGAGGGAGATACTGTCAATTAAGAGTGAAGATAGAATAGTTGAGAAAAACAGTTGAAAATTCGGAGATTCTTAATTATTATCTTAATTCTTCTTTCTTAACTATTAACTTTTACGCATGTCCATTTCGTTAGACCAAATAAAAGAACTCAGGGAGAAAACCGCCGTCAGCATCGCCCAGTGTAAAGCCGCGCTTGAAGAAACGGGAGGCGATATCGAGAAAGCTATTATAGCTCTCAGAAAAAGGGGGTTAGAGACTGCTGATCGCAAACTCAAAAGAGAAACCAGAGAAGGCATAATAGCTTATTACATTCACACCAACAAAAAAGTCGGAGCCATGGTGGAGCTGTTTTGTGAAACTGACTTTGTGGCTCGTAATCCGGAATTTGAAGTTTTAGGTAAGGACTTGGCGATGCAGGTGGTTGCTTCCAATCCCAAGGCGGTAAAACCGGAAGATATCTCCGACGAGGAACTGGAACGGGAAAAAAACATCTACCGCGAACAGCTGGAGAAATCCGGGAAGCCGGAAGATATTGTTAAAAAGGCCTTGGAGGGAAAAACCAATAAGTTTAAACAAGAAAACGCCTTGCTCACCCAGGCTTTCATCAAAGATCCCACCCGCAAAGTCGAAGATATTATTAAAGATTCCATTGCCAAGATAGGCGAGAATATACAAGTAGGGAGGTTTTGCAGGTTTCAAGTATAGTCAAGAATTAAGATAGAAGAAAGAAAATAAACAATTTATAGTTTAGAATTTAATCCTAATAATTTTAATAAATGTTGACTTATGCAACAAAAACCATTCTGATGCTTGAGGACGATGAAATGATTTCGGAAATTTATAAAAGGCAGCTGGAAAAAGCTGGTTATCAAGCAGAAATTATTACGGAAGGAGAACACGCCGCCGAAAAAATAAAAAAAGAGGAACCCGATCTGGTTTTGCTTGATTTGCTCATTCCCGGTGGTGGAGGCATTGAAATTCTGAAACAGCTTAAAGGTTGGGAAGGAAGGACCAAAAAGGTGATTTTTAGCAATAACCAAGATCCAGAAAGTGAAAAAGAAGCGCTGGGTTTGGGGGCCGACGCTTTTTTGATAAAAGCTGATTATACGCCGTTACAATTGGTGGAAACGGTTAGAAAGATACTGGAGTAATATCGCCAAACATTATACGGTTACGATGTCCGTATCGTTAGGGGGTTATTACGTATAACATAGGGCGCTTTACGGTGTGGGCTTCGTTACCGCTTAACGTATAATAAACAAAATGAATAATTCAAGGAAAAAGGTATTAATCATTGACGACGATCAGGATCTTCTCGAAATGTACGGCCATAAGTTTAGGGCCGAAGGTTTTAAGGTTGAGAAAGCGGAAAACGGCGCATGGGGGTTGAAGAGAATCAAGGAAGGCGGTTTCGATTTGGTGCTTTTGGACATGTCTATGCCGGCAATGAATGGACTGGAAATGCTTAAAACCGTTCAGGGAGAGAAGAAAATTAAAGACAACGTTAAGATAATAGCTTTGTCCAACACAGCTTTAGACGAAGAAATTAGAGAGATGAAAAATTGCGGAGCGGATTTATGTTTTGTTAAAATCAAAGTTACACCGGGAGAGGTATGCTCGGAAGCCATGAAGTTATTATCCAAGAATTGATTTAACATTTAATTATTGATCGTTTGCCGTTCATTTGCCATTGAATCATCTTTCATTCAGGACTCCTGAGATGGTAAATGTCAGAATGATAAATGAATGACAAATGAAAAATGTTAAAGGATAAATAACTAACCAACGAGCGTGGACCTGACAAAACGAGTTCAGATAAAAGATACTCTTAAAAAAATCAGTCAAGAAGTAATCCTAGCGGGTTGGGTCTACCGCAGACGTGACCACGGTAAAGTAAGTTTCATCGATCTACGAGACGGATCGGGTATTTTACAAGTAGTGTCGACCGCCGGGACCAAAATCAAGGAGCCGAAAAATGGTTGGGGTCTGGAAAGCGTGATTGGGGTAAAGGGATTAATCAAAAAGAGGCCAGCTCATCTGGCAAATCCTGATTTAGAAACCGGCAGGCTGGAAATGGAAGCCTATGAGTTAGAAGTTATATCTCCCACCGGCGAAGCCCTGCCTCTTGATATTAGCAAGGATATCGACAAAGTTCATTTGGACACTTTGTTGAATTATCGCGCTTTAACGCTGCGTAGTCTCAAAACGCGGGCTATTTTTAAATTTAGCGAAACGCTGGAGGCCGGCTATCGGGAATTCTTGAAAGAGGATGGTTTTACGGAAATTCACACTCCCAAGATAATTCCGGCTGCGACTGAAGGCGGTGCCAACGTTTTCCGGGTGGATTATTTTGGAAAAGACGTTTTTTTGGCACAAAGCCCTCAATTTTATAAACAGATGATGGTGGGAGTCTTCGAAAAAGTTTTTGAAATCGGGCCGGTTTTTCGGGCGGAACCGCACTACACTTCTCGCCACCTAAACGAATTTACCGGATTGGACGCCGAAATGGGGTTTATAAATGATGTTTCGGATGTCATGGCAAAATTAGAAGATTGTATTCTTTTTATTGCCGAGAAGATAGAAAAGGAAGTTAAAAGCGGGGAGAAAAAAATACTGGATTTTCCGGAATTGAAAATACCCAAAGGAGGTATTCCTAAAATAACTCTTACGGAAACCGTAAAAATAATCAATAAAATTAAGGGCAGCAGAGGTGACGCGATTGATCTGGACACCGAAGGAGAGAAAATTTTAGGCGAATACGCAAAAAATAAACTAAAAAGTGATTTTCTCTTCGTGACCGAATATCCGGTGGGCATTCGCCCGTTCTATCAGATGCCTACAGAAGACGGGAAATTTACCAAAAGTTTTGATATTCTGTTCCGCGGATTAGAATTGGGAACGGGCGCTCAGCGGATTCACGATCCAAAAATGCTAGCGCAGAGCCTAAAAAGCCATGGATTGAGCACTAAGGATTTTAAGGACTATATGGATTTGTTTAATTACGGTATGCCTCCTCACGGCGGCTGGGGGTTAGGTTTGGAGCGTTTCGTGAAACAATGGCTTGGTCTTGACAACGTTCGTCTGGCATCACTTTTCCCGCGGGACGTAAAAAGAATCAACCCATAAACACGGGTATTGTTTTATTGGAATAATTGGGTTATTGTGCACTGACAGTAAAAAGAGGTTAAAGTCCAATATAGAAAAAGGAGGATTCTAGAATGGCTGAGGAGAATAAAATTCTAATCGTTGACGACGATGAGAGTACAAGGACTTTATTGGTTTCGCTTATCGAACTTCTCAGCGAAGGGAAAGAGGATAAATCTGTGAAGATTGATATCGCGATAAATGGCCAAGAGGCCTGGAAGAAAATCGAGCAAGCAGGCGGTGAATATGAGGTGGTGGTTACCGATATTGATATGCCGGTGATGGACGGATTTGATCTGTGTCGAAAAATTCAGGAAAAATATCCCGGCATAAAAGTAATATTTATGTCCGGAAGAGAAGGTTTGGAAGGTACCCCATATGTTGGGCACAGGTTCTTCCGCAAGCCCATCGAAGGCGGTCTAGTCACTTGCGTGCTGGATTCTATAGATTAGAAGATCTGCAAGGTCCAAAATCGCAAAATTTTTGAAATAATGGTGTTTCCAAAAAACCAACCCGTTCATTCTTTGAGCGGGTTTTTGCTATATAAACAATCCGCCGGCGGAAGCTGGCGGTGGTTCATTTGCTAAATCTGGTCGGAGCGGCGAGATTTGAACTCGCGGTCTCAGGACCCCCAGCCCTGCGCATTAGGCCAACTATGCTACGCTCCGAATTTATTGCTAATTTATAAAGTTTATCAAGAAAAACTAATAATTTTAAGCTAAAAGCCACAACCAAAAACTAAAAATCGGAAAAACTAAGAAAGAAGTTTCAAGTTATGGTTATTAGTTATTCGATATTAGTTCTTAGATATTCATTAGTGCGCGCAGTAGGGATCGAACCTACGGCCTCTTGCGTGTCGAGCAAGCGCTCTACCACTGAGCTATGCGCGCAAATTGATTGTTCCCTAATCTTGTAACTACCATTCATTTAAGTTTTTCGCAAAAGAGCCATTTTGACTATTCTGATTTATTTAAATAAGATGGTAAAAAAGGAGGTTTAAGGCTAAGGAGGTAGGACACAATTAAGGAGGTAGTTTCCCCGCTCTTTACAGAAGAAACAAAGGTCGAATCAGAGGAAAAAAAAGTAAAATTACCTACACTTATGCTGAAAAACCTCAAAAAAATTCTGCTTCTCTCGGCGGTGCTTTTTGTGTTTTTTGGAATGGGGATTGCCAGTGCTCATTCCGACTCCAAATCGGAAAATCATCATGACAAATCAAAACCCAAGATTGAAAAAGTTGTCAGTAAAGACAACCATTCTGCCGTAATCAAGTTTAAGTACAAGAAAAATCACGGCGAAAAAGTTACCGTTAAAGTGAAAGTCTACAACGAAAAGACCGACGAGAAGTTCACCAAGAAATTCAAGAAAGTAAAACTGGATTATAAGGGAAAGGGCAAAGTAAAAGTCGATTGCCTGAAAATGGGTGTTAAATACTGTTTTAAAGTTAAGGTGAAAGGCCATTGCGATTACGAGTACTCTTGTAATTCCAAATGCAAGTGCGTAAAAGTTGATCCATGATTGTTCTCTTCTAACTCATGAATCATTATTAGGTGCCGACTTAATATTGGAATTAACCCGATGTAATATTTGGGATTGTTTTGTTAGACAAATAGAAATATTATTTTTGACTATCCGAAACTCAATAGTTATAATTTACAGTAATTAAGAAAATTCGCGGAAATAAATTAATAAAAATATATAAAAAAATGAAAAAAATCTTCGGAAAAATTACAATGTTCTCGTTAGCCGCGATTTTGTTTCTGGGGTTATCAACGGCAAGCGCAGCTTCCAAACCAATAATTGACGACATAAAGAATAAAACAGATAATTCCGTCACGCTAAAAGTCCACTATGACAAATATTCAAGTAAAAAGGTTGATATTGTGGTGAGTATCCGTAACAAAGATACTGAAAAAACCGTCAAAAAAACATTTAGGAGCAAAAAGCTGAGTTCAAGCGGCAAGAAAGACTTAAAAGTTGATGAGCTGCTTTCAAGTACAAAGTATTCCTTTAAAATCAAGATTAAAAAGCACTCGGGCAGCGGAAGTTACTCAAGTTGGTCGGATTCTTCAAGTGCGAAGACAAAAAGCTAGGATGACTTTTGAAGTTTGTTAGCTTATATTATATGCGCGTATTTATGTGTAGGAATATAGTATTACTAATGCTATTTATTACAGTATCTATTTTTTCTCTCTGCCCTTCCTCGATTAGATCGTTCTGAATTTTTATGAAAATCATGAATTGTCCTAAACAACCGTTTCCGTATTCGCCTATGAATTTTTGCATTGTTCTCTTGGAATCGCAGGAATCCGCCTCTACTATCCAGAGGGACTGTCCTTCTAATCCCCTTATCAGAGCAGCTCTCACCTCGATCTTCTTGTTTTGGTTAATCAGAAGCTTCCTCCTTTAATTGGAAAAGTTAAAAAAACAATCTGGATTTTTCCAGATTCCTGAAAGAAATTATTAATATGGAATTTCGTGATAGTCATAGATTTTTTGGTTTTTCCTAGTTGACATTCAATTTTTTGCCTATTTATACTATTATAGTTGAAGGTTTTAGTTATCGGTTGTTAGTTTTTACGGAGAGGTCTCATAGTGGTCTAGTGAGCACGCTTGGAAAGCGTGTGTCCCGTAAGGGACCGAGGGTTCGAATCCCTCCCTCTCCGCCAATTTTCACTTTTTGTGAAATCGTAAGAAACAGCCTCGGCGCAAAGCGCCTCGGCATGGTATTTTTCCGCAATTTGAAAGGCATTTTTGAAATCGCACGCCAGCGTGCGGTCGGCAATGCGGAAGTTCG
>Ga0074199_1001529_pt1 | contig 19376 bp, 17 predicted proteins | sample EPASupsiteSAE347_FD_64528 | JGI IMG/M metagenome (GOLD analysis project Ga0074199, IMG submission 64528) | Bioremediated contaminated groundwater from EPA Superfund site, New Mexico - Sample SAE3-47 | ecosystem: Environmental > Aquatic > Deep subsurface > Groundwater > Contaminated ...
TACCGGCTCCTAAAATTCTTTTTCCGCCACCTCCCCCGCCCGCCGCAGCCCCATGGATTTGTTGATGGTTTCCTGATACTCCAGGGCTGGCACGGAATCGGCGACAATCCCGGCCCCGGCCTGCACCCAGAGATCGTCGCCCTGCATGATGAAGGTCCGGATGGTGATACAAAAATCCATATTCCCGGAAAAGCCGAAATACCCGACGGAACCGGCATAGGGCCCGCGCCGCTCGGGCTCAAGCTCCTCGATGATCTCCATGGCCCGGATCTTGGGAGCGCCGCTCACCGTGCCCGCTGGGAAGCAGGCGCGCAGGACGTCGAACTGATCCTTGCCAGGGGCCAGGGTTCCATGCACTCCGGAAACCAGATGCATGACATGGCTGTACCGCTCGACCACCAGCAGATCGCGAACCTCCACCGAGCCGTAGCTCGCGACCCGCCCCACGTCGTTGCGGCCCAGATCGACCAGCATCAGATGCTCGGCCCGTTCCTTGGGATCGGCCAGCAATTCCTGCTCAAGAGCCGCGTCCTCTTCCGGGGTCTTGCCCCGCTTTCTTGTTCCGGCAATGGGCCGGAGTTCGATATCATCCTGCTCAAGACGGACCAGAATCTCCGGGGAGGAACCGATCTGGACCAGATCCCCGAGCTTGAGATAGAAAAGATAGGGGCTGGGGTTGATATGGCGCAGGGCGCGGTAGAGCTTGAAGGGCGCCAATTCTGTTTTGGCGTGGAACCGCTGCGACAAAACAACCTGAATGATATCGCCGGCCTGAATATACTCCTTGGCCGCTTCCACCATCTTCTCGAACCCCTCCTCGCTCATATTGGAGCTGAAAGCGTGGGGCGTGGCAGTCTTCAAGCCTCCCCCGCCGAGATATTCCGTGGGCATGGGCGCCTGCAAACGGACGATGATCTCTTCGATTTCACCCTGCGCTTTCGCATACAAGGCCGGAATATCGCCCGCTTCGATCCCAACGCCGGAGGTCTGCACCAGATTGACCACGGTGAGCAACTGCCTGAGGTTATCATAGATCAGAACGGTGCGCGGCACCATGAAAGAGCTGTCCGGAAACTGGGCCAGGGGCGGATTGCGCTCGGGCAGCCGCTCCATGAAGCGGACCATGTCGTAGCCCAAAAACCCGACAGCCCCGCCAAAAAAACGCGGCAGAAGCTCGGGATCGCAGGCCATCTCCGAATTGCAGGCATTGAAAGACTTGAGCAACGCTTGCAGGGCCGCAAGCGGATCGCCCTGCTGCTCCTCCACCGCTCCCTCCCGGGTGATGGTGATCCGGATGCCGCGGCTTGCAAAGGTGACGATGGGATCAAGGCCGATAAAGGAATAACGCCCCCATTTCTCTCCACCCTCAAGGCTTTCAAAAAGAAAGGCGTGCGACTCCTTGCCCGCCACCTTGGCAAAGATGGTCAGCGGCGTATCGAGGTCGGCGACGATTTCCCGATAGATCGGCACCAGACCGGCATCGACCGCCAGGTGTTCAAACTCCTGCAAGGAAGGTCGGAACATGATGGATCCTCAAGTCATAAATAAAAAAAGCCATGGAACATTGGCGTCCCATGGCTTTCTTGTTTTTCTTTATCACAGCGAAACACTCTTCATAATATACAGGTGTCTGATCCCTGCGCACGTCGGAAGAGGCACAACCAGCCTGACCGGAAGGGCCCTGGACAAAGAGGTCCCGCTGGAGACCACGCCAAGGCCCAAGCCGCTACCGGCTTTCGCGTTGTTACGCGGCGCTCAACAAGGCGTTTACCCGCTTGGTCAAACGGGAAACCTTGCGGGAAGCATTCTTTTTGTGGATGGAACCCTTTACCGCTGTCTTCTCAATAACAGGGATCGCCGCCTTCAGCGCTTCCTGGGCCTGATCCCCGGCTTTCTGCTCAAGGGCCTCAAGGACCTTCTTGACAACGCCCTTCATTTTGCTCTTGTTGGAGCGATTGCGAAGCCGTTGCAACTGGTTCTGACGATTCCTCTTCATGGCGGATTTATGATTAGCCAATTCTCAACTCCTGTTTACTGTATTGTTGATTGATTCAAGACGCTCTGCCCTCGCCGTTTCCAGGCCGGCAGGTTTTCCGTCCGGTCGCCGTTTCCCGGCAACACCGGCAGAAAGATGCTGGAAAATTTTGTGAAGATAAATCAATTTCCCAACCTTGTCAAGCAACAAGTGGGGCATTTTAATTACCCGGCAATGGCAGAAAAGAGGCCGGTCAGTTTCTGGTTACAAACGCAAACAGAAGCTGGGCCTTCTCCAGTATCCGCGCGGCAGATGACCTCCCCTTTCCGGGAATGCCCTAAAAAATAAAACACCCCTCTTGTCGTGCCGTTCGCATACGCAAAAACATTTCCGCCATCCGCTGGCCGCCTAATTTTTACTCCCCAGTCTTTCTGGTACATTTTTTGCTCAAAGCGATAGCTCCACATCGTGGAACCCCCGGCTTCATGTTTACAAAAAAACGTTACCCACTCATTAATCTTCAAACCAAGGAACAGACCATGCGACACCGCCATTGCCTTGCCACAGCTTTTCTCTGCACCCTGATCTCCCTGTTCGCCCTTTTTGCCTCCGCGGCGATTGCCGCGGATATCCCCGTCATCTCCACCGAGGAACTCAAGAAAAAAATGGACGCCAAGGAAACCCTGGTGCTCGCCGACGCATTAAGCTCCATTGAGCACAAGGAAAAAGCCATTCAGGGTTCGATCAATATCCCGTCCAGCAAGGTGAAGGGCAACTCGAATCTCCCGGCCGACAAGAATGCGCTGCTGGTCTTCTACTGCCTCGGACCCAAGTGCGGCAAAAGCAAGATGGCGGCCAAGGTAGCCCAGGCACTCGGCTACAACAATGTCATGATCTATGACGACGGCCTGCCGGCTTGGATGCAGAAAGGTTATCCCGTGACCAAGGCAGCCAACTACCCGAACATCGAACTCGCACGCCTCACCCCGCAACAGCTCAACGACATGGCCAAGTCCGTCACCATCCTGGACATCCGCGACGCCAAACACAAGGAAAGCGGCCGGCTGGCCGGCGCCATCGAAATTGACATGGACGACCTGGAAGAGAAACACTCCACCATTCCCAGGAACAAAAAGGTGGTGGTGATAGATCATGCCGCCAAGCAGGTTGTGGTCGCGGCCAAGTTCCTCAGCATGAATGGCTTCAAGGATCTTGCCGCCCTCGATGGCGGGATGATGGCCTGGGTCGCGGCCGGATTGCCGGTCAACAAGTAGGCCACGCCATCATGCATCTCAAGCTTCCTCAAAAAATCGGCAACAAACTGCGTCTCTATTTCGCTTTCCTGCTCCTGGGCGTCCTATCCTCTGCAATAATTGCCGCCGCCCTGCTCTCCTTGCGCTCTCTTGCCCAGGACGTGGCCGGGATCGCCAAGAAGGAGTACCCGATCACCAGAATGGCCATCGAGATGCAGGGACTCATGGGTCAGGTTATCGAAAAGCTCGACACAGCCAAGGCTGCGGCCAGCACCCAGCGGCTCAAGGAGATTGAGCCGCTGGACACCCGTTTGCGCGCGCTGTTCAAATCCCTGCAAGATCTCCACGAAGCCAACCAGGACGCCGCCAAGGCCGCCCTGGTGCGGAAACTGCTGGCCGCCTATATCGAGGCCAATGATATCGGCGCCGACATGGTGCGCGCCGCCATCGATCTGGAGTTCGGCCGCGAGGCCGAACTGATGCCGGTATTCAAAGCCCGCACCACCTTCATCTTCTCCACCCTGGAACAGCTGGTGACGGAAAGCGCGGAGGCGCACAACCGGAACACCCATCACATTCTCGCCATCAGCTCGTTGATGGCCAAGGCACTGCTGATCGCCTTTGTCATACTTTCCGGCGTGGGTTGCGTCACCTTCCTCCTGGTCTCGAACATGTCCAAAAAGCTGGCCGCCATGTCCGCCGAATCCTCCACGGCGGCAGGCGCCCTGCTTTCCTCCATGGCCTATATCGCCGACATGTCCACCCAGCTCAGCGCCGAGACCTCCGAGTCCGCCGCCCACCTGGACCAGATAACCACCTCCACCAGGACCATTGCCGCCCAAGCGGGGGAGAACCTGCAACTTGCCAAATCCGCGGGGAAATCGACCCAACAGGTCTTGACCACGGCCAACCAGGCGGAGGAGATTATCCGCAAGGTGGTGGACGCCATGTCCGGCATGGCGGACGCGGACCGGGAAATATCCTCGCTGGTCAAGGTGATCGAGGATATCGCCTTCCAAACCAATCTGCTCGCCCTGAATGCCGCGGTGGAGGCAGCGCGAGCAGGCGAGGCGGGCGCCGGGTTTGCAGTGGTGGCGGACGAAGTCCGCCGGCTGGCGACAAGGGCCTCGGAAGCCTCCCAAAAAGCGGCCGAGGTCATCGGCCGGCTCGACAAAGAGATCCACGAAGGCGAGACCGTGATTTTCACTCTGAAAACCACCTTCCCCGAGGTGAGCAAGGCAACGCGCAACGTTGTCCTCCAAATGGAGAAGATCACGGAAAACTCAAACAGCCAGGCAGACAATCAGGACAAGGTCAACAAAACCATCTCCGCCGTCGACTCGTCGGTCCAGTCGCTTGCCGCCATGTCGGAGGAGAGCGCCGCGACAGTCCAAGAGGTATCCGATCAGGTGCAGAGACTGAACACACTGGTTGACGAACTCATGATCTTCTGGGAAGGCCATGCGGACCATTTCGACCATCGCATCGCCGCGCTCCCCCAATAAGGAAGCAGGTCCAGCGGCGGCAACCCCGCTGGACCTGCTTATCCTGATCGACTATCATCTCGCCGCGCTACTGCTCCTTATCGCCGCGATTCTCAAACTTCGCGAATCAGGGGTGGGAGAATTACTGGCGGCCCTGCATGAGCAGGGCATGCTCAACCTTGAGATGGTCATTCTCCTCGCCCGCTGGCTTCCATGGCTGGAGATTCTTCTGGGCCTCTGGGCCGTGAGCGGTCTCCATCTTGAGATATCCGCCGCAATCATGGGGGCGCTTTTCCTCATCTTTACCGTTGCCATACTGGCTGCCTCCGGCGGACATCTCTTGCTTCCCCTTGACTGCGGCTGCTTCGGCAACTCAGAGAGTTGGCCGGTCCTCGTGCTCGTTCTTCGCAATGCCGCCCTTGCCCTGCCGCTGTTTTTTACCAGAAAACGCCACCGGCAGTGGGCCATTTTCCGCTGGCGCCTTTTTTCCCACTAAAAAAGGACGACACGCCCGCGTATCTTCCAGACCTCCGCGCGCTGTTCTCTCCGCCTTGTCTTGCACCTTCTCCTGACCCAGAACAACACCGGGACGGATTAACCGCCCATTGAAGCGACAACAGAACGACCCGGTTGCCGGAATGTTTTTTTGGGCGCTCGCAAGAAATTTTTCGTAAAAAAGCCCCCCTTTCTTTTTTACACCACTGCCGATCCCCCCAATTTTTTTAAAAAAATTCACTCATGCCCCTTGCCTGGCCCCCTGCTTTTCGTTTACTTTAAAAAGAACGAGACATTTTCAACTTTTCACCCCATTTTTTTATTGACGGAACCCCGACCCCGATGCTGGAACTCTTACAGTCACTCCGCTGGCAAGACATATTCGATATCATGATCGTCTCGTTCATCATCTATCGTATCATGCTGCTGATCCGGGGAACCCGCGCCGTCCAGATGCTGGCCGGCATCGTGGTTCTCATCGTGCTCTATTTCGCCGCACGGGAACTCGAATTCCTGACCCTGTACTGGCTGCTGGGAACCTTTTTAAGCTCGATCTTCCTGATTATCATCATCATCTTCCAGCGGGATATCCGGCGGGCCCTCACCCAGGTCGGGCAAACCACCTTTTCCAAGCCACGGGAAGACACGGTCCAGATTCTGCTTGAGGTAGTCAGGGCGGCACAGCAAATGGCCCAGCGCAAGATCGGCGGCCTCATCGTCATCGAACGGGAAACAGGGCTCAACGACTACATCGAATCCGCCCACAGCCTTGACGCCATCGTCAGCAGACAGCTCCTGGTCAGCATTTTCCAGACCACCGCCCCACTCCATGACGGAGCGGTGATCATCCACAACGGCCGGATCCGTTCAGCCGGAGCCCTGCTCCCCCTCACGAGAAATCCCTACATCAGCAAACAGCTTGGCACCCGCCATCGGGCGGCCATCGGCCTTTCCGAGGAAACAGACGCGGTGATCATCGTGATCTCGGAAGAAACCCAGAAGATATCCCTGGTCCAGCATGGGGCCATGACCTCCGACCTTGACGAAAACGCTCTTAGAAGCCGGCTGGACGCAATCTTTGTTCCCAAGGAAAATACGACCCCTCTGTTATGGAAAAACTGGTTAAACAAATAATCCGGCGCACGCCTGCCCCCAACCTTCTCAACTGGCCGAACAATTGGGGGCTGAAGCTCATCTCCCTGATCTTCGCGGTCCTCCTCTGGTATTTCGTGGTGGGCGAAGACAAGGTCGATACCACGGTCTACATCCCGGTGGAGATCGTCAACCTGCCCAAGGAGCTGACCATCTCCAACCAGTTCAAGAAACAACTGGAGGCCACGGTCAGCGGCCCCCGCGGCCTGATCAACAGCATCAACCGCCAGCGGATCACAAGAACCATCAACCTTGCCAAGGCCACCCCAGGCACCATCGTCATCCGCAACGAACCCGAAACGATCCAGTTTCCGCGCGGGGTCACCGTCTCCCGCATCCAGCCAACCCACATCACCCTGCTCATCGACGAGCTGGTTGAAAAGGAATTGCCGGTTCAGGCCAGGACAACAGGCGTCCCGGCCAGCGGCCACGAACTGGCTGGGGTGGTCTTCGAACCACCGCTCATCAAGATTTCCGGCCCCAAGGCGGTTGTCGGACGCGAAAAACTCCTGACCGCGAAACCCATCGACATCAGCGGACTGAAAGGACCGGCAACCATCCAGGTTCCCCTGGAGCTGCGTCCGGCGCTTCTCGAACTCATGGGTGAAACCGTGGTCACCGCCAATGTGGTGATCCGCGAAAAAACCACGGAAAAGACCATCACCGATATTCCCGTCCGCATCTCCGGCGCTGATTCCGCGAAAAAGGTGTCCATCGAACCGGACCGGATCAGCATCCGAGCCCTGCTGCCCTTGAGCAGCAGAGGAAACCAGGCCGGACTCATCGAGGCCAGTGTCTCGACCGACGAGCTGTCGGTCGGTGTCCACAGGCTGCCGGTAAAAATCACGGCTCCGGATCAGATAAAAATCATCGAAACCGTCCCGCCCACCGTCACCGTCAAAATCGGCAGGAACCCCGGCAGATGATCCGGCCCGCCGGCTTGCCATTTCCTCCCGGCAACCGGAGGCGGGCATCTTTTTTGTCCGGCAACGATAGCGGCGACGGCGCAAATCCTGTTTTTCCGTTCCACACGAGGAGACCATGAGAAAATTATTCGGCACCGATGGGGTGCGGGGGGTGGCGAACACCTATCCCATGACCACTGAAATCGCCATGCAGATCGGCCGGGCCCTCGCCTTTCTGGTCAAGGACATGCGGCGCGGACACCGGATCGTCATCGGCAAGGACACCCGCCTCTCCTGCTACATGATCGAAAACGCCCTGGCCGCCGGGATCTGCTCCATGGGGGTGGATATCCTTTTGGTCGGGCCGTTGCCCACGCCGGGCATCGCCTTCATCACCACCAGCATGCGGGCCGACGCCGGGGTGGTGATCTCGGCCTCCCACAATCCCTTCCAGGACAACGGCATCAAGATTTTTGCCAGAAACGGCTTCAAACTTCAGGACGACTTGGAGCTGGAAATCGAGGATCTGATCTTCTCGCAGAAAATGGAGGTTCTCCGGCCGGTGGCCGAGGAAGTGGGCCGCGCCACCCGCATCGACGACGCCAAGGGCCGCTACATCGTCTTTTTGAAGAACACCTTTCCCCAGGAATACACCCTGGATGCCTTCCACATCGTGCTCGATTGCGCCAACGGCGCCACCTACGGGGTTGCCCCCCATGTCTTCGAGGAACTGGGCGCCACCGTCACCACCCTTTCGGCGGAGCCGGACGGCACCAACATCAACCGCGATTGCGGCGCCCTGCATCCGGAACACATGGCCGCCAAGGTAAGGGAACTGGGGGCTGACATCGGCATCGCCCTGGACGGCGACGGCGACCGGATCATTGTGGCGGACGAACACGGCAATATCGTGGACGGCGACCATATCATGGCCATCTGCGCCGCCGACCTGATGAGCCGCAAAAAGCTCAAGAAAAAAACCCTGGTTGCCACGGTGATGAGCAACCTCGGCCTGGAGGTCGCCATGCAGCGCATGGGCGGCGCCATGGTTCGCACCCAGGTTGGCGACCGCTACGTGGTGGAGGAGATGCGCAAGTCCGGCTACAATTTCGGCGGCGAGCAATCCGGGCATCTGGTGTTCATGGAGCACAACACCACCGGCGACGGCATCCTCGCCGCGCTCCAGCTGCTGGCGGTGATGATCAAAAAACAAAAGCCCCTGTCGGAGCTGGCCGCCATCATGGAAAGCTTCCCCCAGGTGCTCAAGAACGTCCGCACCGCTGAAAAAATCAACACCAACACCATCCCCGGCTTCGGCAAGAAGCTCACGGAGCTGGAGAAGAAGCTGGGCAAGGAGGGCCGCATCCTTGTGCGGCCCTCGGGAACCGAACCGGTTATCCGGGTCATGGTGGAGGGAAAAGACGCCGGGCTGATCAACGCCATGGCCGACGAACTCTGCGAGATGATCCGCAAGGCCGACACCGCCGAAGCATAACCCAACTCGTGCCAGGCAAACCATGAAGATCCGGCTCGACCAGCTCCTGCTCCAGCACGGGCTGGCCCCCTCCCTCCAGAAGGCCCAGGCCATGATTGCCGCGGGCCAGGTGCTGGTAAACGACCAGCCCGCGGACAAAGCCGGATCGCTTTTTGCCGAGGAGAGCCCGATACGGCTGAAGGGGAAGAGCTGCCCCTATGTGAGCAGGGGCGGGCTCAAGCTGGCGGCCGGCCTGGACCATTTCCGGATCGACCCCACCGGCTTTATCTGCGCCGATATCGGCGCCTCCACCGGAGGTTTCACCGATTGCCTGTTGCAGCGCGGGGCCGCCAAGGTGTATGCGATTGATGTCGGCTATGGCCAGCTGGCCTGGAAACTGCGCCAGGATCCCCGGGTGGTGGTCATGGAGAGAACCAACGCCAGAAACCTGAAGATCGGCGATCTTGACGCCCCCCTTGACCTGGCGGTGATCGATGCTTCGTTTATTTCCCTGAAAACGCTGCTGCCGCCGTTGCTGCCTTTTTTTCCGGGGGGTATCCGGGTGCTGGCCCTGATCAAGCCGCAATTCGAGGTCGGCAAGGGGAAGCTCGGCACGGGCGGGGTCGTCCGCGACAGCGACCTGCACGGGCAGGTGGTCGGGGAAATCCGGGAATTTGCAGGCGGGATTGGTCTTGTTCCGGTTGGCGTCACTCCCTCGCCGATCCTTGGCCCCAAGGGCAACCGGGAGTTTTTGATCTACCTTGTTTCCGAAACGCTGTAGCGTTTGCCCCGCCAAAAAAAATCATCCCGCTGACGGGCTGACAGGTCATGGGCGAAACGGGCGACCAAGCCGGATTCGACAACCAGATCACAGAGATCCCCATCCAGATCCCCCCTCCCAACCATCCCCTCCAGAATGGACATGGCTTCGGAAAGCATTTTCCCATGCTTGTAGGGCCGATCCGCGGCGGTCAGCGCTTCCAGGACATCGGCCAGGGCCAGCATTCGCGCGGGCAAGGGAATGGCCTCGCTTCCCAGGCCCCGGGGATAACCGGTGCCATTGAGTTTTTCATGATGCATGCCGGCATAGGCCGGAACATTGCGGAGTTTTTTCGGAAACGGCAACCCCTCCAGCATCCGGATGCTCATTTCCACATGATGATTCATCACCTTGCGTTCCGCCGCGGTCAGGGTTCCTTTTTGCACGCAGAGATTCTCGACCTCATCGGGAGCGAGCAGAGGCAGCTCCATGCCGCTCATGGCATAGGTCATCCCGGAAAGTTGCCGCACCTTCTCGATGCTTTCGGCGGGCAGCCCCTCGCCACCCAAATTGATCCTGTCGAGAAAATTGACGATCTCCTGCCATTCCTCTCCTTTTTCAACGAGCGGGGCAGCGGAACGCCCTTCGCGCCTCGGGCAGGGCTCGTTTTCCAGCCTGGCCATCTCGTCATTCAATCGCGATATTTCCACCCGGTGCCGGATCAGTTCCATCCGGTCGAAAATGGTCTGCAGCTTGGTCGCTTTGTCCATGAGATGCTCGGGCGTGGTGATCTTGCCCACGTCGTGCAACCAGGCCGCCATTCTGATCTCGGCCAGCTCGTCGGCGCTGAAGCTGACCGGCCCGAACTTGCCGGTGTCGGCCCTGTTCACCTCCAGGGCGATCCGCTCGGTGAGATTGGCGACCCGAAAGACGTGCCCTGCCGTATAGGGGGATTTTTCGTCGATGGCATCGCCGATTGTCCGTACAAAGGCATCCATCAGATTTTCAAGACCCCGGACCAGCCGCATCTTGGTAAGGGCAATGGCCGCCTGCGAGGCCAGGCTCATGACCATCCCCACCTCATGCTCGGGAAAAGGCACAACCGCGCCGGTCTCCCGATCCTTGGCATTGAGCAATTGCAGCACCCCGATAACCTCGTCCTCGTGATCCCGCAGGGGAATCACCAGCATCGAGCGGGAGCGGTACCCCGTGGAGGCGTCGAAATCCCGGGTTCCCTGAAAATCATAGCCTTCGGCGTCATACACATCGGAGATATTGACCGGCTCGCCGGTAAGGGCGCAGTGGGCCGAAACGTTCCGGTGATTCTCCTGGTTATCGTCGAGGCGCAACGGCACGGAAGGCCAGGAGATGACTTCCCCGCTCCCTCCCATGAACACCCCGAGCGAGTCATTCTGGACAATGGCGAAATCAAGGAGTTCCCGTTCGCTCTCCCGGATATACAGGGTGCCGCCATCGGCATTGGTGAAGTTCCTCGCCTCCCGGACGATCCTTTCCAGAAGCCGGTCGATGTTCTTTTCCGACGAGAGCCCCAGGCCGATCTTTACCAGTTGATAGAGATGATCCCCCTGGCCTTCGCTGAACTCCCGGACCTCCCGGGCAACCCGATCGGCAAGGCCGGCGACGATCTCCGCCGGAATCCCGGCCATTGCCTGACCAGCGTAATCCTCGATCCCCTGCGCGACCTTCCGCATGAGCATGTCCGCCACCGGCTGCCTGCGGATTCGAGCCTTGTCCGGAAGAGTATCCATGGTCTTTCCCCTTGCCCGAGGCGGTAATGCTGGTCTTCACATCTTCCTGCCCGGCGGAATATGACGGGATGGGAAACAAAATCCTTTACGGCACAGATCCATTATACGGCAGAACACAATGACAAGCAATTCCACATTGAGAACCCGCGCACCACGGCCATCCACCTGCCCGCAGCCATGAGGCGAAAGGCCTCGGAGACGGTTGACTTGCCGGAGCGAAGATGCTACCTTGGGTGCGGTGCATTCCCCCAGACCTGTCCAGCGTTTCCATGCGCTGTGCGAACCATGCCTTTTTCCATTTTTTTTTAGGAGTTTACCCCCCATGGCCAAAACACGTTCCCTTTTCCAGCCATCCCTGCTCTGCGGGCTCGCCTGCATCTTTTGCCTTACGCTCGGAGTCCCAGCCAATGCCGCCCCGAAAAAAGCTTCGCCCAAGGCTGCCGCTGAAAAATCCGCCCCCAAAACGACTTCGGAAAAATCCACGGCCGCCAGTGGAGAATACGCCAGTGTCCTGAAGAATGGGGCCAACATCCGCTCCGGCCCCGACGCGAAAAAGGAGGTTCTCTGGACGGTATTCAAGGGGTTCCCGCTGCAGGTTAAGGCGCGTAAGGACAAATGGGCCGAGGTCGTGGATTTTGAAGGAGACAAGGGCTGGATCTCCACCGATCTGCTGGCGAAAGAGAAAACCGTCATTGTCAAGGCGGACAGCGCCAATCTGCGGGTTGGCGCCGGAAAGGATTACGAACTCGTGGCAGAGGTCAAACACGGGGTGGTCTTCAAGCCTCTGGACACCGAAGGCGATTGGGTCAAGGTCAAGCATGCGGACGGCACCACCGGCTGGATCCTGGGCAAGCTGCTCTGGCCCAAATGAGCCCGGCCAAGACACCATGGGAAAAAAAGCGCCCCCATATCCGCTGCATCCCGTCCTCCTGGTTGACGACGAAATCCATACCCTTGCCAGCTTCGATATCGCTCTCCGCTCCCATGGCATAACCAACACCCTCCGCTGCCCGGACAGCCGGCAGGTCGCCTCCATCCTCGACCGTCAGCCCGTGGAGATCCTTCTCCTCGATCTGATGATGCCCCATGTTTCCGGACATGACATCCTCAAGGATGTCAGCCTCCGCTTCCCGGAACTGCCGGTCATCATCGTCACCGGGGTCAACGAGGTGGAAACCGCGGTCCACTGCATCCAACAAGGGGCTTTTGACTACGTGCTCAAGCCGGTGGAGATCGAACGCCTCCTGCCCAGCATCAGACGCGCCCTTGAGGTCAGGCAGCTCCGGCGGGAAAACTCCAGGCTCGCCAGCAGCTTCTTTGAAAAAGATCCGGCCCGGCCGGAGATGTTTTCCGGGATCATCACGGGCAACGACGCGATGAAATCCCTGTTCCGCTATTGCGAGGCCATTGCCGAAGGGCGGCAGCCGGTGCTGATCACCGGGGAAACCGGGGTGGGCAAGGAGAGCATCGCCAAGGCCATCCATGACCTGAGCGGCAGGAGCGGAGAATACGTGACGGTCAATGTGGCCGGGCTTGACGATCAGATCTTTGCCGACACCCTTTTCGGCCATGCCAAGGGGGCTTTCACCGGCGCGGATCGCAGCCGCTCCGGCTTGGTGGAAAAAGCAGCCGGAGGCTCCCTGTTTCTTGACGAGATCGGCGATCTCAGCGAGGTCTCGCAGGTCAAGCTTCTCCGTTTTCTTGAGGAGCGCGAATACTATCCCCTGGGTTCCGATCAGGTAAATCGTTCGGACGCCAGGGTCATCGTCGCCACCCATCACGACCTGGAGCAGCAGCACAAGAAAGGGTTGTTCCGCACCGACCTGTTTTACCGGCTGCGCACCCACCGCATCCAGGTTCCCCCGCTGCGGGAACGCAAGGATGACCTGCCCGCCCTGCTGGATTTCTTTCTTGCCCAGGCCGCGGCGGAATTCAACAAAGAGAAACCCCGCTGCCCCGAGGGGCTCATCCCCCTGCTCACCGGCTATGACTTCCCCGGCAACGTCCGGGAGTTGCGGGCCCTGGCCTTTGATGCGATGAGCCATCACCGGGGCGCCACGCTCTCCATGGCCTTTTTCCATAAGGAGCTGGGCGCCATCGCCCCGGCAGGAAACGCGCCAGCCCCCCTTGCCAAGATTCTGCCCCAAAAATCCTGGGCCGCCGGCTTTGCCCAACTGCCCACCCTGAAAGACGCGGACCAGGAACTCATCGCCGAAGCCCTCAGGCGAAGCAACAACAATCAGCGGGCAGCAGCCCTCCTTCTGGGCATAACCCCGCAGGCCTTGAATCAACGGCTCAAACGCCAACCGTAATCACGGACAAAAGGCATCCCACGGACCATGGCAAGCAAAGGAAAAATACTCGTTGTCGACGATGAGCCCATGGTTCTCAAGCTGCTCTCCATGCAGGTGGAGCGCCTCGGCTATGCGACAACCGGCGCGGTCAGCGGCCCTGATGCCCTGGCCCTTCTTGAAAAAAGCCCATTCCATCTCCTGATCACCGATATCATGATGCCCCAGATGGATGGCCTTACCCTCATGCAGCAGGCCGTAGCCATCCAACCCGACCTTGAATGCATCGTGGTTTCCGGCCAGGCGGATCTGGCCATCGCCGTCGAGGCCATGAAGATGGGGGCGATCAACTATATCCAGAAACCGATCTCCATGATGGAGCTGGAAGTCTCCCTGGCCAAGGGCATGGAGCGGCTGGCCCTGCTGAAAAGCCTCCAGGAAAGCCAGCAGGAACTGCACCGGCACCGCGACCATCTGGAGCAGCTGGTCGCCATGCGAACCGAGGAGCTTGCCCGCATCAACAAACAACTCCAGGCGGATATCAAGGCCCGGAAAAAGGCGGAAAAAGAGGCGGAACAACGGAGGCGGCAGCTCATCGAGGCCGACAAGATGGTCTCCCTCGGCATCCTGGTCGCCGGGGTGGCCCATGAAATCAACAACCCGAACAACTTCATCACCATGAACGCTCCCATCCTCCACCGCGCCTGGGAAGACTTCCTTCCCATCCTGGAAGAGCATTACCGGACGTACGGCGATTTCCCCGTGGCGGGCATCCCGTTTTCCGAGATGCGCGAGCATATCCCCGAACTTTTTTCCGGCATCCTCGACGGCTCGGAACGCATCCGCAAGATCGTCTTCAACCTGCGGGATTACGCACGGCAGGGCATCTCCGACATGGATCAGGACGTTGATCTCAACACCGCGCTGCGCGCCGCCCTGGTCCTGCTCGCCAACCCGCTCAAACAGGCGACCGACCATCTCACCATCCACTACGGCGAGGCGCTGCCTCCGGTGCGGGGCAATTTCCAGCGGACCGAACAGGTCATCATCAACCTGCTGCAAAACGCGTATCAATCCCTTGCCTCCCCGGACAAACACCTGACGGTCTCCACCGGCCAGGAGCCCAAGACCGGCACGGTTTTTATAGAAGTAGCGGACCAGGGCTGCGGAATTTCCCAAAAAAATCTCAAACGCATCCTGGACCCGTTTTTCACCACCAAACGCGACAACGGCGGCAGCGGCCTCGGCCTTTCCATCTCGGCAGGGATCATGGAAGAGCATGGAGGGCGGCTGGAATTCAACTCACAGCCCGGCAAGGGCACCATTGCCAAGGCGGTTTTTCCCATGATGACCGCCGCCGGGGGGAAATAGCCCAGCATCAACTTTTGTTGACACACATCAACATTCATTCATTCCCGCCACACCACGCACCATTCCCCCCATCCCCCAACCAGGACATAAAGATATCTTAACATCCAGCCACCCTTTTCTCGCCGCCAAAAATAAAAATATATATAACAATATTAGATTGTTAGATACTTTATTTCCCGCCTGGCACATTTCTTCCATAAGCACAAGGCAACCCCCGTAAAAAACACGGGATCACATTCCACCTGACCAGGAGGGGAGACCATGGAAACATCGGCAGTGAAGCCCACGCTGGCAACGCTCATGTCCGGCCCGGACGCATGCGCCCTCGGCTCGTTACGGATCACCGAGATCCTCGGCATGATGTCCGCGACCGCCCTCCCCATTGCCAACGATACGGTCATGGGCATCATCAATTTCCGGGGCAGAACGGTTCCGGTTATTGATTTGCGGGTGAACCCCATGGGCGGACTCAACGGCTTTGCCGAACAGATCTGCATCCTGTCGGCGGAAAGCGTCCACCAGACCCAGCCTCTTATCTTTGGCGCCCTGGTGGATTCGGAAGCGGACGCCTACGAGCTGATCACGGGGAACACCCACTAAAACCAAAGATCACAGGCCCAATCTGGCCTTGCACAAGTAGCCATTTGGATCGGTCCCCCCCCCTCGCCGGTCCAAGACTTCCTGCCAAGTCCCTTCGGGGGCTTGGCAGGAAGTTGGCTTTCATCAGGGCATGAAATTGACCGGGAGCAGCCATGGAGCACGGTACCCCACCGACGATTGCAGCCATTCCCCAACCTCCCGCCACAAGGTTGATCCCATCCATGTTGCAGACCTCTCCTGTCCAGTCCTGCCCCGACCTCCCGATCATCAATCTGACCCCCGGCAAGCTGCTGATCACCGATCAGCCTGCCATCGTTTCCACCATCCTCGGCTCATGCGTTTCCCTGTGCCTCCACAACGAAAGACTCAGGGTGGGAGCCATCTGCCACGGCATGCTGCCCCGCCAGAAAAAAACGCCCATGGACGGTTATTTTCCGTATCTGGACACGGCGGTGGACCATATGCTCGAAACCCTGCGCAGCCGCTTCGGCATCGCCCCATCGGAACTGAGAGCAAAGCTTTTCGGCGGGGCAAGCGTTCTCCAGACCAACATCCTCGGCGCCGACGGATTTGCCATCGGCCAGCAGAACATTGCCGCGGCCCTCGACTCCCTTGCCCGGTTCGGCCTTGTTCCCGGCGTGCAAAAAACCGGGGGGACAGAGGGGTACAAAATATTTTTCAACACCTCCACCGGCGAGGTTTTCGTGCGGCGCATCGCCCCTACCCTTGCAAAAGGCTTCGCACGGATGATGAAGCTACACTTCGCGCATTGACGTCCCAGACCTTGCCGGCACAAATCATGACCAGCCCACAGATACTAATAGCGGAAGACGAAAAACATACCCGGCTGGCCCTGCATCTTGTTCTCCGCCAAGCCGGTTTCAGCGTAATCCTGGCGACCAATGGCCGGGACGCCTATGAAAAAATCCGGCAACAAGCGAGCGGCCGTCCCATCAGCCTGATCATCACCGATCTCAAGATGCCGGAACTGGACGGCCTTGGCCTGATCGACAAACTCCAGGATGCCGGAATCCCGATCCCCATCATGGTCATCACCGGCTACGGCGACAAGGAACTCCTGCGGCAACTGCACAAACGCGGTTGCGCCTCCTACATCGACAAGCCCTTTGTGCCGGCGGAAGTCCTGAGCCGGATCGCCGACGCTTTACCACAGGCAGAGGGTGTGGCCTGAATCCATCCCTGTTTCACCCCGCCGAACTCTTCTTTATTTCTCCCGGTTATCCCTTTCCCAGCCTGCCGCATCTCCGAGAAAAGCTATTGACCAGCCCTTGCGAACACACTAAAAGGAGAAATGGTCAACACGGATGGACTCAAAAAAAGTCCATCCAGTACCCGAAATGGGCCAAGATCAACCACGTAACCAGCAGGTCTCCATATGGTTTCCATAGCCACCCTCGGCCCGGAAGGCTCCCACGCCTGGCAGGCTGCCCGCCAATACAACCCGGACGCGACAATCAGGCTTTTTCCAAACCTGGCCGCGGTATTCAAGGCCTTTGCCGGACAGGAGGCCGACCTGGCCCTGGCGCCGGTCTATAACACCCGCGAAGGCCAGGTCAAGGAATACAGCCGCTTGGTCAAGGGCATGGACAATGGGTTCTGGCAGGACAACATCGTGCTGCCCATCCATCTTTCCCTGGGCAGCCTTTCCGCCACGGAACCGGTCACCATGCTCCTCGGCAAAAGCGGGGTGCTGCGGCAATGCGAAGACTACATCACCAGCGCTTACCCCCAGGCAACCCTTACCTCGGTACACGATCTGGATGCGGCGGTCCGCGACATCAAGGCCCAGGGGATCACCTCCCATGGGGTCATCGAATCCGAGGAGGCGCTCCGCGCCTACGGCCTGACCATCCGCGCCAGGGAGATCGTGCCCCACAACCGGACCCGCTACGCGGTGCTGGGTCCGACCCCTGCCCCCCGCACCGGTTACGATGCCACGGTCCTGGTCACCACCCCGATCAAGGACCGGGTCGGCATCCTGGTGGACCTTTTAAATGAGTTCACCAAACGCAGCATCAACCTGATCGACATGCAGACGGAAACCGATCCCCTGAGCCAGGAGCTGCAATTCTTCATCGAATTTGAAGGGCATCTTTCCGACGAACGGGTACGGGTGGCCATTGAGCGCATCGAGCACCAGATCATCCAGGAACCCGGCTCGGTGCGGGTGCTGGGCAGCTTCCCCAGGGTGGATATGCGGGTCAAGCGCATCAAGACCTTTGGCTTTATCGGCAGCGGCGACATGAGCCTCTGGTTTGCCGAACGCTTAAAAAGCGAAGGCTACGAAACCATGATCACCGGCCGCAGCAGCGCGTTGCGGCCCCAGGAAATGATTCCCCAGGTGGAGGTGGTGGTGATCTGCGTGCCCATCAGCGCAACACCCGCTGCAATCGCGGAATACGGGCCGCTGCTCGCGGAAAACCAAGCCCTGATTCTGCTGGCGGGCGAAGCGGAAAACGTGCTGCACACCGCCCTGACCCACACCAAGGAGGGGGTGGAGGTCCTGCTGGTCCATAACCTCTGGGGGCCGCAGGCCGCTACGATGAAAGACAAAAACGCCTCGGTGGTTCGCACTGCCCGGAGCGGCGTTTTGAGCAGCGAGTTCGAGGCTTTTCTGTACAAGCACGGCGCCAAGATCTCCCTCGACGCTCCGGGCCAGCACGACTTGATGATGGGGGTGGGCCAGAAGCTGCCCACCTCCATCTCGGTGGCTCTGGCCATGGCCCTCAAGGACAACGATATCCCCCCGGAGGATATCGGCAGCCATGCCACCCTGACCTCGCTCTACTCCATCCTTTCCATGGCCAGGGTACATAGCCAGAACCCCCGGACCTACGGAGAGATCATGTCTGCCAGCGGCCAGGGGTGCCGCATTGTCACAAGCTTTACCGAGAACCTCAAAAAGATCACGGAACTGGCCGAATCCGGCGATATCGAAGCGCTTTGCGCGGTGATCGAGGAGAACCGCCGCTATCTGGGGGAAGGATTCCTCAAGGATCGGATGCAACAGGCCCTGGCCGTGGATGCCACCCTGGGACGGGTGCTCAGCCGCGACTGATTCCGAGGCCTGCCCTGCGACAATTTTTCACAAACAACTCTTGACGCTCTATCTTTTTGTTCTATAAGGTGTACGGTATTCACGTAATTTCCATGCGTTTCCCATGATTAACCCGCAGTGCGGAGGAGAGAGATGGCCAACCAACAGATAACACTAGGCAAAAAAATCGGCGGCGGCTTTACGGTGGTCTTGCTCTTGACCGCTCTGGTCACAGGCATCTACCAATTCGCCCTTTCCTCCGCCACCTCCGCCTTCACCAGCCTGATTGAACAGGAGATGGCCATCGCCGTGCGGGCCAACGCCGCTCTGAACAACCTCAACAAGTGCCGCCGTTTTGAAAAGGACTTCCTCCTCACCGGCAACCCGGGCAAGGCCAAGGAACAGAATAACAGCTTCGCCGACCTTGAGGACGAGCTGGACACCATCGAGGCCTTGGCCAAGAAGGCCGACAAACCCAATGTCGTTGAGGAGATCGGCAAGGTCCGCGCTCTGGCGGAGACCTACCAGAAAAATTTCGAGATTATAGTCGGCGCTCCCGAATACGAACGGATGAGCATCGAACCGAAGCTCAGGGAGGCGGCCAAGGCTGCGGAACCGGTTCTGGAGGATCTCTATGAAACCGTCCAGACCGAGGCGAACCAGGATACGGTTTCCGCCAAGGATCGGGCCAAGCTCCTGGGCTTGCTGGCTGTAATTATTGGCGCCGTCGCCATTGCGGGCGGCGCAGTGCTTGCCTTTTTCCTGGGCAGGGGAATCTCCGCCACCCTC
>Ga0074199_1001533_pt1 | contig 19336 bp, 14 predicted proteins | sample EPASupsiteSAE347_FD_64528 | JGI IMG/M metagenome (GOLD analysis project Ga0074199, IMG submission 64528) | Bioremediated contaminated groundwater from EPA Superfund site, New Mexico - Sample SAE3-47 | ecosystem: Environmental > Aquatic > Deep subsurface > Groundwater > Contaminated ...
CATGCACCGGGCCATAAATAATGACCCATTATAGAGTGCGAATGGAAGCATGACATGCCTCAGGATCGAAAACCAGCGCCCGCCACGTCGGTCGCTTCTTGACAAGCCTTCTCATGGAAGGCCACGTGCCCTCACGTGGCGTTGACTTATGACGCTATGTCTAAACTCACAGGAAGTCCATGAATACCGATAAAATCACATATTTCGGCCTGACGTGCTTCGTTGCCGCCACAATCCTGATCACCGGTGGGTGCGCTCCCCGCCAGGAGATCGCAAGTCGTAATGCAGAAGGAATTACTATTCCATGGCAGGATCGTGTCATTCCACTGCCCAAGCAGATGACCGTGACAGCGGCCAAACAAACGCACGCGGGAGCTGTTGCCCTGGAAATGCAGGCTGTGCCGGCAAATGCGCCGGTCATCCCGACCATCCGCCGGCTGCTGTCCGGCTGGGCGCAGGGCCAGCCGGATAAGGCCGCGGTCGTCCTGCATCTGCAGCTCGTTGATGCCCGGACACCCGTCTCGGAGCACGTTGCCTTTCTGAATTCTACGCCCAACAAGGACCAGGCTTATGCCGTCTGGTGCGAGTCACCCGCGCCGGATGGGGTCACGCATTTACATACGCTGGCCAATACACCCGTGGGGCTCCTTTATGCCGCGCGGACGCTGACGCAATTAGTCAAGCCGCCGGAAACGACAACGCCACAGACAACCCTGGCAATCCCGCTCCTGACGATTCACGACTGGCCGGACCTGGCCGAACGCGGCGAGGCGATGACCGACGTGGACTTTGCGTGGATGGCCCGCTGGAAGCTGAACCTGAACGAGGAAGAATTAGGGCCGGCACTTGACGACAAAGGAATGCCATATTTCGGGCGAAGCGACGTGACCTCCAATCTGATCGTCGCGGCGGAAGCCGAGGGCATCAAGGAACTGCCGTATTTATATCACCTGGCCATACTGGCCCGTCCGCTTTGGGGATTCCTGGGGAACACGAACTTCCCGCAGTTGCAAACGGTTATCCGGACTTTGGACCCGAAGCAGACCCTGAATTCTTACCTGAATTACAAGGGTGTTTACGGCCTGTGCATGTCGAATCCAGCCACGCAGGAATTATTGACCGGTTGGATGATGGCCATGGCAAAACTGGTCAAGGATCATCACCGGGAACTTGAAGTCTGGTTGTCGGAAGAGCCGCACCCATGCTTCTGCGAAAAATGCCGCGGCAAAAACCAATACGCGCTCGAAACACAGGTTATTCTCCGCGCTTATGAGAAAGTGAAAGAAAAGTATCCCGGAACCAAACTGCGCATCTGGACGTCGCAAGGCAGCTACCGTGATGCCGAGGAGAACAAGCTCGTGTTTGAACTGTTGCCGCCGGGCGTTGGCATCGGATATTACAACGGCACGCTGACTTACTGCACGAGTTACGAGCCGCTGATTTATCCGTTGCTGGCGCAAGAAGCCCAAGCCGGACGCTTTGTCGGCGTAGTTCCGCAGATCACCAGCAATATGCGCATCGTCGTGCCGTGGACGGCGCCGCAATTTCTGCAGATGCGCTGTCAGGAATTTGTTGACAAGAAACTTTCATCCGTAGGTGCGTTTGTGGTGCCCAATGAGAAATGGCACGAGTTCAATGTCGTGGCCCTGGCGGAATGGTCCTGGAATGCGCACGGCCGGTCGCCGGAGGAATTTGCGCGGGCTTACGCGACGGTTACGGGCATTTGCGATCCAGCCTTGTTTGCCGAATGGGCCGTCCTGGCGGGCAGCACGGGGATGGAACTGGCTGAGAGCCGTTTTATCGAACGCATGCGCAGCAGTCCCGAACGCATCGGCAAGGGATTCCGCGGGAAGCCGTTTGATTCTGTCCGTCTTGCCGATGCGGCGTTGCGTAAGGAAATGATTGCCAAGGCGCGCCAGGCCGAGCAGTTGGCGGCGCCAGCGAAGGTCCCTTTAATGATCTACGAAGCCATGTTCACCCGCGCACAACTCGAGGCTTTTGACAGTCTGTGGAATTCGGCTGACTTGCTTGACGCCGAAACGCCGCTTAACACCGAACAGAAAAGCGCGCTGGCGCAGGAATTGAACCGCCTGGATGCCTGCGCGCAGCGGGTGCGTTATAGCCTGGTGCAGTGGGGAACATTGCATGGAACGCCGCCCTGGTGGCACGAACGCTTAACCAAGACTATTCCGCCACTGCTGCGCACCTGCGACGCCGCGTGGGCGCGGGCAGGCCAGCTTGGACTAACGGATCCGCGGCCGGCATCGCGCAACCAGCAAGTGGGCGCATGGAAACTTGAGGATTTTGCGACGAATAATCCTGTCTTCCGTTTCGATATCACCGACAAGGTCGCGCCCGATGGCGGCGCCTATCACGTGGTCTTCTCAATGGCCAAAGGCTTTGCGCCATGGGTGAACACGGTGATGGTTTATGCCGTCAAGTCGGATGGCGCGGCACCATCCGTGCTGGCAAGCCTTGAACGGGGCCGCAGGATCGAGACCGGCACCCCGCGCTATTTATTTGAGGAAATACGCCTGACCGTGTCACCCGTGCCCGCGGGCAGCCGGGTCATGCTCGAGGTGCCGCTGGAGCTGGATTCCCGGATACAGGCGGCGATCAAGAAAAACCCAAAAGATAGTGTATGCGCGGGAACCATCGGCTGGCGCCGGGTCTATGATCCGGAAGAATGGCAGGCCCAGGGCTTAACGTTACCTTGACTATGAAGCCAACAAGGGCGGCAATTGTTCTTGTAGCCGCGGGCGTGAGCCCGTGGCCGACGGAAAAAATTGGCTTGGATACTATCTGAGGGACACGGCCATGCGCTGGACAATAATCGTTCTGATCATAATGCTTATTAACCACGTTCATGGAGCAACCAATATGCCGAATACGATTATTGTGGCCTTTGGCGATTCCACCACGGCGCCGCGCGGCGCGCTGGTGGTTTATGCAACATTGCTGGAACAGCGCCTGGCGCAGGAGGGCATCGCCGGCCGCGTCATCAATGCCGGCGTGGGCGGGCATACAACCGCCGTGGGGCGCGGCCGGTTCGAGTGCGATGTGCTCGCTCACAAGCCGCGGATTGTCATTATTCAATTCGGCATCAATGACGCCTGCGTGGACGTCTGGGCCAAACCGCCCAAAACGGAACCGCGTCTGGCCATCGGCGAGTATGAGGCCAACCTGCGCTTTTTCATCGCAAGCATCCGCCGCCAGGGCGGCGACGTCATCCTGATGACGCCCAACCCGATCTTCTGGATACCCGCCATGCGCGAGATGTATGGCAAACCGCCCTATGATCCTGACGACCCGGAAGGATTCAATGTGCTTCTGAAAAATTATACTGAAGTTGTGCGCAAAGTGGCCGCTGACACCAAGACACAGCTCGTGGATGTGGAGCAGGCCTACCGGACCTACCTGGCCGAACCGGACCACCAAACCAAGGATTGGCTGCTGGACGGCATGCATCCCAATGCCAAAGGCCAGCAACAGGTGGCGGATATGCTCTGGCCGGTGGTGACCAATATGCTGGAGATTGTTGTTCAATAAGAAACGAAGATGAACTGATGAGCAAGCTTTTTTGCGTTCTGGCGACGGTGTTCCTGGCGGCCGGTTTGATTGCGCGGGGCGAAGAAAACCTGTTGCGCAATCCGGATATGGAATCGGTTCCGGACAAGCCCGGCGTCATTACCGACTGGGAAATGGACCAGGGCTGGACCAAGGGCGATATCCCGAGTTTCCAGGGATTTCCCTTCAAAATGATTTATCTTGCCCGGGAAAACGGCGGACAACTGTGGCAGGATAACATTCCCGTCGCAACCAATACGATGTATGTCCTGGAGGCGTGGTATCGGGGAGACCTGGCGCCGGCCAGGAACTCAGGTAATTTCTGGCTTTATGTCTGCCAACCGACCGAGCCGGGCGACGGCAAGGATTTCGGTGCTCGCTATCTCCAGCGGTTTGCCGGTTCAATCTACGGGGCGATTGGCGACTGGACTAAGCGGCGGGTCTATTTCAACAGCGGCAATCATAAGCGGGTCGGTGTGTTGGCGCGTGTTTCCGGCGAGGGTAAATCCGCGGTGGGCCGGCTGTCTTTACGGCCGGTGAGCGATAACGATCTTCAGGGCCCCTGGCTTCAGGATGGCGGGTTCGAGAACGGGATTTCCGGCAAGGCGCCGCTGGAATTTGGCGTCGGCCGGGATGTGGTCGTTACAGATCAGGAGGCCTTCCGCGGAAAACATTGCGCCGTTCTGAAAGTGCCCGAAAAAAACACGCTTTCATTATCGGCGCTCATTCCCGCGCAACCCGGGGACAAGCTGATCTTTTCATTCATGGCCAAAACCGCCGGCCCGGAGATTGTGATAAAACCCAGGCTCCTGCGTACGGGCGGGACCGCAGTCGGCGGGAAGTGGAAAAAAGTCGAAGTCGAGGCGACTGTTTCGGACGGGGAGACACGCAGCGCGAAAGATTTTGTTGCCGGCATACAGGTTTTTGGGTGCCGTATCGGCTTTGAGAACGCCCCTGCGGGGACGGAGGTCTGGATTGACGAGATGGATATCCGGGTGGAGCGGAAGGACGCGGCGGCCGACAAACAGCCCGTGTTCGGGACTCCTAAGAACCCCTTGAAAAACAGCTCCTTCGAGGCGGGACTGGATGGCTGGGAACCGAGGTTTCGCCAGATCGCTTCGGACGACGGCTGGCCGCTGAAATTCGGAGCGGCTGAGATTGACGAAACGACGTCCGTCGAGGGGCGGCGGAGCCTGCGCATCACGAATCCGCGCAAGGAGCAGGGCGAAGCGAATGCCGGCCTGATGAGCTTTTATTTCCCGGTCGCGGAAGACCGGACCTATACGATCAGTTTCTGGGCCAAAACCGACACCACAAACACAGCCGTGGAGGTTTCTCTCTTTCAGTATTCCCGGCGTAACTCCGAAAAAGTCACGCTCGATTCCAGCGAGTGGAAACGCTATAGCGTTAAAATGAAACCAAGCTGCCTTAACGAAGGCTTCAATTATCTGCGGTTCGACTTTCCCTCGGCAACGAATGATCCAACGCGGCCCACAACCTATTGGCTGGATGCCGTGCAAGTGGAAGCAGGCGATCAAATGAGCGCTTACACGCCCGCCGGGGACATTGAAATTGGCGCTGATTTCGTCAGGACGTATCCCTGGTATCGCGTCGGCGAGCAGCCTGAGATCAAGGTGTCTTATTGTTCGCGTTTCCCGGATGACCGTAAAATGACATTGTCCTGGATTGTCAGCGACTGGCGCAAGCGGATCATGGACCGGGGTGAAAAGGAGGTTGCGCTCCCGGCGGGGAAAAGCCGTTCTGAAATCCTGCCCATGTATAACCGGTCGTTAGGGGCTTTTCGCGTGGCGGTTGCGCTGGCGGACCCGAAGTCAGGCCTGAAGATGGAAACCGCGACGGTTTACGGGATTTTCCCGCAAGTTCGCGCTGTTCCTGCGGAACGATCATGCATGGGTATCCATCTGAGCTTTATTTATGGAGCAGCAAGTAAACTTCCAGATGGTACACGGCTTAAAAAAGCTTATGTTGTTCTTCCGGGCGGCACGTTGGAAGACGCCTTGGCGCTTCCGGGGATGATCGGGGCACGCTGGGAACGTGAATTTACGATATGCGAATGGAGCATCACCCAGCCGCAGGAAACCCGCTGGATATGGTTCGACCATTGGGTGGATGCGCTACGGGCTAAAGGCATCCGGATTATGCCGATGCTCGGATGGACTATTGAAAATAAACCTTACTCTATTCCCAAATGGTGCCTGGCTGATCAGCCTGTTGCCGCCGATGGAGCGGGCCGCATGTCCGGCGCAACGCCCAATCGCCTACCCCGGCTCGATGCTTGGAAAACCTATGTTCGAACGGTGACTGAGCATTACGGCGACCGGGTCGCCGCTTTGGAGCTTTGGAATGAGACCGGGGCCCTTCCTGCACAAGACTACGCGGTTTACGCCAAGGCAGCGCGCGAGGCAATCAAGGACATCAAGAACCGGCCCCTGCTCGTGGGCCCGGGCTATCCCTCCCAAGGCCTGCCTTGGGGCGACAACGACGACACGTGGATTGGGAAGGCTTTCAAGGCCGGCTTTTATCCATATGTGGACGTGCTTTCGGCGCATTATTACCCGCCGGGCGGTAACTACGGGGGGAATGCCGATTTTGAGGGTCTGACGGACCGCTACGGCAACCGCGCGGAATCCCTGCACAACCAGTTAAACTATGTCTGGAAAACCTATGGCAAAAAACCCTTGTGGGACACCGAATCCGGCGTATTGGGCCGCAGCCAGGTAAGAGCGTGGGAGCAACCCTCAAACCCGTTCAATGTCCATTCCGCATCGCCCGAGCAACAGGCCCAACGCTTCGTGCGCTGGCAGGTCATCCGCATGGCTGCCGGGTTTGAACGTTTCTTTTGGCATGTGCTCAGTTTTATTTGTTCGCCTGTCGGGTCTCAATACCACGAGTTGTGCGAACCCAATCTGGCGCCCAAGCCGGTCACGGTGGCCCATGCCCAGTTTGCGCGGCGGCTGGACGATTTTGTCTTTCACACCAAAGTGGAAATCACGCCTACAATATGGGCCTACGTCTTTGTAGCGGACAATAAGACCGTTGGCATTTACTGGAACTATGCGGCAGAACAAGACGGCGAGATCCGCTTCCCGCTTGACCCAGCCGGCGTGATTGCCGAGGACTTGATGGGCAACCCGCTTGAACCGCAACCGACCGCAGGCAGCATTGAACTGCCGCTGGGCCTTAATCCGGTTTATCTGGTAAGCGAGAAACTGTCGCCCGGGCAGATGGCCGAAGCATTCCGTCAAGCGGCCCCGCGCGGTGTCAAGGCGGTCGAGCCGGCCATCGGGTTGAGTGACGGCCCGGCCCTCGCGGTGGGCGTCAAAAACATAGTCACCTGGCCGGTATCCGGTGGGATCGCCCTGCAAAAACTGCCGGAAAAATGGGAGACGGACGGCAACTCTGCGTCCTTTGCGTTGGAGAAAGGCGCCAATTTCGTGAAAATATTTCCCCTGAAAGCCTTCCGGGTGGAAGGCGGCGAAGCTGCCATCACGGCCGTCTACGAAGGCCAAACGAATGCCAAGAGCCTGGTGTTCTACCTGGCCGAGGCAAAACAGGCGCAGGTGACGATAGATGGAGAGGTGTCGCCGGAAGAATATGGCGGCGCGCCCTGCGTGGTATTGAATGACGCGTCCCAAGTGCCGCCCTCCACCGATCGCAAGACGGGCATGATGGTTGAAAGCGTCTGGGGCGGCAAGGAAAAAGGGTCCGCGGAAATTTATGCCGCCTGGCGTCCCGACATTCTGTATTTCGGGATCAAAGTCAAAGACGACGTCGTCCTCAACGACGCTCCGGACGATCGGCTCTGGAGCCAGGACTCGGTTGAGATACATTTTGACACCGCGCCGGCCGGGAATCTGTTTCAAAAGAATACGTTTTCAGAAGAGCAAGGGCGCCTGACCGTGGCGCCTCCCGATAAAGACGGGCGGGTGCGCTACAAGGTTGAGCTAACCCCCGGCGGCAAGCCCCGCCACTTCGATATTGCCAACGCCCAATTCATGGGCAAGATTTCCGCCGATGGGTATACCGTTGAAATTGCGTTGCCCACGCGCGACCTGACGTTAAAACCGGGAAAAGCGCTCGGCTTCTTCGCGGATCTTAACGATATTGACGCGAAAGACGGGGGCAAACGAACATTGTTGTGGCGCCAAGTCGGCAACAATAAGTTTTATAGCGACAATTCCCTGTGGGGCTATCTGCTGCTGAAGTGAGCCCGTGGCAATGACTGTTTAAGGAAAACATTATGAAAATTACCAAGGAACTCCATATCGAGGCCGAACCGCACATGGCGGTTTATGCCGGGAGTCAATGTTACACCCAGGCTGCCGGGACCGAATTGATCGAGTCCATCCGGTTGGAGGCCCGCAATCCGAAGCCGGCGCCCAATACATTTGGCTACTACACCCCGGAAAGCTATCAGCGCCTCTCCGAGGACAATGGCCGCACGTGGCGCCTTATAGGTCAACGTTACCACGAGGTTGATCCTTCCCGGCCAGGCGAATTCGAATTTCCCCCCGGTTTTTTCCGCGATCCGGATAACGGCGCGATCATAAAGTTCATTTTGAAGATGGAGAATCGCCCGGAATGGAATCATCCGGAATCCTTTTCGGATGCCGGAACCTATGGGCGCAGCCAACGGCTCTTTTATGGGATTTCACACGATCATGCGCGCACGTGGGGGCCCTTGAAACAGGTCATCGCCGGCGGGAGTGAATTCAATGCGGAGCATTGGGGTCCGGGACTTTTCTACGGGCGCAATGGAGGCCAATACAGCGTGGAGCCTGTCCTGAAGTTGGACGATGGCACGATCCTGCATGCAATCGTGGTCAATCTCTTTGACGGCCATCGCTATCAGAGCGGGTTTCTCCGCGGGCACTGGACAGCCGACAACAGCGACCTGCAGTGGGACTTTTCCAACTATATCCGCATGGAGGCGAACCAATCGTCGCAGGGGTGTTGCGAACCGGCGCCGGCCTTGATGAATGACGGCCGGATTTTCATGTCTTTGCGCTGTTGCGGCGACCGGGAAACGAAAAAGTTCCCCAGCTTGAAATACTGGGTCATTTCCGCCGACGGCGGATTGACATTCAGCGCGCCGCAACCCCTGGCCTTCGATGACGGCACGCCGGTTTGGAGTCCCTCATCCATGGCTAAAATCTGGCGCGCTTCCGTCAATGGCCGGTTTTACTGGATCGGCAACATCCTGGACCAGCCGACCTACAGCGCTTACCCCCGGTATCCGCTGTGCATTGCCGAACTGATCCCGGAGCAAGGCGTTTTAATCCGGAAATCCGTGACGGTGATTGACACCAAGCCGCCGGAATGCAGGGAAGAGCGCCGGCGTTATACCAATTTCGGCATGTATGAAGATCGTCAAACCAGCGAACTGGTCCTGACGCTCCCGGTACAGCCCCGAACGGACTGGGCCGATTTTACCGCCGACTGTTATCGCTATCGTATCGCCGTGCAGTGATGTTAGCGCGGAATTATTCGGATATCGGAGAAACCGATGGAACATTTGCGATCGCTTCAAACATTAGAGTTCTGCAAAATTATCGGGATTTCTGTAGCCGATGTCGCTGACATCGGAACCTCCGGGGTCAACGACCCCGGCTACAATCAGAAATCATCTTTTCCGGCTATTTTGCAGAAGTCCATTCAAACCTAAAAACAGGAGGATCGGATGCATCGTTATAATATCTGGTATGTGATGGCGCCATTCTTGTTGGGCATAGCGGTTGGTTATGCGTCCGCGCAAAACTCGGCGACGCCGGAACCCGAGCCGGGGCAGGAGCTAAAGGTCGCAGTCGTGGCGACCAACGCGCCGGATAAAACGGAACCGTGGGTGCGTACGCCCGAAGAACGGGCTTGGGAGACCATTCTGGAAGCAAGTCTTGGCAATTCTTACCTGCCCGGTTACAAACAGGAAAAGGCCAAAGGGCTTGAAACCGCCTGGGATTACGTCAAGGACGACCCGAAATTACCGCGCGTATTGTTGATCGGCGACTCCATCTCGCGGGGCTACACCGTTACAGTGCGCCACGCGCTGGCGGGCAAGGCCAACGTGCATCGCGCGCCGGAAAATTGCGGCAGTACCCAGAGAGCGTTAGCCACCAACGGAAAATTGAAGAAGCAGAAGCTCGAAATCTGGCTGGGCGATGGCCGCTGGGACGTGATCCACTTTAATTTCGGCATCCATGACAGCAGCGGGAGTGTTGAAGAATACAAGGCGCGCCTGGAAACAATAACAAAGCGCCTCAAACAGACCGGCGCCCGGCTGATTTTTGCCAACACGACGTGCGGCCGGGACGTGGACGATAAGATCGCCGAGTTTAACCGCGCCGCGTCGGAAGTCATGGCGCGCAACGGCGTACCCATCAACGATCTTTTCAGCTATATGCAGCCGCGCAAGGCCGAGTTGCGGGCTGCCCCGGATAACAGCCATTTCAAGGAAACGGGCAATAGTTATCTCGGCGAAAAAGTGGCGGAAGAGATTCTGAAACAGCTCGGATCGCCGGCGCCGAAACCAACGCCTTGAATGGCGTTTAGATAAGCTCACTCACATATCTGGCGCATTCCTGGAGGGCGGCTGGCTCAGCCGCCGTCGGATGGTATGCGGCAATGAAATAATTGCGGAGGAACGATGCAAGAGCTGACCTTAAAGCTGCCTGTCCGTTATTATAGACGTGGCGGAGTAGATTGGCGAACAGGGCGATTGGATGCGAAGAGCGCGGGAGAGTTCGTCAAAGAGATCACGCTTACGACAAAAAACACGGCCATTACCATAATGCATGGCGCCGTACGGGAATTTGGCCGGCCGGGGCGTTCCGGTTTGGAAAATTATTTTTCCGACTGGAGATCCCGGCAAAGCGAAGTCATCGAGCAACATATCGCCCCTCTTTTCCAAAAAGCCAGAAAAGCCGGTATTCGGATATTATATAATATGGCCGGTTACGAACGAATACATGCGCATCCGAACTATACCATGATAAATAATCTTGCGATTCGCGCGCTGGCCGATAAACCGGACACCGTCCAAGGGCCGCCGGACGCCGCTTTCGGTTACTGTGCCGATAAAGCCAAGGATCTCTGGCGGGACAGCGTCGGCTGTTCGGCCTCCGAGTTAAGCGGTTATTTCACCGCAACACAGTACCCTGAATCCATTAGCCCGCGGCCGGAAGACTGGGTCGCCGAGGAAACGGTTCAGTCTGCCGCGGTTTTCCGCGAACACGGCATTGGCAATCTATTAATGACCGGTTTTGACGCTTGCGGTTGTTTAATGACGACCGCAGGCGGTCTTTTGCATATGGCCCCGCTGGGGTACCGTTGCGTCATCGTTGAAGATTGCGTCGAAGCGGCGGAAGCCCCATGGACACGGGAAGGCAAGCGGGTCAAGGCGTGCATGCTGAAAACAATGCAACTGTTCGGAATGTGCGGGATAATTCACAGCAACGCGATCTTAAAAGCCCTTGAAGACGCTGGGAAACCGGGCGAAAGAACGATATGAGCGCAAATATTTCTTTCCAGGCGCGGTATTATTTGCGCGAGAAAATGGACCACGCCTATAAAAAAGTCGCCGTCAACAGCGCATCAACCGCGCTTTTATTACGCCACACCTCCAACCTGGGATTTGACCAGGAAAAATTTAAAAGAGCGAATTTGCTGGGAATGGACATGTATGCCAATCCTCTCGGCGCCGGCCGTTATCCTGACGGTCACGATAAAAGATACAGCGATTTGTCATTCAAAAAGGAATCCCCTTACGCGAAAGTATTGGCGATGTTCGAAAATATTCCCCGGATGCGGAAAATTATAGAGGAAGAAATCGTGCCTTTGGTCAAAGCCGCCCGGAAAGCCGGAATTAGAATCATGTATGTCATTGACGGCTGGGAGGCCGCCTGCAAATATCCGCAGTGGCATGAGTTAAACCGGAAAGTGACCGCTCTGGGCCCCGATTGCCTGCCGCATGTCGACGGAGCATGGCGCAAAGAGCTGGAAGACGAGATCTTCATGCCAAACTTTCAAGAAGCGTTAGCCGAATTATCCAGGGTAATCGACATAGCTCCGCCCTTGGAACCCTTGCCGGACGATTGGATCGTAACCAATCATTATCAGGCCAAATACTTATTGTCGGCAAACAAAATATCGGATGTTCTGCATGCGGGTTTCGACACAAATTTTGGGATGTTTTATTCCATTGCCGGGATTCACCGTTTCTGCCGGACGACGCGAAATTTCATTCTGCGGGACTGCACGACCGCCCTGGAACGAACGGATACGGTGCAGCAGGAACAACTGAAAGAGACTTCGCTTTGGGTGATGGAGGCCGCGTTGCGTTGTTACAGCGCCAGCGGGAAAGAAATTGCCAGGGAAATCAATTCGCCGATTCGCGCATGACTAATCCGGGTATTATTGACCTGAAAATATAACTTAACCTGCGTATAGAGCCAAAAATGGAAAGTAATGACAAAATAATAGCGTTCGCCAAACAGGAAGCCGGCGATATGTCCGTGGAGTTTCATTATAAAAACGAGAAGGTTGACGGATATTCTATCATCGAAGAAGATGGTTCGTGCAAAGTGTCGGCGTCTAATGCGCGTTCTTGTCTTTATGCGATCTATCACGTGCTGAGCGGACTTCCACGGGGCGAATTCAAGGCGGAGTTTCCAATCCGCGGCATTAATGCGGTGGAGTCTCTGGCCCGCCATTCCGAAGAACAAATAAGAAATTTGATTGACCGAATGGCAAGATGGCGAATGAATACATTGGTAGTTCATACCGCATATGGTTGGAATCTGCATAAGCAAACAATAATAAACGAATGCGAAAAGAGGGGAATAGAAATTGTCTTTTACGTATATACCTCCCTTGCATTTTTAAAGAATTGCGGGGTCGAATATTTTGCCACAAAGGAGGACGGCGAACCGTTCTATCGTACTCTTGAATGTGAAACCAGGCTTTGCATTTCAAAAGAAAAAGGGCTTGCAATATTGCAGCAAGGTTGTCGAGAATACTTTAAAAACGAATTGACTGAGAATGGCGGAATATTGCTTTGCCCTGCCGATGGAATGTATATTTGTCGGTGTCCGGCGTGCGTCAACCTGAGCGCTATAGAACAATGGGAACCTGTTCTTGAAAAATCCGTCAATGTGTTAAAAGAGATAAAGCCCCGAGCATCGCTCGAATCCTTGATATATGTTCAGCGGTATGCCGTGCCGGTTGACATGAAAACGTATCACCGATTGGATCGAATATTGTTCGATATTCACAGAAGATATAGATGGGCGGCACTTGGCGAATCTCATCCCGAAGCCGGTAATTCCGAATATGAATATGATACGGAGGCAGTCTTGCCTACAAACATGTATTTATACAAAAAACTGAAAGATTGGAGGAAAGCATTTGATGGCGCTATTTATATTCACGATAATCTCATGTTGCAGGGAAGCATGTCGTGCCCGCAACCAAACACCACGGCCCTATTAAAAGATCTTCGTCTGTATAAATTGCTGGGCATTCAAGGCGTTATTTATGAGGCTTTTGGCCCCGGCATAGGAAGCTTTACTTCCCAGATCAAGACACTCGCGGATGCCATGTGGGATTTAAACGTCGAGTATATTCCATCCGAAATTGAAAAGTGGTGTTTAAACGCAAAAATATCGACGGGAGCGCTCTTTTTTAGAAAAGAAAATAATTTTCCATGGGGCAAGTTTAAAGGCATTTATGACGATGTTGTCTATGCGCACATGAAAAATATTGCGGATTTCTATGACAATCCCTCTATCCAAAACTGCCGGGTATGTGTTGAGCATATGTTTAATTTTCCGGATAGGTTCGATATTCTTTTTGTGTCGTTTAATTTATTTAAACATCTTAGAAGAAATGGATTGCTGGAATTAAGTAAATTTACGGGCACCGCAATAAGATTTTTCGAAGTAACAAAACTTTGGGATTTTATGGAAGTATTAAAGAGTCCTTTTGAGGAAACGTTGGCGTTGGTCAAATATATTCAAGGGAATTTAACTCCACGACGGGGATAATACAATAGATATAGTCGTATAGGCGTAATCTCAGTTATGAGAGGGTAACGATCATAGGCTTCAATGCTGTCATTCCCGCGAAAGCGGGAATCCAGTATCAGCGCTGAACATTTAAGGAACTTGAGGAGACATGAAGCAAGCACAATTGGACAAGCTCAAAGGCGTCTATTCGGCCTTATTCACCCCTTATACCGAACAAGGACGTATCGGTGAAGCCATGCTCGAGCGCCTGGTGGAATATCATTTGGCTTCGGGTTTGACTGGATTTTATGTAACCGGCACCACCGGCGAGAGCCTTTTGCTTTCGGAAAAGGAACGTATGCTGATACGCGCGCCGACCGGGAACACTAACTTCGAAATATACGAGGAGCGTGGCACGGGCGATATCATCCTGACATTGCCGGAACAGCCCCGAACGGACTGGGCCGATTTTACCGCCGATTGTTACCGGTATTGTATCGCCGTGCAGTGATGTTAGCGCGGGCAGGAAAACGATGGAACGTTCGCGATTGATTAAAACATATAGAGTTCTGCAAAATGACTGTTTTCCCGCTCATAGAGCGGGGCTACATCATGAAACACCTTGAATATAGGCGCGCTACGATGTAGCACCGGTCTGTGACCGGACGGCTAACAGCTATTTTGCAGAACTCTATCAAACCTAAAAAAGGAGGATCAGATGCATCGTTATATCCGGCAGGTAATTGCGTCCTTAGTGTTGGGCATGGTAGTTGGTTATGCGTCCGCGCAAGCATCGGCGACGCCGGAACCCGAGCCGGGGCAGGAGCTAAAGGTCGCGGCCGCGGCGGCCAACGCGCCGGATAAAGCGGAAGCGTGGGTGCGGACGCCCGAAGAACGGGCTTGGGAGACCATTCTGGAAGCAAGTCTTGGCAATTCTTACCTGCCCGATTATAAGCAAGCCAAGGCCAAAGGGCTTGAGACCGCGTGGGATTACGTCAAGGACGATCCGAAATTACCGCGGGTCTTGCTGATCGGCGATTCCATCTCGCGGGGTTACACCGTCACGGTGCGCCACGTGCTGGCGGGCAAGGCCAACGTGCATCGCGCGCCAATGAATTGCGGCAGTACCCAAAGAGCGCTATCCACCAATGGAACATTGAAGAAGCAACAGCTCGAAATCTGGCTGGGCGATGGCCGCTGGGACGTGATCCATTTTAACTTCGGCATCCATGACAGCGGCGGGAGTGTTGAAGAATATGCGGCGCGCCTTGAAACAATAACAAAGCGCCTCAAGCAAACCGGCGCCCGGCTGATTTTCGCCAACACGACGTGCGGCCGGGACGTGGACGATAAGATTGCAAAGTTTAACCGCGCCGCGGCGGAAGTCATGGAACGCAACGGCGTGCCCGTCAACGATCTTTTCAGTTATATGCAACCGCGCAAGGCGGAGTTTCGGGCTGCCCCGGATAACAGCCATTTCAAGGAAACGGGCAATAGTTACCTGGGGCAAAAAGTTGCCGAAGAAATTCTGAAACAGCTTCAAGCGCCACCGCGTGTGACGGCGCCACGTTGACCTGTCCGGAAGTGCTGTGTTTTATCATCAACTCGAAGAAGATCGCATGATGACTACTCGACAAAATCATCCTGATCGGAACCGAAAACTGATTTATCAGTTTGATCCCAGTTGGCTTTTCAGTTCGGAGAATCCGGAACGCACTGCGTTTGGAGGGTACGGACTTAAGGAATTTCAAGAATATGGATTCGAAGCTTACGACACGCCGGGATCGCAGGTTGGCGCAATCTGGTGGGATTGCGCCTTCGGTGATCCGGCTATTTATCCAAGCAGCGTGTTGCCGCCGAATCCACACCTCCCGTTCAAAAAATGGCTGGCCGATGGTTTTGATATCGTAAAGTACTTTGTTGAAAACACCCGCAAGCGTGGTTTGGAGGTCTTCTGGAATTTCAGGGTTTCGGGATTAGACGGATTTGGGAGCGCCGCTTCAATTCCACTTGATAAAGTCGAGTTAGTGAAGGCCGCTCATCCCGGATGGCTGCTGAAGACCTGGTGGCCGTTCGGAATATGGAACTATGCCATGCCTGAAGTGCGCCAATTTCAGGCCGATATTATCTTTGAACTGGCGGAGAATTACGATTGGGACGGTTTTCAAATAGATTTTGCCCGTCATCTTCCCATACTCCCGGTTGGGAAGCAGTGGGAACTTCGCGGGCATGTCACGGATTTCATGCGCAAAGTCAGGACCGGATTAAATACAATCGGTCGCCGCAAAGGGAAAACGATCCAGGTATGCGCCCGGATCAACCGCGCTCCGGCCGGAGCGCGGATAGACGGTTTGGATATAAAAGCGTGGGTTGACGAGGGACTGGTTGACATGTTGACCATCGGGTCCCGGTCGTTCGAGGTTGACCTCCAAGGATGGCGGGACTTTCTTAAGTCCGACATAAAGCTCTTCCCGTGTATTGACGCATGCCATTATACAGACGGCTACCGCGAGGCGCCGCTTGAAATACTCCGTGGCGTGGCAGACCGTTTCTGGCATGAAGGTGCGGACCGACTCGTGCTTTTCAACTGGCTCGAGATATCCCCGGAGTCCATAAAAAAACTTAACATTACCTATAATGGCAAAGCTGTGCCAAATTCGTCGTGTAATTTCACGGCTATCACGGAAATCGGCGACCGGAGCACGCTTAAGGGGAAAGACAAGACCTTCCCGGTTGAACGGCGAGGCAACTATATGATGGGCGGGTACCGCTACAGCGAGGGATCTTTGAACGACAATGCCCATGCTCAATTGCCGCTCATATTGCGATGGGACGGCACGCCTGCCATTGTAAAAGTGAAAACCAGCGATGATTTCGAGCGCCTGAATAAAATATCCCTGGATGTTATTCTTTCCAATACCTTCGAAGGGGACACGTTCAGCATTAAACTCAACCAGCAGGAGTTGAAGCATCTCGAATATGATTTTCGCTGGGAGGACCCCCACATGGTGGCGCCTTCGCCGGAACTTGGCAGGGCCCAAAAAGACGGGAAGCTGCTGAAAGTACGGTGTTGCGACATTCCAGTGGAGACGGTCAAATCCGACTTGAACGTGGTGGCAGTCGGGATAAGCAACCTGGTTATCACCGAAAGAAGATCCGCATGCCGCCAGGTTTTCCTCGAAAAAGTCGAGTTGGGTTTTTGTTATTGAAAACCGGCCTTATTAAGGAGAACTTGTTTGATAAGTGTCAAGAGATGAATGTCAAAGGACGTGATGCCTCAGTTATGCGAGTAGTTTGTGAACTTCAACGCTGTCATTCCCGCGAAAGCGGGAATCCAGCATTGATTTTTCTGGATTCCCGATCAGGTCGGGAATGACAATTAGCCCTCATAACTGAGGGGTTACCAAAGGACGTGATGTTTGTGACATAAAGTTTGACGTAACGGCGAGCACGATCAAGGTCAACGGTAAGGGAAAACTATTATGCAAGGATGTAATCTGCTGGGTGGGGCCGAGTTTTATGTGGCCATAGACAATAAAGGGTTGTGGCCTAATCTGATATTGCTGCCTAACGGCGAAATCGCCGCGTTTATCTACAACCATCCCAGTCATGGCTATGGTTCCAACAGCGATCTGGAAATGTGGATTAGTGAAGACGGCGGCCGATTTTGGCAATATCGCAGCACGGTTTCGACGCATGCAGAGGAAGCAAATGCCATTCGCATAAATCATGCCGTTGGGCTCTCCCCAAACGGCGAGATAATGGCGCTGATCAGCGGCTATCATGAGGGCCAAAAACGTCCCTTCCTGCCGGTCCAGTGTTGCCGGTCGCTTGATAACGGAAAAACATGGCGGCGGCATCTGTTGCCCGCGCTTGGCGAACAAGTCCCGTATGGCCGGATCCTGGCGCTGACGGGGGATAAATGGGCCTGTGCACTATATGGCAAAACAGATGGTCAGCAACCGCTTCGCAACGTTAGCATTTACGAAAGCGACAATAATGGCGCAACGTGGCAAAAACGTTCGCATTTGGCTGAAAATGTCAGCGAAACCTTTTTAATGCGCCGCAAGGACGGCATCTGGATGGCATCCGGCCGGACCGCCGTCCAGGAATCTTTTGACCGGGTCCTGCCGCATGGCGCCGGCGAACGCTTGTTTCTCTCGCAGGATGAAGGCCGGACTTGGGATCAGGGAAGACTGGTCTCGCCCCAGGGTCAGGAGAATGCGCATTTGCTGGAGCTGCAGGATGGCCGGATCCTTTATGCCTTTACCAGCCGGATTCCCGGGTTGTTTGGCGTGGTGCTGCGGCTAAGCGCAGATGGCGGCAAGACCTGGTCGGTCACACAACCGCTGATTACCATGCCGGCCACGGATTGGCACAAGACCGATTGCGGATATCCCTCAAGCGTGCAACTGGCGGATGGCACAATTGTGACGGCCTATTATTTCGGGCCGAAATGCGGCAACGAACCGATCCCGGGCGCGCAGGGCTTGCCCTGGCATAATCGTTACCACATGGGAGTCGCGCGCTGGAAGTTGTCGGATTGGCCTCAATTTTAATTATAACTCAAGTGGACTGTGTAACAATCCATACAACAAAAGATGGGTGGGTACGTCTCCAGGGCTGTGTCATTCTACCATATGAACGCCGCGTGAGGGCACGCGGCCTACAAGAATGGCCGAAATTGTAGGCCCGGTGCCCTCACCGGGCGTAGGGTGGCCGAGAATGACACAGCCGTGAGTGCGTCTCGCATCGGGTGAATGAATGATTTACACAAGCTTTTCGGAATAGTATACTATCAATTAATAACTTCAGATAGCACTGCCGGGCATGATCGGAACGGATCGGCCGCTGAAACTGGTTCTCGATAGAAGACCGTTCATTTAAACCAAGTAATTACGAGGGCAATATGAAAATACAGCAAAAACTGAGTCTATGCGGCGCCATTATTTTTGGGCTTCTGCAATCGGCATATCCCATCCCCTATTACGTGGCCACCAACGGCAGCGACGCCGTCGGCACCGCGGGCACCAGTTGGGACACTGCCTTCCTGACCATCAGCAATGCGGTGTTCAAGGCCCAGACGAACATGCTTAACAGCGTGGTGGTCTCGAACGGGACCTACCAGTTAACTGCCGCTTATATTTCAATCACCAACGGCATCACGGTCCAGGCCCTGAGCACAAATGCCGCCGACACCCTGGTGAACGGGATGGGCACGTACCTCTGTTTTCGCTTATCCCACACCAATGCCATGTTGAGCGGATTCACCATAAGCAATGGCTATGACACCTCGCTCGGCGGTGGCATCTGGTTCCAGAAGGGTACGATCACCAATTGCGTTATTAAGAATTGCACTTCAAGTTTAGGCGGGGGTGCCTATATGTATAGCGGCTCCACATTGACGCACTGCGAAATCATCTATAATCTTTCAACCAATACCTCAGGCAGCGGCGGCGGCGGGGTCTATCTTTCTGAAAGCAACTGTACTGTGGCTTCTTGCCGGATTGCCTTCAATTTGGCATACGATGGCGGCGGAGTTCAGGTTGAGTCGGGTTGAACGGTCACCGATTGCGATATTCACGACAACATCGCCACCAACTATGGCGGCGGCTTAGCCGTGCGCGGCGGCAACAATCTTATCGTCCGGAACTGCACGGTCAGCAATAATATGGCGCGCGCCCCACACGGCGGGGGGGGCGCCCCGCCTGGCTCGGCCGCGGGGCCCCCGCTTTGGGCGCGACCCATCC
>Ga0074199_1001535_pt1 | contig 19299 bp, 12 predicted proteins | sample EPASupsiteSAE347_FD_64528 | JGI IMG/M metagenome (GOLD analysis project Ga0074199, IMG submission 64528) | Bioremediated contaminated groundwater from EPA Superfund site, New Mexico - Sample SAE3-47 | ecosystem: Environmental > Aquatic > Deep subsurface > Groundwater > Contaminated ...
ATAACGGTTCGCAGGCCAGGATCGGTTCGATGGCCCAGGCGTTCAGGGTCGAGGGCGCCACGTCAATGCCCTCGCGCAGAAATATCTCCCTCTGCCGGTACAGCGGCAGGTGGTCCACATACTCCTGTGTCGGCGTATGCAGGGGCATTATGACCATTCCCACCGTCCTGCTCGAAGCCTATACCGCCGACAAGGAAATCCGCTGCTGGCTCGGCATACCCGAGCCGCCCAGGAAAGGCTCGCTCCGCCCCCCCCGACAAAGATATCTGAAAAAAATTGCATTTGCCGTTAAGAGCCGCTATATTTTCATTGTTTTTTTCGCACGGGTGGCGGAATGGCAGACGCGTTAGTTTAAGGGGCTAATGCCAGCAATGGCGTGCGGGTTCGATCCCCGCCCCGTGCACCAGATTGATCAGTTGTTGTGGACCAAAAGCTCCTTCCAGCATTCCACGTAATTTTTGTCCAGACTGCTCGGCCCCCACGGCTCCCCGCCTTTGTCCAGTATCGCACTTTTGAACATCACGAGATAATTCCGATTTCATAAACCCTGCCTCAAAAGCGCAATTCCGGGCAAGCGGCACTTTTGTCCTGTAAAGCGGATTATTTTGCCATTTTACAACCCCAAAAAGCCCCAAAAGCACCCGCACGCCAATGGCATGCCTGATGCTTACATTAAATCGGAAGAATTCAGGATTTTTTAATGGAAGGAAATAAAACCATGCAAATCAGATTCAAAGGCTTGAGACATTTTCACTCACCTCTCCGGCTTTTCATCGGAATAACGACGCTTTTTTCCTGCGGCATATTTTCCGAACTGACGGCCCAGATAAGCGTCAACAGCAATTATCTGGACTATTCGGCAAATCAATGGGCGGACGCGGGATCGCAAACCTTTAGCGTCTCGATTGCCAGCAACCGCGCAACAGCCCATTCCTTCTGGCTCTTGTCATCCAACGCCTGGCTCCAAATTGCGCCGTCAAACGATACCAGCCTGGATATCGCACGCACAATCACGGTCACCTATGCCACGGCCAATCTAGATCCCGGCACATATACTGGCGACATCATGGTTGTTTCCCCGTTGATCAACAATTCACCCGTGACCATTCCTGTAACATGCACAGTAGCGGCCGCTGACGGCACAGGAATACGGGTGGGGCCGAACAACACCGGACAACTTGGAGACACCATTTCCGTCCCCTTACAGCTGATATCCACCGGCAATGTGAATGCGGCGGGATTCAGCATCTGCTATAATAAATCCGCATTCGGTTCGCCAAGCTGTGTGCTTGGCAGCAACGCCGCAGACGGTTATATTCTGGTCAATAGCGGCCAGGCTTCCAGATACGGACGACTGGGGATCACCGTCAACGCCAATGCAACCAACGGAACAACCGTCAATACTTTCGAGGCCGGCACCCAGGAAATAGCTGTGCTTTCACTTACCATTGCCTCCAGTATCGGTCCGGGTCCGCAGCCGATTGTCTTCACCAACACCCCGATTTTCCGCGAACTGGCCGACAGCAACGGCGCCGCCATTTCCGGCGTGCTATGGGCCGACGGCAACGTCTTCTGCTCGTCAGGCATTGAAGCCGACAGTGCGCCGCGTTATCTGGGCAACACCAACATCACCGTGGCCGACTGGGTCCAGATCGGCCGGTTCGTGGCAGGCTTGGACACCACCCAGACACTTGGCGAATTTCAACGCGTTGATTGCGCCCCGTACAACACGTTCGGAGACGGTTACTTAAGCGTGATTGACTGGACCCAGGCCGGACGCTTTGTCGCCGGACTCGACGCGCTGGCGGCCGCATCCGGGCCCACCAAGGCCTTTCCCAACGAAAAAACTCTCGCGATACGCGCAAGCGGCGCGCCATTATCCGCCACAAAAAGATCCGTGCACTTTGCCGATTCCGCCATTCCGCGCGGTGAAACCAACAACGTGGACATTGAACTGGACTCCCAGGGAAATGAAAACGCGGTCGGCTTCACGCTGCGTTACGATCCCGCGCTAATCGCATACGTCGGCGCGAGCCTCGGCACGGACGCCCAGAACGCCATCTTCTTACCCAACACCACCCGCACCGCCGAAGGTCTGCTTGGTTTCGCCATGGCCCTGCCGACCGGGGAAACCTTCAAACGCGGCACCCGCCAAATCCTGCGCGTCAGCTTTGCGGTCCCGCAAAACAGTATTGTTGACCACCTGGCCATGGAATTTACAGATGACATCGTCATCCGCGAGATTTGCAACTCCAGCGCCATTGGGTTGACAAGCGCATTTAACGGAACGAACGTGTCCGTCATAGGCGTTCCACACGCTCCCGACGGACTCTCCGCCGGTAAAAACGCATATATTGACAAGGTCATGTTGAGCTGGAACAGCGTGCCGGGGGCGACCCAGGGCTACCAGATATGGCGCAGTCTTTCAGCCGACTCCGCCAACGCCGACCTCATCGCCAGAGCCTCGACGGCCTCCTACGCCGATATTTCCGCATTGCCCGGACAGACCTATTATTACTGGATAAAGGCCGTCAATCTCTCCGGCGCCAGCGATTTCAGCGCCGGCGATTATGGCATACGCCACTTTGCCCCACCACTCCTCCATGCCGGCTCTGACTTCGATGGCGACGGCGTCAGTGACGCTTATACCTTCGATTCAGCCTCAGGCGCCTGGACTCTGTGGCTTTCCTCGCGCCAATATGAACGGCTTACCGTGATTCTTGGCGGGCCGGATTGTTTTCCGGTGCCGGCAGACTACGACGGCGACAAAAAAATTGATCCGGCCGTCTACAACACCACCAACGGAATCTGGCGCATATTGTGTTCCTCCTGCCAATATGATGAATATTCATACATGCTTGGCGGCGTGGGCTATACGCCGGTGCCGGCAGACTACGACGGCGACGCACGCTCTGATTTTGCCGTATATCATGACGTATTTTATTTATGGCGCATATGTTTCTCGGCCTGTAATTACCAGGAAGCGAGCGCAGTCTTCGGCGCACAAGGGTGCCTGCCGGCCGCAGCCGACTTCGATGGCGACGGCAAGGCCGACCCCACCGTTTATAACGGCCTCACGGCCGAATGGCAGATCCTGCTCTCAGGCAGCGACTACACGGGGCAAACCAACCTCATCGGCAATGCCGGTTCCGGAGGATTGCCGGTTCCGGCCGATTACGACGGCGACGGACTGGCCGACCCTGCCGTCTACGACGCCGCAAACGGCTCCTGGTATTTTTTCCTCTCAGGAAGCAAATCGGCGCGCGCGGATCTGACGCTCGGCGGAACCGATTATACCGCCCTTCCGGCCGACTATGACGGCGACGGACGCGTTGACCCGGCCGTCTATTTGAATTCCGGTTCAATCGCCGACTCCGGCAATCAGGCCACCTGGCTCATGCGGCTTTCAAGCAGGAACTACGCGGTCGTGGAATATTGATATTTTCTGATCAACTTGACCGTTTCCATGGCCCACAGGGGAAAAGATGAAGCAAGCAAAATTAGACCCCAGTCCTGAAGCCTCAAATCGGCCGTCTTGAAGACCGCATGGCTGAACGGCAATTCCGTGATCACGACCTGCATCAGGAAGGAAATGCCCACGGCCAGAAGAAGTTTCCGGTTTGTAAAAAAGCCCAGCTTGAAAACGGATTCCGTGTTGCTCCGGCAATTGAAGACGTGGAAAAGCTGCGAACAGGCAAGCACCATGAAAGCGACCGTGCGCGCCTCGGCGAGCGATTCCTTTTCATAATACAGCGCCACGCCAAAAGCAAACAGCGTGCAGAGCGCGATAAAGAATCCCTGCAGAACCATGATCAATCCGTTCCCGCGCCCCACCACCGGCTCGGACGGCGCGCGCGGTTTTTTGTTCATGATATTGCGGTCTATCGGATCCATGCCCAATGCAATCGCGGGCAAACCGTCCGTCACCAGATTCACCCACAAAATATGAATCGGCAGAAGGGGTGAAACCAGACCAGCCAGGGAAGAGAGAAACATGACCAGGATTTCGCCCGCGTTGCAGGAAAGCAGATAATGGACAAACTTCAGAATGTTGTCATAGATCCCCCTCCCCTCCTCCACGGCCGAAACAATCGAGGCAAAATTATCGTCCGTGACGATCATGTCCGACACTTCCTTGGTCACGTCAGTGCCGGTGATGCCCATGGCCACGCCTATATCGGCCTCCTTGATGGCCGGGGCGTCGTTGACTCCGTCGCCAGTCATGGCAACCACTTCGCCGCGTTTGCGCCAGGCCCTGATGATGCGCAGCTTGTGTTCCGGGGCCACGCGCGCGTAAACGGCCGTTTTTTCCACGACCAGATCAAGAGCCCGCTCATCCATCCTGGAAAGCTCGTCGCCGGACAACGCCAATGAGCCTTCCTTTGCCAGGCCTATTTCGCGCGCAATCGCCACGGCGGTGTTTTTATGGTCGCCGGTGATCATCACCGCCCTGATGCCGGCGGTTTCGCACTTGCGGAGCGCCTCTCCGGCCTCATCGCGCGGCGGATCAATCATGGCCATGAGACCGGCAAACACGAGATCACGCTCAACCGTATCGGGAGAAACCTCGTCCGGAGAATCCGGCAATTCGCGATATGCCACCGCCAATACCCGCATGGCCTGCCCGGCCATTTTTTCATTCATCTGCAATATGATTTCCCGATCGCGCGGGGTTATCGGCTTCACGTCGCCTCCAGTCAGCAGGCGGTTACATCCAGCCAGCAAAACGTCCGGCGCGCCTTTCACAAATGCCGTCAACCCGCCATCCGAGGCACGCCTGACCATGGACATCATTTTCCGCTTGGAATCAAACGGCAATTCCTCGGCCAGGGAATTGGATTTTTCCAGGTTTTCCCTTTGCAGTCCCGCCTTGGCGGCGCAGACCAGGAGCGCAGCCTCGGTGGGGTCTCCGGTAATTTTCCATTTGCCGTTTTCCCGCCTGAGGCCGGCCGCGTTGCACAGCATGCCTATTTCAAGAGTTTTGACAAGATCGGAAGAATCAGATGGATTGACCATTACACCTGCTGCGGCATCGGCCCCCAGCATAAAGGAACCGGCCGGCTCATATCCCGTGCCGCTCACTTGAAATAATTTGCCGCCGGCATAGACCTGGCGAACGGTCATTTCGTTTTTCGTAAGCGTGCCGGTCTTGTCGGAACATATCACCGTGGCGCACCCCAGGGTTTCAACCGAGGGCAGCTTGCGGATGAGCACGTGTCGTTTGACCATGCGCTGAACGCCGAGCGCGAGGGCGACCGTAACGACCGCCGGCAAACCTTCAGGAATGGCGGCGACCGCAAGGCTCACGGCCGTCAGGAATGAATCGAACAGCCTGCCGCCGCGCAGCCATTGCATGAGAAAGACAAGTGTGACCAGCACCACGCACACCTTGACGATAAATTTTCCAAAGGCGGCGAGTTTCTTCTGCAACGGCGTGGGTTCCGTTTCCTGCGACTGCAACAGGCCTGCGATTTTGCCCAATTCGGTTGACATGCCGGTATCCACAACCATGAACCTGGCCCGGCCGGCGACCACCGAAGTTCCCATAAAAAGCATATTCTTGCGCTCGGCAAGCTCAAGATCGGGGTCAGACAAGGAAACAAGCGTTTTACAGACCGGCAGGGATTCGCCTGTCAAACTGGCCTCTTCCAAGCCGAAATTGACGGTTTGCGAAATCAGGCGCCCATCGGCCGGGACATGGTCGCCGGCCTCCACCTCCAGAATGTCGCCCGGAACGATCATGGACGAGGAAATGGTCTGAAGAACGCCATCGCGCAAAACTTTTGAGGAAGGACTGGCAAGGCGCTTTAACGCAGCCAGGGCCTTTTCAGCACGATATTCCTGGATAAATCCCAGGACGGCGTTAAGGACGACAATGCAAACAATCGCCAGCGTGTCAACCAATTCGCCGAGAAGTCCGGAAACAACCGCGGCCACGACCAGAACCCAGATGATAAAATCCTTGAACTGGGAGAAAAACAGCGCCCATGGACCGGATTTTTTGGTTTCCCGAAGCTGGTTTTGGCCATATTCGATCAAACGCCGGGCGGCTTCCTGTGACGCCAAACCGACGGAAGGATCGCATTTGAATTCGCGGCACAAATCATTGATTTCGCTCTGCCAGGTTTTCTTCATTGATCACCAGAATATATGGCCGGAGAATTCCTGGCAAGCAAGACCGGACAAAAAAAAACTGTTCTTTCGTTCTGACGGACAAGGCTGCCCATCCCTACCCGCCCCTCAATTTCCCCGCCAACGCCTCCAACACGCATCCGACGTCAATCTCAGCCAATGCCCCCCGTTGAAGTATTCTGACGTTTTTTCCGTGCGGCGCCCAGAGGGCGGGGTCGGTGGGCCCGAACAGAGCAACGACCGGAATGCCGAGGGCGGCGGCCAGATGCGTAATGCCGGAATCATTGCCCACAAAGCCCGCAGCCACGGAAAGCAACGCGGCCGCATCTTCGAGCGAAAGATTTTCCAAAAAATGAAATCCCGGCAGCAGGGAACGCATGACGGCAACGGGCCTTGTGTCGGCCTCGCCACCAAGAATAACGGGCGTAAAATTCGTTTCCGCCTTAATCTTTTGCGCCAGCAGGGCGAATTTTTCCGCGGGCCAGTTTTTGGCAGGACTGCCGCTACCCGGATGGATAACGATTATTTGTCTGCTCCCTATCTGCGCTCCAAACCGACGCCGCGCCTCTGCCTTCAAAAAAGGCGGCCATTTCAGAAGTATCTGATGAGATCCTTTTAAGTCAGTCTGCCGCGATGGCAATTGCTCCAACGGCAGAGTGGAAGCATTCTCACACTTTACAAAGTGTGAGCGAGCAAAAGGTTGTATAAATTCAACTCCGCCAACATCCTTGATCGCCTCCAGAAAGTGGTCCGCCGCATGGCCCTTTTTGACAATGGGCGAGACGGCAATAATATTTTTCGCGCCGGCATTTTTGAACTGCGAAAACAAAACGCCGTCCGGATCATGCAGGAAAGAAATGACCAGATCGAACGAACGGATATATTCGATTTCAGCAGAAGGCAACTCCGCTTGACTTTGGAAAAACACGGCCATGGACGCGGAATCAAGCGAGCGAACCTTGTCAATGAGTCCGGCCTTCACCGCCAGATCGGCATATTGCGGATGGGCGACGACCTCGATAAAAGCTCCCGGCCGGGACCGGCGCAACGCGGCAATGGCCGGAAGCGTGAGTATAAAATCCCCCAACGCGCCGGCGCGAAAGATAATGATTCTAAATCTATTCCTTTCTTCGCAACATTGCCGACGGGGCGGTAATGACATATTTTCCGACATCTTATTTACTTTTCAAAAAAGATTTGACTTCCATGACGGCAGGAATGGAATCCATGGCGCCCGGCCTGGTCACGCAAATGGCCGCTGCTGCGCAGGCATAACGAAGGCATTCCGCCGGACTTTGTCCGTTCACCCTGCAGGCCAGGTAATAACCAATAAACGTATCTCCGGCGGCGGTTGTATCTGCGGCTTTAACGGGGACCGGTGATTGTTTTATTGATCGTCGGCCGGACAATCCCGCCATAGCGCCGCGTTTTCCCAAGGTGATGACTATTTCCGTTTCAGGCAATTTTCTTTCCAGGGCATCCAGGATGATTTCAGGTTTTTTATATCCGGACAGTGCTGCGCCTTCAATCTCGTTCAGGATGAGCATGTTCACTTTATGGAGAGGATATTTTTTAACTTGCTGATCCATGGGGGCGGGATTAAGACAAATCAGCATTTTCTTGTCATGCGCCGCATGGATAAGATAGGCGACCTCATTGATTTCGTTTTGCAACAGCAACATGTCGCCCGCTGAAAAATGGCCGAGAACATCATCAATCTCGGTTCTTTTTATCCGGAGGTTTGCGCCCGGATGGAGAAATATGGCATTCTCGCCGTTTTCGGCAACTTGAATCACCGCCTGGCCGGTGTTTTCTTTTATTGTCCGGATAAAATGCGTGTTCACCCCGTACCCGACGATTTTTTTCAACAGCCATTGTCCGTCTCGTCCGACTTTGCCGGCATGATATACCTTGCCGCCGGCGCGCGCTATTGCCACCGACTGATTGGCGCCCTTGCCGCCAGCGAAAGTCAGGAAAGATTGGCTTGAAATTGTTTCCCCGGGCCTGACGATATGTGGAACCCGATAGACCAAGTCTATATTCAGCGAGCCGTAATTTAATATCCTTGGACACATGGGACTTGTTCCGGATGGTCAAACCGCATGATTTTCCACGCATTTTCTTTTATATTCATTCGTAGACCCTTTCTGCTTGTCGGGCAAACCGTTTTCCCAGATCATCAATTTTGAACTTCGGTTTTCCGATTAAATAGGAATGGACCGTGTTTCGAAATGGCCTGTACCAGTGAGGCGGTATCCCTTTTTTGCCGACCACCGCGCCGACAATGCTTCCGGCCGTGGCCGCGGTGCAATCGTTATCCAGTCCCATGGCGACGGTTTCGCCGATGACTTTGGTAAAGTCAGTCCGGCCGATTTTTATGCCCAAAATTGTCAGGCAGGCATTGTTGATCGTGTGAACAATGTGCATGCCGGGGAAACGGCGATCAACAAGCGTGCGGGCCTGATGATAGTCTTTTACGCGTGGCTCCTGTTGCAAAGCCCAACGCACCGCTTTGGCCAGAGCGCACTCCTTTGGAATCTCCGTGAGGCCGATCTTTAACGCTTCCACCGGGTCATTCACGGCGAATGCGGCGGCGATCGCCGCCGCAAAAAACATTTCCCCGTAAATGCCGTTGCGGCGATGGCTCAAATACGCGTCACGCCAGGCCATTTCGGCCGCTTTCTCCGGCCAGCCTGGCGCCATGTATCCCCAGGGATCGGCGCGGATATCCGCCCCGATCCATTCGCAGTAGGGATTGTCTTTTTCTCCGGCTTTTCGCGCCGGGATTCCCGCTTTCAGGTTATCCAGCGCCACTTTTTCGGCGGTGCATGCCAGGGGAAGATATCTTTGCCAGGCTTTTCCGTTCTGTTCCAACGTGAAATTCGGCCCGAATTCCTCCATCGCCAGGAGCCCGAGCAATGTGTAGGCAATGTCGTCATCCACCGGAACTCCGTTCATTTTGCCGGACGTGTAATCCTGGCAGGGGCTGATATTGTAGCGTTTTTTGAAAGGATCCGGCACGCGGCGCCAATATTCCATCGGTGGAAATTTCTGTCCATTTTCCATGGCAAGATTCCGCATGCGGTCTGTTGGCCAGCCTTCCACCGGCGCGCCAAGGGTGCATCCGGCCAAACGGCCGAGCAGAGCGCCTTCAATCCGGCCGCGATAAGCGGCCGGGACAAATTGTTTCCACAACCGCCGTGGCCCTGACGGGCGAAGCTGCCGGATGGCGCACAAATCATCGGGTTCCTGCCGGGCCCGCGTCTTATCAATTGGCAATCGTTGCATGCTGGCCAGAGCGGATTTTAAGGCGCGTTCCGTTCTGGTCAACAACGGGGTGATACCCTTCGCGCCATATTCGCGCTTAAGCTGGCTATATAATCCGAGTTGCCCGACAAGCTTTTCACAATTTGAAGTTTTGGGATAGTTCATGGTTTGAATTCCTTTTTCTTTATGGATTGTTATTTTTATACAGACTTCGCGCCTTTTTTATACTTGAATATAAACAGATTTAATTTATCATATCTAAGCAAAAAGAGCCAAAATATATGCAAAGACGACCAAAAATAACCTGCCGTCTTGAATATGCGCCCATATCTCTGGCGGGTGATTTTCCGATCGTCGGCGGCGCCATATTCCGGCAAGCTGACAAGCCGATTACATGGTTGCACATTCATGATTGCCTGGAATTGGGATACTGCCATCACGGGGCCGGCATTTTTGTTGTTGAAAACAAGGTTTTTCCATTTCGGGCGGGAGATGTTTCCGTGATCAATCACCGGGAAATGCATTTGGCGCAAAGCGTCAAGGGAACCTTCAGCGACTGGTCGTTTATTTGCCTGGATCCCGCAAGACTGATTGGGCCGGGCGTGGATGAGTCCGGGATGTTGAATACCGCGCCTTTGTGCGGACCGTTGTTCAAAAATATTATTTCCGGCGCCGAGCATGCGGATATCGCCCGGATCATGCGGGAACTGGTAAAAGAAATGACCGAAAAGAAAACCGGCTATCGCTCCTGCGCGCGCGGTTTGGTATTGGCATTGATGGCCCGTCTGCACCGGCTGCCTTGCGGTCGCAAAACGGAGGTTGCGAAACGCGGTCAGCGGAATGTTGATCGCATGGCGCCGGCTTTGCATTATATGGCCACTCATTACATGGAACCTGTGCGCATGACGGTTTTGGCCAAGGCCTGTTTTATGAGTCTGACCAATTTTAGGCGGCTGTTCAAGCGGACCATTAAGAAAACGCCGTTTGAATATCTGACTCATCTTCGACTTCAAATGGCGGTGGTTTTGCTGACGGACACGGATAAAACCATCCTCGAAATTTCATTGGAGACGGGATACGCCACTCTTTCCAGTTTCAATCGCCAGTTTAAGTCAGCCACTGGCAAAAGTCCAAGCGTGTGGCGAAAAAGCAGCGCAGAAGCAAAATAAAATCGCCTGAGAGAAGGCAGATAGATAGTCCCTTCTTGTGCCCTCAGCCTTAACAGTCATTGCGGTCTTCTTCAAGCATAGCCGCAATATTTTCACACGGATCAATAAACAGCCAGCCCCAGGACAATCATGGCCACGCCGGCAATGGAGGCGCAAATCCCGGCCGCCCGGCCCAAGAGCGGATGCGCCACAATGTTCTTGACCAGTTTGTGGAAGAGGTAAGGACTCCACATCAGCGCCATGCCTGCCGCCACGACAAGATAGGCGAAAGCGGTCATGTATAATTTTGCGGCGGCCGGGTGCATGAACGCGATTTTAAGGATCCAGAACGGGACAAGAAGAAAAAGTCCGCCCAAGGTCCTGACAGCCAAAAGTTCATCGAGCGTGTATACGGCTATGAAAAAAGAGACCGGCACGGCCAGATAAACCCAGTGCGAATGCGCGTCAACCCACGCAAACCCCTCGGTCAGCAAAAGCACAGCAACCAGCATAATGTCTATTGCCGCCAGAACCCTGCCGGCCATGGTATTTCTGGGGAATGCCAACGCCCAGGACTTGATAACGGCAGGAAACATCATGCCCGCAAGCGAAAAGGCAACGATCATCGAACCGATAACGACTGCGAAAACCGTCAATGAAGATATATGCGGCATCATTTCAATCCTCTCATTGCAAATGAAGATTGAACTCTGCCAGAAATATATTTCTTTGACAAGTCATCTGTCTAATAAAAATATTGAAAATACCCCTCTCATCATTTAGAATTCCTGTAAAAGAGAGGTGAACTATGATCTGGGTTCTTATCCGCTGGGCGATAACAACTTTGGCGGTGTGGGTGGCGGTTGAGCTGGTTCCGGGGCTGGATTATGACCGCTGGCAAACGCTCCTGCTGGCGTCCCTGGTGCTCGGCATCCTCAACTCATTTGTAAAACCTCTCCTGACGCTGATTTCCATCCCATTCATTATCGTCACCCTGGGCTTGTTCCTGATCTTCATCAATGCCGCCCTTTTAAAAATGACCGCATGGCTCGTTCCGGGATTTCTGGTTGCGGACTGGTTTTCGGCATTTTTGGGAAGCATCTTAATCAGCCTGGTGACCTTCTTTTTCGGCGGCAGACACTTGTATAACCGCTGGTCGGATCAGGAATAGAATGTCCGCCTGACGCTTCACTGTAGCACGCTTTCCAGGAATCTAAATCGGACTCGGCCATGAACAAGGGCTGAATGAGGAACCCGCTTTTCCCGAGGCCCAAACACAACGCCCTGCGATTTTTAAATGGCGATTGCCTGGATTATTCTGATAAAAAAATGAAATTCATCACATTAGCCCCACTGCTTCCTCTGATTGACGATTCGTTGACAAAAAACAAGGCATGCCGCTTCAAGCCGCTGCCGTTCGGCGCCGCTGCCATGCTGACGCTGGGAATGAGGCGGCATTTCGTCCGCCCGATCGTCCTGATAACAGAAACCCCGCATCTGATGGACGAAATGATGCGGAACCTGGAGATTTTCTCTGAACCCGAAAATACCCCCCTGTTGAATTTTCCGCCCCTGGAAAACTCCTGCCGCGACAACATGGACGAAACCGACGCAATCAGGGAAGGCCAACGGTTGAAAGTTCTTGCCAGTCTGTCCCCCCGGCATGCGCCGCAATCGCGTCAGGAGCCTTTTCTGATCAACACCTGCATCCAGGCGCTTATGCAGCGCATCCTTCCGCCATCAGCCCTTGCCGCAAAATCGCTCCCTCTCTCCGTAAACAGCGAACATGATCCTGATGAGATCATCGCCCGGCTTGAAAAATTTTCCTACGATTTCGCGGGCGAGGTGCAGACGCCGGGGCAGGCCACGCGCCGCGGCGGATTGATAGACGTCTGGCCGCCCAACGAAGCATATCCGCTCCGGATCGAATTCGACGGCGCGCTGATCGAATCAATCCGCAGTTTCGACCCTGTTGACCAGCGTTCCTTTGCCAGGAAGGAAAATCTCATCTTGATGCCGGCATCCGAAACGGCGGATTCCCAAATCGAAAATTCTTCCGCTTCCCTTGCAAAATATCTTCCCCCGGCAACTATTTTTTTCTGGGTTGAAAAACTTTTTTCCCAACCAGTCAAAGGTTCGCAAAATTTCAGCGGTTTCGGCTATCATGCCGATTTGTTTGAAAAGGAGGCCGAAGACGAGGGCCGAAGCGGACAAATCGTTCCTTTTCACGATCTGACCGCGATAATCTCCGAAAAGAAATGCCGGCAATGTTTTTCCACGCTTCTTCCTTCATCCGCAACAGATTCGTCGTTGACGGATATGGGATTTGAAATTGTCGGAAATACGGGGGTAACGGAGTATGGCAGTTCCGGCGTAAACTCCGAAACACCGACACGCCGACACACCGATACTAAAATGCCCCAACACTCCGGCACGTTTCAGGACGTACGCCGACTCCGCCTCGCCCAACTGGCGGCAATGGCGCAGGCAGGCATGAAGATTCATCTTTTTTTCGACACCCAGGGCGCCATGGAAAGGTTTCGCAACAGTTGCGGCGACATCCCGTTCAAACTTCACCTCGGGGCGGTAAGCGACAGTTTTGCGCACAAAAAGCTGAATTTTGCCGTTGTTTCCGAGTCGAACTTTCTGCGTATAAAATCGGCCGGGCGCCGGCCGGAAAACCGTTCCCTGGCGCGCAAACTCTCCAGGAATCGTCCGTTCCCTGAAAAGACGGGCCGGACTCAGGCGGACGGAATTACGGACTGGACAAACCTTGAACCCGGAGACCTGGTGGTGCACGCAAACCACGGCATCGGCAAATATCTTGGATTGCACGAAATCGCATTCAACGGCAAACTGCAGGAAGTTTTTGCCGTCGAATACGCCGGCCGGGCGAAACTTTATGTGCCGGTCCCGCAGGCGAATTTGCTGAGCCGTTATTTTACCGCCGGCGCCGCCAGGGCAAGAATACACAGCCTGGGAGGCAACCAATGGAAACGCGAAAAACTTTCCGCCGAACGCGCGATTTATGAGCTGGCATTCTCGCTCATCGAAACCCAGGCCCTGCGTGAAACTCTCCCCGGATTTGCCTATCCCCGGGATGTTCCCTGGCAACACGACTTCGAGGCGGCCTTCCCCTATGATGAGACCGAGGACCAGGAAAAGACCATCGCCGAGGTAAAGGCCGACATGCATTCCCCCACCCCCATGGACCGGCTGATTTGCGGCGACGCCGGCTACGGCAAGACGGAAGTGGCCATGCGCGCGGCTTTCAAAACCGTCATGGCAGGCAAACAAGTCGCGGTGCTGGTTCCCACCACGGTGCTGGCCCTGCAGCATTTCGAGGTATTTCGGGAACGCATGGCGGATTATCCGGTCATGATCGAACTTTTGTGCCGCATCCGCTCAGCCGCCGAACAGCAGGCCGTGACGGAAAATATGAAAAAGGGAGGCGTGGACATAGTCATCGGGACGCACAGGCTGCTGCAGACGGACGTGGCATTCAAGGACCTCGGCCTGATAATCATTGACGAGGAACAGCGCTTCGGCGTGACGCACAAGGAGCACTTGAAACATCTCAGAAACCTGGCCGATGTTCTTACGCTCACGGCCACGCCCATTCCGCGCACGCTTTACCTGAGCCTGACCGGAGCCAGGAAAATCAGCATGATCCAGACCCCTCCCAGGGACCGCCTGAGCGTTGAAACCATCATAGCCAAAAACGACGACCGCCTGGTGCGCGATGCCATCCTGAGGGAATTGAACCGCGGCGGCCAGGTTTTTTATCTCCACAATCGTATCGCCACGATCGAAAAAATTCTTCTGTGGCTGCAAAAAACGGTTCCCGAGGCGAAAATCGCAATAGCGCACGGCCGGATGGCCGCCAGCGAACTGGCGGCCACCATGCATGACTTTGCGCAGGGAATATTCGACGTGCTCCTCTGCACCACCATCATCGAAAGCGGCGTGGACTTGCCGAACGTCAACACTATAATCATTGACCGAGCCGACCGGTTCGGGATCGCGGATCTATACCAGTTGCGCGGACGGGTGGGCCGTTCGGACCGCAAGGCCTACGCCTATCTGCTTACGCCCGTCCACGGTTATCTGTTGGACATCTCCCGGCGCAGACTGGGCGCGATCGTGGAGCACAATCAACTCGGCTCCGGCTTCAAGCTGGCGATGCTGGACCTCGAAATACGCGGGGCCGGAAACCTGCTCGGCGCCGAACAGAGCGGACACATAACCGCAATCGGATTCGACCTCTACTGCCAGCTGCTGAAACGCGCCATCGAGCATTTAAAAGCCAGCGGCAGCCGGCCGGCAGAGGCTGCGCCCCGGCAGCTCCGCGGGCGGGAATCGCCGCAGACCGTCTGCCCGCAGGCCCCCCCGCGCCGTGACGGAACGGCCGCCTTGTCGTTTCCAATCAATCAGGAAATCGAACTCAACCTCGATTTCATAGACTTGTCCCCGAAAGGAAAAAATCCAGAATCGGCGGCGTTTCTGCCGGCAGATTACATCGAGGACGAGGAGTTGCGCGTAAAGGTCTACCGCAAAATTTCGGCGGCGGCATCGCGCGATGACCTGGAATCCCTGCGTTCCGAATTCAAAGACAGGTTCGGCATCCTGCCGCAGCCGTTCGAACGTTTCCTGAAACTTGCCGCAATCCGCATTCTGGCGGCCGGAGAAAAAATCTCCTCCGTGGAAACAAGGTCCGGCAAACTCATGTTGCGCCGGGGAAACGACTATCTGCAGACAAGCGGAAAGTTTCCGCTCCTGCATGCCGCAAGCGCGGACGGCAGGCTGGACGAGATAATCCGCCTCCTGAAACACCCTTAAAAATTTGCTGGCAATAACGGCCCGCTTTGTTTAGACTTAAAAAGAATAAATAAAAATGAAACTGATTGATCTAAAACGTTCGGCGCAGCATCCGGTCCAGAAATGGCTCCTGACCGTGCTGGAGCATCCCCTGGAAAAGACGCTTTCCATCAAGGCCGTGAATGACGCCTATCAAAGGATGGACCTGTTCCTGGGGCGCGACAATATTTTCCATAACTGCCTCGATTGCCTGCAGGTCAATTATTCGATTTCCGACCATGACATCAGGAAAATACCGAAACAGGGGCCGCTGGTTGTGGTGGCCAACCACCCCTTCGGAGGACTCGAGGGTGTGATCCTGGGAGACATCATGGTGCGCGCCAGGCCGGACGTACGGGTGCTGGGCAACTACCTTCTGCAGCACATAACCGAATTGAGCGAATGGATCATCCCCGTGGATCCCTTCGGCAACCGCAGTTCGTCGCTGACCAACGCCAGGTCCATAAAGGCGGCCATCCGCTGGGTCTCCGGCGGAGGAACGCTGGTGACTTTCCCGGCCGGCGAAGTGGCCCATTTCAACTGGGGAAAAATCACGGACCCGAAATGGAGTCCGCACGTCAGCGCCATCATCCGCCACGCCAGGGCGGACGTTCTGCCGGTCTTTTTTCCGGGCGCAAATTCCCTCCTGTTCCAGATTGCCGGGCTGTTTCATCCGCGCCTGCGCACTGCCCTGCTCCCGCATGAACTTGTCAACAAGGGTTCCAAGGCGATCAACGTTTATGTCGGCAAAGTCATCCCGTGGAAAAAACTGGAGGACATACCCGACAACGATGCGGTCACGGATTACCTGCGCAGCAGCACTTTTTTCCTCCAAAACCGTCTGCCGGCCCAAAAGCGGCGGCTTTCCTCCATCATCTTCAGCCGGATGGCCGAACCGCCCCAGCAACCGGTGGCGCCCGAGACGGACAAGAATGTGCTGCGCCGGGAAATAGAAGACTTGAACCACGATCAGTGTCTGGTCCAAAGCGGAGATTTTTCCGTATATATCGCCCAGGCCGCGCAAATTCCGAACCTGCTCAACGAAATCGGGCGCCTCCGCGAACTGACATTCCGCGAAGTGCGCGAAGGCACGGGACAGCCCACCGACCTCGATCGCTTTGACAGTTATTACCTGCACCTCTGCCTCTGGAACCGCGCCAAATCCGAACTGGTCGGCGCCTACCGCTTCGGACTTGCCGACGTGATCCTGCGCGAACACGGCGTCCAGGGACTCTACACCACCACCCTCTTCAAATTCAAGCAGCCGCTTCTGAGCAAGCTTGAACACGCGGTCGAAATGGGACGTTCCTTTATCCGCTCCGAATATCAGAAGGAATACAACTGCCTTTCCCTGCTCTGGCGCGGCGTGGGCCACTTCATGGTTAAAAACCCGAAATACCATATTCTATTCGGCCCGGTCAGCATCAGCCAGGACTACCACAGTCTCTCAAAGAACCTTATCGTCCAATTCCTGCGGCAGGCGAAGCTGAATCCGGAGCTATCACGTTACGTCAAGGCGCGGGCGCCCTACCGCGCCATAAGAAAGGCGTTTGCCGCGCGCCGGACGGTCGCCAAGCTGGTTGACGACATAGACGACGTTTCGCTCCTCATTTCCGAGATAGAAAAAGACGGCAAGGGCGTGCCCATCCTGCTGAAACACTATCTGAAACTCAACGCCCAAATCCTGAGCTTCAACGTTGACCGCCAGTTTTCGAACGTGGTGGACAGCCTCATCATCGTTGACCTGACAAAATCCGACCCGAAACTCCTGAAACGTTTTATGGGGGCGGAGGGACTCGCGACTTTTTCCAGAAACCACGGAATAATCGCATCTGAGCCGATGGAAGCGCATTGAAATCCGGGGAGAACAAAAAATCATGAAAACTAACAGCGTAATTTACTGGTTTTCCGCAACGGGCAATTCGCTGGCAGTGGCGGAGGACCTTGCGGCCGCCCTTGGCGAAACACAACTTGTGCCAATTCCGCAGGCCATCAAGGGAGTGCTTCAACCCGCCGAAAGAATCGGGCTGGTTTTCCCGGTTTATGTCTTCGGATTGCCGCTCCTTGTTCGGGATTTCCTGAAACGCGCATCATTCGCGAACGCGAAGTATATTTATACCGTGGCCACCATGGGCGGCATGGCCGGGTCCGTCCACCGCGAGGCGCGCGCCCTGTTGAAAAATCAGGGCGCCATATTGAACGCGGGGTGGTCGCTTTCCATGCCCAGCAATTACCCCCCGCTTTCCAATCCGCCCCTGCCGGAAAAACAAACGGCCCTGTTTGAAAAATCCGTCCGAAAGGTCGCGGAAATTGCGGAAAAAATTTCCGGCAGCGCAACTGGTATTTTCGAGGACACGCGTCTGCCGCTGGGCTGGCCGCTGAAACTTGTGCGCCGGATATCGATCGAGAAATTCCCGGATCTGGACGAGAAATTCGTCGTTAAACAAAACTGTGTTCATTGCGGACTTTGCGCAAAAGTTTGCCCGGTGGAAAACATCCGCATTGTGGAAGGAAAGCCGGTCTGGCTGCACCATTGCGAACAATGCATGGCCTGCCTGCAATGGTGTCCGCCCCAGGCCATCGAATTCGGCTCGGCCACCGTCGGCAGGAGACGCTATCATCACCCGCGCCACAAAGCCGCCGATTTCTGCCTGCGGAAAGAATGACAACGGCGCAAGCCGTCAACCTTTTTCACCTTCCACAATAAGGCTGAAGCGCCAGGGGATTCCGTTCCGACCGTCATAGGAAAAACACCTTGCTTCGTCTCCGGATACGGTAAACAAATTAAAGATTCAGTTCCGTCGAACGCCTTACCTGTTCGCCCAGGAGCGAGCCGCTCTAGATTTGATTAGTACGACCTTCGCAACTCAGGCATGATTCACCGCCGGAATCTTTCGGGATAGTGCCGCCGCCGCAACGCGCGGCCTGGGGGCTGACTCCAAAATAGCGATGGAATACCTTTGAAAAGTAGTTGCTGTCGTTATATCCTGCGGCATAAGCGGTCTCGGAAACATTTTTCCGTCCGGACAGCAACAAATCCTTCGCCTTGCGCATGCGCACGCTGGTCAGGTATTCCACGAAGGAAAAATCGCTTTCACGGCTGAAAACATGCGAAAGATAAAACGAGCTGACCCTCAAGGCGCCGGCGATCTGTTCCAGGGAAACCGGCTCGGCATAATGAGCGTCGATATATTCCCTAGCCCTGGCAAGCAAGGACTCCCCATGGCGGCTGTGTTCCGCCTCAGCCGCGTCCCGATCCTTTCGAATCATCTCCCGCAAAATCTGGATGAGAATATTGTGCGTGTAGGAACTGATCAGCAACCGATCCGTTTCCGTTCCGGAGTTCAGCCCGACATGCATCCGGTCGCATAATTTTCCGATTTCAACGGACATGGCCGCGCAAATCCTTGCCGCGTCCCGGGGTTTGACAAATCTGAAATATTCCTCATAAGGCGGCCAATCATGTTACGCGCCAAATTATGCCGTGGTGATCTCGCCAAATTGTATCGTGGGAAAAAAGGGCCGGGGACAAGTTGCGGCGTGGTGGTTGCGTGAGGATGTCCGGTGGCAAGAGATCCGGCATGACGGCACTGGTTGCATAATAGTTCAAGCCGGTGATGTTATTTTGTCATGGGCGGAAGGGACAAGGCGTAGAGCGCTCTGGAGATGAGCGGGAGTAATTGAATTGGCCTTGTCTTGGGCGGCCTCAATCCAGGCCATGCGAGCCAGGAGATTGATCGTTCTGGGCAGGCCATCGCTGGCTGCGGCGATGAGGTCAAGCGCCGCCGGTTCGATGCAAGGGCGGTCAATGCCGACCTGGCAAAGGGCATGGGTAATGTAGTCGGCAACCTGGGAACGATCCAGAGGCGCGAGATTTAAGGCAACGGCAATGCGT
>Ga0074199_1001536_pt1 | contig 19277 bp, 13 predicted proteins | sample EPASupsiteSAE347_FD_64528 | JGI IMG/M metagenome (GOLD analysis project Ga0074199, IMG submission 64528) | Bioremediated contaminated groundwater from EPA Superfund site, New Mexico - Sample SAE3-47 | ecosystem: Environmental > Aquatic > Deep subsurface > Groundwater > Contaminated ...
AGGTGTCCAGACCTCCACTGTAGGCCAACACCACTTTTTTCCGTTCACGCATGATATCCACCTCCTGAAGCCGACCGGCTTGTAATGTGTGGGGTATTATCCAAGGAGAAGAGGAGAAAGTCAATCGTTGAATTCAGTTATTTGTGAAATTTTTCAGGGATGGATGGTTTTCTTTTATAAACAAAGCTAATATAATAAAGCAAAGCATTTGGAAATGAGAAAATAGATGATTATTGATAACTGCAAAATGAAAGCCGGTTTTCGGGTAACCGAAAAAGCGCGCTATCCGGGCGCATTTCGAGTATCTACGCCATCCTTGGGCGATATAGGGCGGATTAGGCGCTAGCGCCGTAATCCGCCGAGCTTGAGGAGTTTTCGAAAGGCAGGACTCAATAATTCGCTAAGAGTCGGTCGTATCATTGTGTTCGGGGGATTTCAAAGTCCTGTTTCCAGAAGTTAATTTTTCAAAAGGTCGCATATTAGTATGACCGAAAATGAAAAAGCCGTCGATCTAGATCATTCGCATGAAGATTCTGGGTTAGTCGCACCTTTTTCTTGGGTTTTCGGAAATTACATACAAGCTTTCTCTTTTTCAATTGTTTTAATGCCCTTACTCTGGGGTTTATTGACATTATTTCGAAAATATATTCTTCCGGATGAAGAAATATTTTGGAATGACGAGATAACGATTTTGACGGCATTCACCGCCGCCGGATTCTTCGCCAATCTTCTTTCTTGGCTGTTTCATGGATTGTGCTGTGATTTGGCGAAAAATCGTCCGGATTTGCTGCCTGTGTTTGAGAAGCAGAAAAAAGTATTTCACGACTGGAAATGGTTGGTTGTGATTCCGGTGATTCTTTCAATTTTCGCTTTGGGAATAAGATATTTTCAAGGTGGGAACTACAATGCCTACAATTACCCCCATTTTGATTATGTTTGGTCATGTTGGTTGTTCTGCGGTTTTTTTTTAATTCTTAATACCACGGTTTTATGCGCGCGTTATACGGAGATTGTTCGCTTCTTGAGCATGGAAGCTGCAACGGGAAAAATAGGTCGCTCTGAGATGAGTGTTTTAAGTCGGTTCTATTTAAAAGTTGCCATCGTAGCGTCTTTTCACTTCGCGCTATGTGCTCTGACAGTGTATTCCATTTATATAATTTATACTTATAGGGGAATTATGTGGAGAGGTACCGACCTGTTGCGTTGGATACCGAACCTATCATGGACGCAGCAAATAAAAAGAGCATGGAATGATCCGTTATTTGGCGAGGTAGCAATATTCTTCAGCTTGTACGGGTCCGTGTCGATCGCGCCTGCGCTATATTTTATCTTTCCACAATGGGGCGTTCATCAGCTTCTTGTCGAAAGAAAGATGGCGCTTATCAAAAATGCCAAACTGCTGTTCGATCAGGCTGAAAGCGAGCTGACGCCGAATTCCGCCGATGCAGATTGGGATAAATTCGTGAAGCGCTCCATGATACTGGAAAGCCTGCAGAAACTCCCCGAATGGCCTTTTGAAAGCGGAGGCAAGCTTGGCACATTTTTCCTAATAGGAATTCCCACCATTCTCGTTCTTTTTAAGGAAGTGGTTTTGCAGGCGCTTCTTTCGATTCTTTTCAAGTAATATGATTCTTTTATGCTAAAATTGATTATTGAGAGATCTCAGAAATGTCCGGAAAAGCGATTGAGGGTGAAGAAATCATATGAATAAGGCAAAAGTGGGATTGAAAGCTGTCAATATCGCGTTATTCACGGTGATGTTGATTTTTGGCTATGTTCTCATTTCATTCGCGACTCCTTCGAATGCTTTGCTTTCGACGGATAAAGTCGATTATCTCATCATAACATCCGTAAGATATGCATCCGTTTTCCAACAATTGGCCGACTGGAAAACAGCGAAGGGAGTTTCGGCAAAAGTCGTTTCTCTCGAATGGGTGATGAAAAACTACACAAAGGGCGATTCTCCTTGCCGAATCAGGGATTTCATTAAAGATGCAAAGAAATCATGGGATGTCAAATGGGTTCTTCTCGGTGGAGATACCAAGGACGATCGAGGCGAGTTGATTCCAGTGAGATACCCCGTCGCTCCGGCATGTGGTCTAATCGCACTGAATACGCCCGATTCGGCTTCCGCAAAATCGAACGTGGAATATACGAAGATCCCATCGGATCTTTATTACGCCGATCTGGACGGTTCATGGGACGGCAACAACAATCACGTATTCGGCGAACCCGAGGATGATTGCGATCTGGAATCGGATGTTTCCATAGGACGTGCATCCGTCGATTCGATGGAGAAAGCTTCGACCTTTGTCAACAAAGTTATTGCTTACGAAAAAAATCCTCCCAAGAATTGGGTCAAAAGAACTCTCTTCGTTGGAATGAATATGAACAGCGAGACTCTCAGCGAGAGAGACGCCGAAATGCTGGCGAGCGATTACATGAAAGGATTCACGATCGCGAGATTCTACAATTCTCAAGGTGCAACCGCTCGGAAAATCAAGGAAGGACTTTGTAAATTCAATCCGCATTTCGTTTTTGTTGGTGCGCACGGAGAGTGTGATAAATTTTATGCATTTGAAGATTCCTGCTTTAATAATGACGCCGCGGATGAGCTTTCGAACTCATTTCCCTTCATATATGCCTCGACTTCGTGCCTTACGAATTATTTCGATGACGATTCGCTTTCGGAACACATGTTGAACAATCCGAAAGGCGGAGCGGTGGCTTATTGGGCATGCAGTCGTGAGGGCTGGTATCTGGACCGTGATGAGGGATATTATTCTTCCATCTTGATGATTAAGGACTTTTTCAACATGCTCTTCAAGGATCCTAAGAACATATCCAATCACATCGGCGATGCGGTCGCTCGTGCACGCGCCAGATATATCCCGGAAGCGAAAGCAGGCACCGATAAGTTTCGATGGCTGGTGTTCGGAATGAATTTTCTTGGCGATCCTGAAATGCCTGTTTGGACGGATGAACCAAGAAATATATCGATTGAGATCCTGAAATCGGATGAAAATAATTCCAAGATATCGGCTAAAATCATGCGTGGGGAATCTCCGGTTTATGGAGCGAACGCATGTCTTCGGTTTTTGGATGAAAACTCACTGGAATTGACCGTATCAGGCAAAAACCTGATTCCAGTACAGATGAAAATCGCCCATCCGACATCGGCTGGAATTCATGTTAAAGCCGTTTCAGATAGAGCTGGTGTCGTTTCTTTCATTCTTCGGGAAGATCCGAGCGTTGTGCGTGCAAAGATCAACGATTTGGTGCTTCTTGATTCGTCCATCCGAAGCATGGAAGGATATTTGGTGAAAATACGCGGCAACGGCCCGTTGTTCCAAAAATTAACCATGGATTACAACTTCCTTCAAACTTCGATGGAACGACGACGTAAGGAAATCAGGGCTTTCTTCATGGAGTTTGCCGAAGCTAAAAAATTCGGTGAAATCGAAGAAGTTCTCGATGTCATGAAAGATGAACTGAATGAAAATCTCGCGGCAGTTGCTCAGTTTAAATTCGTATTGAAAGCATTATCCGACAAGTTGCGGTTCGATTTGGTACAACTTCAAAACCGCGATGCAATTCAAGCGCGTATTTTCAACAAAATATTGGAACTTCAAAAAGGGATGCAACCGAACTCCTCTTCCAACCCTGAGGCCGGAAGAGTCCTGCCGGAATCCAAATTCGGTATTATCAGTGTAATTTCGACGCCGCCCGGAGCAACGGCCTATCTTGACAATATTCCGAAAGGTGAGACTCCTTGCGTAATCACCGGAGTATCGTTTGGCGATCATGTGATCAAGGTTTTGGCGCAAGGCATGTTACCGGTATCGAGAAATGTTTCCGTATCGGGTAAAAAGACGCTCACTGTGAATTTCAATCTGAAAAGCGGTTGTTCCATAAAAGGGAAAATAACTTTACCGGACAAAAGTCCCTGCGCGGATGCCGCGATTAGAATATTGAATGAGGCGGGAAATGTCCTGTTCCAAGGCGTGCCCGATTCCAACGGAAACTATCAATTCACGGGTCTTCCGAAAATAAACATGTACATTACCATTTCAAAAAACGGATATAATCAAGTATCGAAACCGCTTTTCTTTTCACAAAGAGATCAGGGGTTCCAACGTGTTTACGATGTCATCATGACCCCGTTGACTAAATACGGACAAATGCCGACATTATAGCTCTGAAAATTTCGAGGGAACGAAAGCGCATAGCACTAACCCAACTTTTCTGGAAAACTACCTTTTTTGAGGGAAAAACCCACCTTTTTGTCTCGGGAGAATATCATAAATCCAGCATTGCATTCTCAAAAATCGTCAACGTGGTGACTTGATTTTCTGTTAAGCATTAACAACTGATTTTCAGGAGTATTTGCTAGTGAGCGTCACAAAAAACACTCAGCCAGGCAATTGCAGCCCGGCTGAATTAGGCCGACCAAATCACAACCAACCCCCCCCACGTTCATTCCCTGGACTTTCGGTTATCATCATAACCTGGTTGCCGGTGTTTTGCCATCGGCTTTTTCCTGTTGATCGGTTGACTCCTCATCGATACGCTCTAGAGAAGGGAATCAGTGCAAAGGAGCCAGATCGGCCGGAAGGTTCTTCGGCTTTACCACATAACGGTTGGGATGGCGAAACACATTGGTTCCGCAATGGATTTCCCCCAAAAGGGTGTGATAATTCATATCATCAAGGAAGTGAGGCACCAAACCAACCTTTGTAGTCACATGTGAGATGAAATCGCTGAATGCCTTGACCTTCGGGTCGGGAATAATCAGATGCTTGCGAAGGATGAGTTGATTAACGACTCCTGGAACAAAGGCGATGCTATTTCCACTGACCATCTTGTAAAGAACGGGAAACGAGATTAGCGAATGCCCCGCTCCTAGGGTCTTATTCACTTCATTGATCTTGGAAAAGATCTTTTGGATATTGCTATCGATTATCACGGCCAGCGCCAAGTTCTTTCTGACGAATCTTTCGGCCCCTATCATCGCCGGGTCTCTGACATCACGATCGGAGGCAATATCCATGAGAGGTTGGGTTTTCCGTCCGGGAATCCCGTCTTTATCAAGAGAGTCAAGATATCGCACCACCCGGTCACGGAAAATCCCCCCCGGATTGGAATCAGCCGCTTGGCGGCCAGAAACCGCTTCTGCCCCGGCAGCGCTATTCAGATAATCATGAACTTCCAATATTTTTTTCTTATATTCGGGAACCTCGATTTTTTCGAGATCCTTCCGGGGGGAATCCTTGATCAATCGCAAAGCCAACCGCGGGTTTGCCTTGACCATCGTGAACCCTTCGGCCACTTTGGGATTGGGAATGATCGAAAGATACTCGTCGCAATGCCCGACCTGCAACCAATCGGTTTCCACGACGACCATCCTGTTGCGGTATCCGTGATCGGCGAGGAAATCGCGGAATTCTTTTGTACTCGTATTGCCGATGATCAGAACGTCGTCAGGAGTGATCTCGACATTGCCGCCGTAATCACCTGCCGAAAAAGCGTTCGAAGGATTTTTCAGGTAATAGCAGTTCCAAAAATTGGCCAGGATCCCGGGGAGTTTGGCAATCTCCCGACCGCGATTGGAATCGAGCACTGCAATATGCTGCTTGGGATCGCCTTTCATCCGAACGGTCATAACCTCACCCCAGTCCTGCATCCACTGGTCACCAGTGAAAAGTTTGTCATTTATCTCGACAAATTCTTTCATCATCAAAGTGGGAACATGACTCGCAAGAATTTCACGGTCGGAAGGTCTTGCAAGAACGACATGGACCTTCAACTTTTCCTGCGGTGACAGTCGATCACTCTCATTGATTTGAGCCACTATTTTTATCAGGCCTACGGCGAAATCCAGGTTGGAATTCGAATTGCACACAACCAAAACTTTGATTGGAACATTGTTAGGCCCCAGAATACGGATCCGCTCTATCTGCGAAGGATCCATGGGAAGTTGGCGGGCATCCGCCGGACGTGAAGACCACCACGGAATGACAACTGAGAATAGCAGAAAAAACAACAACAATCTAGAAATATACTTCATGGAACACTCCTCACAAATCAACGGATTGTTGGATGGGAATTTCCCTTTCTCATTTTCAAAAATATCACACCCTATCTTTTCGAGTCAAGGAAGATTTTTCGCCAGCAGCAATTCTCGGTGAGTTTTGAAAATGAAGACCAGAGAGGGGATTGTATTAAGGAAGCTTCCGCTATCTGATTAGAGGTCTCTTTTATTGGGATCATCCCTCTAATATTTTGATATAAACCAAAAGTGGGCAAGCAAAAAGGCTTACCCACCTTGCAGGATCTTTTTCGAAAGTTGTTTTACTTCTTCTTAGAAGGCGGTCTGATTTCCTTTAATGCTTTAACATCTTCTAACTTGGCTCCCTGCGCCAATTTCAGACAAATCCTGTAGGTCATCAGAAATTTGTCCGCCGCATTTCCGGCTTTCTCAAATTCTGAGGGCCAACCCAAGTTCTCCTTAACGTATTTTGCCATTTCAAAAGCTACACACGATGAACAATTGCAGGTTTCTTCTTCACACATGAAATTTTTCTCCTAAAATAAAGATGATCTAATTTATGTATCAGATATAGAAAGAAATCTCAATGAGAAAATTAATTCTTCATGGCAAACGGGCGATCGAAGAAAACCCTACGGATTTGAAAGCCGGAGGTGGATCGCGATGGCTGCGGCCACAAGAAATAATACAACAAATTGATGAAATCATTACCGAGAGCCGATTGTAGGGGGGATTAGCAAGCCATCGCCGAAGCGTAATCCACCGTGAACTGAATGGAATTTGTCGATTTTTAATGCGTTTGCCCTGCCTTCTTGAGTTGTTCATTGATTCCGGCGGCAAAAAAAAGTATGATATTTTTGATGGGATACAAAAGACTCTTTCACAAAAATACGGAATAATCTGAGGTAGTCCTCAGTCACAGTTGAATTTTAAAAAAGTAATTCTAAACCAATGGGGCATGAATAAAGTAAAAGTCAATATGTCCAAAACTCAAGTATGACTAAAGAGTAGGAGGAATTTTAAATGAATCTAAAGCCTATGTTTAAACCGCTTGCTTTTTCCGTGTTGGTGCTGATAGCCTGCTCAGCATCCCTGTTGGCTCGAACAGCCGAGAGCGGATGGCTGATCGACAATGGCCTGAAACTCCACCTGGCCTATTTTGTCGAACCCGACCCATCCATTCCCAGCGGTGTCCCCACGGCTTCAACTCCTTGGACGGCTCTCACTCCAGAATCGAAAGAACCCGAACCCGATATTTCCAATATCAGTCTGGCAGGAATTTTGGGTCTTGGATTTCCTCTTCCCTCTCGCAACCAAGCCGAAGGGTTCACATTCTTTCTGAAATTCTTCTCTTACCCTGCTCATTTGTCCGCCTCGACCTCATTTGGAAAAATTTTTAAAACATTCCAACTTCCCAAACTTCCAACTTTTGCGGCTCTTCGTGAATACGTTCGGAAGCCCGGAAACGTCTTGGTTAAAAAAGGCTTCATTGCGCCCTTGGGAACAGCATTCACGGCAAAAGCGCCTTTCCCCGCGTTTGTTCTTCCCACCAAGGCCGTGAAGATCTCCGCCGGCGAAACCTCCGCCCAGGATTTTTTCGACTCTCACGTTCCGTTTTCATCAATTTACGTGACTCCGACCATTCCCGAACCCCTTGATGCTACTGCCAATGATAAGGCGAAATGGAGTGCCGCAGGTGTCTTGGCTTTCCATAAAGAGCTTGTATCGAGTTTCGAAAAAAATCTGACCGAACTGAAAGGTGCCCAACCCGAAAAATTTCGTTACTTCCAGGTTCCGAATCAAAATCCGAAAGCTTCCCGTCTGACCATCCTCAAAATTCAGACTTCTCCGTTTGTTTTTGGCAACTTCCGCGATCTGCCCATGCCTCATGATCCGAAAAAAATCTTTTTGAGTGGTCTTTTGCTGGTGTATTATGCCGAATATCCGCTTTCAGTCGGGAAAAACCCTGCTGATGTGAGTATCAGCTCTCCCGAATTCAATAAAGAATTCAAAGCAGAAAATGAATCAGTCCTGGAAGTGGGTTCCGTGGTCCGATTCTGATCATCAGTATCTCAAAGCTGCAAGAAGCACTCGCACTCTTGCTTGAACGGCTAATTGGATGCTTCTTGACAAAATTGGTCAAAATTATGAAAGGTTCTTGATTATGGTTCATGTAGCCCTCGACCGTTTCGGTGGAAAGCAGGCGATACCAGACCCGGTATTTTTCAGGGATAGAGGAAGTGAAGCTTTTTCGATTTCGCGCCTCACCCTCTCTTCGAACATTGCACTTGCCAAGATAAAAAGACTCCTTTGCCGAACGGGAAGCGGGCCTTCAAGAATGCTCTGCATGAATCCGGGGTTTAGAAAGGAGTTAGCAGTTTCCGTGATGGTGCTCATTTCTTCTTTCCTCTTTTTTGTTGCTGTAAAATTGCATGCAATTGAAACGGATACTGAAATTTCCCCTCATTTTGATATGTCGATTCGTCCCATTTCACTGGATTGTCCGTCATTTGCCATCAAAGGATCGATCGCCATTCCCGGCACAGGAAAAAAGATAGTCAACCTGAGTATGATGCCGGGCTTGAAATATAAGTTCGCGGTCAATGGGAGTGAGGTGGTTCCGGATGAGAAGAATGTCATTACCTTGGAATGCAATCCTATGAACCCTGAATCGCGATTGATTCGTTTCGAAGGAAACAGCCAAATTCAAAATCCAAAGTGCCAAGCTTTTGGAGATGAACTCTTCTGCTTGAACAATTGTCCTCCAAATCCCGAAATTCTCACCGATGGAAGCTCTCGATATAAGATCAGGTTCGATCTTCCAACAGGGTATCAAGCCATAACCTTCGATTCAGAGATTCCATCCTCAATTGGCATACAGTTCCACATTGCAAAGTTTCAGAAACCTATTCTTAGAAAGAGCGCTAATTTTACATTTGAATACTTTTTTCCAGAAGGATTCAAGGCGGAAGAGCAATACTTTGATTTCCTTGAAAAAACACTGGAAGACCGGCGAATGTACTTCGGTGATTTAGGCTTCAAATTAATCCGTGTGGGAGCCATTCGGCGAGGTGAGGAAAAAGGAGAGATTAGTGGGAGTCCTTATGCGAAGTAAAGAATTATGCAAAGTAAACTTCTTAAAACCCTATAGATAGAGAGTTTGTTCGTCATTTACTTTGCATAATCTCTGACCTATTTCAGTCCAGTCAGCCAGGAAAGCAGAGCTTGGTCTTTGCTCCAGTCAGGCAGATTGCTATCAATGAGGTCTGGATAAGCATTTTCAATAGCTTTTCGCTTGGTTTCTGAATCTGCCCGGGCATAGATTTCGGTGGTCTTCACATCTGTATGGCCCAGGAAATCTCGGATATAGATAAGATTGACACCCGCCTGAAGCAGATGCATGGCTTTGCCGTGACGAAACATGTGTGGCTTAACCCTTTGGGGAAGAATGTTTGTCTGGTTTCTCGCGATATTAGCATACTTGGAAATGATGTAAGCAACTCCCTCTTTTGTCAGTGCATGATGCTGGCGATTCGAAAATAACGGATATTTACCTTTGTGCTGGCTGGTCAGCTGGTTTTCTGTCAGGTAGTTTTGAAGCAAAAGAGTTGTGTTCTTCATGAGAGGAACACGCCTGGTTTTGTTCCCTTTGCCGGTAAGAGCTATAACTGCAGGCGTTGAAAGAAACACATCCCCTACAGTTACATCGATCAACTCCTGTACCCGTGCGCCTGTATCATACAGCGTGCTCATCAGCGTTAAATCCCGTCGACCTCTTGGATGATTTCTGTCAGGTTGTTCGAGAAGAAGTTTCATCGCCTCCGGTGACAAGCCTTCCACCACAGGTTTTCCCGTCTTTTTTACCGGGATGGCCATGATCTTTTGGAAATAAAAAAGCCCTGCGGGCTCTTCTGTCTGGGCATATCGGAAAAAGGAATGGATGGCTGCCAGCCGCTGATTCCTGGTCGATATGCTGCACTTTCGTTCTGTTTCAAGCCAAATCAGAAAGCCTTTGATCACTTCCTCCGAAAGAGTTGCCATTGTAATTCTTTCCGGTGGCGTTTTTCGCTCTTCGCTACAGTATTTAAGAAGGAGTTTGAACGCATCACGATAAGAATGAATTGTGTTGGGACTAGCGTTCCGCTGGGTTTTTTGCCAGGTGGTTAAAAATGTGGTCAGGTGTTCTGCAAAATCAGTGGGCTTCATGGAAATCACCTGCCAGTTCCGGAATAATCCCTGCAAACATTCCTTCAAGTTTAAGCGTGATATCCGGGAAAACATCGGCCGTCAGCCTCAGGTAGTATGCGGTATCCTGGAAGGAGTCATGGCCCATGTAAGTCCTTAACATCGGCAGAAAAACAGTAAGGTCCTTGCCCTGCTCCGACCATTTTTTCAAGCAATGAACCGCATAGGCATGGCGAAAATCATGAATTCTTGGCCCATTTCCCCTGCCGCCATGAGAAATTCCAGCTCGCCACAGAAACCGTCGGAAATTGTGATAGACATTGGTTATTGTCATGGGCTTCCCACCTAGCCCTGGAAAGAAGTAATCTTTCGGCGATGCAAAAGCATGGACCTTGGCAGAGTATTCATGAGCCCGTTTCATCAGCTTGTCAGACATAGGAACCAAACGACTGTTGTCTTCTTTCGAATGCTGAATTTTCAAAACACCGTGGGGTAAATCCACTTCACCGACTTTCAGCAGTCTTGCTTCCGTTACCCGAAGGCCGCACTGGTAAATCATTCGAAAGAACAACGGCATGATCAGATGTCTGGATGGGCACTCTTTGCAGTAATGGCACCGATCGGTCTGTGAAAAAAAACGGCGCAATTCTTCCGGTGAATAGATGTGAGGGACATACTGCGGGCCTTGCGGGCAATGGTCTTTCGGCAAAATGTATGCTTTTAAACCAATCGAATCCAGATACTTTGAAAACTGACGAATCATGGACGCTCGTGAACACTGATTCGCCCGAGTTTCATGGGGTTGTTTGCTACACCAATCCAGTATGATCTCCTTTGTCAGACAAGTGGCATCCGGATACTTTTTTTGAGTAAACCGATCAAAACGTTTCAAGTGCAGGGCCTCGGCAAAATACTTGTAGCCCACGGCCTGTTTAAGTTGAACGTGATTTTTGAGATGTTCCTTGAAGGGACCGGCATATTCGATTTCATTCATCGCTGATCCCCTCATCAAGGTCCAGTGCGCATTCTTTCAATTTGCCAAGATCCACCTTCAGATAAACTTTGGTTGAGTCGGGATCTGTATGGCCCAGAATTTGACTTATGACAGCCAAGGGCGTTTCCTTTTCAAGCAGCATACTGGCCAGGGTGTGACGCAGGGAATGCATTCCTCTTCTCTTTTTCAGAGTGGGCAGGTGCGCCAGTTTCATGTAATCGGCAATTATCTGATGCAGATGGTCGCCTTCTGCGAAGGGCCCGAAAGGCGCCAGATGTCTCAGAAAAACGAAGGGACTGTCGAATTTGGGGCGACCGTGTTTCAGATAGTCAATTACCGCCCAACCTACTTCGCTCGTTAACGGCAATTTTAGCGGCTCTTTCGTTTTCGACTGTTTCAAAACCACCATTTTGTCAGCCCAATGGAGATTTTCCCGTTGCAGATTCTTTATGTCGGTACAGCGCAGTCCCAGACGGCATGCCAACAAGATGATTGCATAGTCCCGTTTTCCTTTCGGATTTTTCCTGTCAATTGCGCCAATGAGTTTTTTCAGTTCTTCCTCTGTCCACACCGATGGGATCCGGGTTTGTTTTCGGGCCTGGACCATGGGTGTCCTGGCCGCAAGATCAGTGGAAATTTCTCCAATATCCAAAAGAAATCGGAGAAAAGCTCTCTGGGAACAGATATTTTGTTCCACGGTTTTATAGGCATATCCTGCCAGGGTTTTGATGTAACTGTTGATATGCCCCAGATCAATCCCATTTCCGGACATGATTCCCTGAGCAGTCAGGTAGTCCATAAACTCTGCGGATTTTTTGACGTAATGATCGGTGGTCACATTTGAATAGCCTTTTTCAGTGCAATACTGCCGGAAACGGCCACTAATTCCAAGCCAGTAGGGGTTTGTTAGGATTTGTTTAAATTTGTAACAACGGCGCAAAATGGCATGGTGAAGCTGGAAATCACCAATCATACGAATGACGCGTAATTCCTGAACTTCAGATGTTTTTAGTTTTCGCTCGCAGTCTTTTTCCAGAAGGCCAAAGTGGTGTTCGATAAAATTCCATCCCAGCTGTTCTGAAAACTCAGTTTCACCACGGTCTTGTGCGAAGTCAGACAACATCTTCCAGCGTCGGCGATAAAATATTATTGTCCCTTCAGTGTAATGAAGCCTTTCCATTTCCTGCTCAATGTTTGTAAGCAGTTCAGACAACGGTTTTTGGTGCATGGGAATTCCTCCAAAATGATAGTTTGAGCGATTTGCTCTGACCACCATTTTGAGGGATTATGCGAAGTAACCAAAAAAAATAATCTGAATTTATCACTCTTTCAGCGGTTAACTTTGCATAATAACTTTCTTTGCATAAGGTGGGGTAATTAGCCCACTTTTAGCCAACATCTACCTGCATCACGTCCTTGATGTCTGGTTCAAAAAGGATGCTCAGCCACGAATGAAGGGTCAGTGTTTTCTCGTCCGCTTTGCGGACGATTTTGTTATTGGATTCCAACGGGAAGATGATGCCCGTCGGGTCATGGAAGTGCTCCCCAAACGCTTTAACAGGTTTGGTCTGACCATTCATCCAACGAAGACGCGGTTGGTGGATTTTCAACCATCGGATGACAAGGGTGGAGGAAATGAGACCTTTGATTTTCTCGGATTCACGCATTATTGGGGAAAATCCCGCTATGGATCTTGGGTAGTAAAGAGACGAACCTCTCGGAAACGATTCCAGCGAGCAAAACGAGCCATCTGGATTTGGTGCCGTGAAGAGCGGCATCGATCTCTAAAAGAGCAACGAACCATTCTTGGGAAGAAGCTGACAGGGCACTACCAATACTACGGTATCAGAGGAAATTTCAGTATGTTGGCCCGGCTGCGATATTTTGTGACGCGAGCTTGGTACTACTGGCTGAATCGCCGGAGCCGTCAGCGAGATCTCACATGGGAAGTCTTCGCACGCATGCTGGAGTCTCTACAACTTCCAAATCCCAGGATCGTCCACGCGGTCTGATGAAGCCGGGCAGCAAAATACCATGCCTGAGGAACCGGATGAGTTAGTCGCTCACGTCCGGGTCTGTGGGGGGAGCGTGAGAGCAATCTCATGCTTCTACCCGGCCTTTTTTCAGTAGTGATCGGATAATTCCAGCTCTATGTACTTTTTTCCTTTCCCGAGGTATCTTTGATCAAAAAAGGGGAAAAGTTATGAAAACTGGTTCCTTTCTAGAGCATTTCTCTGGAATTCCTGACCCCAGAAGCACGACTAATAGGAAGCATCTGTTGATTGACATTTTATTTATAACCCTTTGTGCCGTGATTTGCGGAGCAAAAGGATGGGAGGAAATTGCAGAGTTCGGAAAGTGTCGTAAGGATTGGCTAAAGCAGTTTATTCAATTACCCAACGGCATTCCTTCACATGATACATTTCGAGACGTATTCCTTTTCCTCGACACAGAAAAATTCAATGAAAGCTTTGGACGCTGGATACTCGACATTGCTAAAAAAATTCCCGAGGAAATCATCTCGATTGATGGGAAAACGAGCAGACGATCTTTTTCAAAAAATAAGAAACCCCTGCATTTGGTAAGTGCTTGGGCAAGTAAGAATTCGCTGGTACTTGGTCAGATGAAGGTTAATGAAAAGAGCAACGAAATCACCGCTATTCCTGAAATACTCAAAGTCCTTGATATCCATGGCTGCATTGTCACTATTGATGCCATGGGATGTCAGAAAGATATTGCCGAGAAAATCATAGAAAATGGCGGTGATTACATTTTGGCTCTAAAGGGGAATCAGGGCAACTTTCACGCGCAGGTGAAGGACTTCATGGACATTTCTGTGGAAACAATGTTTGAGGATATTTCCCACGAAAAGACGGTAACGATTGAAAAGGATCATGGAAGAATTGAGACCCGAGAATATTATTTGATCAATGACCTTGATTGGTTGGAGAATCGGGAGGATTGGGTCGGTTTAAACTCAGTTGGAGTGGTCGTTTCCCAGAGGAAAATTCAGGGGAAAACGGCGACAGAAGCAAGGTTATACATATCTAGCTTGAAATCCGATGTAAAGCGATTTGCTGAAGGGATTAGAAGTCATTGGGGCGTTGAAAGTATGCATTGGACTTTGGATGTGTCATTTCAGGAAGATCAATGTAGAAAGAGGATGGAAAAATCACCTGAGAACTTTGCGATTATCCGACATTTTGTGCTCAACCTTCTTAAGAAGGAACAGACATACAAAGGAAGCATTATCAGAAAGCAGTTTCGGGCAGCGCTAAATGAGAGCTACCTCGAAAAAGTCCTTCAATGCGAACTAAAGTAAGCGTTTGCCCTGCCCCCTGCTCTAAAAACAGAGAAAAGGATACTCCAAACAGGACGCAGCAACAACCCAGCGAGAAGGTATTTGATCTGATGAATCCCTGGTTTGACCTTGGGAGCCAGCCCAAGCGGGTTTTCCAACCCTAATGTGCGGATTATTTTCTTTATGGAGGAAAGCTCCATCAGACACCCCATGGTTTGTCTTGTCTGTTTCGATTCGATTTTCGGCGTATCCATAGGGAATTCAAGACATGGATTTGGAGAACTAATTCCTGGTCCAATGATATCTCATTTCACCAAAGATTTGAAATCCTTGATTGGAAATTATCTTGTTGAAGCCGCGATTTGACATTTGTTGAATTTAATACTAGTCTGTCTGCGTCACCGTATGAATCGCATCGATAGCAACCGCATCGTCATACTGAACATTTCGCATTCAAGATATGTCCGGCGGTTCTGCCTTTTTCAATTATTTATGATCGCCGTTTCAATGTTTCTGGGGGCTTTTTGGGGGTGTCTTTCCGAATGTTGTTTGTTTCACTCCCATCAAACGATGGTTTTCCAAGCCGAGCAGCATCAGGAATCCGAAAGCCACCATTTTTGCACATCTCTAAGTTGCGGTTTCGGTACGTTGTTCATCAATCAAGGAATTTTTTATTTGAATCTATTAGCGATTTCGGAAAAAGCTGATAAAACCGGCATATTCTTCGATTTCAAAATTCTTCCCGAAGATATTTTCAGACCTCCGATTTCCTTCGTTGTCGGGTAAAAAACACCAATCAATCTGACAACGGAGGTCGACTTTGCTTTTTCAAAGATTATGTTTCCTTTTGTTATTCCTTGTTTTTTCTTCCCAACTTGATGCTTTGACTCTGGCGGAAGCCCTAAAACTGTCGTTCGCGCATTTGGCGATGCGAACAGCCGATCTGGAAGTCTCGAAAACACATGTCGGTTTGAAGGATATCGGAAAACATCCGCGGGATGGTTTGGCAGTGGAAATCGAGAATTTCAGCGGTAGAATGAAAGGATTTTCCGAATCCGAAGTAACATTGGCTTGGAAACGTCCGTTGCTGAACGGTCGTCAAACCAAAGTCAAAAGGGATTTTGCCGAGCTTGCAATCGCGGCGGCCGGTCTTGAAAAAGAACGCCTGCGATGGGAGATAAGCGCGAATGTACAAGCATCTTTTCATAAAGCATTGAGTATGTTTCAACTTCTGGAAAATGCCAGAGAAGTTGCTTCGATTTCCGGTGCATTTTTAGCAATCGCGAAGGCGCGCGTGGAAGCCGGCGCGGGCCCGGGGCGGGAAATTTTGAAAGCGGAATTGGAATTCAATAGAGCGGCTTTGGATGTGAAGCGTCTCGAAGGAAAGGCGGCGGAAGCCATAACCTCGCTGACGCGTGAAATCGGCGTCGAGAATCTGCCGGAGACCAATTTAGTCGGCACCTTAATTGTGGATATCGATTTGCCCGAGATTTCGAAATTACAAGCTAATATATCGACTTTTCATCCGTCCGTTCGCGCCGTCGATCTGCAACTGCATGATGCGACTCTCAAGCAAAAACAGTTGAAAGTTGATACACGGCCGACTTACGACATCGAAGCCGGCATCAGGAATTTCCGTTCCGATGATAGTCACGCCTTTATTTTCGGAATAGAAACCACGCTTCCGAACAGGAAAGCTTTCGTGGGCGCTGTCGAGGCGTCGGCGATTGAAAAAGACCGTCTCTTGATTGAAAAAGAACGTGTAATACGCGAGATTTTTCAGCTTCTGGATGAAGAGGTGAAGAAATTCTTCGCCAGTCGACAAACAGCCCGCGATTTGAACTTAAAAATAATTCCGGCTTCGGCAAAGGTGCTCGATATGGCCTTGGAAGGCTATCGACTGGGAAAAACCGATCAGTTGGTGGTTTTGGAAGCCCGCAAGGCGCATGCTGAGGTGTTGCGGGAATTGCTGTTCGCCGTTTCGGACCTTTACGAAGCCGTTGATTCGATCGAGAAGCTTTCCGGCATTTGCCTTGTCGGTGAGCATCATTGAGCGAAAGGGAAAAAATTTTATGCTTTCGGCATGACCAAAAGCATTTTTCAAATGGAGAAATAACGATGTTTATAATGACTTTTTTAACCAAATCAACTGCAAAGCAGCAAAAAACACGGACTTTCCCAACCAAATGTATTCTTGCGATCTTGCTCTTTTTGTTGCCGGTTTTCACGGTTTTTTCCGGTGAACCTGAGACCAAGGCGGTTGCCCCTGCAGAAAAAGAAGCTCATGACCGAGATTCCCATGTTGTTGGGGAGAAAGCCCATGATGAGCAGGAAAAAGGCCATGACAAGAAAGAGACCCTCGACGATGGGGACGGCGCAAAAACTCTTGCCGAGAAATTGCAGGGACCATGCGAACATGGAGTTCCCATTATCAAATGTGATAAATGTCGCTTTGAAGTCGGGGCGGTCAAGCTTTCCTCAACAACTCAGGCGCTTGTTAAATTCGAAACGATCCAAACAAGCCCGGCGCCGAAAACCATTGATCTGGTTGGGGAATTGATGCTTGATGAAAATCACAAAAGGGTGGTTACTTCCAGAATATCCGGGCGTCTGGCGTCATTAACCGCCACGATAGGCAGTAGCGTCAAGAAAGGCGCCGTTGTTGCTGTTGTTGAAAGCGGAGAACTTGCTCAAGCCTCTCTGGATTACCTCAAGCGTCTTTCCGAGCTTGCGTTTACTGAAAAAAAGCTTTCGCGGACCAAGTTGTTGTTCGAGAAAAAAATCGGCGCGGAACAGGACGTACAAGAAGCACAATCGGCACGGGACCTGGCCGATCTGGAAACGGCAAATGCCCGCGATCGTTTGAAGATCTTCGGTCTTACGGAAGGCGACATCGATCGGATTAGAAAAAATCGCAACGATTCGCTTGCCCAGGGCAAAATTTCTCTTAAAGCCGCGATGGATGGGACGGTCATTCAACGTGACGGCGTTACCGGTGAAATCATCACGGGAGATCGTAAACTGCTTATCATCGCGAACATCTGTCATCTGATCGCGATAGGCCAAATTCACGAAAAACAGGTTGGTGAGGTCTTGTCTACCTTGGCCAGGAGTAAAATTCCCGTTGAAGTGACGGTTGAATCGTTTCCTCTGAAAACATTTTTCGGCGAACTGATTTCAGCGGACACACAAATGCTCGAAGAGACACGAACATTACCGGTTAGAATCGAGATTCAAAACCATGATTTCCTGTTGCGGCCCGGAATGTTTGCCAAAATTCGCTTGTTTCTTGAAACATCTCAAAATCAAACGCTTCTTCCGACTTCCGCGATCATGGACGATGAGGGAAGCAGGTTTGTTTTCAAGCAAATGGAATCCAACTTGTTTCTGCGGCAACCGGTGGTGGTAGGCCGGAAAATCGGCGATAAATGCATTATTCAAAGCGGTGTTGTTGCCGGTGATGTGATCGTTGTCGAGGGTGCCTTTCTTTTGAAGTCCGACGTGCTTCGAGAGAAAATGGGCGCCGGTTGCGCTGATTAGGAGCACCCGACCATGCGACGATTTTTCCCTCTTTTATTGCGTTATTCCCCTTTGGCCGTAGTTTGCACCTGTCTGTTGGTTGCTGCCGGAATCTGGGCTTGGAATAACCTTCCGATTGATGCATATCCGGATGTGACGAATATTCAAATAACCATTCTTACCAAAGCCCACGGTTTATCGGTAAGTGACGTGGAGCAGCAGATTTCATTTCCCATCGAGCAGAAAATGTCGGGAATGAAGGGCATAATACAAGTAAGGTCCTTATCCAAATCAGGGCTATCTCAGGTAGCGATTGTCTTCGAAGATGGTACCAATGCTTATTTTGCCCGACAACTCGTCTTTGAGCGTCTCCAGGAAACGAAAGAAGAACTCCCCCCAGGCATCGAGCCTGAAATGGCGCCGCTAAGCACAGGGCTTGGAGAAATCTTTCAATATACCCTTGAGAGCGAAAAACATTCCGACATGGAACTGAGGACGCTTCAGGATTGGGTGGTTGCGCCGCGTTTGCGGCCGATTGCCGGTGTCAGCGAGGTGAACAGTTTTGGCGGTACCGTCAAGCAATATCACGTGTTGGTTGACCCCGAGCGGCTGCAAAAACTGTCGTTGACCTTGCAGGATGTGGTTGAAGCCGTTGAAACCAACAATGCCAATGCTTCCGGAAAGTATCTGTCACGGGGGTGGGAACAACTGAATGTTACCTCCGTCGGCTTGTTTTGCACCCCGGAGGACATCGGAAAGATCGTTTTAAAAACGAAGGACGGTATTCCGATTCGCGTTCAGGATGTTGCCGAAATCGCCGTCGGCCATGAAACACGCCAAGGAGCCGTGACCCGCGATGGTAAAGGCGAAGCGGTTGCCGGAATGGTCATCATGCTGCGGGACTCGAATTCGAAAGTGGTTGTCGATGCGGTCAAAAAAGCGGTTCCGGATATTCAGAAAAGTCTTCCGGAAGGCGTGAAATTGAATGTCTTTTACGATCGAACTTATCTCATTAAAGCCTGCATTAAAACCGTCATGGATGCCACGGCAGAGGGTGGATTCTGCGTCATCTTCGTTTTGTTCCTTTTTCTTGCCGAACTTCGGACAGCTCTTTTGGTGGTTTTATCTCTCCCTTTGACATTCCTGTTCACGTTCATCGTCATGCACTATTTTGCAATTACGTCCAATCTTATGAGTTTGGGCGGCCTGGCTTTTTCCGTCGGCATGGT
>Ga0074199_1001537_pt1 | contig 19266 bp, 17 predicted proteins | sample EPASupsiteSAE347_FD_64528 | JGI IMG/M metagenome (GOLD analysis project Ga0074199, IMG submission 64528) | Bioremediated contaminated groundwater from EPA Superfund site, New Mexico - Sample SAE3-47 | ecosystem: Environmental > Aquatic > Deep subsurface > Groundwater > Contaminated ...
TTTTATAATCTCATCAAATTCTCCTAATTCTAATTTTTCAAAATCAACTAGAAATGACCAGAGACTGGCACCTTTGGCGATATAGGGTTGAATTTCCTCAAGATACCAGATCCATATAACCTTGCAATCTTTTTCATCTTTTTGCTCGATATTCATCCATTTTCTTAAAGGTCCTTTATTTAAAGCGCCTAACGGTTCAAAGGTTACTATGACCTTTTTAATTGGCAATCTCTTACCGCAGATATGATATGCCTTCATGATCTTGGGGATATATTGCTCAAAACTTGTCAATTGATTAATGCCTTTGTTTAATTGACGTATGCAACCCTTTGCACTTTCTGAGGCATTTAAACCTTGTTCGTAAATTTCTTGAGAATATTTAGTGGCCTTGCACTCCAGCAAGATAACTCCTTCCTCGCAAAAGATAACCCAATCAGGAATTTTGATATGCTGACCTTTGGGTGGTCGAAGATTAGGACGAATTTCGTTCTCAGATATAACTTTGCCAGGGAGATTATACCATTGTAGCAAATCATTTACATAATGTTCGAAAAGTAAGCCAAATGAATCAGAAAATTTATTTTTCCCAAATGCGTTAAAGAGCTGATAGTATAAGCCCGTAGTAAATCTATAGGCCAACAGCTGAGGGACGGGGGCAATAAATTCATCATATCTAGCCAATCTTTTAGCATCACCATAATTCAAACGGATTAATGGGTAATCAAATAGAGGATTAAATTTGTATGTTTTTAGATAATTCTTGATATATACATTGTTAGCACATATTTTCCTAAATGTCAGAGAATTAACAGAAATGAGGTCTAAAAAAGTCATAATAGTATCATCCCCAGGTATTGGCAACTTTTGTCTGCGTGCTACATCAAAGTACTCGCGATTCATAGGTCCTGGTTGTTGAGATCCACAAAACACCATAAAACCCAATTTAATAAAGTCAAATAGGGATAAGCCAAATTTCTCTTCAAATTTAGAGGCTACAATATCTCTAATAAGATCTGGTGTATCACGTTCTTTAATTAGTTCTCCATAAATATAAAATGTCCTGCCCCACAAATTATGAGGTTGTATATTCCATCTGACCTGGCTACCAATTTTTCTAAGAAGAAGAGATGCAAAATCATCATTAGTATGTTGTGATCGCCCCTCGAATTCGGGGTCGTATAAGGAACAACTAAATATCATATTGAGAAAGTATAAAAAATCTCCGTCAAATATTGGACTCCAACCTCCAGCAATATCTGAGTTCAAGATTACATATTTTGACATTATTCCTGCAATAGCTGTTAATGGAAACAGTTTATTTGATTCTTGATGTTCTAATAGAATATCATGAATTTTTATTAAAAACGAATGCAATTCATAATACGATAGCCTTCTATTTATCTTAGTATCCAATTCGATAAAATCTTGAATTGAATTTATACAATTTTCAGGGTTTGCTCTATAAGGCATAACACGCAAGTCTCCCAGGTCAATTATGCCTTGGTCATCCATAGTTTCCTCCATTTGCGCAAAGTTTTATAGACTTTTTGCATAGTCGTTATATAATAGGTCCCTGCTTTGTATGCAGTTGCTGCGGTTAAGCGGACGCGATTCCGATGATGTCCGAAAAGATCGAGTAAGTTCCTTAAGCGCCTGAAACAGTGTGCTCCTAATTGAAAACGCTTTCCCGTTTCTTCCTTGAAATGGGCAATCCTGCCCGGCCCACCTGGCCACGTGCCCCCAGGCCCGCCCGCGCGTGCGGGGGGACGCGGGAGCGCGACCAGGTCGGACGCATTCTTCCATGGAGCCTCAGGCTTAATATACAACTTGCAGCGCAAGAATAATCTGGCTGGCAGGGTGATCGTGAAAGCGATATTTGAAAATAATGTCTTGAAGCCTCTTGATAAGCTGGACCTGTTGGACGGAGAAGAGGTAGAGATTGAACTGACGAAAAAGAGCATCTTTGGCCTCTTGAAAGGATGGAAGATCGACACACAATCTCTAAAGGACGAACTGAAGAGAGATCGATGGCTAGACGATTACTGCAAAGCCTTATGAATATATGAATGCCCAATATTTAGCAGAGGTTTTGTAGATGGCTCATCCCATTGGACTGGGGCTGGTACTGGAAAGCGAAGATGCGAAAGAGTTCCTGGAAGATTTCAGAAATCCAAAGGCAACCAAGGAACAGGTAGTGATGTTCAAGGAAGCCATCAAGCTCTACAAAGAGCATCCGTTCTAATTCGCTATGATTACATTTTCGTTAATCTTCTGACAGATCACTTTTGCAAAGTGCTCCTCATCTCTCTCTGCTGCATTGAACACTCTGCAAGAACGCGGGCAAGATCACCCAGCCGCACGGGTTTGCTTATATAGTCGTCCATGCCGGCCTCGATGCATCTCTTCCGGTCTCCCTCAAGAGCGTGCGCTGTGACCGCAATTATATGAGGCAATCCATTTTTCCAGCGTTTGCGAATGGCCTTTGCCGCTTCAAATCCGTCCATCTCCGGCATCTGCAAATCCATGAGGACCACGTCATAGTTCTGGCGCACCAAAGCCTGCAAAACCTCCCTGCCGTTGGCTGCCACATCTGCTCTCAGACCCAGCTTCTTGAGCATGAGCAGGGCAACCTTCTGATTCACCAAATTATCTTCTGCTAACAAGAGCTTCAAATGATCCGGAATATCATACGGTAAACCGACATCCTGGGGCTTCTCTTGCATCTGCAAACATTGATCAGGCGTCGCCGCATCAGCTATTATTGTGAAGGTAAATGTGCTTCCCTTGCCAACTTCGCTTTGCGCCCAAATGGTCCCACCCATAAGCCTTACCAGCTTCTTGCTGATGGCTAGCCCTAAACCCGTTCCGCCATACTTGCGGGTGGTAGACATATCCACCTGGCTAAATGACTGGAAGAGACTGTGCATGCGATCCAGAGGAATGCCGATCCCAGTATCACTAACTGAGAAGAACAGCTTTGTCCTTCCATTCTCCAGGCTTTCGCTTGATACATGCACAGATACCTCACCACGGTCTGTAAACTTAATCGCATTGCTGAGGAGGTTTATTAATACCTGGGAAATGCTGGTGACATCTCCCAGCAGCCTCTTAGGGATATTGGTATCAATATGATAATAAAAGTGAATGTACTTCTCTGCGGCAATGGGTGTGAGCAAATCCATTGCATCTTCAATGCATTTGCTCAGTTCGAAGGGCTGCTTTTCTATCTCTCTTTTGCCTTCTTCGATCTTGGTGAAGTCCAGGATATTGTTGATAACGGACATGAGGACATCACCACTGCTACGCACTGTTTCCAGGTAGTCTCTTTGATCCGGCTCTAGAGGTGTATCAAGAAGTATTCCCGTCATACCTATGATGGCGTTGAGGGGAGTCCTGATCTCATGACTCATGTTAGCTAAAAACTCGGATTTGGCGCGAGCCGCGGCTTCCGCGTCTTCTTTAGCCGCGCGAAGAGCCTCCTGCGCCTTTTTGCTTTCAGTTATATTGCGCACTGATTCAATGGCGCCGGTGATATTGTTTTCCGAATCGTAAAGCACGGTCGCACTCCCCTGCAAAAAAGCCTCGCAACCTCTCATATTGGGCATGAAGGCTTCTCTATATAAACTACCGTCTTCCTGTCTCACCAGGTTTTCGTAAAGACTATCGATGGTCCAATCCTTTCTGCCCCACTCGTCATATTTATCCAGTGATGCCTTATTATATTCAATCACGAGATCGGCCAGCATCGGCCGACGTTTACCATAAAAAGGAAGTGCATACTCATAATCGCCCTTTCCCAGCATCTCTCTGGCTGTAATGCCGGTCATAATCTCGATTGCCCGATTCCAGGCTATGATTTTACCCTGCCTGTCAATAACAAAAGTAGCATCCGGCAGGAAATTAATGATATCCGCCAGGCGATGCTCTGAGTCTTTTAGCGCATCTTCAGCATCTTTTCGCGCAGTTATGTCTCTTATGGATTCAATAGCCCCAATCAATTCTCCCTGGTCATCGCGAAGAGGAGATGCCGTAGCCCAGATATAAGTCCTCTGTCCACCCAATAAAAAATGTGCATCTGATTCTGCAAATAGTGTATCTCCCTTTTTTTCTACATAACGATATTGAGACCTTGTGTCCGGATTTTCGTCATATATCAAGTCGACCAGAATCGGTCGTTGCTCTCCATAAAAGGGAACTGAGTATGCATAGTCGCCTTTGCCGATTATATCCTGTTTTCTAACGCCGGTAATCTCCTCTATAGCCCGGTTCCAGGCAATTACTTTCCGGTTCTTGTCTATAACGAAAGTAGCATCAGGCAGAAAGTCAATTATGTCCATAAGCTGGCGACGAGTGAGATTCGCAACTTCATCAGGGCCATAGCCGGTCTTTACTTCCTCGCAAATGAGCTGATTTGCTCCATTTTCCTGCTTGATGGTTGCAAATTTTATAGTCTTTTTCGTCCCATCCTTGCAGGTTACCTTAAACGTCCGGCATCTTTTGACGCCAGCTCCAATTTCATTCATGTCATTGATCCAGGTAGCTATGGCGAACCTTCGATAATCCGGATCAGGATAGGCTCTCTTAAACCATTCTTTTCCGCAAGAGATCTCCTGCGGATCATAGCCGAAAATATCAATAAATTTTGGGTTTATGCTGCTGAAGGTTCCATCTTTTTCTATAATGGCAATGGCCAGAGGAGCATTCTCAATAATGCTGGCGATGTTACGACTGCAATCTTCCAGCTCTTCCAGGCCGACTCTAAGGCGCTCTATCATTTCGGAAACGGCCTGACAGGTCTGGCAGTTCTTTGCGATTGTGCCGTTCAACTCATTTAATGTGATGCTGACATCATTTATTTTATCGCTGAAGTAGCTGCCCATAACTAAGACACCAAGTTAGAGAAGAGAATTAACATCCTCATTAATATTCATTTCGATAGGCCTAATTTGGACTCAATAGTGACATCCTTATCCAGGCGATAATCGATGTGAATAGAGGTTATTATCCTCTGCACACCCATATCGGCCAGCTTTTGGTTTGCTTCTTCTATCACGTCAAAGAGCTGCTCAAAGCTGCTTGCCTCAACGGCTGTAGACATGGGTCCGGCAACGAATTTGATGCCGGACTGATTTAAAAGTTCATAAACAGCCTGCACATATTGAGAGGCGCTGGTTCCCGTGCCCATGGGGATGGTGCTGAAATCCGCTACGATCATAATAGTACATCAATCTGCAGATATAGAATAGTTTTGAAGAGCGAGAAGCTTCTTTGCTGATAAAACCGGATCTTCTGCCTCATAGACCGATCTGCCCACTATCAGATAACTTGCACCTGCCTGCAAAGCTGCACCGGCTGAGCCACCCTGGGCACCCACGCCGGGCGAGATAATGATGCGCTCTCCGATGATGGATCGGATTTGCCTAATTCTATCCGGGCGCGTGGCAGGAGCCACCACTCCGGCGGCTCCCACTTCTACTGCCAGCCGGGCCATCTTCTCTGCCAAGGGTGCCATAAACAGCTCTGCACCGGGGTGGCTCATCTCCGTGACTACAAAGAGATCGGCTCCGTGCTCTGCGGCGCTCTTGGCGCAGGCCTGCAAAGAGTCCTTTCCCGGGAAGGCCTGAGCGATGATTCCGCCCGCCCCAGCATCTAGCACCGCCTGACAGATGAGCCGGTTGGTGTTGGGAATGTCAGCTACCTTCAGATCTGCAATGACCGGCGCAAAAGCACTGATCTCGGTTACGATTCCTAGACCCGCCGAGAGGATAAGCGGATAGCCGATCTTGATGGCGTCGAAGTAATCTTTAAGCTGCAAAGCCAGTGAAAGCGCCTTTTCCCGGCTGGTGACATCAAGCGCCAGGATCAACCTTGTTTCTCTCTTCATGTGGTCAGCTTCCTATGTACTCTAAATGAAGCCGTCAATCAGTACCATTGCCTCTCGCAGATCGCCCACTACCTCGCGGCCGGATCGCTCCCCCTTGCGGTCTAAGAAGAGTGCATCCAGACCCGCCTCCAGGGGAGACTCATAATCGTAACTGTAATGATCGCCGATATGCAGAACCTCAAAGGGCTTGACACCCATGTGAGCGCAGACTGTGCCGTAGATCAGAGGCGATTTCTTTACCTCCCGGAAATCAGAGGTAGCGGAAAATATTTCTCTAAAGTAGTCCGACAGGCCGTCCAGCTCAAAGTCGATGAACTCGCGAGCAGCGTTGGAGGTCACTACCAGATCGTAGCTTTCGGAGAGATGATCCAGCACCTCCTGCACCTCAGGATAGGTCTCGATCTCGTCCTCGTACATCTGCAATAAATCTTCTTTACCCACCTTTAGCCCGAACTTATCGATCCAGTAGAGCAGGTCGTACCACTCCAAATGATCGCTGCCGACCTTCATGTACTCGCCGACCACGAAACTTCTGGCAACTGGAAAGTCCAGGCCGGTCTTTTCAGCATAAAGCATGGGCATGCCTTCCATCCAGACCTTGTCGACGAATCTAGTGTTAACCAGGGTGCCGTCCATGTCCAGGGATATGACGCGAATCATCTAATTCTCCGGTTGAATTGGTTTGAATCGCTCTATGGGTTATTATTCCTTTTGGGTCAAATTCTTCGATCGAATCTGATTTTTTTACGACAGCCGCAAAGTTTATATTCGTTATATGTCGTAGTACGTCGCATGCCGTAAATCAGATCAGTGGATAGGGGTGGGGGGGTGTGTGGAGCTTATTTGCCCCAGTTATTTGACTTCGGTCGCCTTCGGCGTTTACCGATGAATAGGGAGAGTTATTTCATGAAACGGAATAATAAGTTAGCGAAAGCTGGGTTTGTTATTGTGTTGATGGCCCTGGCAGTGCTGTGCGTTTCTGCGCTGGTAGAGGAAAACACCACGGATTACTGGGTAACAAAGGCCAAATATCTCATTATAAACGGTTCAACCGATGAGGCCATCGATGCATACGATCGGGCCTTGCAGATCGATCCCTCAAATGAGACCATATGGACCTGCAAAGCCCTGGAGCTTGCCATCTCAGGCAGAGATGATGAGTCGCTTCGGGCTTCTGAAAAGGCGCTTGGCATTCTGGATGAAAAATTGAAGGTGAATCCGCAGGATGCATATTCCTGGTTGAGGAAAGGCCGGGCTTTGAGCAGCCTGGGCAGGCAGAATGAATCCAACCAGGCTCAGGAGATGGCGGTGCAGATCTTCAATCAGAGCATCCAGAAGGACCCGGGGAACGTCAGCCTCTGGAGGAACATGGCTGAGTCACTCATGAATCTGGGCCGATGGGAAGAGGGTTTGCAGGCACTGAATCGGGTAATAGAGATCGATTCCAAGAACCTGGATGCCTGGGAGAGAAAAGGCGAGTTTCTTACATTATTGAGCCGGACCAATGAGTCTTTGCAGGCTTTTGACAGGTCTTTGGAACTAATACCGGAAAACGACACCAACGAGCGAGCGCTGGTCTGGATGGCCAAGGCCCAGTCACTCTCCTACGTGGACAGGAAGGAAGAGTGCCTGGCGGCTCTGGACAGGGTAACGGAGCTGGACCCGAGCTTTGTGGTGGCCTGGCGGACCAAGGGATATCTTCTGGCAGATCTGGACAGGCAAAATGAGTCTCTGGCCGCCTATGAAGAAGCTATCAAAATCGATCCTGCTTATGCTCAGACCTGGAGCGAAAAGGGCTCACAGCTTGCCCAATTAAAGAGATATAACGAATCCCTGCCCGCCTTCGATCGCTCCCTTGAGCTGACTGCAGAGACAGATCACAAAGAGCTGGCGGCAGTATGGCTGAGCAAGGGAGAGGCCCTGAATAAGACAGGCCGACCAAAGGAAGCCCTGGCTGCCTTCCAGATGTCTGTCAATGAATCACAAGCAGCTCTCCAGAGCGATGCCAACGACACGAGACTGCTGGAGCTGAAAGGCCGGGCGCTTCTCAAGCTGGGCAGGTACGTCGAGGCCATAAAGACATTTGAGCAGGCCATTGCGGCTGCCTCTCCCGGCTCGCTGAGTGCGCCGACGGTTTGGATTGGCAAGGGCGATGCGCTGCGGGCACAGGGAAGAAACCAGGAGGCATTAGTGGCTTACAATCAGGCTATCGATCTCAGTCCCATCTATCCCGATGCCTGGGCGGGCAGGGGCGAGGCCCAGAAAGCCCAGGGTCTGGTCACCGAGGCCAGCGCCTCGTTCTACGTGGCCAGGAAGCTGGGGTACAAGGAGTAATCCCGACTATTTTTTTGGATCTTAAATGAAAGCAAACGGAGAGTGGGTAATTGAAAAGAAGGAACGCCAGGAATAAGGCAAAAGAAGTAGAAGGGCCGTCAAAAATAGTAGTAGGATTAAAAATTGTTCTTGCTCTGCTGGCTCTGACAACGCTGTGCGTCTGTGCTGTGGCGCAGGAGATGACCGCAGAGGATTGGAGCAGGAAGGGCGAGGACGAGCTGTTCAACAACAGCTCCTTCGAGGGCGCTTTGCAGGCCTTTGATAAGGCCATTGATCTGGATTCCAGTAACGCTACCTTCTGGTTGAATAAAGCACAGGTGCATGAGTTCATGGGCGACAGAAGCCTGGCAGAAGGGGCCTATGAGGAAGCCCTGAACATCACAGACGAGGATCTGCAAAAGAATTCAGATGACGCAGACGCCTGGTGGAATAGGGGCGTGATCCTCGATTCACTTGACAGGCAGACTGAGGCCGGGAAGTCGAGGGAGAAAGCTGTCCAGGTTTACAGCCAGACTCTGGCCGATAGTCCGGCGGATGGAGAGACCTGGTTCAAGATGGCCGAGGTTCTCATCAGCCTGAACAGACGGGATGAGGCCATTGACGCCTACGAAAAATCCATCGAGACGAACAGCTCAAAGGCCGGCATGGCTGCCATCACCATCAGCCACCTCCTTGCAGAAGCAGGGAGGTACGACGAAGCCCTAAAGGCCTCAGACAGGGCCTTCAATCTGATAAGCCCGGACAATATCCAGGACAGGAAGCTGGTGCTGGGTATCAAAGGCAGCATTCTAACGGAGGCTGAGAGGCCAAAGGAGGCCCTGCAGGCATTCGATGAGGCCTTAAGGCTCGATCCCGAGGACAAGACATCCTTGATGTACAAGGCACAAGCTCTCAGTGACCTGCACAGGTATAACGAGTCGATAGAGGCCTATCAAAAGGTCACAGAGCTGAGCGCCAATGAGAGTAACTCCTGGATATCCAATGCCTGGATCGGCAAGGGCGATGCTCTGAATGCAACAGGCAGAAAGGACGAGGCACGGGATGCTTATAGATCCGCTCTGGAGAACAGAGAGTTGGAGATTCAAGCGAACCCAGAAGATTCCAGAGCCTGGGAAAGCAAGGGCAGGTCTCTTTTCAAGATGGGTGAGTACGAAGAGGCAATAGATGCCTTCAACAGATCCATAGAGGTCTCTCCAGGCCCGTATGCCATGTCCTCGGCATCAGATGCTGCCTGGGCGGGAAAGGGAGATGCGCTGCTCATGCTGGGCAGAAATGAGGATGCTCTGGAGGCCTACAGGCAGGCCATCGAGATTTTCCCACTCAATGGAGATGCCTGGCATGGCAAGGGCATGGCCTTGCAGGCCCTGGGCAAGAGAATCGAGGGCGACTGGGCCTTCCAGATGGCGGAGAAGCTGGGGTACAGGGAGTGACCCAGCTAACTTTTTGTAAATTTATTGAAAAATCATCATTGCCTCTCACCTTTGGGCAATGAAACAGGGAATGTGGGTGAAAAGATGAAATTAAAAGGAACCTTAAGAATTGAGAGGCCACTGTTGATAGCAGGAGCAGGATTTGCTCTCGCTATGCTGACATTGGCCGCACTCTGCATCGGCGCTGCAGCAGAAGACGAGAAAAGCGCAGACTACTGGTATGAAAAGAGCCTGGAGCTTTATAACAATGGATCTCTTGAAGAATCGCTTCATGCGATTGATAAGGCCATCGAGATCTATCCCCAGAACGCTACCCTCTGGGCCTTTAAAGCCTCTGGCCTGAACATGGCCGGGGTGATTACCCAGAACCAGAGCAAATTTGACGAATCCCTCCGGGCCTACGACAAGGCTATCGAGCTAGATCCTGGAAATACAACCCATCTTTTATGGAAAGGCTACACCTTCCGCCAGGCGGCTTACGGATCGCACGGAGTGGAGAGCACAAGAGCCTTTGAGGAAGCTCTGAAGGTCTTTGATAATGCCTTAAAGATCGACCCCAAATATGCACAAGCCTGGTCAGGCAAAGGCGTGATCTATGATGACCTGGCCATTTTCAATGACGACTTTGCCAGGTACAACGATTCCCTCGCTGCTCATAGCAAGGCACTCCAGCTTACGCCTGCCAACGATAGCAAAAATCTGGCGCAGGCCTATGAGGGAAAAGCTGTAGTCCTATCCCACCTGGGTCAGAGTCTTGCAGCCATTGGCCGGATGGATGAATCCAGGGCTAGGCTTGAGGAGGCTGTAGAAAACTATGATAAGGTCATCGAGTTGGATCCGGAATTAGTGGGCCAGGAGGCTTTGCAGAACCGGGCGGAAGTGTTGGACGAATTAGGAAAGCGAAATGAATCCTCAGAAGGCTTCGAGAAGGCCTTGGAACGCCTGAACAGGAGTATCGAAGAAAGCCCCACCAATTCAGGAGCATGGGTCAGCAAAGCATTCCTCTTCCGGGAGCTGGGCAGGCATGAGGCAGCGGTCGAGGCCCTGAACAATGCCACGCAAATCACCCCGGAATATGTGCTGGCTTGGGAAGTAAAGGGCGAGATTCTTTCAAACGAACTCGGCAGATATGACGAATCCATCGAGGCCTACGAACGCGCCTTGCTGCTGGATGCAACTGATACCAGAGCCTGGACCGGAAAGGGCGATGCTTTAAGGAGCTTGGGCAGGAACCGTGAAGCTGTGCAGGCTTACGAACGCGCCCTGGAGATCGAGCCCGATCGTGCCGCGGCCTGGTCTGGCAAAGGAGCAGCCTTGAGAAACATGGGCAGATACAATGAATCCATTCAAGCTTACGATGGGGCCCTTCATGCCATCGAGCAGAACCAGGCGTCCTCTTCAGTGTCTCTGGCCGAGGCAGATGCGTGGTTAGTGAAGGCTGAGGTGCTCGTTGCCCCGGACAGAGCCGAGGAGGCAGCCGATGCATGCAACCAATCCCTTCTGGCTTATGAGAAGGCTACCCAGATCGATCCTGAGTCTGCCAAGGCCTGGACTGGGAAGGGCAATGTCCTCCTGAGCCTGAAGAGGTATAACGAATCCATGCAAGCTTACGAGAAATCATTAGAAATCCTCAATCAGAGCATTGAGATGAATCCCAAAGACTCCGAGGCATGGTGGCTGATGGCTGAAAACCTGGACAATTTGGGCAGGAGCGATGCGGCCCTGGGGGCTTATGACAGGGTCATCGACCTGAACTCCTCAAAGGCTCTTGGAGCCTGGATAAGGAAATCCGACATATTCGTCTCGCTCGGAAAATATAACGAATCAATCGAGGCCTTTGACGGCGCTTTTAGCCTGCTGCCGACAGAGGATAAACAGAGCACCATGAACCTGTGGTGGACAAAGGGTATTACCGTCTACCACAACGCCTGGATCGCCGATGGCCAGATTATCAGGGTCACCTCAGCTTGGTACAACGAATCATCCGGAAATTTCGAGAACATCATGCTGGTCAACTCCGACTTCGCCACCATCTGGCATAACCCGACCAGAGGCAAGAGCGTCTCATCCGATGGAAAGCCCTTGGGCAAGAATGACGAGGCTCTGCAAGCCTGGAGCACCAACTGGGCACAGTACGGCTTCCCAGATGCCAAAGATGTGGGGCGTCAATGATGCTCCTGCATATTTTTTCGAGGCCTAGGAGTTAGGCTCCATGGTGGTGTACCAGAACGATGGACTCCTCGCCGGAGCCTGCAACTGAGATGATCCAGAGCCTTGGAAAAGTGCTACATTGCCAGCTTATCGTTTTTTTTGTTGCGGATAAGCGGGGTATGAGGAATGATCGCAGATTCAAATATTAGTAGAGGACGATGTTAATGAAAACAAATATCGCTTTATTACTATTGTCGTTAGCAGCATTATTAGTGACACTTTGCACCAGTTTAGGTGCAGAGAGCAGAGCAGACTCCTGGCTGGAAAAAGGCCAGGAACTGGGCAGAAATGGCTCTTACGAAGAGGCTGTCAAAGCTTACGATAACGCTCTGGAGCTTGACGAAACGAATGCAGAAGCGTGGCTTCGCAAAGGCACAATCCTCAGCCTTTGGGCCGGTTCGATAAATGATGAGGGCCTTTATGAGGGTGCCTTCAAGGCTTTTGATAGGGCGATTGAGCTGGACCCCCAGCAGACGATGGGCCGGCTGGTCAAAGCCAACTCGCTGCTGAATCTGGGCAGATATAACGAGTCCTTAAATATTTTGGATGAAGCTATAAAGACCGCTTCGCAGAACTCCGAAAAGGCTCAGATTTGGTTTGAGAAGGCTCATCTTTTTGCGGAACAGGGCAACTACAATGAGACCACGAAATCCCTAGAAATGGTCTTTGAGCTGGCCCCGCAAGATATTGATCACTTGATCAACGGAGGCGTTCTGCTCTCGGCAGTCCTGGGCAGAAACGATGATTCCCTCAAATATTACGAAAGAGCCATCCAGATCGATCCCGACAACAAATTGGCCTGGATCAACAAAGCCAACGCCCTCGTGAGGTTAAACCGGACAGGCGAAGCCACTGGAGCCTACCAAGAAGCCCTGAAGATCACCAACAAAAGCCTGATGGCCGATCCCGAAGACTCGGACCTGTGGGCAGAAAAGGGGCTGTTGCTACACAACATGGGCAACTCTGAAGAGGCAGTCAAAGCATTTGCCAATGCCACCCGTATCGATCCTGGGGATGAGCCCTCCTGGAAGATGATGGGTGTCCTTCTTGCCAGCGAGCTGCACAGGTATGATGAGGCTGCCCAGGCGTTTGACGGAGCCCTGCAAGCAAATCCCGAAGATGGTCAGGTATGGAGCCTAAAAGCTGATGCCCTGAAAGCGCTGGGCAAGAGCGCCGACGCGGAGGCTGCCTATGCCCGAGCCAAGGAGTTGGGATATAAGGGCTGACCATTTTTTTTTAAGCTCAAATATAGATTCCTTTGAGTCCGAAAGATGCTTGTATCTCCTGCTCGTCTTTAGAGTCATGCGCAATTTCATCGTCGTCGGCCACAAGGCCACCACCACTCCCAATTTCTCCCTGGAAGACATCCCAGGCACATCCGGCCGCCTGGACATTCTATGCCGGGCAGTCACTGCTGCCTTCGTCATCTCGCACGGCATTCGAAAGGACGTCTGCGTCTATCTGGTCCTCTTGGGCGGGGAGATTTCCAAGACGATTCAGCTTCGGGGCGAGACGCTTCGTCATCTCAACCCGGACGAGCGCACCACTGCAGCTCTGCTCAAGAAAGCCCTGGCCGTGCCGGCCACGCCGCAGTGGGCCATGTCCACTTCCGGAATCTTTGTGCGCACCGGCGGCCTCGGAGAGCTGCTGGCCGATCTGAAAGATGCAAAATTGATCTACCTGCGCGAGGACGGGGCTGATATTCGCGGCCTTGAGGCAAACGGATTTGCTGGCGAGACGGCCTTCATCCTGGGGGACCATACCGGCATGACGCCTGAAGAGGAGGCTCTGATTGAGCAGTCCGGGGCCAAGGTCGTCTCTCTGGGGCCGACCAGCCTGCACGCCGATCACTGCATAGTACTCTTAAACTGGTTTTTGGACACCAACGTATTTATTTTTAACATGTAGGATTACGAAGGACGAAACGAGATGTCCCCATCCTTCAGGGTGATCCTGCATCTTTTTGCCGATCTCACCATTTGTAGTTCCAGCCACTGCGCTTTCCAGTGCAATCACTTTCATCGCCTCACCTGGCGTTTTAGCGAAAGAGATCGCGAACCTAAATCTTATTCAATTTCTGTTGAATTAGCGGCAAGTATTAAATAGTTTTATAACGCTTAATAGTTATATTATGACCGAATTCGTCAAAAAAAGTACCGAACCGCAAAGCTTTGATCTGATGAGCATTCTTTATGAACATACATGTGATGCGGAGGATGACCGCGATTGCAGTATCATGAAACACTTAATTCTGGCCGAGATACGCCGATCAAATGCACCAGCCTGGGTGGCTGTGGAGCTTGAGAAAAAGCTGGAATGCAAAGGATGCTACAATGCCTTGGCCAAGAGATCAGTCGTTTATCCTGTGTGCCTAGCTCGGGATAAATTCTTGGCTGACTCCAGAGGATATAAGCCGGATAATCGGACAAATCCTCTAGAAGCGTAAAGCTGTTTGATGAACAGCCAGAGTGATGACTTATTTTTTCGCGCATTTTATAGATATTTCTATGAGCGCTGCATGACTAGAGACACTTTTGTCTCTTTAGAATCAGTTTTGCTCACCTGATGATAGTAACCTTTAATTACTGGATTGACGTAGACATCATAGCTGCAATAAAATTAAAAAACCGGGAACGAGGAAAATCTTATGTGTCAGATGGAAACGCAGATGGGAAAACATATGGAAATGATGCATCAAATGTGCGGGAGCGATGGCGGTTTTCCGCTTATCGGAGACAAGATGCCGAGGATGGAAGTGAAGACAACCCATGGCATGATGACCTTGCCTGATGCCTTCGCTGGAAAGTGGTTTGTGCTCTTTAGTCATCCTGCAGACTTTACACCGGTCTGCACAACGGAATTTGTGGCCTTTGAGAAAAGGCGAGAGGAATTTGAGAAGCTCAATTGCGAACTGATCGGCCTGTCTATTGATCAGGTCTTCTCCCATATGAAATGGACCCAGTGGATTAAAGAGAATCTTAAGGTAGAGATCAAGTTTCCTATCATTGCCGACGATCAGGGGAAAATTGCTCAGAGAATGGGCATGATCCATCCCGGGAAGGCCAGCAACACGGTGCGAGCTGTCTTCATCGTCGACCCGGAGGCAACCGTTCGTTTGATACTTTTCTATCCCCAGGAAGTAGGAAGGAATATGGATGAAATCGTGAGGGCTGTGAAGGCTTTGCAGGTTGTGGACAAGAACAAAGTAGCAGCTCCCGCCAACTGGCCCAACAATGAGCTTATCGGCGATCAGGTGATCATTCCACCTCCTGGAGATGAAAAGACGGCGGCTACCAGGAAGACGGGTGGCAACATGGTCTGCGAAGACTGGTGGTTCTGCCATCGGAAGCTGTAAATGAACAGCACCGGCGAGTGCGGTGTAGATTAATCGAATCCAAGATGCAGAACACTATTTTTTTAAAAAAATTGAGTGAATCTTCCATGCAAGAGTGAAAGATTCATTTCCAGATCCGCCAACGGAAGGTTTAAGAAAGTGATATCTTTTATCATAGTATTATCTCTGCCATCATCACCAATCAATGCTACTGAGCCCAATTTGAGATGATTTGAAATGTCCCTGGTCATTGCACTGGCTGCCAGCCGGGAGGCTGTAATTGGAGCCGACAGGCGGGCCATCGCTTTTATAGGTTCCTGTCCCAAGTTAGAAGAGGAGCTTTACTCCGGGCTGATCAAAAATGACCAGCAACTCCAGGACAGAGCCAGAGAGCTTGATGCCGCTTTGCAGATAACCAACAGCAAGGAGAAGGTCTGGAAGCGGGGGGATCTGCTGGTGGGGGAGGTCACTGAGATCTCTCTTGAGCTTTGCAGGCGGCGGCGAATTTACCTTGCACCCGGATCCAGCCTGCAGGTAGACATCACAAATAGCGAGGCGAGGATCAGAGCCTGGGATGGCGTAGGGTGCACAGTCTTTGGCAACCGCTTCACCCAGAAGCTGGCCTACGATGAGGTTGGCCGGGCGGGCAGAAGGGTGAACGAGGCCCTAATCAAGAGCATTCTGGTCAAGGCAGGGGAGAGTTCGGCATCAGTAAGCCGGGAATGCACGGTTCTGCATAGCGATATCAAGCAGTCCGATCCCAAAGCCGCTCTTCTAAAGGCTCTGGAGGAGGACTGCAAAGAGAGTGGCTGGAGGCTATGCGCTCTGCAGTGATACTGGCTGGCGGTAACGGCCGCCGCCTGGGTGCGGAAAAGGCGCTCCTGGAGTTTGAGAACAGGCCACTGATCTGCTGGACGGCAGAGAAGCTTTCCCTTGCTGTGGATGAAGTAGTAGTAGTAGCGCGGGATGAGGCCCATGCCGAGCGCCTGCAAGAGATAATCACGAATTTTGCTCTCCAGCCTGCGCCAGGAGTCATCTTCACCTGGGATCGCGTAGCGGGATTTGGGCCGGTAGCCGGCCTCTCTGCCGGGATGGAGAAAGCCCGTGGAGACTTTGCCTTCGCCACGGGATGTGATTTGCCTTTTTTAAACCCCCAGGTTATCGAGCGACTCTTTGAGTTGGTCAATGAAGATGAGGCGGGCTATGATGCGGCTGTGCCAGTGCAGCCTAACGGATTTTTCGAGCCGCTTCACTGCGTTTACCACCGGGAGAAGATGCTCTCTGCCTGCGAGAGTGCTCTGCAAAGAGCTGAGCGCAGAATTCATGCGCCGCTACAAGAGCTGCGTGTCCGGCGGATTCATGTAGATCTGCTGCGCCCCATTGACACGGATCTTCTCAGCTTCTTTAATCTGAATACCAGAGAAGATCTGGAAGAGGCCAGAATGCTCTGGCCGGATGGCAAAAATAGCAAAAAGCACCAATATCTTTGCAAACATAAATGCAGTGCTTCAGACGTAGTGCTTTAGGATCTGATAAATCGTATAGACTACCACGACAAATAGCACAATGCGCATCAGCCACCAGAAGGTGTTCCAGAGAATCACGGCAGTTAAAACGGCCAGCAGTATCAGGACCAGATTCTTCTCGCGGCTCAAGGCCGGGCGCGGCAGGCAAAAATTACGCCTTTGCATGCCTAACCCATCAACAACGGTAGTATTAATTGTTTTTCCTTTGAACATGAACCATGAACCAAAAGCATTATACATCCCCATTCCTCTGTGAGGGTGGTGAATGTGCATTGGATAAGCTTGAGCTGGTGATGAGGAATACTGAAGAGATCGTGACGGTAGATGAACTTAAGGGCCTTTTGGAGCAGAGCCATAGGCCGCGTGCTTACGTGGGCTATGAGACGAGCGGCAAGGTGCATCTGGGCCACATGCTCACTGCCAACAAGCTCCTGGACCTGCAGAAGGCAGGCTTTGACGTCGTTGTCCTCTTAGCCGATCTGCATGCCTTCCTCAATGAGAAGGGCACCCTGGAAGAGGTGCGCAAGATTGCGGACTACAACCGGGACTGTTTCATGGCCCTGGGCCTGGACCCGGAGAGGACGCAGTTTGTTTACGGCACAGACTATCAGCTCAAGCCGGACTATATGCTCAAGATACTGCAGATGGCCAGGAACACTACCCTCAACCGCGCCAAGCGGAGCATGGACGAGGTCAGCAGGAATGCGGAGAATCCCATGGTCTCCCAGATGATCTATCCGCTCATGCAGGCCATCGACATCGCTGATCTCAAAATCGACCTGGCGGTAGGCGGCATCGACCAGAGGAAGATTCACATGCTGGCCCGCGAGGAGCTGCCGCGGCTTGGATTGCCTGCGCCGGTGTGCATGCACACGCCTCTCATCGCCGGCTTGAACGGGGAGAAGATGTCCTCCTCCAAGGGAAACAACATCGCAGTGGATGAGCCGGCTGCCGACGTCGAGAAGAAGATCAAGAGCGCTTTTTGTCCGGCCAAGGTGGTGGAGAACAATCCAGTGCTGGCCATCTGCAAGTACCACGTCTTCCCCAGGATTGAGGCAGGGATGACCATCAAGAGGCCGGCCAAGTTCGGCGGGGATGTCTCTTATCAGAATTACGAGGCAATGGAAGCAGACTACGTGAACGGGGCTTTGCATCCCATGGATCTCAAGAAGGCCTGCGCAGAGAGCATGAACGAGATACTTGCGCCGGTGAGGGAGAAGATGGGGCAATAGAATATATTTTTTTATGTAATTTGGTAAGTAGGAGTATTAGAATGGTGACCAATGAGTTAGATTCTACATTTGAGACGGATGCACTTCCAGAAGATATAACTCATGATATTTTAAATAGAAGAAAATTCATAGAAACTCTAGCCACTAAAATCTCAGAATTCAAGGATTCCAATTGCTTAATAATTGGAATACATGGCCCATGGGGTTCAGGAAAGTCTACATTTATAAAATTCCTTGAGTCAGAAATGATTAAAAAATGCGATGATATGGTCATTGTGCATTTTAATCCGTGGAATTTTTCTAGCTTAAATCAACTAGTCACAATGTTTTTTAAGGAATTAAAATTCGCCATACGCAAAGGAAAAAGCGCACGAGATATTACTTCAGTGATTGGCAAAAAAATGGAAATCTTAGGAAAAATACTTGCTCCTCTCGAAGCAATACCTCTCGAAGCAATCCCATACATTGCATTACTATCCCCCGGTCTCAAAAAATTTCCCTCAGCGTTAGAGAGGGCTGGATCAGGAATTAGGCAGGTGGCTGAACAAGATCCGACCGACTTGAAGAAGGAACTCAATCAGCTTTTGGCAGAGTATGGGAAAAAATAATAATATTAATAGATGACATAGACAGATTAGATAAAGAAAGCATGCGTTTGATTTTTAGACTCATCCGATTAAATGCGGATTTTATAAATACCAGATATATATTATCATTCGATAGAAAAGTTGTTGAAAAAGCGCTAGACGGAGAACAAGGAACTTCGGGACGTGAATACCTTGAAAAATTCATCCAGGTCCCTTTTGATTTGCCTCTGCCAAATCACAAAAAAATAGAGGAAATCCTCTCTGAAAAAATAGAAAAAATAATTCCTCCTTGTGCAAAGAAGGAATTTGAAAGCTATCGAGGACAGAATCTCTGCAATGAATTTTATTCGTTCTTTAGAACACTTAGAGATGTTAAAAGATATACAAATAGCCTTCAATTGACTCTACCGCAGGTAAATGAGGAAATAAATTATCCTGATTTTGCATCATTGGAGACCATTCGGATATTTTGTCCAGATGTTTATAACGAATTGCCTAATAATAAAGATCTATTGCTTGGAAATATGCCATTTTTTAGTCTTAATCTGAATAAAGAGGATATTGAAAAACGGAAAAAAAGAATAGACGAAATAGTCAATTTAGAGGGGGAAAATAGGCAACAAAAAATATTAACAAGCATAATTTCTGAGCTTTTCCCACATGCAGGCGAAGCGGATTATCATGGATATAACCAAAATTATAGAAAAGATAAAAGAATATGCTCCTCT
>Ga0074199_1001539_pt1 | contig 19201 bp, 10 predicted proteins | sample EPASupsiteSAE347_FD_64528 | JGI IMG/M metagenome (GOLD analysis project Ga0074199, IMG submission 64528) | Bioremediated contaminated groundwater from EPA Superfund site, New Mexico - Sample SAE3-47 | ecosystem: Environmental > Aquatic > Deep subsurface > Groundwater > Contaminated ...
GTAACACCCGAGGTCTTCAGGCAGACGCTCGCCATCATAAACCTCGGAGCCGGCTCCAGCACCATCAATATTTTCAAGGCCGGCACCCTGCGACACAACAGGACGATCAGCGTGGCCGGCAACAGTTTCACCAAATCCATAGGCCAGTCCCTGAACCTGAGTTTCGAGGAGGCCGAAAAAATAAAGAGGGACAAGGGCGTCATCAGGGTGGAAAAGGATGCCACTCCGGTAGCCCCCACCTCGATGAGGATTTTTAACGTAATTATCCCGGTCTTGAACGAGTTGATCACCGAGGTTCAGCGCTCCTTCGATTACTACCGCTCCCGTTACCGGGGGGAGACACTGGATCTGATCCTGCTCTCCGGCGGAACTGCCTGTTTCAAGAACATTGGTCCCTACATGGCCAACGAGCTGGGCATTCCGACTCAGATTATAAATCCTTTCAAGAATCTGGTTTCAAGTGAGGTCCCGGGCTATACTCAGGAGGAACTGGACGCAATGGCTCCAATCCTCACGGTGAGCATGGGGCTGGCTTTCCGGGCTTTTGCCTAATCTATTGAAGGGAGTTAAGCAACACAGACGATATATTAAGGAACATTCGTGCCGGGTTAAGTTCCAGAAGGGGGTGAGTTTATGACCATTAAAGTAGATCTTCTGCCAACTGAGCGAAAGCGTTTTGAATTTGATCCAATGCTCGCTCTCATGCTGGTTGTAATTGCGATCTGCGTCGTGCTTTTCTGGCTCTGGGGCATACATCTGGAGAGACAGATTGCGAGCAGACAGGCTGAGATTACAGTCGTGGATCAGAAAAACGAAGAGTATAAATCCAAGGTGCCGGTGATTGAGGATCTTAAGAAGAAAAACGATCAGCTGAGGAGTCAGATTTTCACGATTAAGAATCTGAGGTATGATCCCATCCGCTACAGCAACCTGCTGGATGAGGTCTCTATGGTTGTTCCCAAAAACTCCTGGCTGAGTATGCTCACGATCGAGCCTCAGAACGGCAACACCGTATCCATGAGCGGAGTGGCGGTGGATGTCAACGGGATGAAACCGCTGGAGGCCATAGCGAGCCTTATGGAGAACCTGCAGGAGGGGCATTCCCGCTATTTCAAGGACGCCGCTCTTTCTTCGACGAGCATGACGAAGGTGGAGGGAAATTATATCGGCTATACCTTCCAGATTGAGAGCCACTATGATGCCGAGAAGGCTGGCCATGTGGCTGATCAATCAGTTATGGAATCGGTTTCTGCGCCTCAGCCGGTCGTACCGGCTCCTCCCAAAGCGCCTGCAGCAAAACCGGGTGCATCTCCCGCAGGAACTAAAGAGGAGGGTGTTAAGATATGAACCTCACGACTCCGATGAAGGTTCTCCTGGTGGTGATTATCGTCGCCCTGGTGGGAGTGAGTTTTTATCTTATGGACTGGCAGAAAAAACTGGCCAATCTGAAGGAACTCCAGACTACCCTGGATTCCAAGAATCAGGAGCTCGAGAGAAACCAGAAAATGGTCGAGAAGCTCCCCGAGCTTTACAAGGAGAGTGACGAACTCCAGAGCGATCTCGAGCGGCTTCTCATCGCAAATATCAAACCGGAGCCCGAGTGGGCTTTTGTCTCCAATTATCTTAAAGAGATTGAAAAGCTGGCAATCTACGAGAGACAGCGGATGAATGATCCCAGTTTTTCGATCCAATCAATAACTCCCGGCGCCATGGTGTCCCCCACCGTCGCACCGGCGGATGGAAAAAAGCCGGAGGGGACTCCTGAGCAGCCCAAGAAAGAAGACGCGGCCTCAGTGGCCCCGGCGCTTATGCAGTTCCCAACCAGAAAATTCCAGATTACGCTTCAGGGGAAGTATGGTACCCTTGTTGATTTTCTCCAGCAGCTCGGGGCGCTGAAGTTAAGGCGTCTGGTCACCATCGATCGGATAGCGCTCGCCCCCGCGGAAGGCAAGGGTGTCGGGGTCTCACCGGTCCTGAATATCACGATTCCCATGACGGCCTATCTTAGCAAAGGAGGAGGTGGGCAGTGAAGATCCGGCTCAATCGCGTGACGATGATCCTCGTACTGTTTCTGATGGTTGGACTACTTATCTCCGGCTGCGGCAGGAAGACGGCCGATCAGCCTGCTGAAACCTCTGCTCCTCAGCAGCCGATCACGATTACACCGCCATCTCCGGGCATTCCGGGAATGCCCGGCGCGCCCGGAGCTCCAGGCGCGCCAGGTGCGGCGGCGGTACAGGCGCCGAGGTTCGTTCCCAGGTATGCCATGAGCGCCGGGAGAAAGGATCCCTTTGCTCCCGTGGTGGGGAAGAGGCCGGAACCACCGAAGCCGCCGGAAATATCGTCCCAGATTCCGACGGGCCTGCCTCCGATACCGGGGCAACCTCCGGGTGGCATCCCGTTAGTGGTTGCTCCTCCGCCTCCGCCTACGGTTCAGGTCACCGGAATCATGCGGGCCGGCGGGAAAGTGATGGCCATCCTTCAGGACGGCAACAAGAGCGATGTGGTGGGACCGGGTGACAAATTCGGCGAATATACGGTCCAGTCAATCAAGAAAAAAACCGTGGTTCTTAAGGACGGCGGGCGGGTTATTAAACTCGGAATTCCCGAGAATTAGGCGCGAACACAACCAGGAGGTGGATTAGTTACAATGTCGAGGAAGCACGAAAGTTTAAGGCTGCTGCTGTTGACAGCATTTATTCTCGGGATGTGCCTTTGGAGTACATTACCGGTCAAAGCAGCTCCGGAAGCCCGAGTCACCGGGGTGTCCGCCAGGAGTTATCCTGACAGGGTCGAGGTTTTCATCGGTTCAACCGCCCCGGTCAGGCACACGGCCAGTTCTGTCAGCAAGCCGCAGGAAACCATTGTCCTGGAGGTGTTTCCGGCGGAGCTGGATCCTTCCGCGGCCAGATTAGTGGTCGTCAAGAAGGGTGTCGTGGAAAGCATCAGGCTTGTCCAAAGCGGTGCCGAAACCGTGAAGGTTCAGGTCAATCTGACTTCGCAGGCCAGTTATGCAGTTTCTCCCTCCGTGGACGGCAATGGTCTCCTCATGGTGGTCAGCCAGGGCGGTTCGGTTGACTCCGCGAAAGCGACGGGCGCGGGGGATTCATCCATGCTCAAAATGGCCCGGGATGCCCTGCTTTCAGAGGAAGAAGCTGGCCCTGCCGATACGGGATCGGGGAATCTCAAGGGGAAGCAGGTAATTAAGGCATCGCCCCCCGCCCACAAAGCCTCCTCCTGGACTTCATCCAAAACTGAAAAGGCCGCTCCGAAGAGTACGGCTAAGTCTTCCAAGCCCAAACCCATTCTGGTGAACATGGAGTTCAAGGATGCTGATGTCCTTTCCGTCATCCGCCTTCTCGCCAAGCAGAGCGGGGAAAACATGGTATGCGATCCCTCGGTGAAGGGCACCATAACGATGGCCCTGAAGGATGTTCCCTTCGAGACGGCCCTCATGCTGATTGTCAAGACTTCCGGGCTGGAATATACCCGCCTGGGCAACATCATCGTGGTCGGAAGCGCCGACAGCTTGAAAAGACTGCCGGATAAACTGCCGGATCCCGGGGTGGAAAAAGGAGCTAAACTCACCCAGGTCATCCCTCTGGAGCAGGCAAAGGTTTCGGATCTGATCACGACTCTGACGGCCCGCTTCCCGGGGGCGGAAATCATGCCGGACCCGCGGATCAACGCCCTTATCGTAACGGCCGATTCAACTACCATCAAGGCCATCAAGCGGCTGGTATCACAACTCGATGTTCAGGCTCCGACCGCATCGGCCCGGACCGAGCTCATTCGTCTTAAATACACCACCCAGGACAAGGCAAAGTCTCAGCTCGAAGCCGTGATTCCGGAACTTGCGGGCAAGATTCAGGTGGATGAAAGACTTAATGCCCTCATAGTGACCGCTTCCGAGGATCTGGTGAAGAGGGTCAAGGATACCATAGATTCTTTTGACTTACCGCTCCAACAGGTCATGCTGGAGATCAAGGTGATGGAAATAAGCGGCACCGGCCTCACCCAGCTCGGAGTTCAGTGGGATTACGCCGCCTCGACAAAACTGTATGAGAATCGTGCGGTCGGCTCCCAGGTTCAGACGGACACCGTCCAGGATCTGGCAATCGGGTACTTCACCCGGAGTCCCCTCGGAAATGATCAGGGCTATATCAGGGCCACTTTAAATTACCTCATCCAGACCAAGGACGCCAAGATTCTGGCCACTCCCAGAGTTGCCGTGATCAGCGGCAAGGAGGCCAATGTACACGTGGGCGACAAATATCCCATCGTGTATTTTGATCCCAGGGCCGGACAGAACCAGGTGATCTACGTTGATATCGGGGTTGAGCTTAAAGTAAAGCCCACCATCGGTCCGGACGGTTACATTACCACCGAAATCGCTCCGAAAGTCAGCGATCAAACGGGTTTGATTGACAAGTACCCCATTACCTCAGAGAGGACCGCCTCGACGACTCTAAGAGTCAAAAACGGCGAGACGATCATCCTGGGCGGGCTCCTAAAGACCACCGGGAATAAAACGGTTTCGAAGGTTCCTCTGCTGGGCGACATTCCGATCCTGGGCGAATTGTTCAAATACACGAATAACAACACGGCCCAAACTGAACTGGTGATCATGATTACTCCGAGAATCATCGTCCAGTAGGCTCTCGATTTGAGGATTATATATTATTATGAGCCCCGCCGCAGGCGGGGTTCTTTTCTGTGTGCCCCGCCGAAGGCGGGGTCGCCTCTTGTCACGATGGAGGATTTTTGGAATTTCATATGGTATTTACAGGGAACGGATAGAACTCAGACCGCCTTAAGGCGGAAGGCGGCCTGAGGATCCCCAATAAGAGACGGGATAGGGCATGGCCGATTTTCATCCTTTGATAACACTTTTTTCCTGTTCCGGCGAAGCCGGAAGTGCTTTTTATCGGGCCGGCCGGCAGAGAAAACAGTATGCTGCCGGAGTTCGGCCGATCCGCTTGTGCTGCCTGGGTCAGTTGAACCCCGGGCTTCTTCTCCGGGCACTGGCCCTCGGCGCCGACGGGGTTCTGGTTCTGGGCTGCCCCGATGGGTGTTGCCGGTTTCGGGAGGGAAGGCGTTACGGAGAGAAACGCCTGGAAGAGACGCTTGCGACCCTGGCCATCCTTGGCTGGCCTGCGGCCAGGCTCCGATGGGAGTGGATCGGCCGGGGGGATACCGATCGCCTTGTCTCGGTCATAAACGATTTCGAGAGGCGCCTTCGGATACTCGGCCCCAATCCGATCAGAATCCAAAAGGTGACGGAAGCGGGGAAGGAGATCTCTTTACAGGAAGAAAAAAAGATCCCTTCCGCGGATGAAGGGGCTCCTCCAAAGGGGATGTCTCCTGCCGGGGCACCTTTAGAGCCGCCGGTAATAACCCCGGAGGAATCTCTCGAAGAAGAAGAGTTGGAGCCGATTTTTGATGTCATGACAGGCAAATGGCTCTATAAGGAGAAATAGGGGATGCAGGATCTTCAGGCACTGATGGAAAAAACCGGTGTTTCCCGATGTAATTCATGCGGGCGCTGCAGTGCCTTCTGCCCCGTGACCCTGGCCGATCCCAATTTTTCCCCGCGCCTCCTGATCGAGCGAATGCTTCTGGGACCCGTTGAGTCAGTCTATTCGGATCCCAGGCTCTGGTCGTGCCTCACCTGCGGCCTGTGCCGGGAAAAATGTCCCGAAGACGTGGATTTTCCGCTTTTTATCAGGGAAGCGAGAAATATGGCGGCTCTGGCCGGCTACCGTGGCATCCCCGCCCACGGCGGCCTGCCGCTGGCGATGATGCGGATGGCCGGGGAGGCCGGCTCAAAACCCTCCCGCACCTCGTGGCTCGGGCCGGATCTCATGACATCCGATGAGAGCGACGTGCTCTACTTTGTGGGCTGTCTCCCTTATTATGACAGAATGTTTGCCGTGGAGTCCCCGGGGCTTATCGGTATCGCTCGGAATGTCGTGCGCCTCCTGAACAAGGCCGGGATCCGCCCGATGGTGCTGGAAGATGAGCGCTGTTGCGGCCACGATCTCCTCTGGACCGGAGAGAGACAACCTTTTCTTGACCTGGCCGGGCATAACATCAATCTCATTCGTGAGGCGGGCGTGAAAAAAGTGGTCACCCATTGCCCGGAGTGCTGTTTTACTCTCAAGAAGCTCTATCCGGAATTTCTGAAATTTCCCGACGTCGAGGTCCTCCACTGGACCGAGATGCTGCTTCCGTCCTTTGATTCGGGTGCTCTTAAAGTATCGGCCCTGGAGAAGATTGTGACCTACCATGATCCCTGCCGTCTCGGCAGGTTCCTGGGAGTATACGATCCTCCCCGCGAGATCCTGAGGCACATACCCTCACTGGATCTGAGAGAGATGACTCGCTTCGGAAAGCAGGGCCCCTGCTGCGGCACCAGCTCCTGGTGCGGATGTGACGCCTTTTCGAAGCTGCGCCAGGTGGAGCGTCTGAAAGATGGGGCCATGACGGGGGCCCGGGATTTTCTGACCAACTGTCCCAAGTGTCTCATTCACTTTGGCTGCGCCATGAAGGATGAGACGGAGGGGGCGCCGTTGAATATACAATTGCAGGACCTCTCGGAAATCGTCTGGAACGCTGTTTCCGGAAAGAGCGGGGACAATGAGGAGAGGTCCGAATGAACGGGGAGGAGAGCCGGGATTTGGAAACGGCCGGGATAGGAGTCTATATCTGCCGCTGCGGCGGGAGCATCGCCGGAGAAGTTGACTGCGATCTCCTGGCGGAATATGCCGCGGGTCTTCCGAACGTAAAGGTTGCCCGGCAAATCGAATCTGCCTGTTCCCGTGAGGGTCAGGCACTGATCCGCGGTGATATTCTCGCTCAGGGGCTTTCCCGGGTGATGGTGGCCGCCTGCACCCCCCTTCTTCATTCAGAGACTTTTGCCGGAGTCCTTAAAGAAGCCGATCTATCCCCCTCACTCATAGCGGTAGCCAATATCCGCGAGCAGTGCGCCTGGGCGCATCCCGGCGGGCGGGAGCGGGCGACCGGCAAGGCAATCGACCTGGTGACGATGGCCGTAGCCAGAGCCTCCCATCTCCGCGAGAGGAAGATTGAGCGTCTACAGGTGCAGCCCAGAGCCCTCGTCGTCGGCGGGGGCATCGCCGGGATTCAAACGGCCCTGGATCTTGCCGGGAGCGGGCATCCGGTGACCCTGGTGGAAAAAGAACCGGCGCTGGGCGGGCTTCTCTCACGCCTGGAGCGGATCTTCCCGGGGATGGAATCGCCACTGTGCGTCCTCGGCCTTCGGTTGGCCGAGGTGGAGAAGCACCCGGAAATTGAACTTTTGGCAGGAAGCCGCGTCGAGGATGTCGCGGGGGAGGCTGGAAACTATTCGTTAAAAATTATTGCCGAGCCGCGCCACGTCACGGAGGCCTGCACGTCCTGCGGCGCCTGCCTGAAAGTCTGTCCGGTGGATGTTCCCAATGCCCGGAATGCGGGATTCTCATCCAGAAAGGCTATCTACCCTGCCGGCGGCGGGGCCGTCTCCCCTGCCTTCGTCATTGATCGGAAGGCCTGCCTCGGAATAAATGGAGGGGCCTGCGACGCCTGCGTCCGGGTGTGCCCGGAAAAGGCCGTTGATCTTGGGCAGGAGCCCAGGGAGCTGACCAGGGAGGCGGGAGCGATCGTACTGGCGACGGGTATGGAGCCATCCGATCCGGCCTTCCTTGAAGATTACGGTTATATCAAATTCGAGAATGTCATAACTTCCCTGGAATTTGAGACTCTGGTGAGGCCGGACGGCCCCACGGGCGGACAACTGGTGTGCCTCTCCGACAGCAAGCCGCCCGGAAGCGTGGCCTTTATCCAGTGCGCAGGCTCGCAGGCCGTCCCGAAAGGCTGGGCCGGCGGCGGATCGCTCACCTGGATGAATACTCTGAAAGAATCGCTGATCATTAAAGAGCGCTGGCCCGGGACCGAGGTCTATGTTTTCTACACCGAGATGCAGGTGCCCGGTAAGAGCCACGAAGATCTTTATGCGCGGGCCAGGGGATCCGGCGTCCGCTTTATCCGCGGCCTGCCGGCCGAAATTGTGGAAGCGGGGGATCGCCGGCTCAAAATTACCGGGGAGAACACCCTTCTCAGGGAACTCTACCGGATCGAGGTTGCCCTGGTGGTCCTGGCGTCCGGCTTTGTCCCGACCCGGGAGTCGGAACGCCTTAGGCGGCTTCTTCGCGTTCAGACCGATCCCTCTGGGTACCTGCTTACCAGCCACCCGGCCTTAAAACCCATTGAGGGTTATTCCCGGGCGGTTTACGGCGCAGGGACGGCCTTAGGTCCGCGGGATGTCAGAGAAAGCATCATTACTGCAGGCGCAGCCGCTGCCCGGGTCTCCTCCTTCCTGCGGCAGGGAGAGATTGAACGTGACGCGCGTTACTCTCAGGATCGGCCTGATGAAGAAATTTCGGTTCAGATCGAGGCCCTGGCCTCGAACGAGGCTGAGAAGAAAGTCCTGGTCATGGCCTGCTCCGGCGCTTACCAGGCGATCGATCTGGCCGGGGCGCTTCGCCTGGCATATCCGGCGGAGGCCTTCGTCATTGAGACGGGGTGTGCGGGAAACATCTCCCGTAAACACCTTCTCCAGGCCCTGGGCCGGGGAATCGGGGCCGTCATGGTCGCCGGCTGTGAACCGGAAGAATGTCTTTTCAGGGAGGCGGGCGAGACGGGCCGTGAAATGATACTGGAGCTTAAGGAGACTCTGGAGGAACTCGGGGTCACGGCGGAGCGCCTCCGCTGGGTCGATGTTTCCACCAGGGATCCCGGCGGCTTTGTCTCGGCGGCGCGGGAAATGACCGCCCTCGTCAACGCCATCCCGCCGGAGAAGCTCAGGGAAGAATCACAAATTGTGGCGGAAAGTCAGCATCTCGAAAAGCCGGCCGGGCCTCTCAGGCGCGATTATCACCGGAAGGCCGCAGAGGCCGCTCCCAGGGTGGAAAGACCGGAAGTGCGCCTGGAGGGTCTTCTCCGGAGAGAAGTCCTTTTTCAGCCGGTGGAGAGAAAAGTTTTTCGGAGGGAGGAAGAGCTGCCGCCTCCAATGCGGGAGGCCCCTGCGCCTCCCGCGGAGACCCCGCGTCTTGAACATCCTCAGTTTTCACCGTCTCCTGTTGAAGAGGAGCCGGTGCCTCTTCCCGTGTCCTCTACTGCGGCCCCTGAGGAGGAAATCCGGCCTGTTGAGGCGGAAGGCAGGGGCGAAGTGTTTTTCGCCCCTGCCGAACCCCCGGCGATGCTTGATCTCATCCCGGAACCAATGGCCGTTTTTATAAATGAGAGTACGGCAGGTGTCTCGGAGAAAAAAGCCGGCCAAACGGAGGGCGCGGTAGATTTTCTCATCCGGCCGATTCCCTTCGAGCTTCCGGAAGAGGAAGAACTCCCCCCCATGGACTTGCCTGAGGTTGAGCCCTTCCCGGAGGAAGAGGCGCCTCCCCCCGTGGAGGATGATACGGCGCGCGCCTTTCTGGAGGATCTTAAGGGGGATCTTGAGATTACGCCGGTATCGGCCGAAGTTAAGGGAACTTCAAAGAAGGCCGTATCGTTTGAGGAACTTTCTGAGGATCTTAAGGCTTTCCTGGACACCGAAGTATTCATTGACGACTCGGTCGTGGAAGTATCGCTTGAGGAAGTAGAGGCGACGCATGCGTCGCCCCTGCCCGAAGAAGCAGCGCCCGAAGAAGCGGCACCCGGAGAACCTCCTCCCGGGGAAGAAAAAGAAGAACCGCCCGTTTCTGAAGAAATAACTCCTGAAGTTTCGGAACCGTCAGGCGAGGCGGCGGAAGAGTTCCCTGACAGGGAACAGCCGGCCTCCGCGATCGCCCCTGTCAGGAAATCTCTCCTTCTTCCCGTCAAACCGCCGGTCATGGGCTGGCGCCGAGGAAAGCTTCTCCCAGTAAAGCCTCTGCCAGGGCTTTTCGGATTGGGACCTTTTTCCCCGGGTTCCTCCGGCAGGGGCACCGTTAGGGGCGAAAAATATATCGCCTCTGCGAAGGATGCGGCGCCCCCGCCTGAAGAGCCGAAGGAAGTTCCCCTTGAGGAGCTTCTCATAATGAGGGTCCCGGAGCCTCCTGCCGCGCCGCCAGTTGCGTAGGGGCGATATATTTTCGTAGGGGCGAAGTTTTTTCGCTCTTACAAACAAAGAAGGTTTGCCAGAGTATGAACAAGTCCGCCCTGGTCATAGGTGGAAGCCCGGAAGGCATCACTGCAGCCCTGGAGCTGGCCGGCGCCGGGATCAAGACCTTCATTCTTGAAGGAGCTTCCTACCTGGGAGAAAATAAGAAAGCGGCCAGGGTGCAGTCCGGCCGTGCGCCTAAGGATGATGAGGCCGGTAAGGAGGAGAAATACAGCCGCTTCCTGGAGGTTCTGGCTCATCCGAATATAGAAGTCCTCACCAATTCAAAGATCACGTCCTTCAGCGGGGAGGCCGGTAATTTTACCGTACAGGTGACCAGGCGGCCCCGCTTCGTCCGGGAAGATAGCTGCAGCGGCTGCGGAAAGTGCGCCGAGGTCTGCCTGGTCAGCTTCAATAAACGCAAAGCCATTGATCTCCCCTTTCCCCAGGCACTTCCCCAGGTTTACTCCATAGAAAAACGGGGCACTCCACCCTGCAAGGCGGCTTGTCCCGCCGGCGTCAGCGCTCAGGGCTATATTGCTCTGGCCCGCGAGGGGCGTTTTGCGGAGGCCCTGGCTCTTGAGCGGGAGAAGAATCCCCTGGCGGCTGTCTCCGGCAGAATCTGCACCGCACCCTGCGAAGTTCAGTGCATCCGCAGGGAGGTTGACGGCCCGATCTCCATCCGCTCCCTCAAAAGGTTCATCGCCGATGTGGAAATGAAAAAATCTCTCCAGGCAAACCGGAGCGCTGAAAAAAACAAGGCTCCTTCCGGGGAGAAAATCGCAATCGTGGGCTCGGGCCCGGCGGGTCTGACCTGCGCCTACTACCTGGCCGGCCTGGGGTATTCGGCCACCATCTTTGAAAAATCCCCCTACAAGGGAGGGATGCTGATCGCCGGAGTTCCCTCCTTCAAGCTTCCCAGGGAGATCCTGGCCGGTGAAATTGATTTTATCGAGTCACAGGGAATAGAAATAAAGACCTCGGTGGAAGTCGGCCGGAATCCGGCCATCGAAGATCTCTTCAAAGATGGCTATCGCGCGGTGTTTCTCGGCCTGGGGGCCCACCAGGGACTCGCTCTTGCCGCATACGGCGAGGAAGATATGAAAGAAGGCCTCATTGACGGTCTCACTTTCCTCCGGCAGGTAAACCTGGAAGGGAGAAGGGAAGTTCCCGGGCGGGTCCTGGTCGTCGGGGAGGGCTGGGCGGCCCTCGATGTCGCCCGATGCGCCAGGCGCATGGGCGCCCGCGAAGTCATCATTCTCTATCCCCGCGGGCGGGATGACAACATCGGTCACCCGAGGGACCTGGCCGAGGCCGAGGCCGAGAAAATAGAGATTCGCTACCTGGTAAGTCCCGTCCGCCTCCTGGGGGAGGGCGGTAAGGTGATGGGGCTGGAATGTCTCAAGAATATCCAGGGGGAAGAGGAGGAAGACGGCCGCAGGAGGCCGGAGCCGGTCGAGGGATCAGAGTTTATCATCGAGGGCGATCTGGTCATCTCGGCGGTGGGGCGGCGCCCGCAGACGGAGTGGTTGAAAGACAGCGGCGTCGCTCTGGACGAAGGGGGCCGCATCGTCGTGGATCCGAAGAGCCTGGTCACCAGCCGGCCCGGCGTTTTTGCGGGCGGGGAGGCGGTCAGCGGACCGGGCAGCAGCATATCCGCTATTGCCGACGGGCGGAATGCCGCTCTGGCAATCGCTCGCTACCTCCGGGGGCGGGCCCTGAGGGGAGAGGAAGAAGACATTACGCGGCTGATCTCGCAGGAGGAGCAGAGAACCATCCTGGACGATTACCGAAAAAAGAGGCGGGACCGCGTCGAGACCAGGCAACTGGACTATCGTCAGCGGGTGACGGGCTTTGACGAAGTCTCCCTTGGATACAACAAGAATGAGGCCGCCCTTGAGGCGATGCGCTGCATGGACTGCGGGATCTGCTGCGAGTGCGGGCGGTGTGTGAAGGCCTGCGGGGACGCCCGCGCCGTCGATCACCGCCAGAGGCCGGAGGAAATTGAGATTCACGCGGGGGCGGTCATCCTGGCTGTAAGCAAAGAGGAAGCCTTCTTTTTTGGAAAAACCCTGGGACTTAATATTGACACTTCCGGGAAGGTTCCCCTCCGTGATGGCTCTCTGAGGACCCTCGAGACGGCGAGGGAAGGAATCTTTCTGGCATCGCTTCCCTCTCTTTTGCCTTCCATTTCCGGGGGGAAGGCGGCTCTTCCCGCCCAGGAGGGCTCCGAGAGTGCCCTGGTTCGGGAGATCCTGGTCTCGGCGGCCGCCGGAGAGGCCATGCCTCATTTCTCCGGTGAGCGCGTTTCCGAAAAAGAGACGCCGGTCTTTGAGGAGTCGCCGCTTCCGCGCATAGGGGTGTTTTTATGCCATTGCGGCGGCCTCTTAGAAGACGCCATTGATTTTGAAGTTGTTACAAATTTTGCCTTTGAGATTCCCGGGGTGGTCTCGGTGAATAATATCCCCCATGCCTGTAGCGGGAAGGGGGTGGCTCTGATAGAAGAAATCAGGAGAAAACAGAATCTTGAGCGCATCGTGCTCCTGGCCTGCTGCGGCCGGGACGATGGCGCAAGAGCTTCTTCCTATCAGGAAATGAGGACCAGGCGGAAACTTAAGGAGGGTATTAATCTAAGTTCCGATGCCTGGGAGATGGCCAATATCAGGGAGGGCTGCGCCTGGATTCATGCCGGAAAGAAGGAGGCGGCCACGGAGAAGGTTGTGGATCTTCTCAAGATGGCTGTCAGCCGGGCCCGATCCGTGAAAAGGTCTGATTCTGAAAAAATTAAACTTCAGCCCTCGATTCTCGTCCTGGGAGCCTCCGTTTTCGGCTGCCAGTCGGCCCTCAATCTGGCCCGGCAGGGGTATTCCGTTTTCCTTCTGGATCGGCAGCCAGATTTTACCAAGAGAATTAAAGCCTTTGAAAATCCCCAGGCTAAAACTTGGTTTGAAGGCGTGCCCGGAAAATTGAAGGAGGCAGGAATCTCCGTAGTCATGCCTTCGCAGATTCTGGAGATCAAGGGAACTCTGGGGAATTTCGAGGTGAACTCTCAGGAGTGGATCACCCGCGATCTGCCCCAGGTAGCAACCCGGAAGGCCTCCTTCCTGATTCTGGACGGGGGCGCGGGGGGCGGCAGGCTGCTCGTGCGCTTCTGGAAGGACGGGAATGTTCCGCCCGGGGTTTACTACGGGGGCGGGGCGGGGCGGACCCCCGCGGAGGAGGCCATCGGGCGCCTGGGCTTCTCGGTGGAGGAGATTTTTCTCATGCAGGCCCACGTCACCGCCGCAAAGATTTCCGGAATGCTTAACCGCGGCCGGATTTCTAAGGCGCCTCCGCGTTTTTCAATTGATCCGGAATACTGCCGCGACTGCGGCAAATGTCTGAAGATTTGTCCTTACGGGGCCATCGAGCGGGTAGGGGTGAGCGGAAGGATCGTGGCCTTCGATGAAGTTAAAGCCTGGACCGCCTGCATACTGGGCGAGAAGTGCGTCGGCTGCGGCCTGTGTTCCGCCGTCTGTCCCTCAGGTGCCATCAGCGGCTTTACCTGCGACAGCCGCGAGGCCGAACAAGCCCTGGAAGCCATGTTTTCCTGACCCCATCCTCTCCGCCGCAAAAATTTCCGGCATATTGAGTCGCCTCCCGTTTTTCTCCGGAACCTCCGCGCTTTTCCATCGATCCGGAATACTGCCGTGATTGCGGAAAATGCCTCAAGGTGTGCCCTTATGGGGCTATCGAGCGGGTCGAGGTGAGCGGGAGGATAGTGGCCTTAGATGAAGTTAAATCCTGGACTGCCCGCATCCTGAGCGAGAAGTGCGCTGGCTGCGGGCAGTGTTCCGCCGTCTGCCCCTCAGGGGCCATCAGCGGCATCACCTGCGACGGCCGCGAGGCCGAACAGGCCCTGCCCCATCCCCTAGTGGCCCCATTTCTGAGATCCCATATCCACAGGAAAACTATGTCTTGATAACTTTTTTCATAGGTGACCCCAAGTACGGAGGGCCACCAAGGACTCAAGGACTGCTTTCTTGGGAAATTATACACAGGCGCACCAAATCAGACCTTGCTTTGGAAAACCAATGAAAACCACCTGCTTTTAATAAACAAGTAAGGAAGAAGGGTTAGGGCGAGCGTCGGGAAATTTACATTTTGTTAACATCCCTGGAATGTTTTGACCATCTTCTGCTATAATATGGAAAAGATTGATAGGGAAAAGCTCCCCCGTTGGATAGGGAAATACTATATTTCAACATAGGGAATCCTTCTCAATTGGAGTGCGCCATAATTCCGCTTGAAAAGCGGTTTTAAATTATGAAAGTCAAGGGGAGGTTTAACTTGAAAAAAGCATTGTTAGTGGTTCTTCTGTCATCTGCTATCCTGTTTGGCTTGCTCGGCGGGTGGGCGTCGGCTGCGGAGGCGGCCTCTGCAGGCTCTCCGGCCCCGGCGGCAACACCGGCTCCGGCTGAGGCGTCTCCTGCTCCGGCTCAGGTTACTCCGGCGGCCTCTCCCGCGGCGGAGAGTCCGCAGCCGGCTCCGAAGTTTCAGGTGAAGTCTTTTCAGGTCACTGGGAACACGGCGGTGACGTCCCAGGATATAGATCTCATCGTGAAGCCGTATCTTGGCCGGGATCTGACGCTTGAAGATCTCAAGCAGGCGGCCCAGGATATTCAGAAGGCGTACCAGTCGAAAGGGTACTTTCTGGCTAAGGTTTACATTCCGGCTCAGACCCTGAAGGACGGGGTGGTGCGCTTTGAGGTTCTGGAGGGAAAGCTGGGGGAAGTAAGGGTCGAGGGCAACATGGAGTACCGGACGGATTTCATCCGGAAGCGATTTGTCGGGGTTGGCAAGGACGGGATTTTGTCTTACGATCTGATGCAGCGTTCGCTTCTTCTCCTGAACGAATTTTCGGACATGAAGGTGCAGTCGCTTCTTCAGCCCGGGAAAGAGATGGGTACGACGGACGTGGTGCTGAAGGTGGAGGATAAGAAGCCGTTCCACATTGGTTTGGACTACAACAACTTTGGGAATTCGTATGTGGGAGACAACCGCGCCGGTCTCGGGTTGATGTATGGCAATATGGCCTACCAGGGGGATCTTCTGAATGTCCGCGGTGTATTCCCGTTTCCCTCGAAGAGCTCAAGTCCGTTTCTTCAGGGGGGCTATTCCATTCCCGTGGGCCTCAAGGGTTCGCGGGTGGGCCTGATGTACGCGAATTCGCAGATGACGGTCGGGAGGGATCTGGAGATACTGGACATCCGTGGCGAGGCCTCGATCTACGGGGTGACGTACAGCATTCCGATCACCCGGACTCTTCTGGCGGGTTCGGACTTCAGCGTGGGTTTCGTGAGCAAGACGATTCGGAACTACATGCTGCAGCAGACGACGAGCAAGGACGATCTGCGGGAGTTGGTGCTGGGTTACAGTTACAACGGGATTTACGGCCGGGGTAGGAACCTGGTGTCACTCAACCTGACGCAGGGTCTCGGCGAAATGCTGGGCGGCATGAAAAACAATGACCCTCAGGCCAGCCGTCCTAAGTCCGGGGACTCATTTACGAAGTTGAACGTGGACCTGGCGCGGATCCAGCAGTTGGGTTCCAGGAATTTCCTGATATTGCGGGCGGCGGGCCAGTTTACCACGGAGGCGCTGGTGGTCGGGGAGCTTTACGCGCTCGGGGGATACGATTCGGTCCGTGGCTACGCGCAGTCCGAGTACATGGGAGACAACGGTTATCTTCTGAGCGCCGAGTTCCGTTTGCCTCTGGGCAAGAGCCAGCAGAACCCTCTTCAGGGGGCTCTATTTGTGGATTACGGCTCAGTGTCGGACAAGAATCCCCAGCCCGGGGTGAAAGGGAGCCGTTCACTTCTGGGCGCGGGTCCCGGCATCAGGTTCTCGATGGGAGAGAACACGGCCCTGCGGGTGGACTACGGGATTCCGCTGGATCCGAACAAGAACTCACAGGGTAACTCTTCGCAGGTTTACTGTCAATTTTCAACCAAATTCTAGGTCTGGTCCAGGTTATCCGGGTTTGAAATCAAGGGGATTTAAGGAGGTCTTGTCATGGAGAAGAGGATGAACGGCAGAGCGATCATGGTAATATTCGCCCTGATCCTGGCCTGTCTGGTGATTTGGAGCCAGGCGGCCGTGGCCGAGCCCCAGGGAGGGACGGTGACCGCCGGGAGCGCGGCCATCGATCAGGCGACCCCGGGGGTGACCAACATCACCCAGTATACCGACCGGGCGATCATCAACTGGGAGCGGTACGGCATAGGGATAAACGAGCTGGTGCGGTACCTGCAGCCGGGCGATCTGGCGGTGGCCTTAAACCGCGTGACCGGGATCGACCCCTCGGTCATCCTGGGTTCACTCCAGGCGAACGGCCGGATCTTCATCATCAATCCGAACGGGATCCTCTTCGGGCCGCAATCCCGGGTGGACGTCGGGGGCCTTATGGCCTCGACGCTGGACATGAAGGATCAGGATTTTCTGGGTGGGGATTACGCGCTTCTTCAGAATCCGGAGCGGACGCTTTCGTTCGTGGTGAACCGGGGCCAGATCCAGGCGGCGGCCGGGGGCTTCGTGGTCCTGGTGGCTCCCCTGGTTTCCAACGAGGGTACGATCATCGCGAACCTGGGTCACGTGGCCCTGGGTTCCGGCCGTCAGGCGGTCCTGAACTTTGACGGGCAGGGTCTTTTCAATTTTGCGCTCCCGGCGGGAAATGGTGCGACGGGAAACGTGGTAATGACGACGGATGCCTGCGCGAGTGTGCTGGCGGAGACGGTGAACCACCTTGGGGTGACGGATGCGGGCCGGGTGATAGAGCAGGACGGCCAGGTGGTGCTGGTGGGTTCGGAAGGCACGACGGTAAACAGCGGTACGATTCAGGCCGACGGGGCTCCCGGTCGGGACGCGGGAACGGTGCTGCTTCACTCGACGCGGGCGACGGCCCTTACTGCAAGTTCCACCCTTGAGGCCCGGGGCGTGGGCGAGAATTCAAACGGCGGACTCATCGAGACCTCTACTTACCGCAATATTGTCTTCGACGGCAAGGTGGATGCTTCGGCCGAGAGCGGACGCGGAGGAACCTGGATCATCGATCCGACAGACGTGACGATCTCGAATGGCATCAGCGATTACACGGGTCAGCCGAACGGCGGTCCGGGCTATGGAGCCGGAAATTGGAATGCCGCCGTTAATGTTATCAATGTTAACGAGATCATCAGTTTTCTTGCCAATGGAAGCAGCGTCGTGGTTGATGCCTCGCCCAATAACGGGCAGGGCGGAAATGGCGACATTACGGTACTATCAACGATAAACCCTGTCGGTGGGGTCAATACTCACCCGGTCTCGCTTACACTTAACGCGCGGCGCAATATAGATATAAATGCCGCCATTGATGGAAGTGGTCTCGGCGCCGGGAACACCCTTGGCCTCGTACTCGCGGCCAACCTGGGCGAAGGCGGGGGGAATGTGACGCTGGCCGCGCCCATCACTACCAACGGAGGAAATTTTGCCTCCAGCGGCGCTGCTTTTAACAACAATGCAGGCGGCACCGTCACTACCGGCGGCGGTTCAGCAAGGCTTAACCATACCGGCGCGGTTACCCTCGGTACCCCTGTTAATGCCGGATCCGGAGTCGTCTCCGTATCCGGTTCCTCTATCACTCAGGGCGCCGGCAATATAATCGCCTCGGGTCTGGCTCTCATAACGACGGGAGGCGCGGCCACGGTGACGAGTGCCACGAATAATGTCTCCACCCTGGCGGCCTCCGTCCTGGGCGGCGCTCTGCAATATACCGACGCGGACGCGCTGACTATCGGCAGGATAACCCTGCCCGGGACGGCCACCGTTTTGGACGGGATAATGGCTTCCGGCGGACCGATAACACTGACCGCCGCGAATCTTACCCTGGATAATTTTGTCAATTCTTCTACCGATAACACCATAATTAACTGTGACGGCGTAACGCAGACATCGGGAAGGATCATGGCCGTGGGTCTGACCATAATCGCCTCTGCGGGCGGGATCGGCACGGCCGTACAGCCGATACTGACCAGCGTGGATATGATGACGGCCACGGGCAATGCTGGCATTTACATCAATAACTCAAAAGATATTACCATCGGAAATATTACCACTTCGGCCGGGAGCAACGGCAACATCAGCATTACCGCAGCCGGCACTGTTTTTCCCGCCGCAGCCATCACGGCTGACGGCTCGGGAAACGTGACCCTGACCGCAAGCGGTACTGCCGGCGACATCTCAACCGATGCCGCGATATCCTCATCTTCAGGCCAGATCACTCTTTCCGCCGGCAATCATATCACCCTGGGGGGGAGCACGACGGTGGAGACTTCCGGGGGGATCCAGATTCTCGCGGATGCTGACGGCGACGGGGCGGGGACTCTGATCGTAAGCACGGGTGCCACCGTGGGTTCTGCGTTCACTGCCGGAGCCGTCACGCTTTCCGGCGGGGCGGTCACTCTTGAGGGCCCGGTCGCCGGTATCGGCGCCCTGACGCTTCAGCCATCAATTAATTCCATCACCATCGGGATCGGTGATTCGTCCGTGGGTGCCTTCAACCTGGATACCGCGGAGACAGCCCTTATCCAAAACGGGTTCGGCTCCGTAACCATCGGCCGTCCATTGGGAACCGGCGCCGTTGACGTTCGAACCATCACTTTCAACGACCCGGTCAGGCTCCAGGCGGGGGGAAGCGGCGGGGCCATCACGCTGAGCGGGATTTTCAGAACGACGGAGAATTCCCCTGCGACCTTTATTGCCGGAAGCGGCGACTCAGGTTTATTTACCCAGACGATAGATGTGACCTACCTTATCAACGCCGGGAGCGGCACTCTCTCGATTACAGCGGATTCGATTGCACTCAGTACCTTTGTTAATTCCATCGCCGGGACCGGAGATGTCGTGCTTCAGCCGTCCACTCCCTCCCGTCCCATTGTCGTCGCCGGCGCGGGGACCGCGGGGGATTTCGCACTCAGCACCGCCGAGCTTGGAACCATATCCAATAATCACAGTTCCATAACCATCGGGCGGGCGGACGGCAGCGGG
>Ga0074199_1001540_pt1 | contig 19189 bp, 26 predicted proteins | sample EPASupsiteSAE347_FD_64528 | JGI IMG/M metagenome (GOLD analysis project Ga0074199, IMG submission 64528) | Bioremediated contaminated groundwater from EPA Superfund site, New Mexico - Sample SAE3-47 | ecosystem: Environmental > Aquatic > Deep subsurface > Groundwater > Contaminated ...
AACATCTGACCTTAATGACTTATATCGACGTGTTATCAACCGGAATAATCGTCTTAAACGGTTGCTCGATCTTGGTGCACCAGATATTATTGTACGTAACGAAAAAAGAATGTTGCAAGAAGCTGTCGATGCTCTCATTGATAATGGTCGTCGTGGTCGACCTGTTACTGGACCTGGCAATCGTCCTTTGAAATCATTAAGTGATATGCTTAAAGGTAAACAAGGCCGTTTCCGTCAGAATCTACTAGGTAAACGGGTAGATTACTCTGGTCGTTCCGTTATTGTTGTTGGTCCTGAACTTAAACTGCATCAATGTGGTTTACCAAAGGAAATGGCTTTAGAATTATTTAAACCTTTTGTTATGAAAAAACTAGTGAATGCTGGCCATGCTCATAACATTAAGAGTGCAAAACGTATGGTGGAACGAGTACGTCCAGAAGTATGGGATGTACTAGAAGAAGTCATAAAAGAACATCCAGTTCTTTTAAATCGTGCACCAACCCTCCATCGCTTGGGTATTCAAGCCTTTGAACCAGTATTATCCGAGGGACGTGCTATAAAGCTTCATCCTCTTGTATGTACAGCATACAATGCTGACTTTGATGGTGACCAAATGGCTGTCCATGTTCCATTATCTGCAGAAGCCCAATCAGAGGCGCGAATGCTCATGCTTGCTGCTCATAATATCCTATCAACCAAAGATGGTAAACCGGTTGTAACGCCGACGCAAGATATGGTTCTAGGAGCATATTACCTTACCATGGAAAAAGCGGGCGATGTTGGTGAAGGCAAAATTATGTGCGATATTAATGAAGCCTTGCTTGCTTATCATCAAAAAGAATTGTCACTTCATGCCCTCATCAAAGTGCGTTTTGCCAACTATGGCTTAGTAAATACTACGATGGGACGTATGATTTTCAATGAAAGCTTACCTGAAGAAATTCGCTACTTCTTCCAAAAAGAAAAAGATGGCGAATGGCACTTGGGTATTATGATGGATAAGAAACAGCTTGGTAAATTGGTAGGCGAGACATATCGACAGTTTGGTACATCGAGAACTGCTCAAGTTCTTGATAATATTAAGCGTCTAGGCTATTCCTTTGCCTGTCGCGCAGGTATTACGGTTGCCATTTCCGATATAAATATTCCTCCTGAGAAAAAAGATATTCTAGGTACTACAGAAAGCCGTGTTGATATTGTCGATAAGCAATATCGTCGTGGTTTGATTACCGAAGATGAAAGATACAAGAAGACCATTGAACTTTGGACAAAAGCGACAGATGATGTTACAACAGCAATGATGAACAACTTGGATCGCTTTAACCCAATTTACATGATGGCTAACTCCGGTGCGCGTGGTAACATTCAGCAGATTCGTCAGCTGGCTGGTATGCGTGGACTCATGGCCGATCCATCTGGTAAAATCATTGACCGTCCAATTAAAGCTAATTTCCGTGAAGGATTGACAGTACTTGAGTACTTCATTTCCACTCATGGTGCTCGTAAAGGTTTGGCTGATACGGCTCTTAGAACTGCTGACTCAGGTTATTTGACACGTCGTTTGGTTGACGTATCCCAAGACGTAATCGTCCGTGAAGATGATTGTGATGTTTTTGGTATTAACCTAGTGAGAGAACGGGCACGACTAGCAAAATCCAGTGCAGGTGCTATTGAGGTATTACGGGAAACACTCTTAGGTCGTGTGTTGGCAGAAGATGTAATAGATCCAGCTACTGGTGAAATACTGCTTCCGCGCACTACAGTGCTTGATGATGATAACTTAAAGCTAATTGGCGAGAACTCCGTGCCTGAAATTATGGTGCGTGGTATGTCGACAACTACGGAAGAAGATATCAATGCTTCTGCATCTAACGAAGTAATTGTTTTGGGTGCTCCTGAAGAAGAAATGCGCAAAATCCTTAAAAATGCTATGATTCGTGAAATGTTAGGCAAGAATACAACCAATGCTATTACAGATAGTCATGGTGTTGAAATTGTTGCTGCCGATACACCATTAACAGAAGAAGCGATTGAAGCTGTCTTAGTTAGTGATGTTCGTGAAGTAAAAGTACGTAATAATAGCATTAGAGGTATTGAAGTAGAAGCAATTACGGAAGGGTCTGGTGTAATTGAGGCTCTTAAAGACCGTATTGTTGGACGTTTTGTGGCAGAAGATATAGCTGATCCTAAAACTGGCGAGCTCATTGTTAAAGTCAATGATACCATTGATGAAGAGTTAGCAGACCGTATTGTAGCCGTTCGGGAAACGGTATCCATTCGTTCCGTACTTACCTGCAGATCTCAATTTGGGGTTTGTATTAAATGTTATGGCCGAAATTTAGCAACGGGAGATCCTGTGGATGTAGGCGAAGCTGTTGGTATTATTGCAGCGCAGTCTATTGGTGAACCAGGTACTCAGCTCACCATGCGTACTTTCCATACTGGTGGTGTCGCTGGTGATGACATAACCCAAGGTCTACCAAGGGTTGAAGAATTATTTGAGTCTCGCAAACCAAAACGTCAGGCCATTATTACTGAAATTGACGGTACAGCCCAGGTTGATTTAAAAGAAATCAAGGGTATGCGTAAAATTACAGTAACACCAGCCATGGGTGAGGAAGTAGTGTATCCAATACCATATGGTGCGCGAATTATTGTTCGTGATGGACAACAAATTGTAGCAGGTGATCGCTTAACTGAGGGTTCAGTAAATCCTCATGATATTTTACGGGTATGCGGTATTCAAGCTACGCAACGTTATTTAGTATATGAAGTTCAAAAAGTATACAAATCCCAGGGCGTAGAAATTAATGATAAACACATTGAAGTAATCGTTCGTCAAATGATGCACAAGGTTAAAGTTGAGGAATCAGGCGATACTGGACTTTTACCTGGTGAATACATTGATACTAATACTTTTGAAGAAGAAAATGCTAAGGCTATTGAGGCAGGGGGAGAACCAGCAGTAGCACGTCCTATTTTGCTGGGTATCACGAAAGCTTCCTTAGCAACAGATTCCTTCTTATCAGCAGCATCCTTCCAAGAAACAACACGTGTTCTTACGGAAGCCGCTATTAAGGGGAAAGTTGATCCTCTTCTTGGACTGAAAGAAAATGTTATAATCGGGAAACTAATACCTGCAGGTACTGGTATGAGTCGTTATCGTAACATTAAGCTTATCAAATTATAATATTGCAAGAAAAGATAAAAGGGTTTAGCTTTTTGGCTAAGCCCTTTTTATCTTTTCTTAAAAGAATACAATGCCGTTCCTGATATGTAGCCAATATGACAGAAAAAGTACTAAAAAATTAGTATAAAATCTTTGACATATATTTTTAAAGTGATATAATAACTGATAGTTAGAAGAGAAACAATAAATTTTTGCCCTAAATTTGTTGTTTTATTGCAAAAGCGATACACTAGGGCCCGTGGACATAAAAAAAGCCTATAAATATAGAGAAAAACAGAATTTATTGAGAGAACTTTGTTGACATTGGGTTTTGATAATGATAAAATATCATAGTGCCCAAGAAAAAAAGTGCATTTGTTTGGTACTTAAGGGAGTGAATCGAATGTCCCTCGACACGTTAAAAACTGCAAAAAGAGCGATTGGTATTAAACAAGTCACCAAAGCGATTGAAAAAGAGCTGGTGGAAGAGGTATTTGTCGCAAAAGACGCTGAACAACGTTTAGTAGAACAACTTCAGATGGTATGTAGTCAAAAAAATGTGGCGGTAGACGTGGAGTTTACAATGATGGAATTGGGGAAAGTTTGCGGCATCGAGGTTGGTGCAGCAGCAGTAGCGGTTTTGAAGTAAGTTCAATTTCGTTAAATGTTTTGCCTTGGACTATGGTTTTGGGTGAAATTTTTATATAATTAATCAAGAAATTTGGAAGGGGGTGTAATGAATGCCAACAATTAACCAATTAGTACGCAAAGGTAGAGAATCAATCATAAAAAAATCTACTGCGCCAGCTTTGAAGGAATGTCCACAAAAGCGTGGTGTATGTACGAGAGTATATACAACTACTCCTAAAAAACCAAACTCTGCACTACGTAAAGTTGCAAGGGTACGTTTGACAAATGGTATTGAAGTTACGGCATATATTCCTGGTATTGGTCATAACTTACAAGAACATAGTGTTGTGCTAATCAGAGGCGGTAGAATTAAAGACTTACCAGGCGTACGTTATCACATTGTTCGTGGTGCACTTGACACTGCTGGTGTGCAAAAACGTAGCCAAAGTAGATCCAAGTACGGTACAAAACGTGCAAAAAAATAAATAATTAAATAATCCTGGAAAAGGAGGGATAATATGCCAAGAAAAGGACCTGTTACAAAACGCGATGTTTTACAAGATCCAGTGTACAACTCTAAGGTTGTTACTAGATTTGTTAATAAAATAATGTTAGATGGCAAGAAGAGTATTGCTGAAAATATTGTTTATGATGCATTCGATATTATCCGGGCTAAAACCGGCAAAGATCCATTAGAGGTTTTTGAAACAGCAATGAAAAATGTTATGCCGGTATTGGAAGTGCGTGCGCGCCGTGTTGGTGGTGCTAATTACCAAGTTCCAATCGAAGTACGTGCAGATCGTCGTTTCTCTTTGGGGATTCGCTGGTTAGTAAACTACTCTAGATTACGTGGTGAAAAAACCATGCGTGAAAGATTAGCAGCTGAATTGATGGATGCGTCCAACAATACTGGTGCTTCCATTAAGAAAAAAGAAGATACTCATAAAATGGCTGAAGCCAACAAAGCTTTTGCACATTATCGTTGGTAGTCTTCAATGTTTGTAATCATTAAGGAGTGATATTAGTGGCCAGAAAATTCTCGCTCGAAAAGACGCGGAATATAGGCATCATGGCTCATATTGACGCTGGCAAGACCACTACGACGGAACGGATACTGTTTTATACTGGTAAGGTACACAAGATTGGTGAAGTGCATGAAGGCGCTGCGACAATGGACTGGATGGTGCAAGAGCAAGAAAGAGGTATTACCATTACCTCAGCGGCCACTACTTGTCAATGGGCAGAACATCGTATCAACATCATTGACACACCAGGGCACGTGGACTTTACTGTAGAAGTAGAACGCTCATTAAGAGTGCTAGATGGAGCTGTAGCGGTATTTTGCGCTAAAGGTGGCGTAGAACCTCAATCAGAAACTGTTTGGCGTCAAGCTGATAAATATAGTGTGCCACGTATGGCGTATGTTAATAAAATGGATATCCTCGGTGCTGATTTTTACCGCGTTGTTGGTATGATGAGAGATCGTTTGGGTGCGAATGCAGTGCCTGTTCAATTGCCAATCGGCTTTGAACACACTTTCCAAGGTTATGTTGATCTGGTAGAAATGAATGCAGTTATTTACAAAGATGATCTTGGTGAAAAAACTGAAATAGTTGAAATACCAGAAGATATGAAAGAACTTGCTGCGAAACATCGTCAAGAACTTTTAGATTCAGTTGCTGAAAGTGATGACGAGTTAATGATGAAATACTTAGAGGGTGAAGAACTCACCGTCGAAGAAATTAATCGTGGTATTCGTAAAGCTACTATTGCATGTGCGATGACTCCAGTGACGTGCGGATCTTCTTACAAGAACAAAGGTGTGCAACCGCTTTTGGATGCTGTAATAGCATATATGCCATCACCACTAGATGTTCCAGCGATTAAAGGTATTAATCCTGACACTGAAGTAGCAGATGAACGTGCAGCTGATGATAGCTTGCCGTTTTCAGCATTGGCTTTCAAAATTATGGCGGATCCTTTTGTAGGTAAGCTAGCGTTCTTTAGAGTGTACTCTGGTACCCTTTCCTCTGGTTCTTATGTATATAATTCGACCAAAGGTAAGAGGGAACGTATTGGACGTATTTTGCAAATGCATGCTAATCACCGTGAAGAAATTCAAGAAGTATATACAGGTGATATTGCCGCTGCAGTTGGATTGAAAGATACAACTACTGGTGATACTCTGTGTGATGATAAAAATCAAATTATTCTTGAACGCATGGTTTTCCCTGAACCGGTTATTTCCGTCGCGGTTGAACCTAAGACGAAAGCCGATCAAGAGAAAATGGGTATTGCACTTCAACGATTGGCAGAAGAAGATCCGACTTTCCGTGTTAACACTGACCAAGAAACGGGTCAGACCATTATCTCCGGTGTAGGTGAACTACACTTAGAGATTATTGTTGACCGGATGCTCAGAGAATTCAAAGTTGATTGTAGCGTAGGTAAACCGCAAGTTGCTTATCGTGAGACAATCCGTAAAAAAGTTAGAGCGGAAGGTAAGTTTGTACGTCAGTCCGGTGGTCGTGGTCAATACGGTCATTGTTGGCTTGACATTGAACCTCTTCAGCCTGGCGAAGGGTTTATCTTCGAAAGTAAAGTTGTTGGTGGATCTATTCCAAGAGAATATATTGCGCCAATCGGTGCTGGTGCTAAAGAAGCAATGGACAACGGTGTTTTAGCAGGTTATCCAATGGTTGACATTAAGGTAACCGTTATTGAAGGTTCTTACCATGATGTTGACTCCTCGGAAATGGCCTTTAAAATTGCTGGTTCCATGGGTTTCAAAGCAGGTTGTGCTAAAGCTGGCGCTGTAATCTTAGAACCATACATGAAGGTTGAAGTTACAGTTCCAGAAGAATATATGGGTGATGTAATCGGCGATTTAAATTCTCGTCGTGGTCGTATTGAAGGTATGGAGGCACGCAATGGCGTTCAAGCAATCAATGCATTTGTACCACTAGCGGAAATGTTCGGTTACGTAACGGATTTGCGTTCTAAAACACAAGGCCGTGGTAATTACTCAATGGGCTTTGCTCATTATGATGAAGTACCGAAAAGTATTGCAGAAGCGATTATCGCCAAAATTAAAGGCGTATAATTTTGAAAAAATAAGGAGGCTAAAACAAAATGGCAAAGAAAAAGTTTGAGAGAAATAAACCACATGTTAACATTGGTACGATTGGTCACGTCGATCATGGTAAAACTTCACTAACAGCTGCTATTACAATGACTCTTTCCAAACATGGTGGCGGAACTTTCGTGGCTTATGACATGATTGATAAAGCACCTGAAGAAAGAGAACGCGGTATTACAATCAATACTGCTCACGTTGAATATGAAACAGAAAAACGTCACTATGCTCACGTTGACTGCCCAGGCCATGCTGACTATGTTAAAAACATGATCACTGGTGCTGCACAAATGGATGGTGCTATTCTAGTAGTAAGTGCTGCTGATGGTCCTATGCCACAAACACGTGAACATATTCTCTTGTCTCGTCAAGTTGGCGTACCTTCCATGGTTGTATTCTTGAATAAAGTTGACTTGGTTGATGATGCTGAACTAATTGAACTTGTTGAAATGGAAGTTCGTGAACTTCTTTCCAGCTATGAGTTCCCTGGTGATGACATTCCTGTAGTTTGTGGTTCCGCTGTACAAGCTCTTAACTGCGCTTGCGCAAGTCGTGATTGCAAATGGTGCGGAAAAATATTTGAATTAATGGATGCAGTTGATGAGTATATCCCAACTCCTACTCGCGCTACTGACAGACCATTCTTGATGCCTGTTGAGGACGTGTTCACTATTACTGGTCGTGGTACTGTTGCCACTGGTCGTGTAGAACGCGGTGAAATCAAAGTTGGCGAAAACATTGAAATCGTTGGTATGACTGAAAAACCTAGAAGTGTTGTTGTAACAGGCGTAGAAATGTTCCGCAAACTTCTTGATTCTGCAGTAGCAGGCGATAACATTGGTGCACTTCTTCGTGGTGTTGAGCGTAAGGATATTGAACGCGGTCAAGTATTAGCAAAACCAGGTTCAATTAAACCTCACACAAAATACAAAGCTGAAGTATATGTACTTTCAAAAGAAGAAGGCGGACGTCACACTCCATTCTTCACAAACTACCGTCCACAATTCTACTTCCGTACAACAGATGTTACTGGTGTAGTAAATCTGCCAGAAGGTGTAGAAATGGTTATGCCTGGTGATAACATTCAAATGTCAATTGAGCTTATTACTCCAATTGCAATTGAAGAAGGTCTACGTTTCGCGATTCGCGAAGGTGGCCGTACTGTAGGCGCTGGCGTAGTAACTGCTGTTGAACTTTAAAATGAAAATTGGGGTGGCTGGTCTCAGCTGCCCCAATAATAAACAGGTAGGCTTTAGTTTTAATGCGATGACGTGAAAGGTTGCCTGCAATGTGTAGGGGGAAATTTTCACGGAGAATGTCCGTTCTAGAAACTGGGCGATATAGGAGGAAATACAATGGCTAAACAACAAAAAATCAGAATTCGTCTTAAAGCATATGACCACAAAGCACTTGATCAAAGCGCGGTGAAAATTGTAGAAACTGCTAAAAGAACTGGTGCTATGGTTTCTGGTCCCATTCCACTTCCTACGGAGAAAAATATTTTTACTGTCCTACGTTCACCACATGTCAATAAAGATTCACGGGAGCAATTTGAAATGCGTACCCACAAACGTCTAATTGACATTCTTGAACCGACTGCCAAGACCGTTGATGCGTTAATGCGTCTAGATCTTCCGGCTGGCGTGGACATTGAAATCAAGCTGTAGGAGGAGGTGTAATAAATGGCTAAAGTAATTTTAGGTAAAAAACTTGGTATGACGCAAATTTTTACTCCAGATGGTAAAATGATTCCTGTTACTGTAGTAGAAGCAGGTCACGGCGTGGTGCTACAAAATAAAACGGTTGAAAATGATGGCTACAATGCAGTGCAGCTAGGCTACGGCACTGTTAAAGATAAAAAGGTTACTAGCCCAATGAAAGGTCATTTTGACAAAGCAGGTGTTAAACCTGTTAAGTTCATTCGGGAAGTTAGATTGCCTGGAGCATCTGAATATACAGTAGGTCAAGAACTTAGTGTAGATGTTTTTGCTGAAGGTGATGTGATTGATGTAACTGGTGTTGCCAAAGGTAAAGGTTTTGCTGGTGTTATCAAACGTTGGAACTTTAGACGTGGACCTATGGCCCATGGTTCTAAATCTCACCGTGAACCTGGTTCCATGGGACCACGTATGAGCGGTGGCGGCGGTAAAGTATTCAAAGGCAAAAAACTACCAGGCCGTATGGGTGGTCAAAAAGTTACTGTACAACGTTTGACGATTGTAAGAGTCGACGCTGAACGTAATTTGATCTTAATCAAAGGTGGTATTCCTGGACCTAAAGGAAACTTCATGATGATTAAGAGTACTGTAAAACCTAAGAAATAATCTTGCGGGTTCGTTGATTTGTAGCTAGTTTAGCTTATATTCAAATCTCGAACCTGGAACCACGAAAGGAGGATGTGCTATATGCCGATAGTAGCAGTATATGATATCACTGGAGCAAAAACCAGTGAGATGGAATTAAATGATAGCGTTTTTGGCGTAGATGTTAATGAATCTGTATTACATCAAGCTGTAGTAATGCAATTGGCCAGCCAACGTTTAGGTACAGCTTCAACTAAAACCAGAGGTTTTGTGCGCGGTGGTGGTAAAAAGCCATGGAAACAAAAGGGCACAGGTCGTGCTCGTGCTGGTAGTATTCGTTCCCCATTATGGGTAGGTGGTGGTACTGTATTTGGTCCACACCCACGTTCTTATGCTTTTAGAATGCCACGTAAACAACGTCGCTTAGCGATTAAATCTGCGTTGACAGCTAAACTGCAAGATGGAGAACTAGTTGTATTAGATACTATTAATTTTGATGCACCAAAAACAAAAAGTGTACTAAAATTAATGAGCGACTTTAATGTAGCTAACAAAAAGGTTTTGATCGTTACAGCAGATATGCTGGAAAACGTTGAAAAATCAGCTCGTAACATTCCAGGAGTGAAAGCTATTCCTGCTTCTAGCAGTCTGAATGTATACGATCTTTTGTACCATGACAAAGTTTTTGTTACAAAAGAAGCAATTACTCGTATTGAGGAGGTTCTGGTATAATGCAAAATTTGCGTGATGTACTGATTCGCCCCCTTATTACTGAGAAAACCAATGCTATGATGCAAGACAACAAATATACTTTCGTTGTGCCGTTAAAGGCCAACAAAGTACAAGTCCGTCAAGCAGTTGAACAAATTTTCAAAGTAAAAGTATTGGCTGTTAACACCATCCGTGTAATGGGTAAAACCAAGCGTATGGGCAAGACTGAGGGTAAGCGTCCAGATTATAAAAAAGCAATCGTAAAACTGGCTCCTGGTCAGACGATAGAATTCTTTGAAGGTGTATAACCTGTAATTTTTTAAAAAGGAGGGGCAACAATGGCAGTAAAAAGCTTTAAACCATATACTCCAAGTAGACGATTTATGACAGTATCCAGTTTTGATGAAATTACTACAGATAAGCCGGAACGTTCATTAATTGAACGCTTGCAGCAACATGCTGGTCGTAATAATCAAGGCCGTATGACTGTTAGACATCAAGGTGGCGGTCATAAACGTCAATACCGGATTATAGATTTTAAACGCAACAAAGATGGAATTATCGCTAAAGTAGCGACCATCGAATATGATCCTAATCGCTCAGCTAATATTGCGTTACTTCACTATGCAGATGGCGAAAAACGTTATATTTTGGCTCCTAATGGCCTTAAAGTTGATGATAAAGTAATGAGTGGTCCTGAAGCGGATATTAAAGTAGGTAATGCGTTACCAATTAAAAATATTCCTGTAGGTACTTCACTTCACAATATTGAGCTTAAAATCGGAAAGGGCGGCCAAATGGTTCGTTCTGCTGGTGGATCAGCACAATTAATGGCAAAAGAGGGCGAGCATGCTCTTCTAAGACTACCTTCTGGCGAATTACGCAAAGTGCATATTAATTGCAAAGCAACAATTGGTCAAGTTGGTAACTTAGAGCATGAAAACATCACTAGCGGTAAAGCTGGTCGTTCTCGTTGGCTCGGCATACGTCCTGCAAACCGTGGTGTGGCAATGAATCCTTGTGATCATCCACATGGTGGTGGTGAAGGTCATTCGCCTGTTGGCCGTAAACATCCTGTTACTCCTTGGGGTAAACATGCTATGGGTGTTAAGACTCGTCGTAATAAAACATCAGATAAGATGATTGTAAAAAGACGTACGAAAAATAAATAAGCCTAAGTGTTAGGGCTAACCGGATAGAGAAGGGAGGCTAATCAAGTGTCCAGATCAATTAAAAAAGGACCTTATGTTCATGCAAGCGTAATGAAAAAAATCGATGCTATGAACGAAGCAGGCGAGAAAAAAGTTTTCAAGACCTGGTCGCGTAGTTCTACCATTCTTCCTAACTTCGTTGGACATACTGTTGCGGTACATGATGGACGTAAACATGTTCCTGTCTATATGACTGAAGATATGGTAGGTCACAAACTAGGTGAATTTGCACCTACTCGGACGTACAAAGGTCATTCTGGTTCAGAAAAATCCACATCATTACGGTAATTGGGTGATAGTTACTGGAAAGGGGGCTAGTATATGGAAGCTAAAGCAATTGCTAGACATATTCGCATTGCACCACGTAAAATTAGAGTCGTTATTGATCTAATTCGTGGAAAAAACATTGGTGACGCGTATGCAATATTAAAACATACGCCTAAAATTGGATCAGAAGTTCTTTTAAAAGTACTTGAATCAGCTATTGCAAATGCAGAGCATAATTATGATATGAACTCTGACAAGCTCTATGTTGCCGCCGCGTTTGTTGACCAAGGACCTACCTTGAAACGCATTCATCCGCGGTCTCGTGGTCAAGCTTTTAAAATTTTGAAACGCAGCAGTCACGTGACAGTTGTTGTAAAAGAAAGATAACTGGTGAAGGAGGTAAAACAAAGTGGGTCAAAAAATACATCCTCATGGTTTGCGACTTGGTATCATTAAAACTTGGGATGCCAAGTGGTATGCTGGTAAAGACTTTGCGGCTAATCTTCATGAAGATTTGAAAATCCGCAAGTTCATCAAAACAAAGGCCTTTAGCGCTGGTGTATCTAAACTTGTAATTGAACGTGCATCAAATCGTGTTAAAGTTATTATTCATACAGCAAAACCTGGTATGATTATTGGTCGTGGTGGTGCTGGTATTGAAGATATGAAAAAAAGCCTAAAACAACTTACTGGTAAGCAAATTGATATCAATATTGCAGAAGTAAGACAACCAGATATGGATGCTCAATTGGTTGCGGAAAATATTGCGGCTCAACTAGAAAGACGCATTGCCTTCCGTCGCGCTATGAAACAATCCATTCAACGCACTATGCGCGTGGGCGCAAAAGGTATTAAAGTAATGGTAGGCGGTCGTTTAGGCGGCGCTGAAATTGCTAGAAGTGAAGCGGCTCGTGATGGTAGTATTCCACTTCATACACTGAGAGCTGATATTGATTATGGCACAGCTGAAGCACATACAACTTACGGCCTTATCGGCGTAAAAGTATGGATTTACAAAGGTGAAATTTTGCCAGAAGTGAAAAAGGTCGCTGCCGCTGTTGAAGGGAGCGAAATATAATGCTACTGCCAAAAAGAGTAAAACATCGTAAACAATTCCGCGGTCGTATGAAGGGTAAAGCCCAAAGAGGCAGTACTGTAAGTCATGGCGAGTTCGGATTGGCAGCATGTGAACCAGCTTGGATCACTAACCGTCAAATCGAAGCAGCTCGTATTGCAATGACTCGTTATATTAAACGTGGTGGTAAAGTATGGATCAAAATATTCCCAGATAAACCAATTACAGCTAAACCTGCTGAAACACGCATGGGTAGTGGTAAAGGTTCAACAGAATACTGGGTAGCAGTGGTAAAACCAGGTCGTGTAATGTTTGAAATGGATGGCGTTAGCGAAGAAATGGCTAGAGAAGCCATGCGCTTAGCTGCTCATAAACTTCCTATAAAAACAAAATTTGTTAAACGGGAAGTTGCTGCTGAAGCCCAAGAAGAAGTGGGTGGTGAAGTAAATGAAGGTTAAAGACTTCCGCGAAATGAACGCAACTGAACTTAACCAAAAAATGTCTGTACTCAAAGAAGAGCTATTTAACCTTAGATTTCAACTTGCTACCGGTCAGTTGGAAAATCCAATGCGGATTAAAGAAGTAAAAAAATCTATTGCCCGCGTTAAGACAATTCAACGTGAACAGGAAATGAGTGTCAATCAAGGGTAGCATTCTAATAGACGTTCTTAATTAAGAACGGAAGGAGGCTAATTGTACGTGAGTGAAAGAAATGATCGTAAAGTAAAGATCGGTAAAGTAGTTAGCGATAAAATGGATAAAACAGTTGTTATAGCCATTGAACGTTTAGTACAACATCCACTTTATAAAAAATCCATTAAGAAAACAGTGAGATTTAAAGCCCATGATGAAAATAACGACAGCCACACTGGTGACATCGTATCCGTCATGGAAACTCGTCCTCTGTCTAAAGATAAACGTTGGAGAGTTGTAGAAGTTATTGAAAGAGCTAAATAGGTGAGGACTTAAAAGCCTCGATAAGGAGGAAATAGGATGATTCAACAACAATCAATCCTTACTGTTGCTGATAACAGTGGTGCGAAACAAATCATGTGTATCAGAGCACTTGGCGGTTCATTCCGTAGATATGCTAACATCGGTGATGTTATTGTTGCGGCAGTAAAATCTGCTTCTCCCGGTGGTGCCGTTAAAAAAGGTGATGTAGTTAAAGCCGTAGTGGTTCGCTCCAAAAAAGGCTTACGTCGCCCTGACGGTTCTTACATCCGTTTTGATGAGAATGCTGCAGTTATCATAAAAGAAGATAAAAGCCCTAGAGGTACACGTATATTTGGGCCAGTAGCGAGAGAACTGCGTGAGAAAGATTTTATGAAGATAATCTCGCTGGCGCCGGAAGTAATCTAAGTTAGGAGGTATCCGGAATGTCAGAAGCCAAAAAATTACACGTCAAAAAAGGCGACATGGTTCTTGTTTTGACTGGTAAAGATAAAGGTAAAAAGGGTAAAGTAATTGAAGCATTACCTAAAAAGGCTAAAGTCCTAGTCGAAGGCCTAAATACAGTAAAGCGTCATACTAAACCTTCACAAAACATGCCACAAGGTGGTATTGTTGTGAAAGAAGCTTTAATGCATTCAGCTAAAGTAATGTTGGTTTGCCCAGCATGCGATAAAGCAACACGCATTAAAAAATCTCCTCTTGCAAATGGAGTTATGGCTCGTACTTGCAAAAAATGTGGAGAAATTATCGATAAAGACAAATAATCACGCAGAAAGGAGGTAACTACACTTGTCCAGAATGAAAGATAAATATAATGATGAAGTAGCAAAAGGACTCATGGAGAAATTTGGCTATAAAAATATTATGGAAATCCCTAAGATTGAAAAAGTGGTAATAAATATGGGTGTCGGTGAAGCAGTAAGTAACCCTAAGATTTTGGATGTTGCAGTGAATGACATGATGACGATTGCTGGTCAAAAGCCAGTAGTAACACGTGCTAAGAAATCCATCGCAGCATTTAAGATTCGTGAAGGTATGCCAATCGGTGCTAAGGTTACCCTGCGTGGAGAACGGATGTACCAGTTTTTAGATAAATTGTTAAACATTGCGTTACCACGTGTGCGTGACTTTCGTGGCGTAAGCCCTAAATCTTTTGATGGTCGTGGTAATTATACTATGGGCATTAAAGAACAATTGATTTTTCCGGAAATCGAATATGATAAAATTGATAAAATCCGTGGTATGGATATTATTATCGTAACCACTGCAAAAACGGATGAAGAAGCACGTGAACTGTTGAAGCTTATGGGCATGCCGTTCAGTGCGTAAAGAGGAGGGACACTCGTGGCCAAAAAAGCAATGATTGAAAAATGGAAGCTGGAGCCTAAGTTTAGCGTACGAAAGTACAATAGATGTAAGGTCTGCGGTCGTCCGCATGGTTATTTGCGTAAGTTTGAAATGTGCCGTATTTGCTTTAGGGAATTGAGCTATAAAGGTGTCATTCCTGGAATAACTAAGGCTAGTTGGTAGATTAACAGGAAGGAGGTTATGTTTAAATGGTAATGACCGATCCAGTTGCAGATATGCTTACTCGTATTCGTAATGCAAACTCGGTTTATCATGATAAAGTAGAAATTCCAGCTTCAAAAATTAAGCAAGCAATTGCTCAAGTATTGAAAGCAGAGGGCTTTATCAAGGATTTTGAGATAATCAAAGATGATAAACAAGGAATGCTAAGAGCAAGCTTAAAATATGGTCCTAATCGTGAGAAAGTAATCACTGGTATAAAGCGTATTTCCAAACCTGGACTACGTGTTTATGTAAAAAGCGAGCAAATGCCTCGTGTACTTGGTGGACTTGGTATTGCAATTATTTCAACATCAAAAGGTATCATGACAGACAAACAAGCGCGTCGTGATGGACTTGGTGGCGAAGTACTCGCATTCGTCTGGTAATTTTTTAGTTAAGGAGGTGCACATATGTCAAGAATTGGTAGAATGCCAATTGCTGTTCCTGCAGATGTAACAATTACAATTGATGACAGCAATTTGGTATCTGTAAAAGGACCGAAAGGCGAATTGACTCGTGCCATTCACAAAGATATGATATTGACATTGGAAGATAATGTTCTTGTTGTAACAAGACCTTCCGATGAAAAAGAACATAGATCTTTGCATGGATTAACTCGTACTTTATTGTCCAATATGGTTGAAGGCGTTACTAAAGGTTTTACAAAAACCCTTGAAATTGTCGGCGTTGGTTTCAGAGCGGCAAAAGTAAATGGTAAACTTGCCTTGACTTTAGGATTTTCTCATCCACTAGAAATCGAGCCACCTGTAGGCATGGGAATTGATGTTCCTGCTCCTAACCGGATTATCGTTTCTGGTATTAGTAAAGAAGATGTTGGTGCATTAGCAGCTAAAATCCGTAAATACCGTGAACCAGAGCCTTATAAAGGCAAAGGTGTTCGTTATGAAGGTGAAGTTGTACGTCGTAAAGCTGGTAAAGCTGGCGGTAAAGGCAAGAAGTAAGATTTTAAGCGGAAGGAGTGACCACTTTGATTCGTAAAGGAATTAAAAATAAAGCTAGACTAAAACGCCATTTGCGTGTGCGTAAAGGCGTATCAGGTACTGCTGCAAGACCACGCTTGAATGTATTTCGCAGCCTAAGTCATATTTATGCGCAAATCATTGATGATGTTACTGGTACTACATTAGTGGCAGCTAGCACCATGGATAAAGATTTGAGCATAGCAAATGAGTATGGCGGTAATATCGCAGCAGCTAAAGTTGTAGGTGCAGCAGTTGCTACCCGTGCATTAGCTAAAGGTATTAGCAAAGTGGTATTTGACCGTGGTGGTTATATCTATCATGGTAGAGTAGCAGCTTTGGCCCAAGCAGCACGTGAAGCAGGGCTGGAATTTTAAGCAAAAGGAGGTAAGTGAATGTCCAAGATGATTGATTACACAACTCTCGATTTAAAAGAGAAAGTTGTATTCATAAACCGAGTTGCTAAAGTAGTAAAAGGCGGTCGCCGCTTTTCATTCAGTGCATTGGTAGTTGTCGGTGACGAGAACGGCCATGTTGGCGCTGGACTAGGTAAAGCTGGTGAAGTACCTGAGGCAATCAGAAAAGGTGTTGAAGATGCGAAAAAGAATCTCATCACTGTTCCTCTAAGAGGCACTACGATTCCTCATCAAATTTTAGGCGTATTTGGAGCTGGAAAAGTATTCATGAAGCCTGCGTCGGAAGGTACTGGCGTAATTGCTGGTGGTCCTGTACGTGCGGTACTTGAACTTTCCGGTATTCATGATATCTTAACGAAATCCCTTGGTTCCAATAATCCTAATAATATGGTACGTGCAACGCTCACTGGTTTGCAACAATTGAAACGTGCAGAGCAAGTAGCAGCACTTCGTGGTAAAACCGTTCAGCAAATTCTGGGTTAAGGAGGAATTATAATGGCAACACTCAAAGTCACTCTAACCAGAAGCCTGATCGGCAGACCAGAGGATCAAAGAGCTACTGTAAAGGCCCTGGGACTTAAGAAAACAAATTCTTTCGTTATTCAAGATGACACCCCTGTCATTCGTGGCATGGTACGTAAAGTAGAGCATCTTGTGACAGTTGAAGAAATACAAGACTAATTTGAGAGGAGGTGCTAATAATGAAATTACATGAATTAGCTCCTGCGCCTGGTTCGAGAAAAGTACGTACTCGTGTAGGTCGAGGACTCGGTTCAGGCCTTGGTAAGACATCTGGTAGAGGTCATAAAGGTCAGAATTCCCGTGCTGGTGGCGGTACTCGTGCTGGTTTTGAGGGCGGTCAAATGCCACTTTACCGTAGATTACCAAAACGTGGTTTTCATAACAAGTTTGCTAAAGAGTATGCAGAAGTAAATATTTCAGAACTTAATCGTTTTGAAGCAGGCTCTGTAGTTGACCCAGTGGCTTTAATTGAAGCTGGGGTACTCAAAAATGTTCGTGATGGCGTACGTATACTAGGCAACGGCGAAATTACTAAATCACTTAGCGTAATTGCGAATGGCTTTACCAAGTCAGCACAGGAAAAAATTATTGCTGCTGGCGGAAAAGTCGAGGTGGTCTAAGTGCTTTCAGCTCTGTCAAATATACTAAAGATAACTGAGCTTAGACAAAAGGTAGTTTTTACGCTAGCCATGTTTTTAGTATTTAGAGCCGGTACTCACATTCCAGTCCCTGGAGTTGATGTTTCGGTTATTGAACAAATGTTTACCAGTGGCAATCTTTTTGGTTTACTGGATTTGTTCTCAGGTGGAGCATTGAGCAAGTTTTCAGTGTTTGCAATGAGTATTACACCATATATTAATGCTTCAATTATAATGCAGCTTTTAACTGTAGTTGTACCTAAGTTTGAACAGTGGGCTAAAGAAGGCGAAGAAGGCCGTAAAAAGATAACACAAATTACTCGCTATGGCACTGTACTACTTGGTTTTGTTCAGGCAATTGGTATGGCGATTGGTCTTAAAGCTGCAATTATTAATCCAGGTATTGGTTCAATTCTTTTAATTGCATTAACACTTACTGCGGGAACTACCTTCCTAATGTGGCTGGGTGAGCAAATAACAGATAAAGGTATTGGTAACGGCATATCGCTGATTATCTTTGCCGGGATTGTATCGGCAATACCAAATGGTATTAGCGTGATTTATCAATATTTCACAGCAGGTACAATCAACCTATTCAATGTATTCTTATTCTTAATCATTGGCATAGCCATGATTGTGTTGGTAATTGCGATTTCGCAAGGCCAACGTAGAATCCCAGTTCAATACGCTAAACGAGTAGTTGGCCGTAAAACTTATGGTGGTCATTCTACCCATATTCCGCTAAAAGTCAATCAAGCGGGAGTTATACCAATAATCTTTGCGTCATCTGTGCTGATGTTTCCGGTAACCATTGCCCAGTTTATTGATATTCCCTGGGTAAAAACTATGGCAGGCTGGTTTGCGTGGGGTACACCGCTACAAACAACGTTGTATGCGCTACTCATTATCTTTTTCACGTATTTCTATACTGCGGTTACTTTGAACATATCGGATATGGCAGAGAATATGAAAAAATACGGTGGATTTATTCCAGGACTGCGCCCGGGTAAACCGACTGCTGATTATTTGGATAGAGTCATGACCAGAATTACCCTTGCAGGTTCCATATTTCTTGCACTAATTGCCATACTGCCTAACTTTATTGCAGCTGTGACAAATATCCCCGGGGTTTATTTTGGTGGCACCGCCCTTTTAATTGTGGTAGGCGTGGCACTTGATACAATGAAACAAATAGAGGCGCTGGTTCTTATGCGTCACTATCAAGGTTTCATGAAATAGTAGGGAGGTGGCTTTCGCAATGTACATCCTGTTAATGGGACCGCCTGGGGCTGGTAAAGGTACACAGGCGGCTGAACTAGTTGCAGAGTTTCATATCCCTCATATTTCAACTGGTGATATGTTTCGGGCAGCTGTTAAAGAAGGAACAGAACTTGGCAAGCAAGCAAAAGCTTGTATGGACGCTGGGCAACTCGTTCCTGATAATATAACTATCGGAATCGTAAAAGAAAGACTAGCGAAACCTGATTGTCAGAAAGGCTTCATTCTAGATGGGTTTCCTCGTACTACTGAGCAAGCTAATTCCTTAGATGGTACGTTAACGGAACTTGGCATGAAACTTGATCGTGTTGTTAACATTACTGTTCCTTT
>Ga0074199_1001542_pt1 | contig 19174 bp, 18 predicted proteins | sample EPASupsiteSAE347_FD_64528 | JGI IMG/M metagenome (GOLD analysis project Ga0074199, IMG submission 64528) | Bioremediated contaminated groundwater from EPA Superfund site, New Mexico - Sample SAE3-47 | ecosystem: Environmental > Aquatic > Deep subsurface > Groundwater > Contaminated ...
TTAGAATAACATACTTCTCGATGTTTTGTTCTTTGATAAAATTCTGAATCTCATCAAAATCACCATAAGGACAGATCCAGTTACTATTCTGCAACATCTTAAAACCCGCCTCTTTCAGAAAAAACCGTAAGTATTCCCGCGCTGTTTTGCGAATCTCAGGAATATCAAAAATCACAATACGCCATTTCTTATCCCACTTCGGCAGAGCTTTATCACTGTCATCTTTCTTGTGCCACTTTTTTAATTTATCCAAAGCCTTAGCCGTAAAGCCTTTTTCGTTAAAATAGCCAAAACGTTCCAAGTGATAAATCTGCTGGTAAATTTTCCGCCGCAACTTCGCATCCTTGATGTCGCGCTCGATGGATTGGTAATATTCCCAATACCAAAGCTTTTTAATACTTCTAGATTTCTGAGAAAATTCATAATAGCCCTCCGCCAAGGAAATCAAAGTGTCCTTTAAATTTTCAGTTTTGTTGTTCATTTTTTAAGAGGATAACTGTTGTAAAAAATACGCGACCGCGTGAAAAATACAACAAATAAAAAAAATATATGTCAACTAAATTAGTGTATTACGTAATTAACTTGATTGATTTTATTATATCACATTTTCAATTGTTGTAAATTTATCGCGGTCGCGATTTTTTTACAACAATTTATTTCTCTATTTCGAATTTACAAAATTTAAAATGTTGTTCATCTTTGCAACTGCGGTGCAGATTACAGAATCACTGGCGCCGTAGTATATTCTTATCTTATCATCATCCAAGACTGCCCCACAGCAGAATGTTACTTTGGGCATTGTGCCACTTCTTTGAGCTTCGTTAACATATATTTCGCGTTCAGATTCAGTCATTTTTTGAAGATTGTCTAGACCACCGGGCAGGACATCGACTAAGCCAGCCAATTCGTACTCTTCTTGTGGCTCAAAGATCGGCTCCGTGGAACGATATAAAATTTTGCGTGGATTTTCTAAGTCTAGCAACAATACGCCGATTCGATAGCAATGCGCATTATCAATGCCGTGATACAAAACTAGCCAGCCCTTTTCCGTTTTAATCGGTGGCGGTCCCATTTCGACAAAAGCATTGTCAAAATAATCACCGACCCGCGGTTCTAAAAAGATTTTTTCATCGCCTGTCCAATGCAAGCCGTCATCGGACTCAGCAAACCAGATTCGGTGCTCGCCAAACAACATTAAAAATTTATCGTTAATTTTCTCCGGAAATATCGCGCCCGATTTAGACCATTCATCATTCATTGTTTTTACTTGTGGTTCACCATCGACAAATTCAGTATAAACACCACCAGCCCTCGCGAAATTCCAATCTGCAAAAGCTACACCTTGTTTTCGCCAAATCTTCAAATCACTCGAAGTAGCAATCGATAAGCGTGGCGTCTGGCCATCGTAGGCGGCGTAGGCCATATAAAAGGTATCACCGATTTTGGTAATGCGCGGATCTTCTAGGCCCCGGAGTTCCGCTTCGCTCTCGCCCGCCAATAATGGCTCCGCAAATCTCGTAAAATTTTCACCATCATCGGAAACGGCATAGCCAATCGCCGATTTCCAATCAGTGCCTATGCCAACCGCACGATAAAATAAGTGATACTTGTTATCGTAAAATATCGCGCCGGGATTATATAACTTTAATGCTTCCCAGGAATTATTTTTTTCAGGTTCTAAAATTGGATTTAACTTTGAACGTGTAAAGATATTCATAAATTTAATTGTTGTAAAATTATCGCGGTCCCTCCCGAGGCGGGCAAGCGTGATTTTTTTACAACAATTTTATATTAGCGCAAAGAATGCGAAAATAATTGCGGAAATTAAAAAGGTTATTTTTAAATTCGTTATCAATAGGATACAAGCGATATAAACTAAAGCGCGGGCGAAGAATAATGGAATTTCGCGAAAGACGATGAACTCACTGCTTTGCTCATCTTTCTTGGCCAATTGATAGGTCAAAGATTGATATGGCAATTCTATTAGAACGCTGATAAAACTGAATAGGATTGAAAATAGATATAAATAAATATTGTTATCCAGGAAATAGGCCGTCACCCAGACGAAGGCCGCCAGCATAAAACCTAATTTCATTAATTTGTTTTTACTGTATTTGTCAGAAATCTTACCCATGAACATTGTAAATATCAAGACAACCACGGCCGTAATCGAATTAATCGAACCGACTGACGCGATACCGATCTTTTCGCCCAAGGAGCTAGCAATGGTGAAATAAAAAAAGATCGGCCAGACAATGCCATGCATATCTTCACGAATATTTTCAAATACTTCCATCACTATATACTTGGGATATTTCTTGAAAAAAGCAAAGACCTTTTTGAAATCGAAATTGGTTTCTATTTTGTAATCTCCAAAACGCAGATATAAAAAGATAGAAGCGAAATAAACTGCAAAAACTATGGCAAAAAGATTTTTAAAACCAAACAATAGCGCAATCGCACCCGACACAATCGGCATTACGATTCCGACGATTTGCGGCCAGGCAAACAGATACGAAACGTGCTTGCTCATGTCGTCATGTTTAGCTTGGGAAATAAAAATGAAATGCATGGGATAATACATCAAACTCGCTTCCAGGGATTTGAGAATCGGCAAGGCAAAAACCAAAAGCGGAAACTTATCAACCATAAAGAGGGCACCGTAAAAGAGAAAAACAAATGGAATCCGTGCTAAAAAAGTACGCCGCACGCCATATCGCTCACAAACTTTGGCTGCCGTGAGAAAAAAAATCGGCACGCCGGCGGAATAAATTAAATAATAAACAAAAATCATTCGCAGTGAAAAACCGGAATTCAACAAGTAAACCGGCACAAAAATACCGATTACCGTTGCCGCTACGGCCTCCAAGGAATTTATTAAATTAATAATGCGAAGTTGTGACATAATTTAAGCGAACCAATTGTTGTAAAATTATCGCGGTCGCATATTTTTTACAACAATTGGTATATTCCTAGTTCGATGCGCTGGAATAGTGTTTCAAGCCGTAGTGGAAAAATTTGCGCGAAGCGACAAAAAAGATAATCGTAATAATAAGTGAATACGCGATTAAATCTAAGCGCGGACCGAAGAGGAAGATTTTGGCGGGAATAGTGGAGATGAAAGCGATTGGTAGGATGGTCGAGAAAATAATGCGGACGGCGCTGGGAAAATAAATGTCGGTGGGATAACTCGACATTTTGGTTATACTATCAATTACGGTAAACAAAGCACGCACCTCCGTGAACCAAATTGACAAAGTCGCCACCAATAAGGAAACGCTATATACGATGATGTAAGCCATGAAAAGCATGATCAGATAAAAAATTGAATTAATCAATAGATGCTCCCAGGCAAAGGTTAAATTTTTTACGGCCATGACAAAAATTGTTGCTGCCGTTACTAGACGAGCCCAATCTTCCGGATCAGCACGCGAAAAAGAAGCCGTAAACTGAGCATCAATTGGCTTCACCAGGGCGCTATCAAAAGTGCCCGCCCTGATACTCATTTTTAATCCAGCCACATAGGCATGCGTAGCCCACGAAAGCCCTTCAACAAACATATAAGCTGAAAGAACAATCATTGCCTGGTCCCGGCTCCATCCGGACAAATTGCCGGAAAAACGAAAAACCACGCCCACCAAAATTACCGGCAATATCATCTGGATCATCACGGCAATAATCATAATAAAAAAATTAATCGGATATGCCATCCGCTCCATCAGTCGCGCTTTGGCATTTATTGACCAGACCTTGAAATATCTGCGTATTTTTTTAAGCGCCATATGCTTCATATTTTTTTACACCACTATGATAAATAAATTTTGCCAACAATGACAATGCCCCTAGCCATAATAAACCGCCGCCGAAACCCCAAAGCATTTCCGATAAGGATAATTTGCCCTGAATGACATTCAAAGGGAAAAAACCGATATATCTAAAAGGCAGGAAATCAGCCCATGCGCGTATATTACCGGATAATAAATCAAGCGGCAACATGCTACCGGAAAAAAAGGCGATCATATTAGACATTAAAAAATTCAAACCCATTACCATTCCGAAATGAAAAGCTAGCAAGCCGATTGCATAAGAAATGAAAAAATAAATCCCCGCCGCCAATATCAAGCTCAGGACAAAGAACAGAATATTCAATAACGAAAAACCAAGATTAGCAAAAAACAATAAAGCAATAACAATAACAATTAAAACGAAAAAATCATACACAAACAAGCCGATGCTTCTGGATATATAATACTTCGTCAAATCCATCGGCTTTACCAAAAAATTTGAAAATGAGCCAAGGCGGATGTAATCACTCAGATTCCAGGCGATATCGCCCACACCTTTATATGATAAAAAAATCACAAACATAATCAAATAATAAGCGATTAACGATTTCAAGGAATAATCACCCGCCGTGCCACCATTGCGATAAACTGCCAACCAGATATAAACAAAAACCACCAATGACAAAAAGCCTCCGAAGAAATTGGCAAAAAAATTAAAACGATACATCAAACTCTCTTGCGCTGCCATTTTCATGATTGTAATATATTTTTTCATACTACTTATTTTTAAACACTTCCCCGATTACCGCGCTAATATCCTCTTCCTTGATTTCAATATCCTCGACTGGCAAATCCGACGAGAGAATTTTCGCCGCTGCTTCCTTGGCTCGATCACGGTCAACTCGAACCACGGCAGAATGCGCGGAAAATTCCAGCACTGCACCAAATTCCAGCAATGATTCTTTTTTAATTTCCCCATCGGCAAAAATAACTTTAATATCCTTGTGCGGTGCATATTTCACAATCAACTCACTTAAAAGTCCGTCATAAACAATCACGCCATGATCGATTAAAACTACGCGCTTACACAATTCCTTGATGTCCGCCATGTAGTGCGAAGTCAGAATGATCGTCGTCTTGTTCAACTGATTATATTTTTTGATAAAATCTCGAACGCTCTTTTGCGATATAACATCTAAACCGATAGTCGGTTCGTCTAAAAAGAGAACCTTGGGATTATGAATCAAGGACATTAACAATTCGCATTTCATACGCTCCCCTAGGGATAATTTGCGCACTTGCTTATCTAAAACATCCTCAACTCCCAAAAGTTTCACCAACTCATCTATTCTCATTTTATAATCCTCATCACTGACTTCGTAAATCTCTTTTTGCAGAATAAAACTATCCAGGGCTGGCAAATCAAACCAGAGCTGACTTTTTTGACCCATCACCAAGCCAAATTGTTTTTGAAATGCCGGCTCGCGCTTCCAGGGATTATATCCAAGAACACTCACTTCCCCACTCGTCGGATGCAAAATGCCGGACAACATTTTCAAGGTCGTCGTCTTACCCGCGCCATTCGGACCCAAAAAACCAACGATTTCACCCTCTTCCAGCGTAAAATTAACCGCCTTCACCGCCTCGGCAAACAATTTTTCGCGTTTAAACAAAGACTTTAACGACGCCAAAAGCCCCGGTTGTTTCTTATAATAATCGTAAGTTTTACTTAGATTCTTGACTTCAATAATAGACATAGATTTATTTTAATTTTGATTATATATTTATCCCCCAAATTTATGTCCCAATCCGCCGCGGCGGACTAGACAAGATATATGGAAATGCTATATAATTATAATATCAGTAATAATTCATATTTACAACTCTAAAAATGAACAAACCAAAACCACCGTGCATCCTGTATATCAGTACTTACCCTCCACGCGAATGCGGTATTGCGACTTTTTGCAAGGACACGATTGATGCATTTGATAAAGAATTTGGCGACACTCTCAAGACGAAGGTTTTGGCAGTCAACGACAATGGGACTTCTATTTATAATTATCCGCGTAAGGTCAGCATGCAGATGTATCAATCAGAAATGGTTGACTATTTGAAGAAGGCCACACTGATTAATAACTCCCCGGAAATCAAGTTGGTTAACATCCAACACGAGTACGGTATTTTTGGTGGCGACTGGGGCGACTATCTTTTGCCTTTTATGGAGCTGGTTCAAAAACCGATTATTCTCACCATGCACACCGTCTTGCCAAAGCCTCACGACAAACTCAAAAACCTGACCAAGGCTATTACCGAAAAAGCGGCGGCGATTACGGTTATGACCAAGACCTCTGCCAATATTCTCGAAAAAGTTTATGGCGTACCAAAAGGCAAAATCAATATCGTTCCTCATGGCGTTCACAATATCTCTTTCCCTTCCAAATCCAAGGCCAAAAAGAAATTGAATCTTGAAGGCAAGACCATTCTCTCCACTTTTGGTATGTTGAATCGTGACAAAGGAATCGAGTATGCCATCGAAGCTTTACCAGAAATCGTTGCCAAACATCCTAATGTTATGTATTTGGTTCTTGGTGCCACTCATCCAGTCGTGCGTCGTGAAGAGGGCGAAGTTTATCGCAACAGACTCAAAAGGCTTGTTATCAAAAATAAGCTCCAAGATCATGTGAAGTTTTATGACAAGTATTTAACCATCAAAGAACTTATCGAATTCTTGAAAGCAACCGATGTTTACATTTCTCCAACTTTGAATCCGAAACAAGCCGTCAGTGGTACGATTTCTTACGCCCTTTCTTGCGCTTGCCCAATTATCGCCACCAAAAATCAATACGCCAAAGATGTCTTGGATAACAGTCGTGGCTACCTTGTTAAGTTTAAAAATTCTTTAGAAATAAAAAATGCTTTAGCGGATGTCTTGGGTGATACCAAGGCGCGCAAAGAAATGGGCAAGAATTCCTATTTTTATTCTCGCCACATGACTTTCCAAAATACCGCTATCGCCTATTTCAAATTATATAATCAGATTGCCAATATTGTTCCGCGTAACCGCGATAAGTTGCCGGAAATCAACATGCAGCACATTCGCACCTTGACTGACAAATACGGTATGATTCAATTTGCGCAACACACTCGCCCTGATATTCATTCCGGCTACTGTCTTGATGATAATGCTCGCGCCCTGATTGGCTGTATCGAATATCATGATACCAGAAGATCAAACAGTGTCTTGGGACTCATTAATACTTATTTTAATTTTGTAAAAGACACCGAAAAATCCAACAAGAAATTTTACAACCTTTTCTCTTACCAGCGAACACCAGATGAGGATAATGAGAGTGAAGATTCTTATGGTCGTGGCATTTGGTCATTGGGCTATGTCATCAGCAGCAAGAGATTGCCAGAGAATATGAAAAATGAAGCTCGCAAGATTTTGAAGCGCACAGCTGTGTCTGCTAACAATCTCAATTCTCTACGCGCGGTTTCCTTTTCCATTATCGGCTTATCTGAAGCGCTTGCAAAAGACAATAACAAACAACAGTTAGAAATTTTCAAACGCTTGAGCGAAAAATTAGTTCGCAAATTCAATCAACAACTCAAAGACAGCCAGGACGAAAGCTGGGCATGGTTTGAAGATTGCCTTACTTACTCCAATTACAAATTATCCGAGGCAATGTTCCGCGCCTACAAGATTACTGAGAATCCGATTTACTTAGAAATAGCTGAACGCAGTATCCAATTCTTGAATAAGATTACTTTCGAGGGCAACGGTCACTTCTCCCCGATCGGACAAGACGGTTGGTATTTCCGCAATGGTAAACGGGCATACTTTGACCAACAGCCTGAAGACGCGTCTTCAGCCGTTGAAGCACTCGTAGTCGCCTACCAAATCACTGGCAATAAGGACTACAAAGAAAAGGCTGAGCTCGCCTTCCAATGGTTCTTGGGCAAGAATCATCTCAACCAGATGGTTTATGATGAAAACACCGGCGGTTGCTACGACGGACTTGGGCGTTACTCTCTAAACTTTAATCAAGGCGCAGAATCTACTCTTTCCTATTTCCTAGCTCGATTAGCAATTGAAAAGATTTCAAAACCACAGTAAATATTATGACCAAACCAAAAACTATTGCCTATTATCACCGACTAGCCAAAAAATTAATCAAAGAATACGCCGACTACGAACGCATCGAATTCGAAGACCGCGATTGCTTGGAGCGCATCATCCTGCCCTATGTCCTCGGCCAGCACAACCCGCAACGCACTCTTGATATCGGTCGCGAAGATTATCAGACATTTTACAATCTATATTTTGAGAACCGCGAACTGTGGACTTTGGACTTTGATCCGAAACGAAAAAAGTTCGGCGCCAAGGGTCACCACATCACTGACGACGTAGCTAATGTCAAAAATCATTTTGAAGATGGTTATTTCAATTTCATCCTTATGAACGGCGTCTTTGGTTGGGGCTTGAATGACCCGATTAAAATCGAACAAACTTTTGAAGCGATCTATAAATTGCTTGCACCCGGTGGATTGTTCGTTCTCGGCTGGAATGACATTAAAGATTTGACACCCATACCACTAACAGAAATCGAGGCTTTGAAAAAATTAACGCCTTATGTTTTTCCACCGTTGGAGTCATGTCAATTTAAGGCGGCAACTGGCGAGCACACTTACAACTTTTATGTGAAGAAATAAATATCACTTTGTCATTCTGGAAGGAGTCGGGACGACTGATAGAATCTTCTGAATTTAAAAAAAATATATGGACTATAAACACTTCATCACAAGCTTAGACAAAGAAAATGAATATCCAAAATTGGTTCGTGATCGAATTCCAGAAATTATCAAAACCAGAACCGGACAAGATGCAAAAACTAGAATCATGGAAAACGACGAATATTTGAATTTCTTGATGCGAAAAGTCGAAGAAGAGGCTAACGAATTGGCCAATGCAGAAAATAAAGAACATGTGATTGAGGAAATAGCTGATGTTTTAGAATTAATTGAATCAATTTTAGAATTTTACGACGTCGATATGGAAACAGTCCTCAAGGTTAAGAGAGAAAAAGCAGATAAACGTGGCGGTTTCAAGAAAAGAATTTTAATGTTAGAAAAAGTATAATAAATTCACAAATTTAATTTCTAATTTCGAATTTTAAATTTTGAGTGATGGTGTTTATTGAATTAATGAATTAAAAATTGATTCAAAATTCAAAATTCGAAATTCAAAATTTTTACACATATGAACATCAAGGAGGAGGCTTATAAAAAAGCGGTTGAGGTTTTGACCAAGTCGGCGAAATCGACGGGGTTTTATGCTTCGGCTTTAAAAGGTGGCTACGAGGCGACTTGGGCGCGTGATTCGATGATCACCACCCTAGGCGCCAGTCTTTTGGGCAAGGATTTTAAAAAACCGATAGTGAATAGCATTGACCTCTTGGCCAAGTACCAAACTGAGAATGGTCAAATCCCGAATTGTGTCGGCGCCTACAATCTTGACCGCCGCTCGACGCAAACCTACAACTCCATCGACTCCTCGCTCTGGTTTATTATCGGCAATTACGCTTATGCCAAGAGTTATAAAGACCACAAAACACTCGATAAATACAAAAAAAATATCGCCCGCGCTTATGTCTGGCTCAAATATCAAGACCCGAATGAAGACGGGCTTTTGTCGCAACAACCGACCATGGACTGGATGGACGCTTTCCCGCATAAATACGGCAATACTATTAATACCCAAGCCCTTTATTATGCCACCTTGCGCCTTCTAGGTGGCAAAAAACTTCATGCCAAGGCCGATCACCTCAAACAGGTGGTTAATGGCGATATTGAGGCATACTTGAAGCTTTATGACGACAGATTGGGCTATTATTTACCCTGGAACTGGAAGAATCATGACGGCGATCGCGAACAAGAAGAGTGGTTCGATTCCCTCGGCAATGTTCTCGCCATCGTTACCGGCTTGGCCAAGAAAAATATTGCCTACAACATCATTGATCATATCGAACGAGAAAAAATCAACGAACCCTACTCTCTCAAGGCGCTCTGGCCACCAATCAAGCCAGGCGACAAAGAATGGCACTCTTATTTTTCGAAGTGCGACGCTCGCGAACCGCTCCACTATCTCAACGGAGGCATCTGGCCCTTCATCGGCGGTTTCTATGTTGCTGCCCTCGTTAAAATGCGCGAATTCGATAAAGCCGAAAAAGAACTAACCAAGCTTGCCTATGGCAATATGCAAAAATTAAAAACGCGCAATTTTAAAACCGGTTACGAATTCAACGAATGGTTGCATGGCGAGTCCGGTGAACCGATGGGCGAACCTTATCAAGCCTGGACCGCAGCGACCTATATTTATGGCTACGAATGCTTAAAGAAAAAGAAGGTCTTATTTTTTGAATAAAACATATCAAATACAAAAACCGTATAATCAATATACGGTTTTTTGTTTTTACAGTCTGAATTGCGCCAATACCTAATCATTATTATTCTGGCGATGATGTTCCTTGTAGCATTCATAGCATCTGGGCTCAGAAACAAAAGCTTCATGATTCCTAGACACTAGCCAATTGTCGCTGATTATCAAATCAATATCCTCGCTTGCCACTATTTTCGGGCAATCTTCACACTTTTCACCAACCCAATCCTCGATTAGGTTGGTGCAACGAACTTGGGCATTAAACAAATCATCATCCTCTAATATGACCTTATCGTCTACCATCTCCTTCCCCTTTTTGTATTGGTTAGATTAAAAAGAACAGCCCCCATTATGGAAATATAATTAATTTAAGATAAATTCAAAACATTGTCAATCTGCAATAGTGCTAGACAGTCTCCAGTAAAACCGGACAATGATCAGAGCCCATAGTCTTGTATAAAATTGTAGTATCAATCACTTTTTTCATAAAACTTTTAGACACGCAGAAATAATCGATCCGCCAGCCGATATTTTTCGGTCGCGCTCCAGCTCGATAACTCCACCAAGTATACTCTTTTTCGTCGGGATATAATTCCCGGAAAACATCTACGAACCCCGATTGCAAAAAATCTGTCATTGCTACCCGCTCCTCATGAGTAAAACCAGGATTCCCGACATTCTCTTTTGGCCGTGCCAAATCAATCTCCTCGTGCGCCACATTAAAGTCACCGCAAATGACAACTGGCTTTTTCATTTCCATTTTTTTCAATGCAGAAAATAAAATATTATTAAAATCCAATTTAAATTGCAAACGTGATAACTCATGATTGGCATTGGGGAAATAAGTGTTTACCAAATAAAAATCTTTCAGTTCCAAAATTTGCGTCCGCCCTTCATGATCCTCAATTCCCAATTCCTCCAATTTTACATACTTCACAAACTTTACAGAATTCTTCACCAACATCGCTGTCCCGCTATAACCTGGTCGATCGGCTGGATGATAAAAAACCTCATAATCAGGAAATGCTAAATTTTCTTTTTCAATCGCCGCCGCTCCCATTTTAATCTCCTGCACACACAAAACATCCGGCTTTTTCATTTCCAGAAATTTATAAAAATCTTTCTTCACAACCGCCCGCAGGCCGTTGACATTCCAAGTGATTAATTTCATATCTTTTTCAAACTCCTAAAATGCATCTTATAAAATATCCGCTTCACGAATTCCACCAGGACTAAATAAACAAAGACATACGAAGCGATTATCATCATAATGTTCAAAGGTAGTCTTTCTAGTTGCATCATAACACCCAAAGGCGTAAACTGCACTAGCCAAGAAACAACCACAGCAGTGAAAGTTGTAATCAATAAGGCGCGACTTGGGCGACTTTGCAGGAACGGAATTTTTTTAGTACGAATAATATAAATAACAAAAATCTGCGTCGCAATTGATTCAATGAACCAACCGGTCTGGAATTGATGTTCGGTTAAGTGATAAACATAATACAACAAATAAAAAGTTAGAAAATCAAAAATAGAACTCACCGAACCGAAGACAATCATATACTTGCGAATAAATTTCAAATCCCAATGTGCCGGCTTGAGCAGCTCGTCCTCGTCCACATCATCAGTCGGCAATGAAAACTGCGAAGTGTCATAAACGAAATTATTAAACAAAATCTGCGCTGGCAACATCGGCAAGAAGGGCAAGAAGGTCACCGCCCCCATCATTGAAAACATATTGCCAAAATTCGATGACAAACCCATCAGAATATATTTCATGGTATTATGAAAAGTCTTGCGCCCCTCCAAGACACCATCCTTCAAAGCCTCCAAGCTCTTTTGCATCAAAATAATGTCGGCTGTGTCCTTGGCAATATCAACGGCATTGTTCACCGAAATCCCCACATCAGCCGCCCGCAAAGCCGGCGCATCATTGATACCGTCACCAAGAAAACCAACCGTCTTACCACCTTTCTTCAAAAGCAAAATAATTTTCTCTTTTTGCAATGGTGTCACCCGTGCAAAAATACTGATGTGTTTTATTTTCTTCTCCAATTGCGCATCGTCAAATTTCGTCATCTCAACGCCAGTCATTACTCCCTTGATATTCATACCTAAATCGCGACAAATTTTTTGCGTCAATACATCGTTGTCACCTGTCAATATCTTCACCTCGATGCCCAGCTTTTCCAACTCTGCAATTGTCGAACCAGCACTCTCTTTTGGAGGATCCAAAAACGCCAAGAAACCACCAAAGATCATATCGTTTTCAATCTCGTTATTATAAGATTTACTATCATCATCAGGAATCTCCTTGTAGCAAAGGCCTAAAACACGAAAACCATCAGCGCTCAGATCATTGGCCTGTTTTTCAATCGATGCTTTGCATTTATCAATCACATCGATCTTGTTGTCAGCCTCATAACCGTGACAGATTTTTATAATCTCTTCTTGTGCACCTTTGGTAATTAAAATACGCTTGCCATTGCGACGCACCACCATCGAGCTACGCTTGCGCAAAAAATCATAAGGAATCTCATCCACTTTTTCATAGCCAGTCACATCCAAGTCTTTATAATTATTCACCGCCGTATCGAGCGGATTCTGCGCACCAGTATGAAAATGACTACTCAAATGTCCAAGCTTCAAAATCTTATCAGATTCCTTTCCATTACAATCCACGTATTTAATTAGAGTAATAAGATCCTTGGTCAAAGTCCCAGTCTTATCGGTACACAAAATATCCATCGAGCCGAAATTTTCAATCGAAGATAATTGCTTCACGATTACCTCCTTCTTTGCCATCAACTGCGAACCTTTGCTCAAGCAAACCGTAATGATTGCCGGCAACATATCCGGGGTCACACCGATAGTCACCGCCAAGGCAAAAGTAAAAGCCTGCAAGATAATCGCTCTATTCAAATTATCAGAGTTCTTGATCAAAAAAGCGACAAAAACAAAACTGACCATATAAAAGACAATCTTCATGATAAAAAGACTGAACTTCATCGTATTAATTTCAAAGTCAGTTTTCGGCTTTGCCTTGTTTAACTCTTTGGCTACTTTGCCGAATTCCGTACGCGCCCCGGTTTCCAGCACTTTTACCGTGGCAAAACCGCTAATAACGCTCGTGCCCATAAAAACAATTGCAGTATTTTCCGGCGTTATTTTTTCATCCATCCCCTTTCGAGAAACACTTTTTTCGACTGGCATTGACTCCCCCGTCAAGGATGATTGATTTACAAAAAAATCATCACTATCAATAATCTGACAATCAGCTGGAATCACATTACCCGCCGATAAATATATCAAATCACCGGGCACAACCTCATGGACATCTATTTCCTTTTTTTCACTATCTCGAATCACAGTCGTCTTGGTCGACACCATCGCCGTCAGTCTGTCCACCGCCTTTTGCGACTTATATGAATTAATAAAATCCAAAGTCGCTGACAAGAAAATCATCATCATCACAATAATGGCGCTTGCCTGCTGACCGACCATAAAAGAAACAACTGACACGCCAATCATTAATAGAAACAAAGGACTGGTTAATTTTTCAAAAAAAATCCAAAAACCACCTGCCCGCTTCTTGTCAACTACTAAATTTGGTCCGTGCTTCTTGAACAAATCTCTTGCCTCCAGGCTTGTCAATCCGACAAGCTCATTTTTATTTTTCATATTTTGAGAGTTTAATATTATAGAATTATTATAACATAAAAAATCACTTTTCTCAAAATAAAAAAGAGCCGAAGCCCTTTTTGAAGAAATACGAACGACTGCTTAATTCTGTCCTTGCATCAGAATATCTTTTAAGACAAAATTTATAATAGCATAAGCCATGAAAATAATAATCAAGCCGAAAGTTGCCCACTTTATAGTCTCTTTACCGGTAGTCACGCCATCCTTTTCGCCAGCTGACGTCATCCAGCGAAGACCGCCATAAATAAACATCACCAAGGCGATAGTACCGACCACGCCTAGGACGGAGTTGATGATTTTACCGATGACGTAATTTGGGTCTTTCATGGCTTCAGTAGTACCGAGAGGATTGGGCAAGGTATTTGGGTCTTGTGTTCCGCCTATAGCGCTAGCAACATTGGCAATAAAAAAACTAAATAAAATAAAAAATATTTTTTTCATAATCTCTTATCTTTAATTTATTATAAGATTATTATATCATTTTTTTTACAAATAAAAAAGAGCTAGGGATTTTTTCCTAGCTCTGTAGATTTTAGACATTTATTCCCAAACAACCATTTTTATCTCTGATTGTTCGGTAACCGCCGCCAATTTGAAACGAACATCGGATTTGCTTCCGATTTGTTCATTTTTCCACGACTTATACATTTCATTTTCACCAAAATACACTTGAAACATATTATCATTAGAGGAAACATCATACTTCAGTTTCTTGCCTGGCTGAAGCACGATCCACTTGTCCGTCATTTCTCCCTCTTTCAAAGAAAAAATATATGTTCCGGGACCATAAACGACATAATCACGGGTCAGATTGTTCTTAGGGGATGGGGCATCGGTCACGTTTTTTGCAATATCTGGCCTATTCCAATGCCTTTTCAGGACCTTCAGGTTTGCTTCCGGAAAAAAAACATTCACAAAAACCATCGATATCCCGACAACTAAAATAATTTTTCCTATTTTCACAAGAATATCAAGTTGAGTCTTGCCCTGAAGCCAATAGACAGTATAAATAATCGCCGATGCCCCCAAGATTAGAAAATACCATGTTTCCTTGTGGACTTCATCCCCGGTAAACTTATTTGTAGCAACCGTTGCAACGACCAATGTTCCAATGATTGCCAGCCAGGTTAAAATAAATCTGAACACTTGATTGTCAGGACTAATTACATCCGAAAGCCTTGCTTTTTTGTCATTTCTTTCGGGATTTACTCTCTCGCTGTCACCATCACCTTGTTGGCGCTTATCAGTATCATCTATCACCACCATCTTAGCCATCGCTACACCTCTTCCTTGTTAGGCGCTTAGCCTTTTTTTTCTTCATCCACCGTTGTATTAAACAATCTTGACCCAGCCGCAAATTGCGCCCCCAGAGCCGGTATTCCGCCACCCGTGGAGTCAATTATTACAGCCCGACTGCCTACAGTAGTCCATTTAATTCTTTCAGAAAGATGTTGAATTGCTTTATCTGGATTTACGCCAGCGCCCTTCAATGAGTTCACTTGGCTTGCGATGCCGTCACCAGAAGAAGATAGGGCTTTTTTTTCGCCCTCGGCTCGAATTATTGCCGTTTCCCTGTCGGCGTTCGCCCTGATTATAGCAGCAGATTTTTCATGTTCAGCTTGCTTAATTTTCTCTTCCGCTATTTCAACTTCCTTCTTTGCCTTCTGTAGGTTACTCCTTGTCTCCTTTTGTTTTTCGTCAAGCTCAATGTCAGTGATGACAATATTATCGATTTTTATCCCCCATTCTCTTTCAGTTTTTTTGATGTCCAAAACAGAAGAAATATCAAACTTTGATTTATCGACATTCGCCTGATCTAAGGTTAAGGCACCGAGATACACCCTGACAGCACTATCAAGCTTTTCTTCAATCGCTTTTAATCCGTTAGCAATGTCATAAACGGCCTTATAAGAATCGACAATCGTAAAATACGCAAAAGCTTCAACGGGAGCGGAGCCATCGATAAAATCGATGTGTCCCTTTCCATAAGTGAGCGGATGATTATCATTCATATCTAATCTCATCATCTGCTGGCTCATTACCACCTCCATTTTTACGGTCATAAACCGAAAATACGGAAACATGATTCTTAATCCAGCTTTCCAGGTACACAGATACTTTCCGAAGAATTCAATAATCCACTCTTCCTTTTCCGGAACCTGGGTCCAGCCCGAACGAATCGCATGACCGAATCCAAGCAGAAATACAAGCGTACCAGCTACAGTGCCCCAACCATCAAGCATTGGAATTTTCCCTAAACCAAAACCAATAGCCATGGAAAGCAACGCTAATGCGAAAATAAACATACTCCAAACCTTTTCAACGGTCATGGTCGTTCCTCCACTTTTTTGTTATATAAAATTGTCAAAGAGCCCACCATTGAACTCCTTTTTTTTAAAGTAAAAAAACTTAAGTCCAACGTATAAATATAGCATATTTTAGCAAAAAAGTCAACAATAAGCTGAACATGGTGTCAAATGGCTAAAATTAGAATAAATTGAGCTACAAATTGTCAATTCCTTGACATTATCAAAATAATATGTAATTATAACACTCATAACTTATTAAAATTTATTTTTAGTATTATTAATACTTGGACTCGATTTTATTAATCTTTTTGAACTCACATAAGGAGTTTTGGGATGGGGCTTGCCCCATGAAATGAAGATTCTGATAAAATTGAAGGTTTATACTTTCCTTGGAGTTTTTATTTTATTGATACCAAAACAATTTATGACCACATTTAAAGACCTGGGGCTAAACATTGCCATCCAGCAGAGTCTTGATGACTTAGGATTTACCACTCCTTCGCCTATTCAAGCAGCATCTATTCCATTTTTATTAAGCTCAACTGAGGACTTGATTGCGTTGGCACAAACCGGTACCGGTAAGACGGCCGCTTTCAGCATTCCAATTATCCAACAGCTTGAAAACAATTCCAAGGACTTGCAAGCGATTATCTTGTGTCCGACTCGGGAATTGGCTTTGCAAATTTCCAAAGACATCGTGGCATTCACCAAACACTCCAAAGAGGTTACCTCGTTGGCAGTTTATGGCGGTGAAAGCATTACCAACCAAATCAGCACGCTAAGACGCGGTGTGAATATTGTTGTCGGTACGCCAGGACGTGTACACGACTTGATTCGTCGCAAGGCTTTGAAACTACAAGACATCCGTTGGGTAGTTTTGGATGAAGCGGACGAGATGTTGGATATGGGATTTAAGGATGACTTAGATGCCGTCTTAGCCGAAACTCCGGAGACAAAACAAACTTTATTATTCTCCGCAACAATGTCGAGCAGTGTCCGCAGTATTGCCAGCAAATACATGAGCAAACCTCATGAGATTAGCATGGGCGAAAAAAATATCGGCGCTGATAACGTAACTCATGAATACTACGTTGTGCAAGCGCGCGACCGTTATGAGGCGCTACGTCGTTTGGTTGATTCCCTGCCGGATATTTACGGTATTCTTTTTTGTCGAACCAGACGTGAGACACAAGAAGTAGCTGACAAGCTGAAAGAAAATCATTATAACGCAGAACCTCTACACGGTGAAATTACGCAAAATATGCGCACTCAGATTATGGAAAGATTTAGAAACAGAAAAATTCAATTATTGGTGGCAACTGACGTCGCGGCTCGTGGTATTGATGTTAGTGATTTGACTCACGTCATCAACTACAATCTTCCCGATGCGAACGAAACATATGTTCACCGCAGTGGTCGAACCGGACGGGCACAAAAAAGCGGTACTTCCATTACTATTTTACATCCGAAAGAAAGAAGCCGAATTATGGATATTCAAAGAAAAGTTGGCAAACCTTTTACCCAAAAACAAGTACCTCAAGGTGAAGATATTTGCAAGAGCCAATTATTAGGCTTTGTTGATAAAATCAAAGAGGCTGATGTAAATAAAGAACAGATAGCACAATATCTACCAGCTGTGAATGAAAAATTAGACGGTTTGAGCCGTGAAGATTTGATTAATCATTTCATCTCTTATGAATTAAGTCACTTCTTGAAAGACTACGAAGAATCACGTGATTTGAACACAACCGCAACGAGCGGTCCAGCGAAAGAAAGAATGGCCAGCGAGAATGTCGCTAGCTTCAAAATCAACTTGGGCAACCGTGATGGTTTTGACATCAAAGGTTTATTCGGATTGATCAATAGCAAGCGCGAATTAAAAGGTTCTGAAATCGGCCGTGTCGATGTCCTACCGGGACATTCTGTCTTTGGCATTGATAAAAAATATCAAGATGCAGTCTTGCAAGCTTTGAACGGCGCCAGCTACCGTGGTAAAACTCTTGAGGTTACCCAAACCACTCAATCCAACGAACCACGCCGAAAATCTTTTGGCGGTTCTAAGGGTGGTAACTTTGGTGGCTCTCGCGGTGGACGCAGTGAAGGCGGTCGTGGTGGCTACAAAGGACGTAGCGAAGGCAGAAGTGAAAGCGGAAGTGGTAGAAGTTTTAGCGGACGCAGTGAGGGTAAACGCGAAGGTGGATTCAAAAAAGCCTTTGGCGGTGCTGCTAAAAAAGGAAAGTCAGATGGTTCTGATGTTTTCAAATTTGGTTACACTAAAAAAACTAGAGTTAGTTAAACAACAAAAATTGGATATAAAAAAGCTGTTCTCACCCGAGAACAGCTTTTTAAATTTACAAAATATTATTTTGCCTTCACACCCAGTTTGGTTAAAATAATAGACATCGGACAATAACCCGTCAACGCAAACAGCACCATTACAGTTCCAACAAAAATAGTAAAATAAAAGAAATTAGCTGACACCTGCATGCCCAAAATTACACTAGCCAGAATAAAAGTACCACCAATTAAAAATATTAATCTTTCAAGATACCAACGATCTGTTGGCTGTTTATAAATAGCCATATTTTTTAATATTAATTATTAATACTTATATTATAAAGCAAAACAAGAAAAAAAGCTATTCGTCGTTGCGAATAGCTTTTTGGTTTTATGATATCTTATACACTCTCCTTATTTTTTTTTCATTTGTTCACCAAGCTCCTCAGTGGCAACTTTATATATTGTGATTTTTATTGCCCTTTGTCCGTCTAGCGCGCCCTGGGCTTTTTCCAAAAGTCTTCTTAATAACCGAGTATGCTCTTTAGTCTTCTTGTAAAAAACCTCGTGTTCTTTTATATTTTTTTTACCTCTTTCTTTATTATCTGAATTTTTATTATACATCACGCGCAACATTATTGCTTTAAACGGATTTATCA
>Ga0074199_1001544_pt1 | contig 19153 bp, 13 predicted proteins | sample EPASupsiteSAE347_FD_64528 | JGI IMG/M metagenome (GOLD analysis project Ga0074199, IMG submission 64528) | Bioremediated contaminated groundwater from EPA Superfund site, New Mexico - Sample SAE3-47 | ecosystem: Environmental > Aquatic > Deep subsurface > Groundwater > Contaminated ...
GCTATGCATGTCGGTTAGAAACTGGCGAAAAGCCGCCTTATCCTTCATGCACTGCTCGTGATGCTCTTCACTGGAAAAGGGCAAACAGATGGTTTTTCCGGTAACCAATAGCGCTTCCATATTATTCCTCCTTTAAATGCAAAGTTATTGTCTTTCGTTGCACTCTATAGACGAAACTCGATTGGAGTTCAATAGCTCGTTTTTATTCGCATTTGTTGACATGGATCAAAAACACAAAATCCGGTAGAATCAGGGGCAACACGGGCGGAAGACGAGCTCTCCAGATCCCGTGCAAGTCTGCGCGGCACATGGTGAAGCATGGCCAGATTCATCGGAGGAAGGGTGATCAGGCTTGCGTAGTGGCTTTCAAGCCAGACAGCGAAGGCATGATTGATGTCGCCGGCAATCTGCCGGTATCTTTCTTGCTCATCCGGCCGACTGCCGCCATGGACAAGCGCTCCCAGTTCAGCCCATTTCATGGCAAATTGCAGCCAGTCTGAATATCCGGCCTCGGAGTGAGACATCGCCTCGAGGGCAAGATCGAAAAGGCGGGCTGTACGGATTACCTCATCGGTATCGCACGCACATGCAATCCCGCTTCGAATCCACGGATTTGCTTCGATGCTCACCTCGGGCTTTTCAACCGGGACAAGTCTTCCTTCGATAAAAAGGTTGTCCATGTAAATGCGGATATCCTGATGATCAAAGGGCAGGATAGCCGGGCCGGGATATTTTAGACCGTATTCGGACGTCTTCTCACAGACCTCGTTCCCGGGATCGAGCGTGCCCAGGAAAACGGGCCATCGTTCCTGAATGAATGCAAAGAAAGCTTCCCCGTCGGGAATGATCTAATCCAAAGGCCAGCTTTGGAATTCCCTGTGCTGTCTCAGTACATGGAGCAAACGATCAGACAGCTGTTCCGGGAGCTCGAGCTTGTTGTAGTGTATCCTTAGGAGGGAACGGAGCAGCTCAATTTCATTGCCGATCAATTCCCCAGCAATACCGAACACATGGCGGAGGATGAAATCCTTGGTCGCATTGTCTCCCATACGATCCGGATTGTGCTTCCGCGCATCAAACAGGGCGTCCAGGAATCTGCGGTCAAGCCTTTCAAGCACCGGATAGCTGAGATTGGGGAATAGGCTTCCAAGATCGAAGGCCAGCTTTCGCCCAGCTTTGAGAAGATCATAGGGCAGTGTTTCGATCTCGGAATTCTGCAATCGAAGGATCACCACCAGGTCCGTATGTTCGCCACGGTCCCGGGCAGACCGGTAATTGGACTCGTAGGCAAAGCGGAATTCCACCGGATCGTTGAATTCGATCAGCTCGAAGCCGCGCCCGCGCAGCTCAAACGCGAGCTTCTCCTCGGTCAGCAAAGCGTCCGGGTCGGCCACGAGGGTCAGTTTGCTTACGTGCGGAACGAAGTCCTTCAATATGGCATCCCGCCAGCTACTCATGACCACCTCCCGAAACGATCCGCATCAAAAGGAGTGCTCTTATTTCCGGAAGAATGAGCTTTGCCGTGTCCAATTCCTTTCGCCATTCGCCATGTTCGTTTTCAAGTTTGGCCAGGCGGAATTGACGCACTTCGGGAAGGCCGATACGTTCGATGACCTTCTTCCGGGAGCCGAAGGCATGCAGTCCACGTTCTTCCTCGCGGACGATGGAGGCCCGGTGCTCCTGCTCGAGTGTGTCGAACAGTTCCTGCCCGGCCTGTTCCGCGGCATTCAAGAGGCGTTCATAGGAGGTCAAGGATTCGGAAGCTGGGAGCGACTTGTAAACCTTAGGCTCCGCAGTCTGGATGGTATCCCAGATATGGCGGGCGGTGGGAAGATAGACTTTGCCTTCGTCCGTCACAAAGACGCTCACATACCGCCGTCTGGTAAGGGGAATGCGAATGAGTTGCCTGTGCCTTTGAAGGCCACCCTGCAGGCGCACTTCAAAGAGACCCCAAAGACCGGTCAGCTTGGGTGGCAGCCCGCCAAGGCCAACACAGGGTAGTGGCTGTCCGGGAGCGATTTGAGGCAGATTGAGCGCCAGGCCCCGGACCCGGCTGTTTTCCAGGTTCAGCAGCATTACATCCCGGTATCGGTCGGCGTCCCTGGAACTGAATACACCCTTTCGGTAGACTTGACCATCAGGCCAGGTGAGCTCCCACCAGGATCGTTTCTGAAGGGCCTTTCCCCCGTGGGAATGAAGATACCCCACCGTCATTCGCTCTACCCAGTAAGGCAGAGGATGGGAGCGCAGACGTTCGGCCGCCCCTATATCGGGTTCATCCGAGAGCCCATGGATAGCCGATACCTCACGGGCTTGCCGAAGCTCCTCGCGGATACTGAGCATCGTCTGCTCCACCGAGGCTTCGATGGATTCAGGGTGCATAAAGGCGGAAGTGAAGACCTCTTCGAATAGCTCTCCGGCTTGGGCGGAATCGAGCACGTCGCCGGTTTTGTCGATGCCGAATTCTTCGAAGATGACTGAGAGCTTTTGCTCCAGTACCTCTCTGACACGAAACTCGACCGAGCTCTCGAAAACGAAGTTGATGGCACGGACGGTCTTGGCCTGACCGATTCGATCCACACGGCCGATTCTCTGCTCCAACCGCATCGGGTTCCAGGGAAGATCATAGTTGATGACGACATGACAGAACTGGAGGTTCAGGCCTTCACCGCCCGCTTCGGTTGAAACCAGTACACGGACCTTGTCCCTAAAATTATCTTGAGCACGTTTGCGCTCAGCCATATCCATGGAACCGTTGAGCCAGGTGACCGGAATGCCCCGAGCCTCCAGAAATTCCTTCAGCATCTCCTGGGTCGGAACGAATTCGGTAAAGATGAGGACCTTCAGGTCCGGCTCGTTTTCCTCAGCCTGAAGCTGATAAATCCACTCAATCAAGGCTTCCGCCTTGGCATCCGGGCCTGCCTGCTCACATTGGCGAGCAGCTTCCAGCAGGGTTTCCACATGATCGCCCTCACATTGCAGCGCAGAAACATGAAACTTGAGGAGCTCATCGAGCAGCGCCTGCCCGTCCATGTCGTAGAGCTCATCAAGGTTGCCGCTGCTCTCTTCCATTTCCTCGAGCCGTTGGGATGCTAACAATTGACTGGATTTCAGAGCCTCCAGCCGCCGTTCCAGAGTGGTCCGGATCGCCCGCGTGCTGGAAACAACCAATCTTTGCATCAAGATCATGAGGAACCCAATGTGGCGTTTTTTCTCTTTCAGGGCCTGATCGTAGCCTGTGCGTACGTAGTCGGTAACAGACTCATAAAGCGATTGCTGCAGTTGGTGACGGAGCTCCCACTTGACCGGCACCATTCGGGTCTGACGAGGTTTGAATAGATGCCGGCCTTCCGAGTCAATGGCCTTTCGTTTCTCCGTGCGGATGACGTAGGGAGCTACCCGATCACGAGAGACACTTCCCATATCGGGAAAGGCCTCGGAATCCAGCAGGTTCATCAGCCGGTAAAACGCGTCGGTCTTGCCCTGGTGAGGAGTCGCCGAGAGCAGCAAGACATAGGGTGCAGCTTCCGCCAGCCCCCGCCCCAGTTTGTAACGGGCCACCTGATCGGTGCTTCCGCTCAGGCGATGAGCTTCATCCACGATGACCAGATCCCAGCCGGCGGTAACGAGATCTTCAAACCGACTGCGGTTGTATTCCGCCACACGCTCCGCCGTCCAGCCGCGCCGTTTATCCATGGGCTTTACGGAGTCAATGGAAACAATGACTTGGTCAAAAAGAGACCAGGGATTGCTGTGGGGTTGCCGGTCGGAAAATCTTGCTTGCATGGTGTCCTGAGAAACACCCGCGGCGGGGGCGAAGCGCTGAAGCGTTCCGATATCATCTCCGAGCACGAGCTGGAACGTTTCATTGAAATGGGTCTGCATCTCAGCCAGCCACTGAGTGGCAAGGCCCTTCGGAGTCACCACGAGCGTTCGGCGGGCCAAACCTCGAAGCTTCAGCTCGCGCATCACCAGCCCCGCCTCGATGGTTTTTCCCAAGCCCACCTCGTCGGCCAGCAGGTAGCGAGATCTATCACCCGAAATGGAGCGGGACAGGGCATGAATCTGGTGAGGGAGCGGAATAACGTTGGATTCCATCGGAGCCAGCAGCACGTGTCCGTCTGAAGCGTTCGTGCCGCCTTCCAGCACTTCCGCGACCTTTGCGGCCGCCGCTACATAGGCGATGTGGTGGGATTCAATCTCGGGCTGAAGGTCGTCACTGAGCGGGCGTAGCGCAGAGCGTGGAATCCGAACCGTCGCATCCTGATTGGGCAGCCAGATACGGCAAACGGTCTGCCCCCAGAAGGTCCGTTCCTCGATGACCTTGCATGGGCAGTTGTGAATCGTGCTGTATTGCCAGATCGGTTCCATTAGACCATACCCGCCAACTCGCGAAGCTTTTGACAGAAATAGGAAAAACTGGGTGAATGGTTGTTTTTTACATCCATTTTTGGGGAAATTCGCTCGGCCCAAACCGATTTTTCCGCTCCGATTTGCTGCCACCCCTGTGCGGACAGCTTTTGAGAACCTCCGGGATAGACGGCATCGGCCAGATGCTCCCAGGTACCGCAAATGGAATCGTTCACGTAGGCATTCAAAACCATGTCTTTAGCCTTTGGATAGGCTGCTTTAATAGCAGGAAGATCACCAAGAAACCATGCCTCGCCTTCTTCAATGGCAAGGCAAAAGCAGGTCTTTGGTTGTGGGTTGCAGGCGTGCAAAATCCTGCAGAGCTCTTCCCGAAAAACCTTCAGACATTTGTCATCGAGATCGCAAACCAGAATCACTGCGGCTGGATAATCGAGCGGGTAACTGCCAAAAGCGTTCCCATAACCTTGAAGCAGCTTGGGAAGCTGATCCAGGAGGATGCGACTATTGGGTTCCGTCGTGCCTCTCAGATTTTTGGGAATGCGTCCAACGCCTTTGTATGGATGGACTTTGAAGGAATGTTCAGTCCCTATGATTTTTGGCACCAAAATATCGAGCGCTCTTTTGCCTGACTGGTCCTCGACAAGTATCTCAAAATGCATGAATTTACCTCGCATCCAAATAATCGCTATACCACAATCCGCCCAGAGGGAGGCCTTGAGCAACCATACTCTTCACGATCTGATCGTCACTGGCGCGCCGAATGACGGCAAAGCCATTCTCGCCTTTTTCCAGGACCCAGACTTCTTCCGGCTCGAGAGCGTCAACGAAGTAGGGCTGGTGCGTCGTAATAAACACCTGGGAGCCGCCCTTGCGCCCGGTTGCATGTTCCCTGAATTCCCTGGCCAGAGACTCCAGGAGCTTGTGATAGAGTCCGTTTTCCGGCTCTTCAATGCACAGGAAGGGCGGAGGGGTAGGATCTTCCAGTAGAAGAAGGTAGGCAAACACCTTTAGTGTACCGTCGGACATCTGTTGGGCGAAAAATGGGTCATGAAATCCCCTGTCATTAAAACGAAGCAGGAGTCTGCCATCGCGTGTCTTTTCCGTATCTATTTTGTCAATCCCGGGGATCTTTTCTGCAATACGATTAAGAATGGACTTGAAGCGTTTGGGCTGCTCACGTTCCATGAACTGCACGACATTTCCGAGGTTGTCACCGTGGATATTCAAGTGCTTTTGAGGACCGGCCAGAGGCAGGCTTCGGGCGGCATCCGGTGTGAAATAGCTGAGATACCAACCTTCGATAAACCTGCGGAAAGCTGAAATCCTCGGGTGCTGCTTGAGTGCACCAAGAGTAGCAATGCCGAGCTTCCTATTATCCTCAAGCTCCACCACCTCCGTTTCTTTGCTCTCTTCTCGGTCGTCCCCCTTTATGATCGATTCGATGAATCCATGAAGGTCAAAATCGTCCTTTTCTTCATCAATCTGTCGGCCTTCTTTCTCCCCTTTCCAGGCAACACCCTTCCCATTATTCAAGACCAGAAACGAAAACGGCCTGCCATGCTTCTGCCTATAACGTCGCTGTCTAAGGCGCTCTCTTTGAACATAGGGACGGTTTGCGTCATCAATATCCATGTATAATTCATACGTTATAGGGCGAGCGTTTCCATCCTCCTTGTAATACACTTCGAATTCTATCGGACCTTTCTGACCCTGGGAACGAATTCTCTCGAACCCTCCTCGGCCACGGGAATCACAAGCCTCTTCAACGCCGTTTTTCAGACAGTCCGCGAGAAATCCGAAGGCGTCAAACAAGGTACTCTTACCGACGCCATTCTTTCCGATAACGGCCGTCATGGGTGTCAAGGGTTCCGCATCCTGCAAATTCCACAGTTTGCCAAGCGTGACATCCTTAAGAACCCGGAAGTTCTTTATTCGGAAGCCCTCGATTTTTGCCATCAGTTGCCTCCCATTCTTGTCACTGCCTGATCGTACCACATGAGCAGTTTCGGATCCTCTTCGAGGACGTTATTGGGGATCTTGTCGGCCACCGCGAGGATGGTTGCGTAGTCCCGCTCCTGCCAGGCTTTCTTGAAACCGGCACGGATGGCTTCCAAGCGGAAAACCTTGAGTCTCTTTGTGAGATGCTTGTATTCTTCGAACTCTTTCAAAAGAGTCTTATCGCGCAGTTTTTCCAGATCCCCGGCTTTATTGGGATCGGCCACATACCAACGGTCTTTAGCCTTGGCGACAAGGGTCGGGTCGTCTTTCGACAGACTGCGCATGTCTTTCCAGTTAGTGGAGAGATAAGCGTGGATTTGTTCCGGGACAGGACCTTTCCCGTCGTAGCAGAGGAAGCTCTGTTCCAGCAACTCCGAGAGCTCGAGGGCTTTTTCGTTCTTCTGCCAACCGGCGATTTGCTTGAGGAACTGAGGATGGAGCTCCTGGAAGGTCTGCGGTTTTTGAGTGATGTGCTGCTTGAGCCATTGGATGGCTGAAGACTCGTCCTTCACCCAGATCTCCAATTGAAGCACCTCTCCGACGGTGATGCGCTTCTTGTCGTACTCGGCAACCTGTTCGGGCAAGAAATACATCCCGTCACGTTGGGCGAAACGCTGAGCCAGTCCCTCATAAAAGTCGGAGGCGGATAAGGGTACGGTTACTCCGCGCAGCACATGGAAGGCCACCATGCGATCAAACAGGAGGTAATTCTGTCTCTCAGCAATGATTTCCGCCTGACCGTCCTTGGCAACAAAAACCGGCAGTTGTTTCAAGTGGGTGCGAATAAAGGCCCAACAGCCTTCCTCGGTCCCCGCCTCCAAGCGAAAGCGCTCCTCCAGCCCTTCGTTAGGCTTATAAGCGGAGATGACCAGATCCTGCTTGACGGCCGTGCTGGTCACCTGCCGGTACGATCCCTGCTGCTTGTCCATGGTGCGAACATCAGCCACCACGAAACCGGCTGCCAGCATGGCTTCTTGAATGACGTTCCAGACGGCATTGCGGGAATTGTGAAAGACCACCGTCATCCAGCGGCCCGGCTTTAGCACCCGGCAATATTCAGTGAAGCATCGTTGCATCAGGTGCTGGTACTCTGAAAGTCCCTTCTTCTTGAACTTATCGATGATCGCCTCGGGTGTGGCATTGGTGATGACCCTGTGCCACGACTCCACCAGAAAGTTTAGATCGGCATAGTAGATGTTCTCACCAAAGGGTGGGTCAGTGAAGATGTAGTCAACGGAAGTGTCCGGCAGCCCTAGAGCCGCAGCACTCCCTATAGTCACCGTAGCACTATTGTCTGTAGAATACCCTGCGGTAAAAGCTTTGATGAGCCGCTCCAACTTTCCCTGGAGGATGTACCAGGGGCTACACTTAGGGTGTCCAAAAACGGCTTCTGAGACCAAATTTTGTTGCCCGGAATTTGGACCTCGATCCCACATCGAGCGTTCAATTCCCCCTCCTCTTGACATGGGTCCGATGGCTGCCGTTCCCCTCTTCTTTGTTTCCGGTTGCATCCCTGGCATCATCGCCTTGGAAGATATCACGAGATGCGTGGACCACCGTCGACGACCTCCCCTACTTCTGCTAAAAGATACCGGGTAAATGGACTGACAAGCATCTTGGAGCACGGACGATGTAGGAGGAATAGGGCGATGAGCAAGGCGTACAGGGAGAAGCGGAAGCTGGAGCGATGGAAGACCAAGGCCATGGAGCGAGGTGAGATCTTGCGCAGCGAGCGAAAAGAGCGCAAACGGATCACGGAGCAGCGCAATCAGCTCAAGATGGAGCTCAAGGAAGCCCTGGCACGCCTCCGCGAGCTCGATACCCGGATCGGCAAGCAGGCCTGCCTTGCCAAGGTGGATGTCGTCTCGCTGGCCCTGCAATTGTTTCTCGTCGCTCATATTGGCTTTGGACGCCCTAAGGTACCTGCCCCAAGTGGCTTCTCGCAAAGGACTCACCTTGAGCTTTGACTTCTCCTATGACTGCAGCCTGCAAAATTTGTTACGTACAGTCATGCCTCACTCTACGACTCTCATTGCACTGCTTTCTTCCATGCTACGCTTTTTGCTATGGTCCAGATCCTTTCAGATGGTTGAGAGTGGTTGGTTGTGCGGGAAACGATGTTCAGGGGGGCTCATCGTCTGACAGGACGCCTTCTTTACCCACTTTGCTGAGCCACAGGGAACCAAAAAATCCGGAAGCCTCAAAGAAATCCTTTCCCAAGCAGCAAAGGTTCATTTGGCTCCCGGATTGAGAGCGCCGGCCAGAATCGATGCGTGTGCTGAAGGTCCGCTCGTTTCAGATGACGAACATCCTCCCTCGAGGGCCTCGTTACTTTCCCACACCGGTCAGCTGAACAACGGTCGGCGTGGCTGGATCGTTGGACGGTATGGAGATCGTCGTCGTCTTGGTGAACGGCGAAGTGGGCGCGAAAGAAACGTCAAAGGTACAGCTCATTCCCGTCTTGAGGGCTTCTCCGGAACAAAAGTCTTTGCCCGCCACCAGGTTGAACTGGCTCGTGTCTCCCCCAACGAGTGAAACGGCTCCCAGGGTCAAAACGGCGCGGCCCTTCGCCGCGGTGTTTTTGATCGTGAACGTCGCGACGGCGCTGCTCCCGATGGTCACATTCCCAAAGTCCTCGTAAGCAGGGGTGACAGCGGCGGTCGGGCTGCGAGTGAAGAGGGCGGTCACGGCCGTATCGCTGCTCAGTTTAACAGCGCAGTCCGACGTACCGGCGCAGGGAGTCCACCCGGCAAACACAGCCCCTGCAAAAGGCACGGCGACCAGAGTCACCTCGGTCCCCGGAAGATATGTCGCTGAGCACGAGCTGTCGGAGGCGCAATCCACGCCGGAGTAGGGGCTGCTTTTGACCGTACCCGGCCCGTGCACCTCGACCGTCAGGGTGTAAGGAGCGGCGAGAGGCTTGATGAGCTCCGCATTGTAGGAGTGTGTGGTGGTATCACTGAGCCCCGGGAGGCCGACCGATATTCTTGCCGCGCCGATGGCATACCCGCGGGATTTGGTGGCCGGGGAGTTGCCTTGAACGGCAGGGTCGACATCGGTTGCAAAAATGGAAAGGGTGTTGTTGTTGTTGCGGACGATCTCAATGGTTCGGAAGTTCTGCGGAAAATCCCGAAGTGAGGAGGTCTCGACTTCCCAGAAGCCGAACTCCGGCCCCTTGCCCGGTGGCGCGGGCTGCGGGGTGATGGTGTTCAAATGACGATGCCCCGCCACCCAAAGGATCACATTGGAGTAATTGTGGAGGGTCGAAAGAAGCATGTCATCGCTGACAACATTATAGGGGGGAAGCGGGTCACACGTGGGACTGTTCGGATCGATAATGCAGGTCGTGAGAAACGGCTTAACAATGGTTGTAGGGGGAGGTCCGAACGAGCCGGGGATATTCTGTTGAGGAGCCACGGGAACGTGCGCGGCGATGATCATGAGCTTGCCCTCGGCCTGCCCCTTCTCGAGCTCATTGACGAGCCACTGGTATCGCTCTTCATCCAGGCAGCCTCGTGCATAAGAGTGGTACGCGTCATAGGGATTCTCCTTGCACGTATCGTCGAGGGATATGACCTTGAGCGGCACACTCGCCTTGGGCTCGAAGGTGTAGCAGGTGAAATCGCGATCGATATTATCCTGCGTGAACCCATGTCCCACGGGTTTTGATGTGGTGTTGAAAAACTGCTTCATCCAGTTCAGGGACGTGGACTTATTTGTTGCAAGAGCACGACGTTTGGGGTCAGGCGCAACATGGGGCGGATCCATGGTTTCGGCATTTCCGTAACCGATGACCTTCCCAAACCGTGTTCTGCCGTCTATGACGCCCATATACATGCCACGTTCGTTAAAATCGCGGTTGCCCATGTTTATGACCGTGTCGCCGACGAGAGCGCTTCGAGCATAGTCATCGTAAAGAAGGGTCCCGCACCAGAACTGGTCATGATTGCCGATCACCTGGTACCAGGGAATCGACTTGTTGATTCCACCGGCCTGGTAGGGCTTTTGGTAATCAATGGTTTGAGATCCCAGGTGAGCACCGGAGCTGGGAACGATCCTCTTGCCGTCGATGACATCGATATACCATCTGAGCTCGTTGAACTGTGAGGCATTGGCCGCATCGCCGAGCGCGATGCCGAAATCGAAGGGTGTCCGCTTATGGAGGACATTGATCGTCTGTATCGCTGCATCCAGGACGTGGGTGGTTGACATCATAATGGGCGAATACGCCGAGGTATTGACGTTTCCAAAACCCGCAAGAGGGGGTAGCGCCGTGTAGATCGCCTGGGCCGGCGATTCCTTGTCGGTGATGTGAACGTCGGTCATGGTGAAGAAAGTCAAAAGCTTCTCCGTCGCCTCGTATGTCCCCACGGTTGCGTTGTCCGGCAAGAACGGCCCGGCATGGACACCGCCTCCGAATTGCCACCAGCTGTACCCCTTCTTGTTGTACTGATTGACCTGCGCTACGGTGAGCTCGTCCGCACCCGTAATATCGAAGGGGCGTACGGTGACCTCGCGTGTCGTAAACACATCCGGGGAGATTGGATAGGTTGGCTGTGAAAAGGCGCGCAGCGGCAACGCTGCGATGAACAGCAGGAGAAAAAGGATGGGCAAAACAACTGTTTTCCTGATCCCGCCCCTGTGAAAGGACGGTGTATCTTGGTTTTTCGCAAATTGTTCGTTGATCACGAGATGCTCCTCTTCTGTAAGTGCAGTGATCAGTTTCAACTTCTCCTCAATATCTCGATTTCCGGCATGACCGCTGGGCCACTCCCAACGGGCGCACAGGCCAAAATGGGGTGCCAAGATGTTAAGCCGACACCGCTATAGGATTGAGACTCCATATGTTCGATATCATTGACCATCGTTCTTGTGGCGCGCTCAAAGTTGGTGACGATGCGGTTTTGTATTTCTTCAGCCGGCAACCCGTAATAACTCCAAATCACAATCCACGTTATAGCTGTCCAGGAAAGTTCTTGCAAGTGGAATGCTTTTTGCTCGGATGGCGAGATTCTGAATCCGAGGGATAGGCGTGGAGGCACGATTTCATTGAAAAGTTTCCATAGTGACGGTGGGTTGAACAGGGAGCAGATCCTCGGAACACTGAAGGCTCAGTACCACAAGCTTGAAGCTGCCGGGAACTATAGTGTTCAAGAAAAAGATTTTGGGGTTCCATGGTGGAAAGATCCGCAATCTTCAAGAGTTCCCGTGCACGTTCACCCCAAAATGTTTTTCATGAAAGCTATATTTCATAGATCGACAAAATAGTGGATTTGTCGAAGGGTTCAACAATAGAGTTAAGGTGATCAAGCGGCGTTGCTACGGAATTCTGAACCCCGACCATCTCTTCCAACGCATCTTCCTTGATGTGGAGGGGTATGCCCTATATGCTTGATTTATCAGGAAACAGGTGCAACGCAAACTACCAGAGAGCCATTCTTTCCTCTACGTCCAAAGAGAACCGCTAATAGTGAAAGGGCAAAAGCCTGGGCTTCTCAAAACCTTTGGCTCGAACTCTTACAGCGAAAGCGAAAACCTCCACGCCTGCAGCAAAAGCTTCTTTGAAAGCTTCAGCATAGGCACGGGAATGCTTCCAGTTGATGGTGAAGGACTTTGCGTCGCCCCGCTGCACAATGTATAGCAACACGGCTCGCTCCCCGGAAGCAGCTTTGCGAGCCAACCAACCAAGTTGCTTCACGCTACGAGGTGTGACTGAATCGGGAAAACGGGCTACTCCTTTTTCAACTACTGTGGCACTCTTTACTTCTACAAAACAGTTTCCTTCTGGTCCGGTAAGCAAAAAGTCAATGCGCATGCCTGCTTCAACACGCCGCTCCCTCTCCAGTGTCTCATAGTTGCTCAACCCCGGAATAAGGCGTTGCCGCAGGATCTCTTCTGCAAGGAGGTTTGAAAAATGTGTATCAGTGCCTATCCAAAGACCTTCGAGCTCGATGGCCCTCAAGGTATAGCGTCGTTTCCGCCCAGGGTCCAGGCTATCCCAGAGCAGAGCCGGGCTCCCGGTTTGCAGGCATCCGGCCAGAGACCCGGGATTTGCGCAGTATGCCAAGGTTCTCGTGCCATCCGCCAAAACCATGTCCGCCAAAAAACGCTGAGGTCGCTCCAGGAAAACAGCTTCGAACTGGGGCTCTGGAAAAGGGAGAAAAGAGCTCAAATTAGGCCTTTCCTACCCAGGAAAAAAACATGCTCTTTGGGGTCATTCTTCTTCGTCCTCCGAAGCGGAATCTTTTAAGTAGCAGATACCTTTGAATCCGGTAGCAGAAAGTAACAGATAGGCCGATGACCGGGTTCGAGCCCCTGGGAAGCAGATACCTACTCCAAAGGGTAGCAGATGGTAGCAGGTGGATCATTGAGCCGCCTCAGGCTTGAGATGATAGGCCGTATCTCTGGCTTTTCCGGTTTTCACCACGAGGCCCTTGTCCAACAACGGCTTGAGCGCTTTTTGGATTGCAGGCCTCGACAACTGGAGCTCTTCAGCCAGCTCCATGACACGCACATCCTGCTTCTTCAACATGATTCGGATAATGCTTTTCTGCGTGTTGTTGAGCGTATCCAAATACGTTTGTGCAACCTCAAAAACCGGTTTGGCGCCCTGGCTTTTCACTTTCAGTATGTCTTCCGGGGCGTAGAAAATGACTATGAAGTGCCCGTCCTTGAATTGAAACCGGGGACGAGGCAGCCCGGCGGCTTCGGTTTCCCTAATGATCCGTCGCAGGCCATCACCCTGTTCTTCTATGCGCTCGAAAAAGGAAAGCCCGCGGGCCAGGTTCGGATTGCGGGAACAGGCAATATAATCGAGCCGTTCTATCTTCTGCAGAGTGATGGGCTCCGGAGGCAAGCCGGGGCTGATGATCTCGATACGATCGGCGTACTTTTCCACCCGAATGGAAGAGCCCGCCAGCTCATAGTCTCGGTGGGCAGCCGCATTCACCACCGCTTCACGCAGAGCTTCGTAAGGGTATTCGTGAATTTCCACCTTGGTGAAACCCTCGATTCGAGTGGTATGCCGCATATTGCGCTTTAGAAATTGGAATGTCCGTTCGATGGCTTTCGGCAACGCATCACGAATGTCTTCCCTATCGAGCGGCTCTCCGCGTTCAGTACCCCCGAAGGCATTGGCGGCAATGCGGGCCTGCGGCAGGAAAGCATCCGGCTCTCGCCCCAACAGCAACAGCCCGGCAGCGGTCGGGTGAATGGATCTTGCACTGTGATCCTGCCATACCAAGCCTCGGTTCAAAAGGGTCTTTAGAATCCTCTCTTCGTCGAGAGACGCTTCCTGGAGGCGGGCGCAAGAGGCGGCAAAGTGACGGCACAATCCATCGTCAAGATCATAGCGGTCCGCCTTTTCGATGAGGCGCGTATCGAAGTCGGAGGCCTGGGCGATGGTCTGTTCGGCAATTTTCGCTTCTTCGGTCGTCGGGCGAAATCCACGATGCACCAATTCATCGAGCAAAGCGGCACGAACACAAGATTTCAAGCTCTGGTAGTGGGTGAAACGCTTGTATACATGGCCGTACTGTTCATCCCGGATTTCGGCAAAGAATCTGCGGATGTCCTCATCGCGGCGTTGATCCTGCGAGCTGTCGCCTTTGACAAAGACTAGAGCGGGGATTCCCAGCTTTATTGCCTCCCGGTATTCTCTATGCGTGGCGGAAAGCCCATCCAGACCTTTCCTTCCATATTCGAAGCCAAGAATTCCGACGTAGATCAGGCAGGAATGAAGGGCATCCAGGTAGGCATGCTCGGCAGAGTTTGATGAAGCCGGCAGCATTTCAAATAAAATCGGCTCGATATGCCGGTTCAAAAAAGGATCGAGCGAGACGAGCTCCGTGATTGCAATCCGTTCGTTTTCAAGCTCCTTTTGCACTGAGCTGACGAATATTCTTACCTTTTCCATGCCGCTTTCTTTTAAGACCGTCCCTGGGTAATTTGCGTTCATCCGCGGTTCGCTTGCACCCGGCCATTCACCGGGTCACTTCCTATTCCATCACAATCCGCACCTTTGCCGGATCATTGCCGCGTGTGAGTTGATCAATGTATTCCTCAAACCGTTTCTTTATCTCCATCGGAGTCGCCGGGCCGCCCGTCTTCTGCAGGGCGTTCTGCAGGTCCTGCGCCTTGACGGTTACCTTGATCAGCCCGGAAAGTACCTCTCGCAAGGCGTGGACAAAGTTGCTGTCGAGGGGTGCGGGCAGTTCTCGGGACTTCATGAAGGCCTCGAGCTGCTCACGGTCGTCTCTTTTGAGCAGGTCCATATTGGCCCGGGTGATCGGGTCCTCGAGATTGCCGAGAATGGTGGCAGCCCAGCCTTCCAGCATGGAGTCAAGCTGGGCATCCATCTGGTCGATCACTTGGGAGCCTGCGCTTCTACTCATTTCCACGGAGGGACGGAACCCGCAGCACGGGCACACCGGGCTGGAGCTCAGATTCTGTTCCGTCAAGGCAAAGCAGCTCTTGAGCTCCGCCAGTCGATTGATGAAATCGGTAAGCTGCTGGCGAGGCATCAGTTCGATTCCCGCAAGTTTCCGCAACGTCTCCAGGCGGGGATCATTGAGCAGCGCAGCCTTGTGTTTGTCGTCATTGACACCGAGGCGAGATCTGGTGTGTAGAGAGACATAGGTGGTGATGTATTCCTTTTTGAGCTGACCGAGCCTTGCTGCGACGCTCCGAGACTGGCCTATCAGGGCAGAGATATTCAGTTCTTTTAAACTATCCAGGATGTCTTGGCGAGCGGCCCTCATGCGGACCACCCACTCATGATCTGTCGGCAAAACCGCCTCGGCCGTGGTGAGCCAGGAAGCAGTCGGACCGTGGTCCACGACGAAATCGCGCAAGGTGCCCAGATCGTCCAGGGTCTTGATGGCCGGATCAAAGGCTGCGATTTCCTGAGCACTGTAGCGGAAGTTTTTAAGCTTACCGGGCGTCGAGTAAGCCTGCAGGGACTCGAAAAAGCCTTTGGCGCCGTCCAAGCCGTCAGCTCGGTTTTCCAGATCGGTTCCGGCGAGCAGGTTCATACCCCAGAAGGAAATGGAGCTCCGTATAGCCTGGCGGGTCATGACGATGCGTTTGACCATCTTACCCACCGCCTGCTGGAGCTGCTGGACCGGCTCGTCCTTGCCCTGCGTGATGAGCTGCGCCATGCCCGGAGTCATTCCCAGCAACTCGAAAAGGGTCTTGAGCGCCGGAAGGTTCCATTCCTTGGGCTGCTCAAGGTGCTTAAAGCGGCTCAGCTCGTCCAGGGAAGTAGCGGCCAACTGTTGAAGTGCCGTGGCATCAAATTTTCTTCCCGGGATGGAAAGAACGATATCGCCGGAGTATACGAGTGCGGCCAGAACGACCACTACCCATTCCGGTTCCAGCCGGGCTGCACCGGGGTTCATGTACTCCAACCCATGGTCGTCCTGGATGATCTCGTCGCGATTAACCACCTGGCCGTGGCCTTTGGTCTTGAAGGCCTCCAGGATGAACCCGGCATGCCCGGACTTGCCGGGATCGATTCTTTCACCGTCGAGCAGCCCCAGTCCATCCAGTACCGCATTGATTTGACTGGAGCGATTCTGTCCGGCAATGGCTCGCAAGGCGCCCTGTGCCGCTTGCGTTCGGTTGCTTCCGGTAATGAGCACCGAAAAGAAAGGGTAATCGGGAGCCTGGTCTGCAAAATGCGGAGCCAGGCAAATGGATGCTATGGTGTTGACCATGTCGCGAAAGTTGATGGTCTCGTTGGGTGAAAGGCCGGAGAGCTCGCGGATGGATTTGCCTTTTGCCCATTGGGTCATCGGCTTGGTGCGGCCTTGATACGTCACATCAAAGGCCTCTCCCATGCGTTTTTGCAGCCATTGCACGAGTTTTTTCAGGAAACCGTTGGCTTTGGACTCGTACGTTGCCTTGGCGTGACCGGAAGAAGTCGCTGCAAGATCCAGAGCAGCGGCATAGCTCTTCAGGGCGGCCTGAAATTCCGAGTCGGCTCCTTTCAGCCGAAATAAGACCTCGTCGCTCTCCTTCTCATCCTTGAATCGGGGTGGATCGTTGGGCTGGATGAAGTACAGGTAGAAGTCTCGGCGCGGAACGGCCGTGGAGCGCTCGTTGGGGGCGCCGAAGAAGAGATAGCCTGTGCGGGCCGCCTTATGCTCCCGCCACTCGATCTCGTGCTGCCAGATCTTGTAGCCGGTGACATAGGTCGCATCCTGACATTCCATCACCCGCTTGAGCGCTTCGTAATAGAAGCGGTCGAGTTGGGCGTCTCCCAGGCTTTCGGCCCGTTTGTCGATCAGAGCGTCAAAATCGTCGGTTTTTTTCAGATCCAAATAGAACTGACGGTTTTCCGGATTGAAGGAAATGAACTGGCCGCTAACGGTCTTATGGATCTCGCGAAGAACGGTTTCCACATGGGTCTGAAGGTCCTTGTCCGGATCCTCGCTCCCCATTTCGGCGATCATGGGCTCGAAGAGGCACAGGCTGTCGCGCATCTCCTCGGCCGTGGCGCCCAGGGTGGCATAGATGTCACCGGTTGTGAGGCGGTGCACTGAAAGGGCGTGAATCAGGCGCAAGGCCATCGGCCTGTATGCCGGCCGGGTGAATGCCTGCTGAATACGCGATTCGAGCACCTGGCTGCAATCGATGACGGCCCGGATCTCCGGGATCGACCGGAAGGAAGCGTTTTGCTTCAGAGTACCCCAGTAACTGTCATAGGCGATGAGGCCGGGTTGATCATCGGGAACATCTTTACCCAGAACGGCTTTCATGGCCGTGGAGAGAGTTTTTAGCACCTCGCGCTTTTCAACCACCGTCACCCGCTCGAAGGTATCGATGTAGTCGGGATGCACAGGAAAGAGCCGCATGAGCTCATCCATGCGTTCGTTGAGACTGCCGTAATACTTTGCAAACGGAAGCAGGTAGTCCCGAATCCTGGCTTGCTGTTCGGCCGTTTTCTTGAGCAACCGTTCGGATACGACAAACTTGACGTCGTTTCGGGCGATGAGGATCTGTTCGAAGCGGTCTTTCACACGGCGGATGCTGTCGGCCACAAAAGCAAAACGGGGACTGTCGAAGATGGCTTCCTGCACACCGGCCAAAAAGCGGAACCGAAGGTCTTTGCAAACCTCGCCGACTTCACGGAGAAGATTCAGGTCCAGGATGAGCTCATGGTCTTTTCGAGTGCGGAGGAAATCGAGGAGCTCGTCAACGACCAGGAGCAGGCCGTGGTCCGGGTAAACTTGATGGAAGGCTCCCATCATTTCCTCGAACGCTCTCTTGTGGCTGGTGATGCTGCCTGTTTCGGGAAAGACGTAATCAACACCGAGCTTGTCGAGATGCTCTTCCAGTTCGGCAACAACGATGTCTCGAAGCGACATGGTGGTTGCGCCGATCTCGGTACGGATGACTTTGAATCGCCCGGCGATCTGTTTGGCGGCGCCGGCCACACCAGCATGATTCAAGGCATCCACAAGAGATGAATCTTCGGCAATAGAGGAAACCACGGACATCAGGTGCGACTTACCGGTGCCATAGTTGCCGACTACCAGAATGCCCTTGTTGTCGACCGGCTGATCGAATTGCATCTGGGGAATGAGAAGGTCAACCAGCCGCTCCGCCATTTCTTCGGAAATGACGTAGGTGCTCACCAGGTGGCGTGCAGCGCCGGATTTGTCGGCATCACGCAATTGGACCACCGATTCAATGGGGTCAAACCGGATAAGATCTTCGTATTTCATGCCGTGCCCGCCTCTCTGGTTTCATTGCCCGTATCGACCGTCGCTGTGCCGTCCATCCCCACCATCAAGATCTCCAGAAGGTCGTAATGGCGATATTCCTGATGCCCCGGTTCAGCATAGGTGAGTTTTCCGCTCCTCGCCGAACCATTCCAGGAAGCAATCACACATTGGTTCCGTGAAATCCCTTGCAGGAGCCGCAAAGGATCCTGTCCCAGGTTAGTGTCAAACAAAATTTCAAGGTTGTCGAGCACTACGGCAGGATGCCCGGTTTCGACGATCTGGCCGAGAAGTCCGGAAAGTCGTAGAACGCGCTGTTTTGCCGTCATCTCCAACAGACGTGCCGAAAGCTCCAAGTTCACGTTGATGACCGGAGCACCGAGCTCGTCTGCCACTTCACGAAGGACCGCAGTTTTGCCGGAGCCGGTTTCCCCAACCAGCAGCACAAGCCTGTGATAAAGACCTTCCGCGGCGTGTAGTGAGCACATGATCTTTTCTTGGATCGGCTCAGGCATAAAGATTCCTCAGCGCTCCCTTGCCAGTTTACCCACTTTACAGGATGCCCCGCCAAAGCGAGCCCGGTCATCCACTCCTTCTTGCCTGAACACCCAACGGCAGCCGACGCGGTGACCGGGCATGCCACGGCGCCCGATCCACTTGTAGACCACCTCGTCACCGACGTTCAGATATTTGCGGATGTCATCGACTGCCAACCATCGATCTTCCATGCCAGCCTCTAGAGCTCCCATCGTCCTCATGCCTCGATCAACACCTAAAAACCTTCACAGGAGACGGGTTTTGCGCCTGTACCTGAGCGGCTAGCAGGCATGTCGGGCACAATACCGCTATTTGCCTGCGCAGACTACCCAAGCGTCTTATTAAAATAAAGAGTTTCGCTCATATGGGCAAATAGATGAAGCGAGGAACCATGAGAGCTCTTAGGAATTGATCGGTCACTCGCTTGAGATTGTGTGCCCACTGGAACATGGTAACGTACTGTGCGAGGTATTTCTTGTGGACGCCCCGGAACGGCCGAAGGAAGTTGCGCAGTCCCGTCC
>Ga0074199_1001545_pt1 | contig 19116 bp, 20 predicted proteins | sample EPASupsiteSAE347_FD_64528 | JGI IMG/M metagenome (GOLD analysis project Ga0074199, IMG submission 64528) | Bioremediated contaminated groundwater from EPA Superfund site, New Mexico - Sample SAE3-47 | ecosystem: Environmental > Aquatic > Deep subsurface > Groundwater > Contaminated ...
GTCTCAGCTATTTGGTTGCAAGCTTCGTTAAACCTCTCCATTGTTTCATAGAGCATCTTGTATTGTTCTTTTGAGGGGTCAAGCTTAACCAACAAAGTCTGAAGCATAGTATTGTATATAATTGTCAATGGTTAATATAGCTATCGCACGGGACCGCCCAATTCCTCCCCACCCTGAAGAGATGGGGACTCCTTGGGCAACGAGTTGAAGCGTAAATGGTAATATGAGTAATCTTGCCTCCATTGGATTTTCCTGATTCAAGATTGGATTCGCAAAAGATATGGGCATGGCCATGCCCATCTAACGGCTTTCCCTGCTCATCACATCCCGAGAAAACAGTAGAGCCGTCGGAGAGGCTAACCAGAGCTGCATGGACCCTCTCCGCCAGAATTATGGTATCTGTTAGATGCGGTAGCTTCTGGCCAGTCACAGCAAAGCGAGCCACTGTGGGTCTCATGAGCATCCACTTGCGCTGCCAAGAAATGACAATTGCCTAATCATTGTTTTTATTCCAACTGACGCATTTTTCGGCTCAATGATGGCGTTTGATGCTGCAATTCTTCCTGTAAATGCATGCAGAGAACAGACAAGTTTGCTGCCTATATCTGCTTTGAAGAATAACTTAAAGTTAAATTTTCCTCCAAATTTAGCGCAGCTCAATTTTGCTTCCTCGACTAGCAATATTTTTACTTATAGATAAGTTTTTTTGTTGAATGCATTTAATTTTTAATTTTGAAAAGATTATCTAATATTTTATTATCATCTCACGCGATTGGACCCCCACAAACGTCTGGCAATTTCAATTCGGCCACGACTTTTCAGTCATGGAGACAACAAGAACAGATTACAATCAGCATACTTAAGGAAGTTTCAATTCGGCCACGACTTTTCAGTCATGGAGACAGCAGGGAGAAAAAGAGGCAAATTTGAGTGGGGAAAACGTTTCAATTCGGCCACGACTTTTCAGTCATGGAGACCAAAGTACAGTAGTCTTTACCGATACCTATATGGCACGTTTCAATTCGGCCACGACTTTTCAGTCATGGAGACGCGGACCGTTGGGAAGGCACACATTGATTGTGGAAAGTTTCAATTCGGCCACGACTTTTCAGTCATGGAGACGGCGGCCATTTTTCGGCCTTCAATGATATCGAAAAAAAGCTGATTTTGGCGCATAATGTTAACTTCTAGCAATACTTTCAGAAAGTTAACAGTCACAAAGAGCCATTTCCGATATGCACAGACCTTCCGCGCATCTCCTGGGAAAATGGACACCACCTCGATGCGCGGAAAAACGGGACGTTCTCCGTCCCATTGAGTCCATCCGTCTGGCCCGGACGGCCCTGCCTGGCAGGGGCTTGCTCGCCAAATCTAGTGCATCCGTTTGATGGCATTACTACTATCTAAACTTTCCCTTTTGAGTTATTTCCTGCAGACCGCTCTGCTGGGATGCCGTGCGCGAAAAAACGCGCCGCAGGGCGTGAGCCGCCCAGAGCGCCGGGCAAGCTTGGATTAAACGTGCTGGATGCACCTCAAATTTATATGATAACAGCCCTTCGGGGCGAGTTTGGATCTTTAGCATGAATGCCGAGAAATTCAATCCTTTGATCCACTCTGCCGTCCGTAGGTCCAAGATCCAATATCATTATCCGGTCCTGGTCGTGCTTGATGAGGTCGGTGAGCGCCGCCACCATTTCCACGCGGCCTTTGCCGGTCAGATCGCAGCGAAAAACCGAATAGTGGATCGCTTCCCCGAAGCCCTTCATGGTCTTGTGAACCTTCTGCAACCGTCTCTGGTCCATTATGTCGTAGCTTACAACATAGCAATTCCTTCCGCTCAAATCAAATCACTTCCTATAAAAAGCGGGATACTCCTTGATCTCGCCGGAAATAGTCCTGGACAGTAAACGCGCTTGCACTTCCAGGATCCTCCTGTAGCTGACAGTGTAGCCGAACAGGGGATGAGTGATCTCCGACTCCATGCGTCTCTCGTAGCCTGCTATGACCGTCTTCTTTCCCCTGGAGGTCAGAGACACGCCAATTCCAGTCTTGATAAAGTCTTTCTCGGAAAGCTCGCCTTTATTGAATAGGGTGATGGCAGTGGCGTCAGCAATCACCGGCCGAAACTCCTCCATCATGTCCAGCGCCAGAGCTGGGCGGCCATAGCGGGGCTGATGGTAGAAACCGAGATACGGATCGAAACCTACCGCCAGGAGGGAGACAAACATGTCTTTGGCAAGTACTGCATAGATATAGGAAAGAACCGCGTTAACAGGGTCTTTGGGCGGCCTCCTATTCCTGTTTTCAAATGAAAAACCCTGATCTGTTTTGAGCATTTGACCAAGACAACCAAAGTAAACTTCGGCTGCCGAGCCTTCGATTCCCAGGAGCTTTTCGATGCCGGACGCATTCCTGGCATCCTTGGAAAGACGCTCCAGCCTGTCCAGCGCATTTTCAGGAGACTTGGCGTTGGAGTTGGCTTTGCCGTAGTTCCTGCGTATCTGAGTCCGGCAGTTTCTGATCTTGCCGTAAACTAGAGAGCGAGCGATGGACAGAGATTTCCTGCGGTCCTCAGCCCAGGAAAACTGTCGCATGCGTAGCTGCACATTTTTGTGGGTATGACCGGCGCTCAGTCCCTGAAACCATCCACCCCTTGTGAAGTGCAGGACAGGGATGCCCCGCTGCATAAGCTCGACAAGGGCAGGCATCGATACATCAACTCCACCAAAAAGGTTGACCTGGGAGATCTCTCTTAACCTCACCTCCTTTAGTCTGCCTTCTTTGCCTGTGGTGGCGTCGTCTCGGGACCATATCTCCAGGAGGTCGCCTTTCTTGCGGACGGTATTGCCGTGCCCCACGACGTAGACCGGCAGAGTGTCGTCTCTGGCCGGGAGAAGCTTTCTGATCTTGCCCAGGAGCCCTCTCTCACCAGCTTCTTTTCCATCCGAATCCCGCAGAAGATTTACCTCATCGGGAAGGCAAATGCCCGCCAGAGAACAGCGATTGCACTTGGGGCTATCCATCAATGGCGCAGGTATCTCTCGCTTTTCTGCAATTTTCCTTAGATCGGAGATAAGGTCGTTTGTCCTCTTTATCAGGGCTTTGTCAAAAGCTACAGAAATCCGCTTTTTGGAGCGGATAAAGTAGACGATGCCGCTGTCGCATTTGAAACCGTTCTCTCTCAAAACCAGGCCCTGAGCGCAGAGCTGGACGCGATCCGGTTCATATGCTCCTTCGGGAATGTTGGGCGCTTTACCTCTCTTGTAATCTACCGGCGTCACCCTTTCGCCATCACCTTCCAGGAGATCTATCCGGCAGGTAATTCCAACCTTGGGACCGGTGAGAAACAGAGAACGAGCGTGAACTGTTTCGGTCTCAGTTTCGATCTCTTCTTCGGGAATAGTATCTTCCTTTGCGTCCACCCGGCGATGCGCAAACCTGCCTTCCACCGTCTCTTCATTATCTGCGAACTCGCCGTCTATCCACTCAATATAGCAGAGCCGTGGACAATAGGCGAACTCGCTGAGCATGCGGGCCGGGATTAGATCCGGCACATCCGCTTTTGACCCAGAATTATCCATCACTGCAAAACCCCAAGCTACTATTATCATCAGAAAGATATATAGGTTTTCAGAGATAGAATCATATATTGTAAGCTGCGATATCAGGATAATTTAATGAAGATTTATCTGAGGAGGTCCAATTATAATGGCCAAAGCGCTTCTTTCTTCCTGGTCCTGCGAGCCGCATAGTGAGCCCTCTACCTTCTATCTGCATTTGAGGACAGACGCAGGTTCCATGCTGAACTCATCCCATCTCAGATTCATCTCGATTGCAGGTGACTACGGTCAGGCTTTGCTGGCTCCAGAGCTGCTTGCTGAGATCGTTCCTTTGTTGGAGTGCCCTTCTTGTCAGGTTGTAGGCCACAATCTGCTGTTCGATCTGGGAATTATCAGAAATGGTACCGGCAGGAGACTTGAGCTACCCAATCTCTGGGATACCATGCTGGCCTCGCAGCTTCTAGACAATGGACTTTCCTATCAAGAATATTCTCTGCAATCAATATGCAGGGATCTATTGGGATGGCATTTTGACGACAGTCCGAAGGCATGTGGCAATGGAAGCGAGACATCGGCGAGAGAGATGGATTATGCCGCCAGAGCCTGCGCAATTCTGGAGAGGATCCAGGCTAAACAGAGGGCTCTCCTCAAGACGCAGGGTTTGGAAAAAGTTGCCAAAATCGAATTTGAGGCACTGCCCGCATTAGTGGAGATCGAATACAACGGGATAGGCTTCAACGAAGATAAAGGCCGGCGGCTTTTGGAGAGTCTGGTCAAAGAAAAGGACCGACTGGAGAAGAAGCTGCAACAGTATGCAAAGTCCCAGAGAATGAGCGGATTTAATCCTCGCAATCCAGTTCATGTGAAGAAGTTGCTGCATAGCCACGGATATAACCTGCAGAGCACTTCGGCTGCGGACCTGGAGAGAATATTATTGGTGCATCCAGAGGAGCCATTCATAAATTCTCTTCTCGAATACAGAAAGCTCAGACAGCAGATCGGATTCTTGAAAAATTGGACGGACAATGCCCGAGAAGGTCGCATTTATCCAAGGCTGACCCAGCTGGGCGGCAGAAGTGGCCGCATCACCTGTTCCAGGCCGAACATTCAGCAGGTCCCAAGGGAGCCGCGCCTGAAAAAGCTCTTTGTGGCCTCGCAGGGAATGACCTTCGTGGAGGCGGATTTTTCCGCCATTGAGATGAGGATTATTGCCGTGCTCTCCGGGGATAAAGCCATGCAAAATATCTTCAAGAAAGGTCTTGATCCCCATAAGCAGACGGCCCAGGCCATCTTTCAAAAGACAAAGATCTCAGATGAAGAGAGGCAGATAGCCAAGACTTTGAATTACGGGACCATTTATGGAGGCGGAGTAAATATGATTCTCTCCAATCTGCCTAACCTGACCGAGGAAGAAGCAAGAGAATTTTTGCATAGATTTTATGCCGCATATCCCGGTTTGAAGAGCTGGCAGCAAATGGTCTCCGATGATGGTGCCGGGCTAGCTGAAATCGGCAGGGAGATATACAAGATTTCCAGATCGGCATTGGGGCGCATTAGATATGTTGATCCTCAGCACAGAAATGCTCTGATAAACACTCCTGTGCAGGCGACCGGGGCAGATCTCCAAAAGATTGCTCTGGGCAGGCTCTACGAAAAGATTGCTTCACCTACGTACAGCGACTTTCGGCTGATAAATGCGGTTCACGACAGCATTCTTTTGGAAGTTCCGGATAAGCGAGCAACGAGAGCATCTAAGCTCCTCAAAGAGGTAATGGAACAGGCGGGAAATGAGATTCTGAAAGTCATACCTTGCGAGACTGATGCAAAGATAGGGAAGGATTGGTCCTTTAAAAATGAGAGCAGATTTGGTTTGGGAATGATATTTTCCAGAGCATTCTCAATGATTCGACGGTGATAGTGGCCCTTCAGCCCTCTGCTCGCTCAGCCATTTTCTCGACATCATCGAAGTATCCGGGCCGGCGCATTTTATCGAGCTCCTCCGTAATCTGTATCGCCGCCCCTTTCCAGCCGCACGTCCCTGGCCTTCTCAATCAAATCAGATCAGCTCCTCAATATGCCTCATCAGAGCGACATCGGTCAGGCCGCTGATCGATTCGTGCTTGATATGAATTCCGCATTCCTGTGCGGCTGCAACCAAGTTTGTGCCGCCCACAAGAGCTATTCCCACATGATCCCTCTCCACAGAGACGCCCAGCACATTCATATTCGGCTCGGACAGCTCCAGGACTCCGGTGAACTCCGCTGAGGTGAGAAGCTCGAGCACCTCCTCGATCTTCTCCCTGGCCAGCATGGGAGCCTCCTGGAGATTGCCCAGGATGCGTCCGTTTCCCGTGCGCATCATTCCTGTGATGTCCGTCAGCTCCTGAGAGGTGAGAACGTCTATGGGATCGATGGTTGTGGCCCAGTACATGAGCATGTCTGTGAATCTGGTCGGCTCGCGCTCAATCACCTCGATCAGGCCTCCGCCTTTGGGACGGACGGGTATGCCGGACTTGAGCAAAACACCGCTAATGGTCAGGCTGCAAGCGGTCTTAATCTTTATCAGCCCATTCTCTTCTCCCAACATAATCAAAGGCGAGACGGCAAGGCCGCTCTGAATGATGTCGTAAAAGACGGCTAACGCCTCGTCCAGGTATTGCTTTTCCACCAAAGATGTGTTGGTAATGATTTTTCCAGTCATCTTCACCGGATCAAAGCTAACCTGATGCATCAGGTTCTCAATCCGAGACAAGGTAAAGACCAGGGGGCCGGAGGATTTCACGAGAGGTAATATGCAAAGGGATTAATTAGCTTTTCACCTGACTGAATGCCGCACCACTCTACGGCAGATGACGATAGGAACTAGGGCAATTATATCTTTTACGCGATTTTGCAGCATTATCGGCACAAAAAATAGTTTGCTGGATGATCTTAACGAGCCTGGGTGCCGTCCTTATTCTGCATCTCCCATTTAGCTTTTGCATTGCCTGCACCTTCGGCAAACGCCTTTGCTGCAGCCTGGAGCGCATCAAGAGCTTCAGGTATACCATCATCAGTTTCAGTGCTTACCGCCAACATTGCGCCAACTTCGTTGGACATCATGCATGCTATTTGATAACAGCCAACGCCCTCTGCCATATTGTTTTTAACGGCATTAAGAACGGTTTCCAGTGCCTCTACAATCTTTTCCGGCTCTATCTGCATAGGGATGATTGCCTGCACGCCCGTTTCCAAATGGCACACACCCATAGCAGGGCAAATCCTTGACTTAACCGATTCATCACTCATTTCATTCTCTCCTATTAGCAGCCTCTATCGATTCATTGCGCAATCTGGCCAACGTCTCCTTCCTGCGCATCCACTTCTGCGACTCACGCTGCAGATCTTCCTGCTCTATAGCCTGCCGACCTGCCCTGCCAACCAAGTTGTCTCTGTTTTTCCTGGGGCGCCCCATACTCATCCCTACCGAGATAAATACATCATGATAGTATACTCAATTTTGATTATTGCATATGAATTAATAGTCGAACAACTTTATTATGTTTTAATAGTGATACTATATAAATCAAACGGTTTGGTCCGTATTACAATATCGCAGGAAATCGAAACGTCTACCGGTCTGAGGATGCCGGAAATTCGGCTTCGACCTCGCCCTGCAAACCCTGAGGGGAGGCTGCCTATCCTACCTACCTAATCTATCCTACCAATCCTATCTACCCTGCATAAATACATACGCCGTTTCCTCCCAGGCCTTCTCCAGAAGCTTGTGGTAATAATCATCATCAAACTCCGACGCAGTCCTATCCGGCTCCACCTCCCATCTTTTGGCATCCTTTACCACATAGCCTATCTCCATGCCCGGCGCCAGGGAGATGCCCTGCTTCTGGTGAGCTGCTACCGCGAAAGCCTCGGCACACCTGCGAGAGTAGCTCAGCTTGCTGACCCGGCGATGAATGGCCAGCTCCCGGATGTCTAAATCTGCTCCTGCAAGCTCCACCACGTACCGCCTGCGCACCTCTCGCGACTGCGGCTCCATCCTCCTCAGCTCCTCTCGGCTCCTTGCCCCGGCCATGATCTCGAAAAGCTCCTGCTGCATTTTGCGCACATATTCAGGCGTATCTCCCTTGCGGGCCATAACTCCCCGGATCTTCATCTTGCCGGTGGAGAGCCTGCCGAAGTAGCGGTTATAGGCTCCAAAGCCGTCTGCCATGGGCAGGAAAGCAATCCAATCGTATGAATCCACCTCAGTTTGTATGCCGGTCTCCTTCTCCACAGCTTCCTTGAAGCCGGATATGGGCTCACCGATAACCCATAAACAGTCCACGATGCCGTGCAGGACCCGAAAATTCATGCCCTCGGCCAGCTCCTTGATCTGCATGAGCAGCTCCCGGGAGATACCTGTGATCCGCTCGTAGACCTGGATCTGGCCGAACTTGGCATTGCGGTATCCGGTGTAGCCGAAGCAGGTTACCAGCATCCACTTGAGGATTGAGTCTATGCCGGCATAGTCCGGGTTGATCTTCTTTCGCCTCTTGGTCTCGATGCGCAAATTGAGCAGCGAGGAGAGAGCTGTGCTCAAAAAGCCCTTTTGCTCCGGATCTTGAATGGTCTCGGGGGAGAGGTTGTACTTCACAATGATCGAGGGATAGAGGGATGTGAAGTCGATCTGGTGAACCGCCTCGTACACGCCCGGCTCTGGCTGGAAGATCATGCCGCCTTTGTCGCAGGCCCTCAGCTCGGAGATGTTCCTGTGGTCCTCTGCATCTCTCTTGCGAAAGGGCACTGCTATGCCCAGGCGCAGCGCCTCGAAGACCTCGTAGCTGGAGATGAGCGTGCCGGGCGTGAAGCGGGCCGTGAGGTTCGGCGAGAGGCCGGAGAGCCGGGAGGCCATGAGGACGCCCTTCAGGCCGCTCTCGGCATAGACGAAGCTCCTGGCGGTATCTATGAGTATCCGACCCTCCGGGATGAGAGCCCCCTCTTTGTGGCTCACCTTTCCATAGCTCCAGTAGGACCTGGAGGCCATCGGCTTGAAGAAGCCGCTGCGGCTGATAGTGCACTCCAGGCCGTATCTTTTGGCCTTGCGGATAATTATTGGAATCCAGGTGTCGGCATGAGGACACAGGATCAGGTCTGGATCATGGGATCTGATGAGATCCAGGAGGTCACAGAGAACCACTCTCTCTGCTCCTTCCAGCCTTCGCTTGCGGCCATTCCGGATCTCAATGCGGCTGATGTTGATATCTCCTGGCAGAGAAGGATCACCGCAAAGCTGCAGCTTCAGGCTGGTCAGGGGGACGACAAAGTCTGGAGAGAACCGGGAATCATCTCCATCTCCACAGGGGAAGAGACTGTGCTCGGCCAGATAACGCTGGTCCTGGCGGACATCGACATTGTAGAGTTCTACCTGGTGGCGGGTTTGGATCTCGATCTTCTCGGCAACTTTTCGGCCTGCATATATCCTGTGGCCCTGAAAGGTGCCGAAGATGGTTTTAAAGCTGCATTCCTCTGCCTTAAAGCGACTCTCCAGAGCCTCGATCATCTCCCTGTGAGCAGGAGGGTCCGGCAGATGCATGTAAAACGATTGAGGATAGGCGACGCTGGCTTTGGTGATGCCTCTCTCCCTGCCCCACAGCTCCACACAGCCCTTATAATAAGTGTCGAAGATCCACATATGTCTATTCTTCTTGCCTCCTTTCTTCTTGCTTGCTCTCCTGCTCCTTTTTCATCTCCACCAGCACCGAGAACACCGCCGCCTCCAGCGGATCATCAAGCGCATAGAAAGCCTCGCTGGAGTGCTTCTTGGCCATCAGTGCCACCATCTGCCCGTAAATCTGGTCTTCCTTCTTCAGAGCCCGGCTGGCCTTCAGCCACCGGAGAGAGACGTCCTTTACGCCCATCCTCACACTCTCGAAACTTCGCCCCACAGCTAATCACCCAAACAAAACAGAAATCATCTCTAGAATCTCATAGCCCATGCCTAAAGGCTGGAGCTATGAGGATATGAGGGCGAGCCGGGAGCGGAGCGAAAGTGTCCATGATTGAATGAATAAGAATAAATGCAGGTCCATATATCTGGATTAGAGAGACAACAATGACAATCCTGGTGGGATGCAGCGGCTGGTCTTACGATGATTGGGTGGGGAAATTCTACCCATTGAATCTGGACGGGAAGAAGGGCGAATGGTTCTCTTACTATGCAAATTACTTCCAGACGGTAGAGATCAACAGCACTTTCTACCGGCCCCCGGGAGAGAAGCAGGTCCAGTCCTGGATAAAGAAGGCCAAAGATTTGAAGGGCTTTGAGTACTCAGTTAAAGTGCCTCAGCTTGTCACGCACAAAGCACTCGTGGACGGAGATGTAGAGCGAGCGGTCTTCTGGGCCGCCTCTTTCGAGAAGAGCTGCATAAAGCCGTTGGCAGAAGCAGGCCTTTTGGGCGGCGTCTTGCTGCAGCTCTCCCCCTACTTCAAGAATGATGCTTCTGCCCTTGCCGCATTAAAAGGCCTTCTAGATTCCCTCTCTTACAAAGAGTACGACTACGCAGTCGAGTTTCGGCACAGAAGCTGGCAATGCAAGGGCCAAAAGGAGATCGATCCTGCGGCTTTGCAGGCTCTGAGAGAGAGGAATGTCGCCAATGTTCTGATCGACGGCCCTGGGATTCATGTTGGCAGAGAGCAGACTGCAGATCACGCCTATGTGCGCTTTCACGGTCGCAACTATGATATCTGGTATCAGGGCGAGGACAGAGGCGAGAAGGGGGACGACCACAGGTTAAATAGATATGATTATCTCTACAAGAGTGATCAACTTGAGACCTGGGTGCCTCGCATCAGGGAGGCGGAGCTGAAGGCCGCCAAGGTAAGGGTGTACTTTAACAACCATGCTCGATCCAAGTCGGTAAAAAACGCCTTTCTTTTGATGGATATGCTTTTGATAGAGCACAGGTCCAAAGAGATCCGGCTGCAGGATCAATTCACTCTGGGAGAATTCTAGGCATCTGCAAATGTATGCTAAATTAGGCTGGGGAAGCTGCTGGAATTAGCGCCCAGGACTATAGATCTTATGCCATTTATGATCCAAAGATGACTATCGTTGGGTGACGCCTGGACAATAGCCTCCAAGTAAGTAGAGCTGCAATCTGATGAATCCGTCTGCCATTGAAGTTTCTTGTAGTTATCGATAAGCGTTTGATATGCCCTATCATCGAACTCAAGATGATTTATGGAGTCCCATTTCAGGAAAAGCCACTCGTACCTGGCCCGGGTCAAATTGATTTTATTAATTTTGCTGCTCTCGAAGTGCACATTCTTTCTGAATTGCGCATCATGCAAATTGATCTTTTCGCTAAATGTAGATCTGCTGAAGTCTGCCGGACCCCGGAAGCCGCAATTGCTGAAATCTGCATCGCATGCGAAATTCGAGCCGCAGAAATCAGCAAATCCTTGGAAATTGCTGGCTGTGAAGTCGGCTCGATGGCTAAATGAGGTATTACAGAATGTGGAATCAATCCCGAAATCGGATTCTTTGAATTCTACTCCGGCAGGAAAATGGCAGTTTCTAAATTCGGCCAAATCACTAAACCTGGCTCCTGCAAAGAAAGCCGGGCCCAGGAATTGAGCCTCATTAAAAAAGGCATCTTCGGTAAACTGCGCAGAAATAAAATCTGCCGTGCTGTTGAAGAAAGGTCTTAAAAACTGAACCGAGCCGGCGAAATTTACCTTCTCGAATGAGGTCTCCTTTTCAAATTTTGTCTTATTGAAAATCGCCGCCTGGCCGAACAAAGAGCCAATGAAGTTGGCCCTCCCTCTAAAATCAGTCTCGCCAAATTCGACATCAGACGCAAATTGACTGGCAGCGAATTGAACATCGGAATAGAATCTGGCATGACTGAAATCTGCAATTTTGCCAAACTGAGTGCTGAAGAATGATGATGATTCGTTGAAATAAGTCTGCAGGAAATTCGCCTTATCACTGAACCTTGAACCGGCGAAGCTTGCGGTCTTCATGAACATGCAATGAGCAAATGCTGCATCTTCTTCGAAGGTGGAGTTCTCGAAGGATGTATTTTCTATAAAGAATGTATTTTCGAATATAACTGGTTTATGAAATAGGGTATTGTAGAAGTCAACTCTGCCGTATATGATGGAATTTTTAATAACAATCGACGAATTGGCCTGCATAGGACCATCGGATGCCGGCATCTTCACTTCAAAGGGTATGCGCAGGATCTGCTTGGCCGTCAGCCCAAGCTTATCTGATGTCAAATTTCCTTTTATAGCAACCTTATCGTATTCTACAGGCAATCCCAGCCTGATCTTGACCATGACCTCTTCAGCCGAGACTATCGACGGAGATTCGCCAAGAGCCGTCTTAGGTGCGGCAAAAAGCAAAATCAGTATAAAGAGAACGGTGGCAACCAATATATTCACGGGGCATCTCCTTAGCAAGTCTCTTGCATTCGTAACTGTTTTCCCACCCTGATTGAAATAGTTTGTTTTTCAAGTATTTATGGTTTTGCTTCTATATCTATATAGATTCAATATATGGACTCCCTGTACTGTCCGCAGCATTTGAACAGAAAAAACTTATATCGAATTATATTGATCATTGATATAGAGGTGACTTAGGGATCTAAACCCTAAGCATTCACCTCAATCACCAGGACATCTGCAAAGGTTTCTGTATGGCCAGAGGCAGAGGCGGCTATGCTCACTTTATAAACCCCATGGGCCACATTAGCATTCCAGATCCCCACAAATTTGTATCCAGAGGTGCGCAGTAGGCTTGTACTTGCAACCTCGGAGCCATCGGGGGCGTTTATGACGGCAGTGCAGTGCAACTCGTTATCCTGGCCGGCGGCGCTGGACTGCATTGTCTTGCCTGAAGAGCTCAATTGGATGGTCCCAGATTTGTTTCCAGAGGCACCAGATGCACCAGAGGTACCTAGAGCGAATCCCTCAAATCCACAGGTGGCGCATCCTTTGATCGTGAGCTTTGCCTCACCACCTGAGGAATTGCCCGCAGTAGCCACCTGTCTCTCCTGGAAAGACGCCGTTATTGTTGTTGTCGAGCCAGACCTTACAGGATTGGGCTTGGCCCCTACATCTATCAGCTCGAAGTTGAATTTAGGCTGATTCTCCAGCCAGTCACGCCAGGAGTAGAGCCTGGCATCGTATCCGGTGAGCTGCAGCGCCAGCCAGACGATAGATGCTTCAACCCCCAGATTGGTGTAGACCACTACAGGCCGATCCTTCTCCAGCTTTGTAAAGACCTTCTGCAGCTCCTCCTTTGGCTTTATGCTCTCATTTACCAGAACATTCTCGTAAGGAATGTTGACGGCACCAGGAATAGAGCCGATGGCATAGTCTCTGGCCAGCCTGGCATCCACGATCTGGGCCCCGCCGTTAACCACGAACTCATAGGTGGCGAGAAGATTGGGCACAAGGTGGGGAACATATTCCATCTTCTGTCTTGTGGCAGGCCTATTGCTGATATTCAGCCCGGCTGAGGCCCAGTCACCCAAGTGGCCTTCCAGAATCCTTACTCTTTCATGCCCCAGGTATTTGAGCAGCCAGTAGGAGAAGATTGCCGGTGATGGCCCACCGCCGCAGGGAAGACACTCGCCCGCGATAACCAGAGAATCATTGCTGGATAGGCCGGCTTCGCCAAGCAGAGTGGCTATCTCCTTTGCGGACTTGAGCTGACCTCCTTCGTCCATAAAGTCCTCATAGTTGATATTGACCGCGCCCTCAATGAATCGGGTCGCATCCGGGCTGATGTCCAGCACAATATCATCCGGCGAGAGGCCAACTGGTGATACAAACGCTTTCGCAAGACTGTCCGTTTGCGTCTCCGCTAGGGCCGGCGAGCTAATCACCAGGCCGCACAAAAGGATAGATATAATCCCGCAAATGAGCATCGCCTTTCCTACGGAATCAAAAACAATATGTCTCAGTGTCATTTATTCTCCAGGCCAATTCCCACTCCTAATCTGCAGCATCGACCTTTTGATCTTGATTTGCCATCCAGTCTCGATAATTGTATAGCCTGGCTTCATAATCCATCATTTTAAGAGCGAACCAGACTACAGAGGCCTTCATGCCTGTATTGGTAAAGACTACTACCGGCTTATCTCTGTCCAGCATCATGAAAACCTTATTCAACTGGTCCTCGCCCTTGATCTTCTTTCCGCTTAGCACGCTGGCATAGGGTATGCTGATTGATCCCAATATGCTGCCCATCCCATACTCCGGCACGGTTCTGGCGTCAACAATTTGCGCCTGCCCGTTCTTGACGAAGTCGTATGTAGCAGTATAATTTGCCGTTTGTGCAGGCGCATAGGTCTTGCCGGGTAATATCTGGGCATCTTTCGTGGTAGCTTTTCCAGATGCAGCCCAATCTTCAGCCGTTCCATCCAGGACCCTAACCCTCTCATGACCAAGCCCCTTCATAATCCAGTAGACATAGGTCGCTACAGACGGCCCTCCTCCGCAAGGCAGGCATTCTCCATAAATTATGACGGAATCAGTGCTAGAAATTCCTGCGTCGCCAAGGATCTGGGAGATTTCCGGAACTGTCTTTAAGATACCCGCTTGCACACTGAATTGCATGTAAGGTATAACTACAGAGCCAGGTATATGAGTGCTGGAGTTCTCGCTCACATCCAGCAGAATATCGCTGCCTGTGATATCTTCCAAAGGCGCCATGATGGCTTTTGCTTCATCGCTTCGTATGATGCTTGATGGCTCCTTTGCAGGCTTCTTGGACGCAGTATTACCTGCATCACCAGCATTGTCTTGCGTCTTATCTTCAGCAGTCTTTGCATCGGTCGTCTTCGTTGTCTCAGTCGAAGCGCTCATGTTCCATCTCAGCTCTCTTGACTTCGCCGGCCACTTGGCAGAGGTCTGCTCCTGGTTGGTGGTGGGCTCTCCAATCTCATCCAGCTTGGCCGCACCGCTCCAGCCGCCGTCGTCGCAAGCACCTCCCAGGGAAGCACATTCAGCGCCCGCGTATGCGCTCTGTGATAGGGCCATGACCGCCAATAAGATCCCGCAAATTAAGGGAATCAGCATTAGTTTTTTAAGCAAATCCATTCGTTCCACCATTTTTAAGCAGCTAGCTCCTCTTTCACCTTCTCCACAACCCTGGTGCAGGACTTCTCGTCAGGGGCAAGATCAGGAGATTTTTCAATGCCAAGCTCCGTTACGACTATCTGGATGGCCGGTTCAATCTCGGCATGCTGTAATGTCTTTGCGGCACACTGCACCGAACAGCCGTCGATGGCTACCATCAGACCTGCCTCCTTTGCCGCTTTGACCATTCCTGGAATATGGCTGCCCACCCCTGCCAGACAGAAGAATCCTGCCACCTTCTCTTTGGCAAGCATTATTGCCGCCTGGTTTGCGATCTGTCCCACATTTGAGGCTCCACAGCAGGTTACAACGCGCACATCCGAGCATCCGCACATGCATTTCGTCTTCTCTTCCATAAGTTAAACCTCACATCCTGGGCATCCACTTAACGATGCTTGCCCAACAATCTATTGCCCGCAGCTACATCCTTTTCCTTCGTTTGGTTCTTCTGATTTTTTATCTTCGAATATTAGATCATAAGCGCTTTTGCCGAGATTATTTGTCCAGCCAAGCTGGGTGCCGGCAGCAATGAACATGGCAACGGAAATCGCCTCAGCAATCTCCTTTTTGCTTGCTCCATGAGCAATGGCCCTTTGGGAGTGCGTATGGACACAAAATTGGCAGCGCATGAGAACTGAGCAAGCAACAGCAATAAGCTCTTTTGTTTTCCTATCTATCTCTCCACCGTTGAATATCGTATCTCTCAGCTTATCAATAGCTTCAGATGTCTCAGGCAGCATTTCCTTCATAAATGGCATACTAATATTCCCCCTATTGATCTTTCCCTACTGCGTCTAGGACAATATTACAATCCAAACATCATTTCTTCAGCATTCTCTTAATCTCTTCCACGGTGGCAGTCCTGCCCATCATCACGGATTTGCCATCGATATACAGGGCAGGGGTCATCATCACACCCCGGTCCATGATCTCCTGGATGCTGTCTACCTTGATTACCTCCGCTGCGATGCCCGATTCTGCTACTGCCTTCTCTACATTCTTGAGCAGGCTCTTGCACTTAGCGCAGCCTGTTCCCAGGACTTCAATCTTCACCATTTTTTTATCACCCTGATTTGATCAGTTTACACTATCGCTCCATAGATCATGCCTGCCAGCGTCGATATCATAACAACCAGTACAATATAGACCCCGGCTTTCTTCAGGCCCATGACTCTAGTAATTACTATCATGCTGGGCAGGCTCAAAGAAGGCCCGGCCAGCAGCAACGATAACGCTGGTCCAGCGGCGGTAACCCCGGTGCTGTAGCCGAAGAGCGTTCCGACAATGGGAACCTCCAGCAAGGTAGGCATGTAAAGCAGAGAGCCGATTGCCGAGGCCAAGAGACAGGACAAAAAACTGCTCGTTCCGAAGATGGTTCTGATCCACTCCACTGGCAGGAAGTAGCCGATTATGCCGGTGATAAATGTGCCGACCACCAGCAGTGGAAAGATCTTCTTGGTGAGCCACCATGTCTCTGAGAGGAATGCCTCCTGCTCTTCAGGCTGGTAGTATCTCTTCATGAGAAAAGCAGCCGTGAGTATCAGAGTTCCCACGATTATAGCTTTAAGCAGCAATTCGAGAGCCCCGGAGGTGGCCACCAGCAATATGGCAACCAGAACCGCCATGAATAAGCCTGTGGTATAGCTGGGACGTTTTTTTGCCTCGGGGTTGGAATCGACCTGGAAAGCTGGTGCAGGCGACGATTCGCATCTCTTTTCCGATTTCTGGAATATGGCTGCCATGATCAGGCCGATGACGACAGCCATGCTCACTGCCGCCACTGCCCTGGCTATACCTAGATCAAGGCCCAGAACCCGCGCCGTGAGGATGATTGCCATGAGGTTGATGGCCGGCCCTGAGAAGAGGAATGCCGTAGCCGGACCAATTCCGGCGCCTCTCTTTTGGATGCCTGCAAACATGGGCAGGATGGTACAACTGCACACGGCCAGAATTGTGCCTGAAGTGGCAGCCACGCTGTAGCAAAGCCACTTGGGGGCATCCGCTCCAAAGTATTTAAGCACCGTCTCTTTGTGCAGAAGTGCGGCTATGGCTCCGGCAATGAAAAATGCCGGTATGAGACAGGTTAAGACGTGTGCTGATAAGTATTCAAGCAATGTTGAGAGCCCTGCCTGCAGGGCTGCCGTGATTGTGTAAGTAACCATTATGATCAGCTCACTTTGTCTTTCGATTGTTGTTCATCGTTGTAGTTCATTGATTTCTCTAAAATTCTTCCCGCCTCAGCAAGCTGTGATATCTGCGTTAAGGCAAGGCAGTCTACCAAGCGAATTATTTCGAATACCTTTTTGTCTTTTATACAGTAGATTGTCCTTTTGCCGTCCACCTTGCGCTCCAATATATCAGCTTCGTAAAGGATATTCAGATGCTTGGAAATGGTGGATTGGGATCTTTGAAACGCAGGGATTATCTGGCAGACGCACCTCTCGCCTTCCGATAAATACTCCAGAAGCTGCAGCCGGATAGGATCTGACAAGGCATTGAGGATCTTAACTCGCAGATTTGAGACAGATGTTGCGGTCATGATAGAAGCTTTGTAAGGTCTTATTCTTATATAAACATATCGCCATAAGACGATGAATGAATTGGTTAAACCAAATTAAATTATATTTAATGCATCTCTTAGAAACAGCTTTGCACTTCTTACTTTTGCAGGATCTGCAGCATCAGACATCTTTGCATCTGCTCTGGCTGCCTCTATCGCTTCTGTCAGGATCTTCATGGTCTGGACCGATGCGGGACATAATTCATTCACCACGACTCTATCCTCAGATCCATAAATTCCCAGGAAGGGAAAGATGCGGCAGGACCAGGGCCGGACATCATAAATCTTGCAGCCCTTCGCTGACGGGTTATAGAATTTGCATGGCAAGATATGCTTGAAGTTCAAAACTCCCTCTTTTTGCGGGTCCTTGATGGTGTACTTCTTAATAGCCTTATTGAGAGGAATCTTGAGACCCTTGGCCAGTAGAGCAGCATCCTCCGGTCGCAGCCTTATCGGGTCGCCGGTAGTGCAGCAGTTTCCGCACCTTTGGCATGCAAAGATCATGTGGCAGGCCATGCGATAGTAATCAACTGTGGTGTAGCTGGCAGTGTCCAGCTCCCTGAAGACCTGCCCGTCAGGCATAGAGGTAGCTATGAGGAGCTGCAAGGCGACATTCTTCGGATCTCTATTAAATTCGATTATTTTTGTCATTTATGTAATGAACTTTGCATAGGCATCCTTTTCAATCTTGCCCTTCTCTATGATTATTATGTCCAGGGAGATCGTCCTCATCGGTAGGTCCAACGTAGGTAAATCCACCCTCTTTTGGGAGCTCACGGGAAAAAAGGTCCGGATCGGAAAACGCCCCGGAATCACTCAGTACCCCTTCAAGGCAAAGGTAGGGGACATCTATTACGTAGATATGCCGGGGTACGGTTTCATGCTCAAAGCCTCTCGAGCCGATCAGGAGAAGACCAAGGACTTGATTGTGCATTATTTCGAGCAGAATGCAGAGGAGATCCTTTTGGCCATACAGGTGATCGATGCAGCCTCTTTCCTGGATATCGCCGATCGCTGGGAAGGGCGGGGAGAGGTGCCTTTTGAGGTCGAGCTCTGGGAGTTCCTGACCGATATGGGACTGGATGTGGTCCTGGCAGCAAACAAGATGGATCGCATAGCCAAGGTGGACGTGGATGGAGCGCTGGATCTTATCTGCGAGAGGCTGGGCATGATGCCCCCCTGGACGCAGTGGACGGACAGGATTGCACCCATGAGCGCCAAACGAGGCCAGATCCAGCCGCTTCGGGATATTATCGGGAAGAAGCTGTCGGGGAGAAAAGCGGACTGAGGGGGACAAGAATGGGCATAAAGAGGTGAGATCGATCTCATTTCACAATAACTACATCCTCTAGACCCAGTTCACGTAGAGCCGTCCTCATATCCTCAACTTCTTCCTCGGAAGCATCTAAAATATCCACGGATACCGTCAGCTTCAGACCTTTGCGGACTGCAAACTTAGATAAGATCCTGTTATAGAATTGTGTCCATTTTTGGTGTGGTATTTCTCCGTCCCAGTGAGGACTTAGCCACCCGACGTTAAAAGAGGCAGAGCCGTTAGCATCCCCCACGATGGCAGTTACCTTGAAGATGCCTTCCTCTTGTCCTGCCTGGAAGACACCCTTACCATCAATTGTGCCGCCTGTCGCACTCCAATCGATCCTAACTAATGGTAGTTCAAGGCCATCATTGTCAAACCCTTTTGCAGTAAATACCAGTGTCTTGCCGGGTCCAATATGCGAATCTTGTGGAGATACTGTCACACGTTTGATATGAAAATAGGCCTCACGCATACCTATGCAGCCGCCATTTCTGAGGTGCATGTCCTCACGACCGAGTATCCTGCCTTTTCAAGTAATCTGATCATAG
>Ga0074199_1001546_pt1 | contig 19112 bp, 9 predicted proteins | sample EPASupsiteSAE347_FD_64528 | JGI IMG/M metagenome (GOLD analysis project Ga0074199, IMG submission 64528) | Bioremediated contaminated groundwater from EPA Superfund site, New Mexico - Sample SAE3-47 | ecosystem: Environmental > Aquatic > Deep subsurface > Groundwater > Contaminated ...
GTGAATGTAATAGGATAATGTCTAATATAATTATGGGAAATGATTTGTCAAAAATTACTGTAGACGACTATTGTCTCCTCCTCTTTTTCATATCATTTCAATATGCAAGAACACCAAGAGTAAAGCATGAAGCAGAACAGCACTTTAATGGGATTTCTAACTATCTTTTTCGATCATTTATTGATAATGATATTGAAAATTTTAAGGAAAAAGGGATAGAGAAAGAGGATTTGGAAGGATGGAGCCTACGTATAAATGGTCCAATTCATGCTTTCGCAATGAAGTCCCTCATGGAACGTGGGCCCTTTCTTATTAAAGATCTAAAGCCTATCTTATTCATGAATTTCACAGGAAAAGATTTCATTACCAGTGATAATCCTATTGTCTTGTACAATAGCTTCTTCAACAATCCGGATGGGCATTTTCTTTATCCATTAAGTGGTACAAACGGACTACAGTCTCCTGGCCTTCAAATATTTTGGCCTTTGGATACCAAGCATATGTTGGTATTATATGATGAGAATTTTTATAATTTTAAGGTTGAATCAAATAAATATGTTAGAATTTATTTAGAAGATGATATAGATGCCTTAAACTCGCTGCAATTCTTTAGCTGTAGTGATAATATACTTTTTGCCGATCAATCGCAAGAAGAGAACATTAGGTTATTGCATTCAAAATATGACGGCTTAATAGATAGGGAATATCAATTAATAGATACTATAAAAAGAACTAAATCCAATGGCCAGGAGAGCGAAATCGTTAACACTTATACAAAAGATATAGATTATAAACTTGTATTATCATTTATGCATTTTAATATGAATACAAAGGCGATAGACATAGCAAGAGATTTCAGCATATGTGATCTTGTGGATCAACTTTTCGTGGAAGAAGAAGAACAGTTTGACCGACTGTTTTATCTTGGCAAACTTGCTTTCACTGAAAGAGGAGATCGTATTTTAGACTTGGAAGCGCCAGATGATGATTTGTTAGATCTCTTAAAGCGACATGTGAGTGGCGATTGGGGCGAAGTCAGTCAGGAAGAAAAGGATCGCAACGATAAAGCTGTTGAAGATGGATCAAGAATTATGTCAGTATATACCCTGACTACTGGAAAGAAGATTCTAATACTCACAGAAGCAGCAAATGAATCAGGACATAGAGAAGTAACTAGAATCCTGGCATCTGAGGAATTGGATTTGCTCAGTAGGGCAAATTAGTCGGAGTTCCAATTTGTCATATTAACTACCTTGGAGCAATACCAAAGTATCATAAATAGAAAAGGGGAAAAAAAAAGATCGTTGGGATCGTTGTCTGTCTTGCAACCTCTTTCATGCCCTGTTTACCAGGCTCCACCTCGTGTTTATGCTTTAGTTGGCAGATCTCACCTTCTGGTCAGAATTATCCGGTCCCCAGCGACTACGTTCTTGAATATCTCCAGCCCCTCTCTGTGACCTTTCCGATGTGGTTTACTGCCGAATAGGGCTGGGTCTTGCCTAAGAAGATACAAAAGGCCGGGCCCGGCGACCAGTAGCAGATATCGCCCGCATTTGCGGAGGGCGATGGATTTTCATTTTCCATCTGCAGAGGCACATCGAAGTAGACCTCATCGCCCCAGAGGTTGGCTATGCCCTCCATGGGCAGTGCCCGAAAGAATGACTCTCCGATCTTGGAATTGCGATCGTCCAGCTTTGCCAGTGCCTTTCCCTTTCCTTTGACCTCGATCTCTATCATCCTCATGAATTCAGCCTTCCTTTTTTCTATCCTGCCTCCGGAAATCAACTATATCCTAACGATTTCTGCATTTTCCGGGTCCAGCCCACTCCATTTTATCCTATATCCGAGCATGGTGAGGGCCTGGCGGCACGCTACTATCCCATATTTCTCGAAGATCTTGAGGGCATCGCTATGCTTCGTCACACCTATCAGTTCGCCCTGGATCGTTTCGAGGACCTGGTTGCTGACAAGCTGGTCACCCAAAAGTGAATGGCCCGATTGACAAGGAATTAAATACTTTTCCAACAGAAACGGGAAAAGGGAGCTTAAGAAGTTCCCTATCGCAAATCACTGCGCTCCGTTGTTGCTAGTTAGCTTGGTCGTCGGACCTAATGCAAGGAGCTAACCACATTGATCATGAGTATGAAATTTAGATCCTGTAAAGTAGGAGAATTGAATGATCAAGGCTAGATTCATAGGAATTGACCGTCACATAGACTCACAAATTCCCGATCTCATGGGAGCAGCACGAGACGCAATAGCGCTTTGGGCACTATTCTCTGATACCCTAAAAGATGCCGACTGTGAACGACTTTTGGACCAGGAAGCCACCGTCGGGAACATACAGCGTGCGATAAGCGAAACTCTGGGTTCGGCGGAATCAGACGATCTGGTCGTTCTGACCTTTTCCGGTCACGGAACACATGACCATCGTCTCGTCGCTCATGACACAACGTTAGGCGATTACAATGCGTCTACTATCTCGATGAGCGATCTTGCTCGTCAATTCAAGGAGTCAAAAGCAAGAGCTGTGATCTGTATTCTCGATTGTTGTTTCAGTGGAGGTGCTCCGGCTCGTGTTCTTGACGACAGCCCGACAAGCCGGGACCTGCCTTTTGACCCCGAGAGCTTCTCAGGGAGTGGCCGTTTGATGATCACAGCAGCCGGCTTGGATGAGGCAGCCTACGAGCATCCTAATCGGCGCCATGGATTGCTGACGAAAGCCTTGATCGATGTGCTAACACAGGCGGAAGGAACTGTTAGCCTCGTTACTGCCCTGGCTAAGGCGCAAGACATTGTTCGGGCTGACGCTGCCGCAATGGGGATAACCCAGACCCCCGTCCTGTTTGGAATGATTGATGGCGGTTTGACGCTCCCGGCCTTACACCGGGGTGATAAGTTTCGGGGAGCTTTTCCGGAGTCCATTGCTGTGCGTGTCTCGGCTGATGTTTATGATCTTGCCACAGCCGGCATACCCAAGGCAGTGGTGGATGCTTGGGCGGAACGCTTCCCTGATGGACTTAATGATCTGCAAATTATGGCGGTTAACGAATACCAAATCCTTGATAGATCATCAGTTCTGGTGGTCGCTCCCACCAGCGCTGGGAAGACGTTCGTTGGTGAAATGGCTGCGATTCGTGCAATTTCAGAGGGGCGAAAGGTAGTCTTCCTTCTACCATATCGCGCGCTAGTCAATGAAAAGTACGAGAACTTCGAGGCGATCTACGCTGACCGACTAGGTCTGCGGGTGATCAGATGTTGTGGGGACTACCTCGATCAAACGGGGTTATTCTTAATGGGAAAGTTCGATATCGCCATACTCACTTTTGAGATGTTTCTCGCACTTGCTGTCGGGCATCCTCCAATTCTCCATCGCCTTGGTTTGGTCGTGCTTGATGAGGCACAGTTTATTGGCGACTCTCATCGTGGCATCTCTGTGGAATTACTACTAACCTATCTCCGCGCGTCTCGTCAGTGGGGCATTCAACCACAACTCATTCTTTTGTCGGCCACGATCGGGAACCTGAATCACTTTCATGAGTGGCTTGACGTGAAAGCCCTCATATCCGATTCTCGCCCGGTTCCGCTAGAAATCGGGGTACTTGACCGAGGCGGGATCTATGAGTATCTCAGTGTCGATGGCAAACATCTGACTAAACAGCTTCTTCCACCCCATATAATCCTTCAGCGAAGAAATAAGCCTAGCTCTCAAGATATGTTGGTCCCCTTGGTTCGGCTCCTTTTCGCTGACCAGAAGACCAGTGAAAAGGTCCTTATATTCAGAAATCAGCGCGGTGCCACAGAGGGATGCGCAAACTACCTTGCAAATGAACTTGGTCTACTGCCTGCAACATCAATCATTAGTTCTCTCCCTGCGCATGATCTGTCTGGCGCTTCTGCTGGGCTGCGCCGAGCCCTTGGCGGGGGTATAGCGTTCCACAACACAAATTTGACTCGAGATGAGCGTGTCCTTATAGAACGTGCCTTTCGTGATCCGGATAGTCCTGTGAAAGTTCTTGCAGCAACAACCACCGTTGCGGCGGGTGTCAACACGCCAGCATCCACCGTGATCATCGTCGAACATGGTTATCCTTGGGAGGGAACAACACTTTCAGCAGCTGAAGTAAAAAACATGGCAGGTCGTGCTGGGCGACTTGGCTTTCGGGAAACCGGAACGGCTATTATCTTTGCCGAATCGCCTCTCCAGCGTCAGCAATTGTTCCGCAAGTACGTGTTGGCCAGTCTAGAGCCAGTAACATCCTCATTCAAGGAAGAGGGGGTCGGAACGTGGGTCCTGCGTCTCCTTGCTCAAATCAAAGGCATACGAGAGGATGAGCTGATCAGCGTGATTGCTAATACCTATGGTGGCTACTTGCGTGCCCTGAATGATCCAGGATGGCAGAAGCGTCAGGAATCTCAGCTCGCTAAACTAGTGCCTCGGATGTTGGCGGATGGCCTACTTGAGCGAGACAGAAATATGCTTTCTCTCACTCTGCTTGGAAGAGCATGCGGTGGATCGTCGTTAACGCTAGAATCTGCTCTCCGGCTTGTGGAAATCTTGAAGAAAACCGCATCGACCAGTATCTCTCCTGAGAAGCTCATGGCGCTTGTCCAAGCCTTGCCAGAACTTGATGATCAGTATACGCCGCTATTCAAGAAGGGGCAGCTTGAATCTCGATGGGTTCGCGAGGTCGCAATTCGCTTCGGAAACGACACGGCGGTAGCACTTCAGCGATACTCGGGGGATGCCTGGGTGTATTATGCTCGAACCAAGCGTGCTTGCATCCTATGGGATTGGATCAATGGCGTGCCAATCAACGAAATGGAAAAGAACTACACAATCAATCCCCGCCAAGGTTCGGTGGCTGGGGGCGACATTCGGGCCATTTCAGATACAACTCGATTCCATTTGAGGTCGGCCTTCCAAATTGTCTCCGTGCTTGCTCCCGCTGATACACCCAATCCGGAGGTAACGGATGCTCTGATCCGTCAGCTGGAGACCGGGATTCCAGCGAAAGCGCTGGACCTGCTTTGCCTCCCGGTCTCTCTAGGGAGGGGCGAGTATCTTGCTTTATTTGGAGCTGGCGTGACTAGTGTCTCCGAAGTCTGGGTCATGTCGCCTGATCAAATCAAGACTGTTCTTGGCACAGAACGCGCAGAGCAACTTGAAAGACACCGCCCTACTCCACCATGATGGAAGAAAGGAGAGAGGCCGATAACAAGTATGTCAGTCTAGCACTCACCGAAAAAACACCTGGCCTGGTATGGTGTAATTTACTGGTACAGCCGGGGCAAGCGGGACAAGGCCTCGGTAGATATTTTTATTCTTATCCCACCTAATTATTTTTACCTCACCTTTTGCTGTCTCCTTAGCACTACGTCTTAGTAAAGAAAAATTGATAAAGCACATATCGGATTGAAAATTATAAGTAGTAGGCAAAATTTCTAGTTACTCAGTTACTTTGCCTGATAAGATATTTTTTGCAGCTGTGCGGGCATATCCTGGCGTAAAGCTTAATATCATCTTATCGACTTCTTCGACTCTGTTTCAGGCAACAAGGAGGAGGAGACGTAGTGCCTATTTATGCTGAGGCACATGATTGGTTGCCAAGATCTTGAAGAACCCGCTGCTGGTGGAAGAGAAGAGACGATATGAATTCTGGAATCCATTATTGTTTTCCGCTTTGGTCACGGTAGCTAATAGGATTTCTATTTAAAGAGATGGATGATTGGAAAGAGAGGTTTATGGAGCGCGTGCTGACATGACAATGATAGTAAATGAGAATCGTCTTCATGATTGGGTGTGTTCGAATAGCCGAGACGCGCAAGGCATGATTGTCGATCTTATTTATCGATTAGTCGCAGCATCATCACCTAATCCGAACGAACGACGCTTTCCGCTTGGGGACAGCATTGGGCAACCAGGACCAGACGGTGTACTTGATACTGATTTTGACTTCAAACCTTTTGTGCCTGAGGGGAAATCATATTGGGAAATTGGGGCATCTAAAGACGCCCAACAAAAGGCAAATGACGATTATGCAGATCGAACAAGATTGACTCCGGAAAAAGAACGACAAAATATATCTTTTATATTTGTGACGCCGTTATCTGGAAGAATTAGCTGGCAATACACGTGGAAAGAAGATGCCCAGGCCGCTTGGATAGATAAGAAAAAGAGGCTCAAAGAATGGAAGAATATTGACGTAATTGATGGAACGCGCCTGATAGATTGGCTAAGTTGCTTTCCCGCTGTCGAGCAATGGCTAGCTATCAAAATGGATATTCCTATGGATCAAATGGAAACCGTCGAGCAGCGTTGGGATATCTTGAAGGAGATCGGTTCTCCACCGCCGTTGATCCCTGAGGTCTTTCTTGCAAATCGCAGAGATGCATGCGATAAACTCAAGAATGTTTTTGAAGGTGAAAGGACAACGGTTCAGCTAAAGCTGGAAACGCATTTTCCTGATCAAGTAGCGAACTTCATTGCGGCCTATGTTGAAAGCATGGATACGAAAGATGCCAAATTGGAGGTGATTGGGCGCTGTCTAATCATTGAATCGTCCGAAGCTTGGAAGAAAATAATATCTATGCATGAACAACATTTTCTGATTGCCGACTTCAATCTAGATAATGATAATGGAACAAGATTGCTTGCTAAAGCCCGCAGAGAAGGCCATATTGTTGTCTATCGAGGATTGCCCGGCGGTATTCCACTTCCCCCCTCAAATCAGGCGTTGCTTCCGAACCCTAGGATAAATCAGATTCAGGTGGAGTTAGAAAAATCTGGCTATGGAATTATGCGAGCTCGAACTCTGTCGCAGAAGAGCGGTGGCAACTTAAGCTACTTATTAAGATTGCTTCAGAATTTTTCATGCATGCCGGAATGGGCTCAACGGACAGACGCTGCAGATCTCGCAATTGCAGAACTTCTCGGCGGCTGGAATGACCTGTCGGATGCGGATAAATCAATAACGGAGAAACTCTCGGGAAAAGCATATGGGGAGTGGATCAGGATTATGCATGAAATTTTATTGCGCCAAGACACTCCCCTAAATCATCTTAATGATATTTGGAAATTCAATGCGCGTTACGAAGGATGGTATGCGCTAGGCTCAAAACTGTTTGATGCAGACCTGGATCGACTTAAAGCGATTACTGTCGCGGTTCTGCGAGAACGAGATCCAAAATTCGAATTGCCGCCCGACAAGAGATTCGCAGCGAATGTTTATGGCAAAGTCCTTTGCCATTCATATCCGCTTCGAAGAGGGCTAGCAGAAAGCCTTGCTCTCATAGGCAGTCATCCAAGAGCGCTTAGATCTTGTTCCAGGGGCAAGGCCGAAACAACCGCTACTCTTGCTGTACGTGAGATCCTATCTAATTCTGACTGGGTCTTGTGGGGCAGCTTGAATGATCTTCTCCCGTTGTTGGCGGAAGCTGCTCCTGAAGAGTTTCTCAATGCAGTGGAAAAGGCATTGAAGTGCGATACCTGTCCATTCAATGCACTACTCGAGCAAAGAGGATCAGGGATTACTAGCTTCAATTACATGGCTGGACTGCTCTGGGCACTTGAGGATCTGGCTTGGGATACAGACTATCTAATCCGTGTAGTTGTTTTGCTTGGGGAGCTCGCTACGAAAGTAATAGACGGAAATCAGGGAAACACTCCGATGAATTCTCTTTCGACTATTCTTCTGCCTTGGTTTCCGCAGACTTGTGCAACTGTATTAAAAAGGAAAGCCGCGGTTAATATGCTTATTAATATGTTTCCAGAAGTGGCATGGAACCTGTTGCTAAGTCTTCTACCTCAATCTCATCAAATCTCATCAGGTTCATACAAACCAACATGGAGAGAGACAATTCCTGATGATTGGTCTGAAGGTGCTAAGCCTGAGGAATATCGGGAGCAGGTCATTGCGTATACAGATTTGGCAATAGGCATGGCAAGGGGCAATTACAAAAGACTTATCGAACTCGTCGATCGCTTGAATGATCTTTGGCCCCAAGCGAGAGCCCAGGTTCTTGACTATCTGGGTTCTGAGGCAATTGTTTCGATGCCAGAAGCAGAAAGAGTACGATTGTGGACAGAACTTGTTAATCTGGTTTCAAAGCACAGGAAATTTGCAGATACCATGTGGGCCATGAAGCCCGAGTACGTGGATGAGATTGCGACTGTTGCCGGAAGATTGGCACCTAATTCTCCTATTTATCTTCATCAGCGTCTCTTTGGCGTACGTGTTTTCGATCTGTATGAGGAACGAGGAGACTACAAGAAACAGCAAGATGCATTAGAGGATCGTCGGCAAAAAGCCGTAGAAGAAGTCTTCGCAGAAGGTGGGGTGGCTGCAGTCCTTGAATTTGCAAAGGCCGTTGAATCGCCATGGCATGTGGGATTTTCCTTTGCATTTATCATGCCAAGTGAAGACGAATCGATTGTGCTACCAGCATTGTTGGAGTCGAAGGACAAATCCATTTTGCAGCTTGCAGGCGGTTTCGTCTGGGGAAAATTTTGGACCCGCAAATGGCAATGGGTTGATCAGATCGACATTAGAGATTGGACCCCTGCGCAGAAAGGGCAATTTTTGGCATTTCTGCCATTTTCCTCAGATACATGGGAACGAGTGGCTCGGTACTTAGGAGAAGTGGAATCACCATATTGGTCCAAAGCGAGCGTGAATCCATCTGGAGATGATCAGAATCTTGAGACCGCTATCGATCGCTTGGTTGATAATGGGAGAGCACCAGAAGCCATGATATGTTTTGAGCAAATGCTGTATAAGAAGCGTGCTTTAGATAGTCGGCAGGCTTTCCGAGTACTTCGTGCCGTGCTTCAATCGCCGGAAGGCTTGCAAAAGGTGGATATCAACAATACGATTGGAGTCATAAAATCGTTACAGGATGATCCAAGTACGAATCCTTATGACATGTTTGAAATTGAATGGGCATTTCTTCCCCTGCTCGATGGATTTCATGGTGCCTCACCAAAGTTACTGGAACATCGGTTGGCTGATGATCCGGTGTTCTTTTCCGATGTCATTCGCCATGCATTTAGGTCAAAGAAAGAGGGTCGCCCGATTAAAGAACCTAATGAGGAGCAAAAGAATATCGCCGCAAGAGCATATCGTCTGCTTCACAATTGGAGAATTCCACCAGGAAGTCAGAAGTATGGAACCTATGATGGAGATGTGCTTACCGCTTGGCTTGAAAATGTCAAGGAAATCTGCCGCGAATCTGGACATCTCGACGTTGCACTCACAATGATCGGTCAAGTAATTTTTAATGTTCCATCTGATCCCGATGGATTTTGGATAAATCATTCTGCCGCAAGGGCACTGAATGATGATGAGGCAGAGCATATGCGGACTGGATTTCAAACGGCCGTAATTGCATCGCGTGGCGTTTATTTCTCTAGTGGCGGAGAGGAAGAACGAAGGTTGGCTTCGAAGTACCTATCACGTGCCGATAAATCTGAGGATAGTGGCTATCACCGCCTGGCCACTACTTTTAGAGAAGTAGCGGCGTTTTATGAAGGTGAAGCTGAACAGGAGGCATCCAGAGCCCTATTTGGTGAATAGCGATTAATCAATCGTTTAAAATCAGATACATGTCTTTATGCGGATTCAATGTACAAGACGAAGGTCAAAGCTTTTCTTTGCTTGCAGGCAAAGTGCTTAATGCTTATCAGAATTTCAGTTAATGAGTAACTCAGAATTTTGCTTTGCCAAAATTAAGCGCTGTCCTAGTATCATAACAAATGAATATTTTATATGTGTCCCCTGGTAGATATTTAATTTTAATCACCAATAATCCGATAAGTCTCTAAGTTCCATGATCCACCCATTTCTGAAGTAATAGTTGATCTTTTTGGGCGATGTATCTTGTTGGCCGTTTGAGTTTTCGCACAATACGACAGGTAACCGCTTGATTTAACCAGGCACGCATTTGCATGGGTTGAACATTAAATATTTCCGCTAGCTCTTTTTCAGTCCTAGCTGAATGCAGTTCTGCCTCTATAAACGGCCAAACCTTAGGAAACAGATCCAATGTCATCTTCGGTTCCACAGCCTTGGTACTTATCGTGCGTTCTAGGTCGTCTGCTTTTTTTGGGGGACATTCAAGATTAATTATATTTTCATTTTTCAAATCAATCTGGATCTCTGTACGACTAAACGAAAAGCTATTGTTTTCAAGGAACTCCATAAATGTATTTTCATCGCTCAATGATGTATTTTTTATTCCTATGGCTCCCTCCTCAATCAAACGACGGTTTCCGTCGGGAATACCCTCTCCCTCATATACAAAGATAGGGACCCATTTTTGCTTCAGATTTTCTATTGCTCCTGCCCAGGTACCGCCTTTCATGAATGCAGAACTTACCACCAGTGCCCAATCACTCAAACAATAGACTAACCTATTGCGACTCATTGCGTTTCCAACATTGAAACTGGCCCTAGGATCATATGGAGAAACCAGAATTAAAGTGCCAGCGCGCAGATACTGGCGATATCTACTGGAGACTGCCGATCTCGCCAGACTATCCGCCAAAACTCCTACGACATATCCCCCCTCTGACAAAGCTGAAGTCATTGCTTCTCGATCGACACCTCGCGCCCCGCCAGAGATAATTTGTATTTTTCGATGAGAACATAGACTTGCAGCTTTGCGTGCTACAGCGATCCCATTTGCATCCACATCGCGTGATCCAACTACAGCTAATCCGCCTTTGGAAAGGATATCACGATTTCCAGCACCGTAAATTAATGATGGTGCCGTATTGCCCAACCTAGTTTTCCAGCGCGGGGGGTAATCTTTATCATACTGGCTTATGACCCAAAGACCTTTGTTCATCCAGCTCTCTACATCAAGCGCTAAAGCAGCGCCACGATTGAGAAGTGCACGCAAGCGTCGTGACTCGATTTTCTTGGGACCTATTTCCTCAAATCTTGCATAGATTTCTTTATGCATCAATTCTGCAGGACTAAGAGACTGACTATCTAGCCATTTAGCAACTTCATTAAATTCCCTCGAAGTCAAAGGCTGAGGAAAATCTCCCCTATCCTGTCCCAAGCTACCGCACAGTAATAAAATTGCCTGAGTATCAAGGCCTAAGATGGGATCGCTCATGAGTTATCTCCAACGCCTGCATCTGCCAACGCTAGAGGTAAGACAGGGCCGCTGCCAGCAGCTCTCAATAATGCGGCGAGTACCGTGAATGTCCAGCGGGAGTCCACCATGTCATCTACCAAGAGAACTGAATCGCTTCTTATCAAATTATTTTCTATCGCAAATGCACCAGCAAGATTGCGTGCCTGCTGATAGCTGTTCTTCATTCGCTTCTGAGGCTCAGTATCACGTATTTTTCGTATGCACACAATAAAAGGGAGACACAATGCATTAGCCAATTTTCGCGCAAAATTAGGGACAAGCGTCGGATGGTTCAACGATGGAACACATGTTACCCAAGTCGGCATAGGGTTCGGACGCCAGCGTTCTTTTAACATTTCCACTACTCCATCAACAAGAGCATCGTCGAAATGTCCTGCCATCTTCCCTTCTTTAACCATATTTCCCCATCCGGCATCCCCCCATACAGAAAGCGCTCTTCCCTCTTCCGCCTTTAATTCAGACGGAATGTTTCCATGCCATTGATATATTGCAAGCGCATCACCTGATGGCCATTGGCGACGAGCCTCTATTGTTTGTTCGTTCCTGCGCAGGAATAGAGTTGCCTTGCTAGTGAGTTCTTTTGAACAAGTTTCTGGTAGTAGTGTTTTACCTATACAGACTGCGCATCGGCCACACCGGGCAGGATTAGGGTCATCTAATTCTCGTTGTAGAAACGCCATCAAGCAACTTTTACTTTTCATGTAAGTCTGCATGCGATTCTGCTCATCATGACGAATCGAGGTCATTTTCTCAATTCTTCCTCGATCCATCTTATAGTCAATAGCTGTGGCATGCCATTTTCTCCCATCTTTAATCACCGGCGAAGGTGTCTCCACTGAAATGATTTTTAGCACCTTCTCAATCTGACCTCTAGACAAGTTAAGTCGCTGCTCAATCATAGGAACTGAGAGCCCGTCATCGGCCCGCTCAAGCGCCTCAAGCAATAATGTCACATGGTTTTCAGGCGGAAAAGCTGTCTGAATAAAATATTCATTGATCTCATCATCCTCCTTGCCGTACAGCAGCACCCCATAGGCGGTATCAAGTGCTCTGCCTGCTCGCCCCACTTGTTGATAGTAGTGCACGACAGAGGCGGGACGCTGAAAGTGAATGACAAAACCCAGATCAGGCTTATCGAAACCCATACCTAATGCAGTTGTTGAAACTAGCACCTTAATCTCATTATCTAGCAGTCTCTGTTCCAATTCCTCACGCAGAGATGTTTCCACAACACCAGAATAATCATGCGCATCTATTCCTTGGGATCGTAGCCAGAATGCCAATCGCTGTGCATCCCTGATCGTGAGAGTATAGATAATGCCGCTGCCCGGTAATTGCGGCACTCTCTCCGCCAACCAAGCCATTCTTTCAGCCTGGTTAGAAAGATGAATATTCTGAAGACAAAGACTCTTTCGTAATAGTGCTCCTCGAATCACTATAATGCTTTCACCAATCTGGCCCACTATATCCTTTACAACTCGATTGTTGGCCGTGGCCGTGGTAACGAGAACGGGAATGTTATTAGGGAGGACTTGGAGAATACGCGATATTCGGCGATAGTCAGGACGAAAATCATGACCCCAGTCAGAAATACAATGTGCTTCATCTACGACGAAAAGCCCAATCGTTCCCGCTATGGGCAGCAACACTTTCTCCCGAAAATCCTCATTTGCCAATCGCTCTGGTGAGACCAGCAAGATATCAACGTCGCCCTCTCTAAGTTGTTCTTGCACCTTTTGCCATTCTTCACGATTGCTGGAATTTATGGTGCGAGCTAGCAATCCAATCCGCTCTGCAGCTAGCATTTGGTTACGCATCAACGACAACAACGGAGAAATCAGGAGTGTTGGCCCAGCACCCTGATCACGAAGTAATCGGGTAGCCAGGAAATAGACGATACTCTTGCCCCAACCGGTGCTCTGGACCATAAGAATTTTAGCCTGCTTGCATACGAGTTGTTGAATAGTCTCCCATTGATTTTCACGAAACTCCGCAGTTGGATTATTCAATGATTGCCGAAGGAGGTTTTTGGCTTTAAGCTGGAGAGAAGGCATCATATCATCATATTACTCCTAGGTCGAAATTAGTAATGTCCATTAGGTAAATAACTATCTTTGTTTTTCTGCGCTCAGTCAAACAAAGGCGGCGCACCTCGGCGCAAGCTGCAAAGCACCACGCGACAAATCGATCAAGCTTTTAATGGAGCAATCTTGCTCGTAAGAGTCGTGCGGAAGTCCCATCCTATGCCTATTTCAATCTTACCAGTAAAAAATGCACTGTAATTATTGTATTCAACGCTATCTCCTGCAATGTCTCATACCGGGGGTTTCTTAGAAATTTAGGGTACCATATCAGAATAATTTCGATGTGCACCTCATCGACAGACCAAGACCCACTTCGCGTTCATGGGCTTCTTTCATCTCCTTTGCCAGCTTTGGCCTCTAGGCCTTCGGAGATCACTAGCATCTCGTTGCAAGTGAAAAGAGTGAGAATTCCATTCTTTTAGGTCTGAAGCTGCTGGAAGGCGGTTTGGATGGTGGTATTCTCATCGGCTGCATTCTTAAGCCCTGTGACGGCCATGGGTAGGCGTTTACGAAGATCACGATATCTGGCCTCAGGTTCTGGCCTTCGATAACGGTAAACTGGTTAACGACCAGGAACTCGTTGTTCTTTGGGTTCTCGAAATCCACCAGTAGGGAGTGATCCCTGGTGGTAAAGTCGTCCTTGCGCTAGCGTTCCACAGCCACACCTTCGATGAGCATGCAATAGAAGGTCCGGTTATTGGCCATGGGCGAGGAGTATTCGAGGCGGGTGATTTTGCGCAGGCCTCATCTTGAGCATCGGCTGGAATGGTGGGACTGAGGCGGTGGAGAGTATCATGGAGTGACGTGTGAGGAGAACCTCATGGAAGAATTCGCGCTCGGCCTGGCTCCCTGGGGCGATGTCGGGACAGAAGATGAAAGTGTAACCAAGGGAGGCTAGCCAAGAGAGGACGGATTCTTCGACGAGGGATTCAGTTAACTGGCTCAGGATTCAGCCTGGATTCTAGTTTCACGTCACTCATACGAAGTTCGATTTTGCGCACAATATATTTTGACGAGAGTCAACCATCGGTCATACCAATACCATGTGTTTGCCACTTGTACACCGAGCCCCTTTCCTGGATTTTTGCCGTCTTCGTTTTGCCAAAGCAAAGTGTGGTGATGCATATTGAATTTGGAATAGCCTTCGGTGTTCATCATTTGTACAATTTGACTCGGTAGGTACTTAGGCTTTTCAGTTTCTTTGATAAGAGTATATTGGGCGTTTACCTTTTCAGCAAGAGACGAATCAGCTTTCACAAACTCGATGACTTTATCTGCTTGTCCCTTGGTGTTTGCAGTTTTTGCTACGAATAGCACTCTATACGCGTACTTTGGGCTATTAAACTCCTGATCGGTTAACTGGCCGTCAAAACCTTCAACGTATTTCTGAATATTAGATGGAAGGTCGTTATTATCTGACAACTGGTCAATTTGTTCATCGGATATCGATGAGAATTGCAGACTGAATGCTAAATGTCTGTCTACTCCGTGCATTTCACCAAAAAATTGTTTAATATACTGATTATAATTTAGGCAACATGCTTGAAATCTTGCACTCAGATAATCATCAATCTGCGTAGTCATTTGATGCTCAATTTCGTGGCGCAGCCCTATTAAAAATCTTAAATTATTTGCTGTATCTTTATCCACAGGGCAATTACCATCATTTAGGCATCTCTCAAGTTCCCAGTACTTGAATGCACCTCTTTTCGTTTTATCATACTTTTTACGACCATTTTTCTCTTCAAAGTACCTATAATCTGTTTTCATATCACGGTAATATGCATGTAATAGATATGTCCACGCAATAATCATTAAAACTATATATATTTCTGATTTGAACATTATATTAGGATTGTTGAAGATTTGGACGGCTGCTAGAGTTGATTCGCGCGATTTCTTGACCAATTCATTCTTAATTGAGCCAACTCGCCTATTGTGTCTCGCTGTCATGATTGAACCCCTGTTAGGATATCTCCAGAAAGATGATTTGGCAGATTGATGCGTTTGCCTCTTGCCATATCATACACACTCCATGATCGCGAATCAGATTCCAGGTACATTCACATTGTACGAAGATATCATCCTCGTTTTCTACGATACGATCTCTAAATTCCTCCTAGGTCTAGATTATTGCGGTCAATACTCTTGGATCGCTGGCATGGCTCTGCTATTTAGCAGTCCTGATCGAATCTCGCGATCATTCAAAGCGCGAAGTTCGAGGCAATTTCTTTGTTAATCTAGCTTGATTACAGATAATGGAGTGAAAAATCTTATTATCCTACAAAACAACATGATACTCTCCAAAGATTAAGACCGTAGTATGTGTTGTATGTGTTTAGGTGCAGCATAGTAGGTCGATAGATACTGTTTTCCAGTTCAGTGAGTATATTAGAAATCGATATCAATGGCTCCTGCGCAAAAAATTGGCTCTATATGATTTCGCCGTGATGGAAGCGCGTAAATGTACTTCTATATGCTGATTATAATGAGCTAAACACATAGTATGTGTTCGGATACACTGTTGCAACCTAAGTTCTCTTCTCAGCCTAACCTCATCCTGCCTTAATACCACGATTGCTATTAAAGCTAATTGTACCGGTAATAACTTCTAAGTTGCAAGCTGCGGGGCATTCATTAAAATAAAGGCCGAGCATTCTCCTGTCTGCCGTACTTCGCCCATACTGCTGTCGAATAGAGTTGCCTGGAATTCAACGCAATGTTTATATAGAAGCTCAAACAACATCTAGCTGTTAAATTAGTATTTGTTGAGGTTAATTAATGGCAGGACAATTCAGCGGCACACCAATATACATTCTCAGAGAAGGCAGCCAGAGGACTGCTGGAAGAGATGCACAGAGATCGAACATCATGGCAGCCAAGGCTGTAGCTGGCGCTGTGAGGACCACACTCGGCCCCAAGGGCATGGACAAGATGCTGGTAGACACCATGGGCGATGTTGTGATCACCAATGACGGCGTTACCATTCTTAAAGAGATGGATATTGAGCATCCTGCGGCCAAGATGATGGTGGAGATTGCCAAGACCCAAGACCAGGAAGTCGGGGATGGCACGACCACTGCAGTTGTGCTGGCCGGTGAATTGCTCAAGCAAGCTGAGGAGCTGCTGGAGCAGGAGATTCATCCTACGGTAATTGCAGCAGGATACAGAGCTGCGGCAGACAAGTCAATGGAGATTCTCAAGGGGCTGGCAGTAGAGGTCTCGGCAAAAAATGTTGATCTTCTCAGAAAGATCGCAGTTACTGCCATGACCGGCAAGGGCTCACAATCGGCTCGCGATGAGCTGGCGGAAATGGCGGTTCGAGCAGTCCAGTCTGTCGTGGATGCGGATGGTACTGTCGATACCGACAACATCACCGTGGAGAAGAAGGTCGGTGGCGGAATCACCGATTCCATGATGGTGAGCGGAGTGGTCATTGATAAAGATCGGCTTCACCCCAACATGCCCAAGTCCGTCACCTCTGCCAGGATTGCTCTCCTGAATGCAGCTGTGGAGATCGAGAAGACGGAGGTTGATGCCAAGATTCAGATCACCTCCCCGGATCAGCTGCAGGCTTTCCTGGATCAAGAGGAGAACATGCTCAAGGGCATGGTCGATAGGATCGCGGCCACCGGCGCCAATGTACTCTTCGTTCAGAAGGGCATAGATGACCTGGCACAGCACTTCCTGGCCAAAGCAGGCATTTACACCGTGCGCCGCATCAAGAAGAGCGACATGGATAAGCTGGCGCGTGCAACTGGCGGAAGAGTCGTCACCAGCATTCATGAGATCTCCAAGGATGACCTGGGCAAAGCCGGCCTGGTTGAGGAGAGGAAGGTCTCCGATGAGAAGATGACCTTCGTGGAAGACTGTGAGAATCCCAAGTCCGTATCCATCATTCTGCGAGGCGGAACTGAGCACGTGGTCGATGAGCTGGACAGGGCCATGGAGGATGCTCTGCGCGTTGTGGGCGTAGCAGTGCAGGACAAGCTCCTGGTTGCCGGCGGCGGCGCACCTGAGGTAGAGCTGGCTCTGAGGCTTAGAGCCTATGCTTCCACAGTGGGCGGACGCGAGCAGCTGGCCATTGAGGCTTTTGCCAATGCCATGGAGGTCATACCCAAGACCCTGGCTGAGAACGCAGGCCTCGATCAGATCGATTCCCTGGTATCTCTGAGAAGCCAGCACGAGAAGGGAGTAAAGACTGCCGGTCTGGACATGGACACCGGCAAGCCTGTGGACATGCTGTCCCTCGGCGTGGTCGAGCCTCTGCGGGTCAAGACCCAGGCCATCAACTCAGCAGCCGAGGCTGCCATCATGATTCTGAGAATCGATGATGTCATTGCCTCTAAGTCCGGCGGACCGGGCGGAATGCCTGGCGGCGCTGGCGGCATGCCCGGCGGTATGGGCGGCGAGGACTTCGAGTAGAGTCCTAGCACCCATTTTATCTTTTTTTAGCAGAGACAAATTGAGTCAAACCTACATGATAGCATTGCTCATGCAAGAATTTAGTGGCGTAGACCTCGTTAGTCAAACAGACGTCGGCGCACCGAAAGCATGAAAATTCGACAATAGTCAGGCCGAACGGGTTGTACGCATGATGAAAGTGAAACAGAAATATGAACGGGACAGAGCGATTCCATGCTATGGATATATACACAACACGTAATAATAGGTACCGTGTTCTTGATGATATTATCCTTTTCGTACCCACGGTCTGCCCTATCAAAGAATCGTATAGCTGAGAGTATTTGCTATTTTACGTCTATAAAGGGGTCGAAGGAGTAATCCTTTCCGTCTATATTCACCACAATCGAGTACTGATATTTTCCTTTCGCTGCTCGCGGTGGGACTTGCCCGTTCCAATATTTGTTGCTAGGAGTGCCCCTCTCTTTTGGTGTACAGATTTTTTGGTCAACCATTTGGCCGGTAAATCCAGCAATTTTCGCATCATTCGATGGAGAGACCGTAATCAGATGCCAATTGATTCTCTGCCAGGGAACACAGCTTGTAACGAGTTCAGCCTGTCCTTGGTTGTAAGAGCCGCAGTACTTTTGTGAATCAATCATATAGACATTATCATGCAGGCCCTGGACTGCTGCTCCGAGCGCATCTACGACAACAACAACATCAATCTGATTTATTCCCTCTACTTTCTGACTTATTTCTGACATAGTCATCTTGTACTTACCTAAAGTATAAATAATTTTTGGTAACTACTTAAATACCAATGATCAGTATCATTGGACGCAATTTATGAACTACTTCGTAAACTATAAACAAAATAAATTTTTATAAGTTTGGTTCAGTATATGTTCAGAAAATACTGAATGTATGAGATCAGCACTACTCAATCGATTTTTGTGCCTGAGGGCTGGCAATTGACGAATTTTAAAAAATCGGAATTCAATGTCCTCGTTTTTCGCTCTGAGGAATCGCCTATATTCAGCATCAGCATACTCTTCGTCGGTAAGGATCTCACCTGCAACTTTAGCAGCAATTTTATATAGTCATGAACCCGTTGGCGAGCAGGAAGGACAAGGTGCGCCACCGACTACCTAGAGAACGCACTTCAAACTTTTTCTCTTGCTAAACCGGGATCATTTCCAGAACTGCCACCAGCCCTTAAGGAAAGAAGAGGATCTCCAATGATTGCGAGCCGGGCGGTCTCATGCCGATGCTCGCGGGTCTGCGGAACATTCAATGGTTCTACGGGCAAATATACTATAATGCCAGCTGGCGAAGGGCGGAACTGAGCACGTGGTCGATGAGCTGGACAGGGCCATGGAGGATGCTCTGCGCGTTGTGGGCGTAGCAGTGCAGGACAAGCTCCTGGTTGCCGGCGGCGCCGCACCTGTGGTCGAG